>TARA_B110000503_G_scaffold13903_1_pt1 | contig 120825 bp, 115 predicted proteins | sample TARA_B110000503 | Tara Oceans TARA_B110000503 (sample SAMEA4397472) | marine metagenome | biome: Polar Biome; feature: [SRF] surface water layer (ENVO:00010504); material: water (ENVO:00002006), including particulate matter (ENVO:01000060) such as... | depth 5 m | reverse complement strand
TTGCGAAAGAAAAAGCTGTTCTGGTCGTTTATCGCTGTCGCTATGGTCGCAATGGCGGCCGTCCAGTTTGTACCAGGGCCAGCGCTGAGGATACCGGCCGAGCTAGCCGCAGGGCAACGCGCTGCCCATCGCCTGCTGAATTTTGAAGGGATCCCAAACTTTCGCGATCTCGGCGGCTACCCGACGGCTGATGGCCGGCAAGTAAAATGGGGCGTACTGTACCGCGCAGGCACCTTCGCCGAGAGCTCGCGCGCCGATTTACAGGGCCTCCAACACCTCAACATCGAGACACTGATTGATTTTCGCTCCGCCGCTGAGAAAGCATCAGAACCGAATCACCTATCTGATCCTATCGGTTTTGAGGTAGTGGAGATACCCACGCTCGATGACGGCAACGCAGCCATGGTAGAGGAAATCACCGGGCGCATCGAAACCGGCGATTTCGCAGAATTCGACCCCAACACGCTCATGCTGGATGCCAATCGTCAGTTTGCGAGCACCTTCACGCCCCAATTTCGCCAGTTTATACAAGCGATACTGAAAGCCAATGGCGCACCCGTCGTCTGGCATTGCAGTGCGGGTAAAGATCGCACCGGGTTCGCCTCGGCCATTCTGCTGCGCATACTCGGCGTACCACAGGATGTGGTGATGCAGGACTATATGGCCAGCAAGGAGAACGCTCTGGAGGCGCGCCGCTCGCAGTTAATGCTACTGCGGTTATTCAAGGGGGATGAGGCCGCCGACAAACTGTCTGTGATGCTGGGTGTTGAAGAAGACTGGCTAGCGGCAGCGTTTGTGCAGATTGATGCCACCTGGGGCAGCTTTGATAACTACGTCTATCAGGGCCTGCAACTCAGCGACGCTGACATCGCGCAACTAAAAGCCGCCCTGCTGAGCCAGCCAGCACCAGCAGTATAGCCCACTGGTCCAAGTTATTGAGCCACACCTCCAGTCAGACACTTTATAATTACCCTGCTGGCAGCCCGCCTGCCAATCGGCGCCCTCCCGTTCGGCCCAACATCAAGGTAGCCCAACATGAATTTCGAATTTTCCGAAGAGCAGCTATTTATCCGCGATCAGGCCCGCAACTTTCTCGGCCAGGAGTGCACTACCGCCCACGTGCGCAAGGTGCTGGATTCTTGCGACGCCTACGACCGTGGACTGTGGCAGAAAATAGTCGCGCTGGGCTGGACCGCGATGACCATCCCCGAAAGCTATGGCGGCCTCGGGCTGGGCTATCTGGAGTTGTGCGTGATCGCCGAGGAACTGGGGCGGGCGCTGGCGCCTGTGCCTTTTTCTTCCAGCGTGTATCTGGCCACCGAAGTAATCAAGAGCTGGGGCACACCGGCGCAAAAAGAACACTACCTGCCGCAACTGGCGGCGGGAAAACTGATCGGCACATTGGCCGTTGGTGAGGGCCCTGGCGCTACAACTGTCGTATCGCAGTTCCGCGACGGCAAGATCACCGCACAAAAGTTACCGGTTCCCGACGGCGACATCGCCGATTTCGCGGTAGTGGCAGCCCGAGATACCAGCGGTAAACTCGGCCTGTATCTGGCACAACTGGGCGATGCGGGCGTACAGCGTGAAACACTGAAAAGCATGGACCCCACTCGCTCACAAGCGCGCCTGATCTTCAACAATGTGCCGGTTCAACCGCTTGGAAACGATGTCGCCGGGGATGCTGAGTTGGCTGAGTTGCTGGATCGCGCTGCTGTACTACTGGCCTTCGAGCAAATCGGCGGCTGCCAGGCGGCCATGGATACCGGCATCGCGTACACCAAGGAGCGCTTCGCGTTTGGCCGCGCCATCGCCTCATTTCAGGCCATCAAACACAAGTTCGCCGATATGTACGTGGCGCTGGAGTTAGCCCGGTCCAACGCCTATTACGGTGCTTGCGCGCTGGCCAGCGACGCTCCCGATCTACCGCTGGCTGCTGCCACCGCGCGGGTCAGTGCCAGTGACGCGTTCTACCAGATCAGTAAGGAAAATATCCAGGCCCACGGTGGCATGGGGTTTACCTGGGAGTTTGACTGCCATCTGTACTACCGGCGCGCGCAACTGCTGTCGGGCGTTATCGGAACGCAACCCCAGTGGAAAGAGAACATCGTCCAACACCTGCTGCAAACCGCCTGAGGAGAGCCCCATGGACTATCAAGATACGGAGGTACTGGCTGCCTTTCGCAGTAAAGTCAAAAACTGGCTGGCGGCAAATGCCACCCGACGCACCGACAAACACCACATGGGCATGGAGGGCGAAGAGTCCTTTCGTGAAGCGAAGGAATGGTACAAAAAGAAGGCCGATGCTGGCTTCGCCTGCCTGACCTGGCCCACAGAGTACGGCGGCGCAGGGCTTACCCCGGTGCACGAAGTCGTGTGGCAACAAGAAGTGGAAAACTACCTCACGCGCGACGCCCATTTTGTCATTGGCATCGGCAACTGTGGCCCCGCTATCATGCATTTTGCCAATAGGGAGGCCAAGCTGGAACTGCTGCCGCGCATGGCGAGCGCGGAAGATGTGTGGTGCCAGTTGTTCAGCGAGCCCAGCGCCGGCTCCGATGTGGCGGGCCTGCGTACCCGTGCAGAACGCGACGGTGACACCTGGAAACTGAACGGCCAGAAAATCTGGACGTCTGGCGCGCAGTATTCGAACTACGGCGTGGTGCTGACACGTACCGATCCCACTGTCTCAAAATACCGCGGTCTCACGCTGTTTATGATCGACATGCGCCAGAGCGGTGTGGAAGTGCGCCCTATCAAACAGATGGACGGCGGCCAAGGTTTCAACGAGGTGTTCTTTCACGATGCCATCGTGCCCGATGCCTACCGCCTGGGCGAGATCGGCGGCGGTTGGACCGGCGCCCTCACCGTATTGATGAGCGAGCGCCTTGCGATCAGCGGTATTCAGCCCACCGGCTTCCCACAGTTTCTGGATCTGGTGAAGTCGCTGGAATTGAATGGGCGACCGATTGCTGAAGATCCGCTGGTGCGCGAGCGTCTGGCTACCTGGTACAGCCAATACGCGGGCTTACAGGCCACCTACAAGCGTATGATTACCGCGGTAGCCAAGGGCGGCATCGCCGGGGCAGAGGCGTCACTGGGCAAACTGGTGGGTGCCGTGATGAATCAGGAGATTGCCAACTTCTGTTGCCAGTTGTTCGGCCCCGCCGGCATCATCCAGGATACGGTGTTGAGCCCGGAGCGCGCGCACTTTCAGGAATCGGTGCTGTTCTCGCCCGGCGTGCGCCTGGCCGGTGGCACCGATGAGGTGATGCGCAATATTCTGGCAGAACAGGTACTGGGCCTGCCGCAGGAACCGCGCATGGACAAGGGCATCGCCTTTAAGGATATTCCCACCGGGCCTGCGAGCTAAGCGCTAGCCGAACACACCCATCACAAAAATGACCAGCACGGCGGGCGGCACGACAAAGCGAATCAGGAAATACCATACCGTGTATTCACTTGCGGTAGCGCCCAGCTCATCCTGTGTCGCCTCCCTGCTCATAAACCAACCGGCAAAAATGGCGATCAGCAGACCGCCCACGGGCAACAGGATCTGATTGGAAAAATAATCCATGCTGTCGTTAAAGTTTTTACCGTTAAACGTCCAGTGATCCATCGCGTTATAAGACAGAATAGACAACACACTGAACACCGCGATCGAAGCCGCCAACAATAGGGCGCTCTTGTGCCTGGGTATATTAAAGCGGTCTTCCAGCCAGGAATTTACCGCCTCTATCAGGCCAACCATGGAGGTAATACCCGCGACCGCCAGCATCAGGAAAAACAACACACCAAAGCCGTGGCCACCTGGCATCTGGGCAAACCCCACGGGCAATGTTTTGAAGATCAGCCCGGCCCCTGCCGCCGGATCCATGCCGTTGTGAAAGACCACAGGGAACACCACCAGGCCCGCGAGCAGCGCTACACACGTATCCAGTGTCACGATAATCAACACTGAACGTGTGATCGAGACACTCTTTTGCAGGTAGGAGCCATACACCATCATGCCCGCCATAGCCGCACTCAGGGAGAAGAAGGCCTGCCCGATAGCCGCCAGCACGGTGGCATATCCGATCTTGCTAAAGTCCGGCGTGAACAGCCAGGTCAGCGCCCGGGAGAAACCATGGCCTTGTGAATCTGTCGGGGGCCTGAGGTAATTATAAATGGCCAGGCCCGCAAGCAATACAAACAGCAGGGGCATCAACACAGTGACCGCACGCTCGATCCCGTCTTTTACGCCGGCGTAAATAATTAACCCGGTGATGGCCAGGCCCACCAGTGTCCAGAACAGCATACCGAGGCTGTCGTCCAGTACCGCCGCGAACTCTGCATCGGCGGTGATACTGTCGAAGCCGACAAAGCCCGTGGTGATCGCCTTGAACAGATACCAGAGCACCCAACCGACCACCACAGCGTAGACAATCTCAATGGTATAGGCCGCCAGCAAACCCATGGCGCCCACTAACCGCCAGTGTTTGGACCTGCCATTCTCCAACGCCACACTGGCCATCGCGGCGGTTGGACTACCCTGCCCGCGACGACCGATCAGGATTTCGGCAATCAGGATGGGCGCGCCGATCCCAAACGCACAGGCCAGATAGATCAGCACAAACGCCGCGCCGCCATTTTCACCGGTGATATACGGAAAGCGCCAGATATTGCCCAGGCCGACTGCGAAACCGACCGAGGCCATAAGAAATCCGAACCGCGAAGACCAATACGCGCCGCCCGCTGCCATGGGCCACTCCTACTATTGCTGTTAGACCAGCAGTTTACACAGATTGGCAAACGCTCGGCGAATACAGGTATGAGCCCGGTAAGATTGGAACTGAACCAGAAAAGCTACCTTAGACTGATCGATGCATTCCTTGCCAAAAACGAGATATCTGATGAGATGGCGATTGAGAGTATTCTGGTAATGGCTCTGGTTGTCGCATTTCCCTGCTATTAGGCACGCAGTACCCCGCTACACGTCATTGCAATCAGAGCACTATCTGGCATGTGGCCTGCGTCAACCAATTTTTATCGGCCCCTTGCAGATACGGCCCTATCGTCTGTGCAACAAGCTGGTGATAACGGTTAATCCAGTCGATCTCACGCGCATCCAGTAGGGCAACGTCAAGCAGCCGCTGATCGAACGGCACCAGTGTCAGGGTTTCAAATTCCAGCATTGACGTATCGCCAATACTGTCCTCACAGTCGCGAACCACTTGCAAGTTTTCGCAGCGCATACCGAACGCGCCGTCGCGATAGTAGCCCGGTTCGTTACTGACAATCATACCGGGGCGCAGCGCCACACTACTGTGCGCTTTGGAGATACGTTGCGGCCCCTCATGCACGCTGAGAAACACGCCTACGCCATGACCGGTGCCATGATCGTAGTCATAGCCCTCACGCCACAGGAACTGCCGCGCCAGTACATCCAGTTGTGTGCCGGTAGTGCCGCGCGGGAAGCGCACCTGCGCCAGCGCTATGTGACCTTTTAAAACCAACGTAAACAGGCGTCGCACCTCGGGACCGGGATCGCCTATCGGCACGGTGCGCGTAATATCGGTGGTGCCATCAGTGTACTGCCCACCGCTGTCGAGCAGGTACACACTGTCTATGGTCAAGGGTGCAGGCACGGCGTTGATATGATTATAGTGACACATAGCGGCATTGGCGCCCGCGGCAGAAATTGTGCTAAAAGAAACGGCGTGAAAATACGCGCCCTGCTGACGCAGGCTGAGCAATTTATCCGACAGCTCAGCCTCATCATGCAACCGACCGGCGTCTACTTCGCGATCCAGCCAGGCCAGAAAACGGATTTCGGCCACGGCATCACGACTGTGTGCGTTGCGGGTGCCCGCCAGTTCTACCGAGTTCTTGCACGCTTTTTCAAGTTGCACTGGATCGTCCCCATCGACCACAGTAGCGTCGAGGCGGGACAACTCCAACTGAATCCAGGCGCTCGCATTTTTTGCGTCGGCCAACACACGACGTTTCGCGTAAGCGCCCAGAGCAGCACCGACATCTGTTTCGGACAATACCCGCACACCCTCACCAACGTGTGCGTCAAATCCCTCAGGCAGTCGACGCCGATCGACAAAAAGCGTTACTTCAGCCGTGTCGTCCAGTATCGCAAAACTCTGCACCACTGGAAGTTGCGGCATATCGGTGCCGCGAATATTGAGTAGCCAACTGACCGAGTCGGGCGCGAATATCAGTGCTGCGTCACAGCCGTGCGACTTGAGCATTTTGGCGATACGTTGACGCTTAGCGCTGCTGGACTCGCCGGTAAATGTCTCTTCCAGCAACAGCCCAGGCGTGCACACTTCCCCCGGCCTGTCCTGCCAACAGCGGTCGATCAGGTTATCCGTGTCGGAGACAAGCTCAATACCCGCCTCGGCCAGGATGTTTTCCGTAGTGCGATACCAGTGCAAACTGTGCAGGCGCGGATCGCAGGCCACTCTGGCACCGTACGGCAACTTCGCGGCCAACCATTGAGCTTGAGGCTCCTCAATCAAGTGATGGTAGGAAAATAGTCCCGCGGGCACTTCGTTTCGCACCTGCACGGTGTAGCGGCCGTCGACGAACATGGCGGCCTCATCGCGCAACACCAAGGCCACACCAGCCGAGCCAGTGAAACCACTGATCCAGCGCAGTCGCTCTTTGTACTCTGGAATGTACTCTCCGAGGTACTCGTCGGCCCGGGGCGCTACCAGTGCATCGTAGTGGGCCTGCGTCATTAGTTCCCGCACTGCCGCCAGGCGTGTTTCAATCGTTGTCATGACAAGCCCCCTCAAACCAAGACCGGGAATTGATAGCAACGCAGAACCTGGCGCGCGACGCGCAGAAGAAGAAGGGGCGGGGATTCAAATACTATTCCACGTACAAGTCGAATTCGGACTTCGCGATCCCGCAGTCCGGGCACTCCCAGTCTTGGGGAATGTCCTTCCACAACGTCCCTGCCGGGAAGCCATCATCTGGCAAACCCTCTGCCTCATCGTAGATAAAACCACAGATCACACACTCGTACTTCTGGTATTGGGGATTACTCATTTAAAAATCTCTCAAATGGAAAACATTGCTGTTAAAAAATTATACGTCACTGCGTCTAGCGCTTCTATACCAGTGCCTACAAGTCGCCCACTAAGGTAAGACGAAAGCCCGCGCCGTCGGGTTGCGCAATCAGTGACAACATCTGCTGTACCTGCGCATCGAGAGCGGTGTCACTCACCAGTTGAACGTCCAGTTCGTAATGCCGCTGCAGCAACTGCAACGAACCATTGGCCTCCAGTGGCCCCGTCAGAGTGATGATATCGCCCTGTACAGCGTCGCCTTCTGGCTGCTGGAAATCCAGTGCATAGGTGCCCAGCGGCACCAAACCGCGCGGGGACTTCCAGCCGGCATTTTGCCACACCAGCCGTCCATTTCCGCTGTACGGCATGCCATCGCGCATCTGTAGCAAGTCTGATTGCAAGCTGAAGAAGCCCTCCACGGCGACCGGGGCGAACCGCCCCAGCAGGCTCGCCGCCAGTTGCGCGTCCAGATTGAGCAGATCAAGATCCTGCTGACCTCGCAGTATCACTTCGCCGGCTAGCCGCTGATCGCCCCACTCGCTGCGCACCGTCAGGTGAGGTGACAGTGTTAATAACGACAGCGGGTGGAGTGACCACTGCACTGTGCCGAGCTGAAAATAGCCTTGCGGTAAACGCAACATGACGCTGCTGGCGCTGCCATCCCAGACACTGCCGGACAAGCCGCGCAGCAGTACCTGATCGCCCGGGACCACCAGGCCTATCAGTCGGGCGGGGGCAGTCATAAGCAGGCTAACAAAGAGCAGCAGGGCCAGGGCCGCAGCGCCGACAAGTCGGGACATTTTCACGTTATCCCGCCTCTGCTATACGCGCTGTAACGTTGACAAGACCAGCCGTGTTGGACTGGGTCAGAGAGACCTCCCGCACTAACATGTGTTCGGTGTGCTCCATGTGGTAGAGCCACTTCAGCACGTCGTCAAAGGCCGCATTCTCCAGTCGCACCTGGATCTCGCCACGACTATTGGGCTGTAAGCGAATGACGGGGAGTTGCAGACGACTGGTAGATTCGTTGATGACCGAGGTGAGATTGCGTTTGCTGCCAGTCTTGACGCCACTGGCGCGCAGCTCCATCAATTCAGAGACCATCTCATCAACGCGGACCTGGGATTCGGCAATGGCCATATTTTGCAGCAGCAGTAGCTCACGCTTGCTATTGAGAGGTGACCACACAAGGACGTACAACAGGTACAGGGCCAACACCAGGCTCAGCGCCAGTACACTCATCTGTTCCCGTTGATTAAGTTGCGCAAACCACTCCTTCATGACCGCTCCGTCACCCGCAGGCGGGCGCTGACTCTGTCGCCCTGCGTACTGCTACTTTCCATAATCGCGTCCAGCCCGGCCTCACTCATACGGCTGCGTAATTGCTCTACACCCTCAAAGTCTGCGGCCACTATATTAAGGCGCATTTCGTTGCCCTTGTCGTTGTAGTTAATGCTGGCAATAGTGGTGCCAGGCATGCCTGCTATCGCCCCGCCCACCCGTTCGATCAGCCCAATAAAACCACTGAGCTGCCCGCTACCCCCGGCCAGTTCCAACTGCCGTCGCAACTGCTTCTCAGCATCGACGACCGCACCCTGGGGAATCGCCTGCCGATAGCTCTCTTCTACCGCTGTGCGCAGCGCCAGATTCTGCATGGACAGGCTGCGGTATTCGGCATAGCTGGCAGCCAGTTGTAAAATACCGGCAGCCGCAAATACTGCGGCGACGGCCCGCCACTGCTGCCACCATAATTCCAGCGGTAGACGCGGTGCGAACTCGCCTTGTAACAGGTTAACCCTGATCTGGGGCAATTCGCTGAGCAGTAGCGCCGCGCACAGGTTGCCATTGCGCCATTGCACACGGTCGCGGATGTCTTCCGGTAGTAGATCGGTATCCGCAGCCTGGTCCATGCCGTACACAATCACCGCCTGTGGCGCACCCGCGTCGGTGAGCACGCCCTGTAACGCCGGATTGACCAAATCACGTTCAACCGTGAAGCCCTCGCACTGTCCGATGCGCACAATCGCGGTGTCTCCCTCCATCACCAGGCACCATTCACCCGGCTGCCAAGGCAATAGCATAGGCTCGGGCAGCCAAAGCTGAATACCGGGGAGGTCGACAAGCATGGCCTGCCACTCCGCCATTTTCGACTTCGCCACTAAGGCTGCAGCATAGGTATCAGCTTCCAGTGGCGCACACGAGAAGTGCAACTTGTCGACATCCGCAGCAACCTGCTCCTCCAGCATAAACGGCAACGATTGATTGAGGTGCTTCTTTTCCTCTGCGGCGACGGTCAGCGTCAACAGGCGAGCATCCGCGCCGGGCGCGGCAAAACAAACTTTGATGCTCCGCTGCGACAGGGTCGCGCGCAGGCTGTCGCGCACAGTGTCGTCATCCAGCCACTGTGGCTGAGCGCCGGCACCGGGCGGATACCAGGCCAGACGACCCTCAATAAGACGGACTACAGCAGATTCGCGCAAAACGGTGTTTTCCTCACTGCATAGTTCTCACGGTGTATATCCCTGTCATTACGGCACCCAACTACAGGCTGCCACTGGCTCTGATGAGGGAATCGATTTGGCGATTGTGACGGTGAAGCACACTGTACAAGCGCATCTTCCTGTCGGCAACCTCCGCTGTAGCATCCAGCAGGAAGTACGACGAACTATTACCCAGCAACTTGTTAACCTCCGTCATTTTATCTCCCCGTCCCTCAAATACCGGATTGTCGAGAAAATCGCTAACGTCTTTGAACCCCACTTCTTGCCGATACTCTGCCAAAGACAGGCCTTCCTCCGCAGTCAGGGGGCTAAGATCGTCGTTCGAGTTGATACTGCGCAACACCATTGGCGGCGCGGTGTGTATATTGAGGGACTCTGGTGTTTGCGGCCAGACTGTCACCCAGGGCAATAGCGCCTCGTAAATTTCGGGCGTCATATAGGCCACTGCACGCAGTTCACTGACACTCGACATAGGGCGATTCGCGGCGCGATACGCGGGTGTGAGCCCGTAGTAGTAGTCATCTTCTGCACCATCCGGTTTTGGATTGGTATCGGCATCCAGCCAGTCACTGACGGACTCGGTGATCACCGTCGCCTCCTGCTGACTGATGGCGGGCTCTTCCAGGGCCTGCAAAAGCCGAATAAATTGTTTCTGCGCCGCGCTCAACTGCAGCACGCCGGGCTGTGCCTGTCCCGTTGCCGGTGTGGCCAGCGCATTCAGATTGAATCGCCCCTGCAGGTCTTCCAGCGAACCCCGCATCCAGCCGATGTCGTCCAGCGGATAATCGGGCGTCTCCCTGGCCCACAGATCCTCCAGGTCGTCGCGCTCCACGCCTTCTGCTTTGTCCTCGTCCCAGTCCATCACCAGCGCCATCGTGGCCAGGCCCTCTGCGCCGCGCAGATACGCCTGCGCCTGTTCGTCGAACAACAGATTAACGCTGCGCTGAAAAAAGCGGTCGAACTCGCCTTTCATCGCCACCACCAGCGCAGTGGCCAGCGCAAACACCAACATGGCAACAATCAGTGCGGCACCGCGCTGTGTGCGATCAGCGCCAAAGCCGCTACGCGAGTTAGAGTGGTGGTAATGCATACAAGCGCCTCACTTCTCCCCAATCTTCGAGTTGCAGGGTCATTTCGATCGCCACCGGCGGCGCCTTTTCCTCACCGGGCACACTGCTGTCGGTCACCCAGTTTTCGCTCCAGTTGGTGGTGTCCACTGAACTGCCACCGGTCTCGACTTGCAGTGCGTCCAGCGATGGCAAAAAGGTCAGTTGCAAGTCGTCGACGGCATCCAGCAATAATACCGTCTTTGGCTCGGTATCCGCGGCACGATCCAGTATCGGGTAGGAGTCGCGCCACAAACCGCCCTCCTCCAGACGATAGTTGATACGCTGCAGGTTGCTGCGCGGATGGTCATTGGGGTTATGCCACCCCGTGCGCGTAAAACTGAGCATAAATCGTGCCAGCATGCCACCGGTCATCGCGGGTTCAACTTCACCAAACTCATCGCGGATCGGCCGATTGGCAAATTGTCGCAAGTCTCTCGAGATAATCATCAACGCGCGATTCACTTCATAGATGCGGTCGGTATTTTCACGCAGGCTTTCAACCCCCGACATCACCGTGGACAGGCTGGTGTAGGAAATCATGGAAACGAAGGCCGTAATCGCCATCGCGATCAGGACTTCGATCAGAGTGAAGCCGGCCAGACGTTTAGAGGTCATCGGGCACAGGACCGCTTCGAACGTTGATCTGAGCATGTCATTTTCCATCAAGAATCCGGGACTTCTGGTGGATCGGGATCCGGATCAGACAGACCATCGGGATCAATCGCCAGGTCGCCGAACATAAAAGCCGACAGCATATAAAGGGGCTGCTCACGCCGCTCTTCATTGAGAGCGACTCTGACTTCTATTCGGTAAAAATTGGCGAGCTCGGTCGTTTTAGTTTCGGCCCACCAGTACCAATCTCGACCGACAAACGTCGCCTCACCACTGTCCTTGCCCGCTTTGATATTGCGCGTAGACGCAATCACCAGACGCATTTCCGTCCATTTATTCACCGCTACAATCTCAGCGAGGGTCTTGTCGCGCAGGTAGCCGGTATCGTCCACCTGTTGGTATAAGGCCATCAGCAATGCGGGCAAGGTAATCGCGACGATAGCCAGCGCAACCATCACTTCCACCAGTGTAAAACCACGCGCACGCACTACTGATCGTACTCCTCTTCTTCGGCCTGACCACGACGCAACAGTTTGAAACGGCCCAGTAGATCCCACTCGATGCGCCACAGTAAATTACCGTTGTCTACCTGGCGCACATTGATCGCACCGACGGTGGTTTCACCACTGGCGTAAAACACCACCTGCGGTCTGATACGCTCTTCATCCTCATCGTAGTCGTCGTCATCCAGCGACAACTCTATTACCGGCGCATCTTCCAGCTCAAGCTCCAGCGCCACACCTGGCGGCAGTTCCTGCGCTACAAACATCTCGCCGCCGTTGCCAGGTTCCTCCCAACCGTCGATCTGACGCTGCAGCCACTGCAGACTGTAAATAGCCTCGCCCGCCTGCTGTTGCTCCTGCAGGAACAGCCCATAATCCACACCCGATATCTGTGCCTCATCCAGCGCATAGCTCGCCACATCTGCCAGACCGCGCACCTGCGACTCAAGCTTGATGTCCTGACCACCAGAATTGACGGAGAGATTCACCAGAGAGGTCATCAGTACGACAACCATCAGGACAACCAGCAGCTCGAGCAGGCTAAAACCGCGCTGACGCACAAGCACCGCAGCGCTGATCGGCTGACCGGTCAGCGCTGCGGGAGGGTTAGTCATACGGTATCAGTCCTCTGCTCTCCAGTTGCCGATATCAGCGGCCTGACCTTCACCACCGGAGAGACCATCGGCCCCGAGGGAATAGATGTCAATTTCCTTGTGCTCACCCGGGCTCAGATAGAGGTAGGGTCGCTCCCAGGGATCAATCGGTAGCTCTGAGAGGTAACCTCCCTGCTTGAAATTGCGCGGCTCGGGACTGAGCGTACTGGCCTCCACCAGCGCTTCCAGGCCCTGCTCGGTCGTCGGGTAGGCGTAGTTGTCCAGCCGGTAAATCTTCAGCGCCGTTTCAATCGATTTGAAATCTGCCTGTGCCTTGGATACACGGGCCTCGTCTGCGCGGTTAAGCACCGTTGGCGCCACCACGCTGATCAGCAAACCCATGATTACCAGTACGACCAGGATTTCTACCAGCGAGAATCCCGCATTACTTCGTTGTTTCATTGTTCATTTCACCATTGTATTGAGATCGAATATGGGTAACAGAATCGCGAGGACGATGGTCAGTACCATACCTCCCATGAATACCACCATCAGCGGCTCGAACAGCGCCATCAGGGTGCCCATAGTCATTTCCAACTCGCGCTCCTGATTGGTCGCCGAGCGCTCCAACATGCTTTCCAACTCACCGCTAGCCTCGCCACTGGCCACCATATGCACCATCATCGGCGGGAAGCGGCCACTTTCGCGCAGCGCGCGATTCAAGCTACTGCCCTCCTGCACCCGCTCCGCCACCGCGACGCTATCCTCGCGAAGGATGAGGTTGGTCAACACCTCGCCGGCGATGCGCAGCGACTCCAATAACGGCACACCGCTGGCCATCAGGATACTGAGCGTGGAGGCAAAGCGAGCGGTATCCATGGCGATTACTACCCGCGATATGCCCGGCACGCGCAACAGCGCACGGTGCCAACGCTTTTTCCGCGCCGGTTTACGCAACAGGCGCTGCAGCGCGAAATACACCGCCGCCAGGCCCACCAGCAAGTAAATACCGTACTCCTGGAAAAAATCACTGGTGGCGATTAAACCGCGGGTCAGGGCCGGCAGCTCCCGGTGACTGTGCGAGAAGATACCCACCAGTTCGGGCACTACAAACACCAGCAACATCAGGACCACCGCGATCGCCACACCGACCAAAATAAACGGGTAGACCATGGCCATTTTCAGTTTCTGACCGGTGTACTGTCGCTGCTCCGTGTAATCTGCCAACTGCTGCAGCACTGGACCCAGAAAGCCCGCGTGCTCGCCGGCATTCACCATGGCGCGGTACATTTCGTTGAACACTCGCGGAAACTCCGCCATCGCATAGGCCAGCGTGTGGCCCTCGGCCACGCGCGATCGCACCTGCAACAACATACCCTTGATACGATTACTGCGGCTCTGCTCGGCCGCGGCCTGCAGTGCTTCATCCAGCGGCAGGTTGGCCTCCACCAGCGTCGCGAGCTGGCGGGTAATCAGGGCCAGGTCGGCGACACTAACGCGGGACAACAGTATCGCGGGACGAAAACCTGGCGCGCTTGATTCCGCCTTATTCGCTTGCGCAACTTCTACGGGTCGCAGCTCCTGCCCGCGCAACTGTGTGCGGACCTGTCGCTCAGAGTCACCCTCGAGCACGCCCTTGACGATTTTGCCCTGAGGATTTAACGCCCGATAGCGATACGCAGTCACGATTTAACCTTCTGCATTGGCAACACGGTATCAGACGATGGAAGTCACGCGCATGACTTCCTCAATACTGGTTTCACCCGCCAATATCCGGCGCCGGCCATCGCTTTCAATACCCGGATAATTACTGCGCGCCACCTTGACGATATCCTGTTCATTAGCGCTCTCGTAGATCATCTGGCGCATCGCATCATCAATCTCGACCATTTCATAGATACCGGTCCGGCCTCGATAGCCGGTGTATTTGCAGCTCTCGCAGCCCTTGGCATGATGCACACGAGCACTATGATCATCCGCACCCAGGCGCAACAATTCACGCTCAACGGGATTGGGCTCGGCCTCTTCTTTACACTCGTTACACAGCAGGCGTACCAGGCGCTGGGCCATCACTGCGATCAGACTGGAAGACAACAAAAACGGTTCAATACCCATGTCTTTCAGGCGAGTGATTGCCCCGATGGCGGTATTGGTGTGCAGGGTGGACAACACCAGGTGACCGGTGAGCGACGCCTGTACGGCGACCTCTGCAGTCTCCAGATCACGTATCTCGCCGACCATCACCACGTCCGGATCCTGCCGCAGGATGGCTCGCAGGCCGCGCGCAAATGTCATATCGACCTTGGCATTGACTTGGGTCTGGCCTATCCCCGGCAACATATACTCGACCGGATCTTCGATGGTGAGAATATTGCGGGCTGTGTCATTAATCTCCCCCAGCCCGGCATACAGGGTGGTGGTTTTACCCGAACCCGTAGGGCCGGTCACCAGAATGATGCCGTGGGGACTGTGCAGATGCTTTTTAAAGGCAGTCAACACCTGTGCATTCATCGCCAACTGGGTCAGCTGCAATTGCCCTGCCGCCGTGTCCAGCAGCCGCAATACCACCCGTTCACCATGTGCGGCAGGGATGGTCGACATGCGGATATCCACCGAGTGTCCGGCGATTTTGACCGAAATTCTACCATCCTGCGGCACCCGCTTTTCAGCGATATCCAGTCTAGCCATGACTTTCAGGCGCGACACCAGCAGGGGCGCTAACATACGTTTGGGAGACAGTACTTCTGCCAGCACACCGTCAATACGGTAGCGCACACTGAGCCGGTCCTCGAAGGTTTCGATATGAATATCCGATGCCTGCTCACGCACGGCTTGAGACAGAATGGCATTGATCAGGCGGATGATCGGCGCATCATCCTCGGTGTCCATCAGGTCGCCAGTATCGGGAATGGCATCAGCGAGGCGACTGAGATCGACATCGGCGCCGATGTCTTCGGCCATTTGTACGGCCTCGTTGTTATTGCGCTGGTAGGCCAGCGTCAGACGCCGCTTGAAATCGCTCTCAGGCACCTCCTGCAGCACAAAAGATGCACCGAGCACACGGCGCAACTCAGTCAGCACCTGCACTTTTGGTTGCCCGATATGCACCACAATGGTGGCACCATCATCAGCTGTATCAAGCAAAACACCATGCTGTTGGGCAAACGTAAACGGCAAGCTTGGCCTGATGGATGGGCTCGCTACAGGCACATCCGCTGGCACTATCTCAGCGAGATCACTCATCGACCGTCTACCGGAGGCGCAGGCGCCCCTGGGCCGTAGGAACCAGACTCGGCCGCCTTGATCGTTTCCAACTGCTTCAAATCGTCCTCCCACTCGGACATCAACGGCAGGTCTGCATCGTTGAGATAGCTCATGCCCTGATCCCTGCGCCGTGACTGTTGGTCGCGAATATAGCGGTATTTCTCGGCAGAGGCCCCGGCGAGCGCCGCATTGTCCCTGATAATCGTGGTGCGGATAAAAATCATCAAATTCTGTTTGGTCACCTGCTCGGCATCGCTGCGAAACAGCCTGCCCAGATAAGGAATATCCCCGAGCAGCGGCACCTTCTGCTGGGCATCCTGCACATCGTCCTTGATCAGGCCGCCAAGCACCACAATCTGGCCGTCAATTGCCAGCACCTTGGTCTCGATTTTGCGTTCATTGGTGATAATGTCAGACGCCGATTCTGTCACTGACAAGCCGCTCAGGCTGGAGACTTCCTGCGAAATATCCAACACAACAGCATCACCTTCATTGATGTGAGGCGTTACTGTTAGCGTGATCCCCACGTTCTCGCGCTCGATAGTCTGGAAGGGGTTGGTCGCGCTGTCGGCGGTTGATGTAAAAGAGCCTGTCACAAAGGGTACGTTTTGTCCCACGGTGATGTAGGCCTCCTCGTTATCCAGCGTCAGTATACTGGGCGTAGACAGAATATTAGCGTTCTTGGTTTCTTTGAGGGCATTGAGGATTACCGTCATCGAGAGACCATCACTAATCTGACCCCAGCCCAGGGACAGCCCGCCGGTTCCCGCCAATGCGGCCGCCAGGGCGCCTGTATCGACTGCATTGTTGGCGGAGCCGGAGGGCAGCACCGCTGCGCCAATATTAGCCGGGCGCACATCACCGGAGTTAATATTACTGCCGTAAAAACCGCTGTCATCGGAAAACAGCCACTGCAACCCCAGGTCCTGCCCATCGATGACTTCCATCTCCACAATGATGGCTTCTACCAGCACCTGCGCGCGGCGAATATCCAGACGCGCAATCACCGCCTCCAACGCGGCCATTTCATCTGTATCCGCAGTGATAATCAGCGCATTGGTGCCCTCATCCGCCTCAATGGTAGAGGTATTGCCGGAGCGCCCCGCTTTCACGCCATCGGCAGGTTGCAATTCGCTCATATTCTTCATCACCCGGGTCAGAACCTCGGCAATGGACAGCGCATCGGCATATTCCAGGTAGATCACCTTAACGTTGCCACTCTGCTCCAGAGGGGTATCGAGGTGATCGATCAGTTTGCGCATACGCGTGCGTTCCAGTTCGTCGCCGCTGATCAACACACTGTTGGTGCGCGTGTCGGCTACCAGCAACGTCTCCTGCTCACCACCCGCAGACTTGGCTTCGGACTTGTTGAGCTGGTCCAGCATCTTCACCACGTCTTCCGCCACGGCGTAACGCAGCTTAATAACATCTGTCTGCTGCACAGCAGATTTGTCCATGCGATCTATAATGTCTCTGATTTTGTCAATATTGGACGAAATATCAGAAATAATGATCGCGTTACTTGGGGCATAGGCGGCCATATGCGCTTGCTGTGGCACGAGGGGACGCAGCACGGGAATCAACTTGGCGGCGGAGATATTGTCCAATCTAAGCACCTGCGTGACATACTCTTCAGAGGTGATGCCCGAACTGCCGTCACTGACATCCACCGGTGCCGAGCGCGCATCCTTGTTCTGTATCACCCGCACCACGTCACCGGAGCGCACAGCCGCGTAACCGTGTACATCCAGAATAGACAGAAACAACTGGTAGAGTTCGTCGGCGGACACAGGATGGGAAGAAATAACCTTCACTTTCCCTTTGACGGCAGGGTCGACCACGATGGTCTTACCGGTGGCCTCCGCGACAAATTTAATCAACTCCTGAATATCCGTGTCATTCAGGTTGACGGTGTAATCCTGCGCCGAGAGCGGGGCGCTGCCAAGAAGCAGCGCAAACAGCAATGGCACTATATGAAATGGGTGAAACCGGTTCGTGACAGTCACTAACATTCTATCCTTTTGCAAAATTTCACTCGGAGGCACCACCGTCCAGATTGACGCTGAGAGTAAGTTGCTGACCCCCACGCTCTAGCTCAAAAACAACTTCTCCCGCGGTGCGCAGGCTATTATACAGCACCATCGTATTAGTGGGGTTATCAAGGCTAACGCCATTGATCCCCGTCACCACATCACCGGCTTCGAATCCCATTTGCGTAAATTGCTCCGCATCCGTTCCCGGACTGACCCGGTAACCGCGCATCGTCGACCCCTCGCGCACGGCGCTGATTCTGACCACCTCTACCAGGGATTGCGGATTCTGGTAAAGCCGCTCTCGGTAACTCTGTGCAAGGCTGGTCGTCTGTGCATCTTCGCGTCGATCGACGAGGGCCGAAGTTTGGGTGGCAGCTGGCATAGCCGGGGCTGCAGAACCCGCGCCCAGGCTGGACTCGTCATACAGCGCCAGTAGCTCATACGTCCCGCCATTGTCCAGCACCACCTGCATAGGCATCACTTTGGCCAGTGTGACCTCACCTGAGAGCGGCAACTTGTCTTCTACCGAATACACATCCTGCTCGTTATTGCTCTCGATAATGGCATATCCAAGACCTTCTTTGGTGGATGACACAATACCGCGAAGCTTGAGCTGTAACCGTGTTTCCTGGGCCCCCTCTTCTATCCCGTCGCGGGAGCTGACGGGCTCGGATTCCTCCGGCAACGGGATGTCCAATACCGACTCCCCGGCCTCACCAAACAGGTGCCAGGCCACCAGGCTATCGATGTCCACAGGCTCCGCATCGCGCACGGAACCGCCGACAGAAACAGGGTTGATAACTTGGAGAGCGGCCATCGCTGACGACTCGGTAGCGGGCACCAGGGCCCAGATGAGCTTGGTTAGCGCGAGCACGGCCCAGATAACCAGCAGGCACAATACCGCCTTGCGTAATCGACGCGCGTGGTCGGGTCGGGCGAGAGCATTAAGCGCCCCGGTCAGCGCAGCGTTTACGCGCGCAGACAATACATTTGAATTACTTAGCCACTGGGCCGACACGACATACTCCCCTAATATCCAGCAAGCGATACCTCACCAGTACTTTTGATGGGGCCGATTATAGAGTGCACCGTTGAAAGTTGAAACCGCTGTATCCGGGTGTTCATCAGAGTGTCACACAGGCCCGAGCCACCTCTTGCATTGAGTCGAACCGAGGCTATACGGCTTTGACGGCTTAAAAACCTCAACAAGTAACGTATCTGGCAACCCGACCGATGCATGATAACAAGGAACTGGCTTGGAAGAACTGCGCACTTTACTTCAGCCTTGCCATCTGTAGATCGAATTCGTCCATCTGCCAATGATTGCGATGTGGTTCTTCAGCGTGGCAGTCGCTTACCGCACCACCATCGTACCTGCCTTTACTCATTCGCCCGGGCCACCTCGCTGGCTTGTTTGGCATCTATCCCCAGACTCTCCAGCACTGAGCGGCCCATACCGACAGCTGATAAAAATGTTTCACGCCGAATCATCTGCCCGCTATGCTCATCAGGTAATAGGCATGATTGCGATTGCGTACCCGGGCGAAGACCTTGAGTGAGAGAAAATGTGATCGTATAACAGTGACTGCCACAACAAAGGACTGCACAAACGCGCTCAGCGCCATGGAGAGACCGGTGACCAACCCCAGACGCGCCGCCAGCGGCACCAGTATCACGGCTGCCAGCAGCGACAGCATCAGTTGTTCAAAACCGGGCATGGTGCTATTCCTCATTGATTGATGGGCGGTCGCAACGGTGAATCCCTAGCGGGGCTTCTTGAAGTGGTGCCGACACGGCGAGTCGAACGCCGGACCTACGCATTACGAATGCGTTGCTCTACCAACTGAGCTATGTCGGCTATGTAACGGGCAGATAGTGTATCCAGCGGCCGATTGAATTCAAGTGCCTATGATCTTCGACAGTGGCCCTGCCTGAAAGACGCGAGCCAGCATCAGGCGATCGCACCCTCTGCCTTGAGTGCCTGGACTTCAGCCTTGGTCATATTCAGGAGCTTATTCAGTCGGCATAGGGGTCAAATCCAGTCACCGCACGCCTGCCAGTGGCTTATTCATCTGCTCATCAATGTCTAGAGATAGTATTTCAGCAGAGACAATACCAGTGACAGACCTACCAGCGGGTATATCCAACGCTGCAGCTTACGCATCTGTTCCGGGTTCGCCGGTTTCGCAAAACGCTCACCCAACACCACCATTAACGCGACGCCGCCAAACATCAGCAACAGCAATAATAGTAAGTTATTCATCGATCAGTCTCTGCGCGGCTGTGGTGGCGCTAAGTAGCATTGCAAGGTGCACAACAAAGCGTGTGTGCTTGTTGGAGAATCATCCTGCCTGCTTGCCGGGGTCATCCAGTTCCACCGGTGCGAATGAGCCGGCGAAGATGATTCGCGCCAGCCCCTCGGTCAGATCGAAGATCTGCGTGGATGTCACCTCGTAGCTGGAACAAGTGATGCGCCATTGGCCGTCGCTACGACTGTAGGCATCATCGTAAAATCCTGCCAGTTGCGTGACGATCTGCCGACGGGTGTCGATCATGTAATAGTACAGGCCCCATATACCGGTCGCGTTATCCGCATCCAACACCTCTATCCGGGGATTCTGGCCATGATGCATTTCGACAATATGAGGTTGGCAAGCAAGCTCGGTAAAGACCGCCAGCATTTTCTCACGGTCGTCGAAATTGCCAATACGGCCATAGCGCAGATCGATCTTGCCGACGGCAAAGCACTCGCGCACGACATCGGGCTGCTTGTTGTCACAGGCGTGAAAGTAGCGCGCTTTCAACTGTCTGATATCTTCGATCGCTTCGAGTCGCGAGAGACGCTGTTCCAGTGACACGAGTTATTAATCTGGCGCGGATATGACGCGGTAGGCGTCGGCAATCTGGTCGGAGCGCTCTACCGTACAATCGAGATCTTTCAGCAGGCCATCCTTCAAGCTGTATACCCAACCATGCACCGCCAGCGGCTGGCCGCGCTGCCAGGCGTTTTGTACGATGGTGGTGTGGCACACATGGGATACCTGGGTTTTCACATTGAGCTCACACAGCAGCTCCAACCGCTCTTCCTTTTTCTCAATCGCTTCCAGTTTTTTGCGGTGTCGATGTTGTACATCCTTGATATTGCGCAGCCAGTTATCGATCAGGCCGTTGTCGGCGTTTTCATAGGCTGCGGCAATACCGCCACAGCCATGATGCCCTACCACCATAATATGTTTAACTCCCAGCACATCCACTGCGTATTGCAGCACCGTGAGACAGTTGAAATCTGTGTGCACCACCATATTAGCGACATTGCGATGCACGAACACCTCACCGGGCATCAAACCGATGATCTGGTTCGCCGGTACACGACTGTCGGAGCAACCAATCCAAAGGTATTCAGGATTTTGCTGGGCGGCCAGTTTTGTAAAGAATTGGGGATCGCTGATCTTGACGCTTTCCGACCACTCCCGGTTCTTTTGAAACAGTTCATTGAGCTTGGTCATCAAACTTCCTTAAAGAACCAGTGTGCTGAGGCGAGAATGCATCACACAGTTACCACCCCGCGCCTTAGCATTTTCCAGCGCTTTATTGCCAACGGCTTCCATCTGCCTCGCCAAATGCGACATATCGACAGCGGGAAATTGTTGTGGTTCCCAGGTCACCAGACCAATACTGAGAGAGACCTGCAACACCGCGCCGCGGCCATCATCCACGGAGAACTCCTCGATATCACTGCGCATGCGCTCCGCAACTTCCTGACTCACCATCTCACCGCCACCGGGGAGCAGCACAGCAAACTTTGACTGGCCCAGACGCGCCAGTAAATCGGTAGCACGCAGGCTTGAAGACAGCCTCTCCGCGACCTTCCTGATCACAAACTGACCGCGGCGCACGCCATAGTGCTGGTACAGATCATCAAAATCGTCTATTTCCATCAGCAGCGCGGTGAGTGGCTTGGCGGCGCGCCGGGCCCGCGCAATCTCCCGCGCGATGTCCCGACCAAAACCGCGCGTATTGCTGATCTCCGTAAGCGGATCCAGCAGTGTCAGATGGGAAACCTGTTGACGGCTGACGGCGGCCTTGAAGCAGGCCGATAGAATAGTCGAGAGATGGGCCAGCAAATGCCCTTCCTGCTCGCCCAGCACCAGCGAATCATCCTGAAGGCCCAGGTGCAGGCTTCCTATCAGACGACCGGAATCCATCAAGGGCATCAATAGCGCATACTCGACGCCAGGCTCAGACTTGAGTATCTCGAACATACGCGAGTCGGTGGCGTCTATCAACGCGATATCAGGCTCCAACTCGTACAACTCCTGAATCGGAAAAACGTCACTCAGCAATTGCAGGCTGTTGCCATAGCGCTCCGCGCCCACCAGAATATTCGACAGGACATCGTCCGGATCATACAACCATAATTCCGAGGTCCGGAAGGAGAAATGCCGCGGCATGCTTACCAGCAAGATTTCAAACAGCGGTTGCAGCCCCTGTGCGTCCAGCACCATGAGCTCGAGCTGATGGGTTTGCTGATAGAGGTAACGATTGATCGTCAGCGTCTCGCTGAGTCTGCTTTCAGTTAGCTCAGAACGGGGTATTACAGGAGGAGCGCCCTCTATTTCTTCGCTCTGCCCGCCGCCCGAATCCATATCATCTATCATTAAAACCCTCACCTGACGCCCCGCAGAATTGCTGTGCGCAGCCAGTTGTTATTGGACAAAGAGTGTAAGCGGCCTATACTTGCGATGCAATCCTGAGGGGCAATGTCCATGCTTCAAGCACTGCCAAGTAATATCCGGCTGAAGCTGGAACAAACGCTCGCCCAATGGCCGCAGTGGAACTGCGACCCAGTAGTGACCCGCGCCCCAACAATCATCAAGGTGCTGACATCCGGGGTCAGTAATTACAGCGTCCTGGTTGAATCGGAGCAGCATTTCGTTGTCCGTATCGACGGTATCAAGCCCGCCAAATTCGGACTGTGCCGCCAGACTGAATGGCGCACGCTGGCGGCCGCTCACAAAGGCGGCCTGACTCCCCGTCCGTGCTACTTCAATCCCGATCTGGGCAGCCTCGTCTGCGACTACCTCGCTCCCGACGTCTCCCAGGCGCTGGAGGCTGCCGACATTGCGCGCTTACTGCACAAAATACACCGGCTACCACCAAGGCATCATCGCCTCAATCTGACAGACCGCATTTTGCGTTATGAAAAGCGACTCAAACGCCTGAATCGGTCGCCGAGCAGTGCATTTCAGCAGTACGGTGTAGCGGTGTCCAGTATGCTGCAAAAGATCAGCGAGCGTCCCGGAGAATCAGTGCTGTGCCACAACGACCTGCTGCGCGCCAATCGCATCTACAGCGCAGGTAAACTGTGGGCCATCGATTGGGAATACTGCGCGATGGCAAGCCCATGGTTTGACATCGCGGTGATCGTCAACGGCGATGCGCTAGCCGCGCCCAAGACGGAAATCCTGCTAAAAACCTACCTGGGCCGTGCGCCCAACCATTGGGAGCGCGGCATGCTGCATCGATACAGCTGCGTTTACCGCTACCTTGAATTGCTGTGGTACAGCGCACTGGAACAACCTATCCTCGATGCGCTGACCGTCGAAAAGAAAGCGGCTGCATTGGAATCCATGCTAGCGCAGGCCGTAACCGAACACACCGCCCAGATGATGTAGCCACTTGTTAATCTCGAAAGTTAGTAAACTGCAACGGCGCGTCAAAATCTTCCTTCTTTAGCGCTGCCATTACCTGCTGCAGATCATCACGCTTTTTTCCTGTCACCCGCACCTGGTCGTCCTGCGCCTGGGTCTGGACTTTCATCTTCGCCTCCTTAATGTGCTTAATGATGGCGCGACACTGTGCGCTGTCCAGACCGTGGCGCAACACGACTGTCTGGCGCACCACCTTGCCGGTGGTCTGCATATCACCACAGTCCATGGCACCTGGGTCGATATCGCATTTAATCAGCGCGCTGCGCAACATATCTTCCATCTGGTTCACCTGAAACTCCGCTTCTGCTCGCATTATCACACTGCGATCTTCGCGCTCGAATGAGGCATCAACCCCTTTGAAATCGAAACGATTACCGACAATCCTTGAGGCTTGATCCACGGCATTGGTGAGCTGGTGCAGATCCACTTCAGAAACAACATCAAATGATGGCATAGTGTGCATTCCTAGGAGTTTGCGAAAACAAAAGTGACATAGTAATGCGCAGAGAGCAGTTTTCAATCCCGCATCACGGTTTTTGGGGTTTTTGCTGCCACTCGGCCAACGCGTCCTCTTTCGCAATCCAATCACTCTCGCCAAGTCACAGCGCGGTAATGTAGCGCATACTCTGACGACTTATGGGAGGAAACCATGTACGACCTGATTGGCACCTTTATCCTCTTCTTCGCGGTTATCGGCCCGATTGGGACGATACCGGTCTTCATTGCAGTCACGAATGGCTATGCAGAGCAGATCAAACGCAGAATAGCAATTCGCGCGGTGCTCATCTCGGCAGTCCTGCTGATTTTCTTTGTAATGGCCGGAGAGATCATTCTCACAGCGCTGGACATCCCGCTGGCGGCCTTTGAGATAGCGGGCGGGATCGTGTTATTCATCTTTGCATTGTCGATGATATTCGGTGAAAGCAAACCGGAAGTGGAGCTGAAGTTGCCTTGCAGTGAGAGCGAGACTGCCATCTTTCCACTGACAGTACCCTCGATTGCGAGCCCTGGTGCCATGCTCGCGGCCGTATTGCTGACAGAGAACCACCGCTTTAATCTGTGGGAGCAGGCGCAAACTACACTGGTCATGTTGCTTGTGATACGTCACGGCAAGGTACATTAGCCTAACCCCCTGAACCGGACTGAATTTCTCCGGGTTTGCGCGGCACCGGGAGAATTGTTCTGTAGTAGAGTAGCCGTTAACAATAAATCAGTCAGGATTACTTATCATGACGGAAACCAAGCGAACATTTTGCTCTCTGTGTGAATCATTCTGCGGTCTGGAGGTAGACGTCGATGAGAACCGCATCACCGACATACGTCCCGACGTAAAGCACGTCGTTTCCAAAGGCTACGTCTGCGTCAAGGGCACAAAATTTGACTCGATCCAACACAGTCCCGACCGCGTGACGGCACCCCTGAAGCGCGTCGGCGACCGCTGGGTAGGGATTTCCTGGAAGCAGGCGCTGGACGAGATTGGCGACAAGATCAAAACGATTATCGAGCGTGACGGTGCACAGGCATTCGGTAATTTTGTGGGCGCCCCTGGCGGCAGCAACCTGATGTCGCCTATTTTCCGCGGTGAATTTTACAAAGGGATTGGCTCCAACCGCATGTATGGCACCGGCACCTGCGACACGATGAACAAATTCCGGGTGAACGGTGATATGTATGGCTCGCCCATGCGCCTGGCTTACCCGGACGTAGACCACACCAACTTTATGATGATCCTCGGTGCTAACCCGAATATTTCCGGCAACACCCTGTACCACTTACCTCGCTCGCGCGATCGTTTTGCGGGAATTATTGCGCGTGGCGGTCGCGTGGTATGGATCAATCCACGCCGGGTTGAGTCGGCCCGAACAGGCGAGCACCAATTTATACGCCCGGACACTGACGTATTTTTCCTCGCGGCCTTTTGCAACGAGATTTTCCGCCGCGATGCTATCGACCACGAACTGGTCGCGCGGACGATGAAAAACCTGGAGTCATTGCGCACTGCCGTTGCCCCATGGACAGCCCAGCGACAGGCGCAGGTCACGGGTATCTCAGCGGCCACACTGCTTGATCTGGTCGATGCCTATCTCGCCGCCGATGGCGCGGCGCTGAATATGGCCACCGGTGTCAATCAGGGTCGCAGCGGCACCCTGTGCTACTGGCTGCTCGAATCGATCTCCGCCATCACGGGTAATTTTGACCGCCAGGGCGGCAACCTGATTGGCGAAGGGATCATCGATTTCGCGCTACAGGCCAAGGATGATCCAATGTTAAAACTGGGTTTTCACCGCACCGATGACCTCCCCACTGTGTCGGGCCAGCAACCAGCGTCTATGCTGGCCGATGACATTCTAGGCGGAGAGGTCAAGGGGCTGTTCGTTGAGGCGTCCAACCCGCTACTAGCTGTTCCCAATCCCGGCAACCGTCTGGAACAGGCCTTGAGCAAACTCGAATTATTGGTCTGTATCGACTGGTTCCGCAATGAGACAGGCAACCTGGCCCACTATATTCTGCCAGCAGCCACCTGGATGGAACGGCCCGGCATGCCGTATGCGCTGCAGTCCTTTGTAGGCTGTACCCCCACACCCTACCTGTATGCGGCCGACAAGGTACTGGAGCCACCGCCTGGCGTACGCGAGGAATGGTGGATGTACGTGCGCCTCGCGGATAAATTCGGCGTGACACTAATGGGCAACCGGTTCCTCAGTGGCTTCCTCAAGCTGGCTGCGCGGCTGGCCCACACCCCATTCGGCTATATCAGCGTGCCCAAGGTACTGATCAGTGGCATGTTAAAGCAGGCCGGGCAGCCCGATTTCAAGGCTATGCTGAAGAACCATCCCCATGGCCTGCGCCTGCCGGACAATCCAGGTCGTAATTTCCTCGGTACGGACCGTGTGCTCACAGCGGATGCCCTCGTCGATCTCGGCCCGCTGGATTTTATTACAACGTTCAATGATCGTGTCGGGCTCTTATTTGAGGACGAACTCGCCAACCTGGGTAGGATGAAGTTAATTGGCAAGCGTGAAGTAAAACGCATGAATTCCTCCTCTGCCAATTCCCCGCGACTGGTCAAGGACAAAACCAATTACGCCTACATTTCACCAGTCGATGCTACCCGATTAGGTCTTACAGAGCTGGATTTCGTGGATGTCAGCAGCCACTTCGACAGCATCACTATCCCGGTGCGTATCACCGATGAGATGATGCCCGGCGTGGTGGCCATCCCGCAGTGTTGGGGGCACCAGAAAGCGGATGGATTACGACACGCCCAGCAACACCCGGGGGTGAACTCTAATTTTCTGGCCGGTGACGGCTATGGCAACGTGGAGAAACTGTCGGGGATGGCACACCTGTCTGGCATCACTGTCGACATGGCACGCTCTGATCGTATCGCCAGCACCTGACCGCAGTGAAGAGACAACACTGGCACGTTCTGGGTGCAGGCGCGATCGGCAGCCTTTACGCACACATACTCCATAGCAGCGGCTGCCAGACGACGCTTGTTATGCGCCGCGGCATGCAAGCGCGATCTCTGCCGGTATTTGTGGAACGGGGCGAACTGCGCAGCGAGGAGCGTATATCGGTCATCACGCCGGATAGCGATGAACGTATCTCTCATCTTTTAGTCACCACCAAAGCCTACGATGTACGCGAAGCCGTAGCGGGCATCGCCCACCTGCTGGATGAAAAATGTGTGGTGTTACTACTGATCAATGGTCTCGGTCTGTCCGAGCAACTGGCTGCTGAGTGGCCCAACCTGGACATTTATTGTGGCACCACTACCGAGGGCGCTTACAGCATCGGTGTACAGCACATCTGCCACGCCGGTCGCGGGGAGACCCGTGTCGGACGAGAAGGACAGACGTCACCACCGGATTGGTTTGGGCAATGGGCACGCGCGATCGACCCCTGCGTATGGGACAGGCATATTGCCCGCGCGCTATGGTCAAAGCTGGCCATCAACTGCATTATCAATCCACTGACGGCACTGCACAGGTGTCGCAATGGCGAACTGGCCCAGCGTAGTGAGTTGGCCGAGCAGGTGGGAATTCTCTGTGATGAGGTGGCCACCATAAGCCGCGCAGCTGGCTTTGCCGATATCGCCAATACCCTTGAATCCACTGTTGCAACAGTTATCGCCGGTACGGCTGGCAACCGCTCCTCCATGCTGCAGGATGTTGACAGCGGGCGGCCTACCGAGATTGACTATATTACCGGCTACCTGCTGAAGGTAGCCGCGCAGCAGGGCATCAGCGCCCCGCACAACCGCGCACTGTTGGAGAGGATACATACTCGTGCTCACTGACTCCCTGCCCCTGGCGACCCTGATACCCCCTGCCCTGCTGTCCGCCATAGCTACCATCTCGCTGCGCGAAAGCAATTCATCCAACCCCGTCCCGACTGAACGGGGTGTAGGGAACACCCTTGTATTTTTTATCGTAAATGGTATTGACCAGTTCACTAGCGTGGGTGTAAGTCAGCGATAAAGCGCAAGCGTCGTGTCGCGTACGATGTCGCGCCATTTCTGCACAGACATATCAGCCAGTAACACACCTCGTTGACTGAAACGCGTACCGGCTTGCTCACGACCAACGGCAAACACGCATAGCTGTTCGACACAGTGCAGCGCCATATCAACGTCCATCCGGGGCGCTTCATTCCAGTTTTGTGGCTCCCCGCCTGAATACAGCACTGTGATGGGGAAGGCACCCATCGTCCCAATAACCCGAATATGTCCGAGTTGTTCCAGCAAGGTGTCTCTTACCTGCTCCACCAGCCAATCACGAGAAATGCCACGCGGTAACACCACCTCTCCAGAAAAGCTGGTTTGCGGTTGCGTGAATTGCACGGGCGTCACCGTATTACGCAAGGCTACTGCCAGCGGTAGCCCACCCATTGTGACCAATATCAGCGCCAGCGCAGTGCGAGCCGGCCACCGGAGTGATTTCAAGCGGTGCAAAAATCTGGCCCACCGTGTACCGGCTGGTACCAGGGCGGACCGGCTCTGTTGGCCAAGATCTTTGGGGATCAGTGGCGGTATATCTTCCGGAGACTCGTGCCGGAAGCAGGGACGGGCCTCACGCAACAGGCTATTGCCGGCCGACATAGGAAGGCTGCGCAGGACGGTACGCAATACCTGCCGCACCCGACGCGTATGGGGTGGTCTGTCGTGCGGATCTTTCTCGAGCAGCGCGGCAATAATCTCTACCAGGGGATCAGGTAGCTCGACATCCCCGGTCACAATTTCTACCAGTGGCTTCGGGGGGCGTTCCAGAAGCCATTGTGGATCGAGTGTGCCATTACGGAAAAAGGGCTGCTCGCCGCACAACATCCGATACAGCAGCGCTCCGAGAGCAAACAGGTCCGCGCGCTCGTCCAACGGTGTGCCAAGGAATTGCTCTGGTGACAATGCACTAAGACTGCCAGCAGCCCACCGGCTGGACTGACCGTCGGAGGTCGATCGGGAAATCCCGAAATCCGTAAGCTTGGCCCGACCGGCTTCAGTGATTAACACATTGCCGGCTTTCACATCGCCATGCACGATATGATTCTGCCGAGCAAGGGCCAGCGCACCGGCGACATCCGCACCAACTGTCAGCAAACTGGCTACGGACGGACGCACGGCTGCGAGAAAATCTTCCAGGCTGCAGCCGGGCACATATTCCATAACCATGGCCAGGTGCGCGCCGGATTCAATCACATCGTGAATCTGCACCACCTTGGGACTCTGTATGCTAGCGACTATCTGCGCCTCACGCAGCAGTTGCTTACGTCCGACACGGGTAGAGGGCAGCCGGTAAATCTTGATCGCGACACGGCGGTGAAGCCGCTTGTCATAACCGAGGTATACGCTGCCCTGACCACCCCGATTAATCAACCTGAGGATGCGATACGGGCCGACATAGTTATCCAAAGGACGCGCTCAGCGCTGCTCGACAGGTAGTTTTCGCAACCGATTGCGTAAACTATTGAGCGACACACGCAACTGGCGGGCGACGCTTACGCTATCACCGGCCTCTTCCATCATCAGTTGCTGTAATTCCTGTTGTGGGATTTCACTGGCCAGACGATAACGGGGAGATGCTTCAATGCGGCGGTAGACGGCGGCCCGGGAAACCGTCAGTTGCTGCGCCACGCGAGCCACTTCAAAGTCATTGGCGTCCATGGCCCGATTGAAGGTCTCTTCATCAACGTCCTGCATTTTTCGACGCTTTACACGCCCAGAAAATGAAGACGGCGAGTCGGGCGCCAACATCGCCGAGCGTAGTATGTCATTCATGACCGGTGTGCGCTCACTAGCCAACACCACCTGCTGGGCATAGTTGGCCAGTTCTCGCACGTTGCCCGGCCACTGATAGGACAGAAACGCGAGAAACAGCATCGCCCAGGCGGCGACATCCGGCGCGGCGCTCTGCACATCAGGCAGCAGGTCGGTGCGCCCCGCGTCGAGCGCGCTGTTACGCAAAAAATACAGTAGCAACTCGCCGATATCCTCCGGGTGCTGACGCAACGGCGGCAATAAAATTTCGCAGGCACCCAGACGATGGCGCAAGGCCGCCTTAAAGTCGCCACTTTGACTGTCCAGCGCCGCATCCGTGGCGGAAATGATACGCACATCAACTTGCCGTATCGGGCCGCCAACTGCCTGTATCTCCCGCTCCTGTAGCGCGCGCAGCAACTGCGGCTGCACTTCTATGGCGGCGTCACCGATCTCGTCCAGGAACAGCGTTCCACCCTGGGCCTGTTCGAAGTAGCCGGCGACTGTCTGGCTCGCGCCGGTAAAGGCGCCTCTGGCGCTTCCAAACAGGGCCGACGCTGCCAGATCACTGGGGATGGCCGCCATATTTATACTTACCATGGGCAATTGAGAGCGGCGACTGGCGCGGTGAATGGCCGTGGCGACCAACTCCTTGCCGGTACCTGTCTCGCCACGTACCAGCACATCCAGGTCGCTGTCGCCAGCGCGAGCAACCTGCTTACGGATATCGGACATGCAGCTGCTACTGCCGCGCAAAGGATCGTCTGATACGCCTTCTGAAGCGTATGGACCGCTGCAACGCCCCACTCGCAGCAACAGGACAACGCTATGCCCCAACATCAGCGGGAGTCCATCGCGTAACTCCTCCCACTCAACCTCCACCGTGTCGTACACTTCTGCAGATCCCAGGCGACAACGGCTGGATGCCTCAAACCGGTGAATCATCAACAGCTTGCCTTTCAGCGTGAATTGCAGTGCTCTGCGACTGACATGAGGATCGTCGAGCGGCACTAGGCTCTGCCCATCGGGGCCATGAAAATCGGGACTGCGGCGGCCCAGTACCCAGGGTGCGATATCCGATTGTTGTGGCACTACCGTCCTCTGCCCGATACGAGCAGTGTCGGGATGAAAAATAATCGTGAGTACCAGTTCATGCCCGCCGTAATTACTCCCCATAGAGGCAATAATAGAGGGCAGTGTGAGATCGGAATCGACTGGCGTCAGCATAAAGCTCCCTGTCCAGCGTGAACCTGCTAATTGTTATCTGTATTTTACTGAAGCTTAGCAGCTCATGAGAAAACTGCGAGAGAGGGCCATCTGCGGCTCGTGCAATAAATTATTCTTCCCGCTGCCCTCGATAGCGCTGCCAGTCAAAGGCTGGCCCGGGATCGGTTTTTCGTCCGGGTGCAATATCACTGTGGCCAACAATTCTATGCGCCGACAAACCAGCATAGTACGCTAGCAATAGCGTTGTGACCCGCGACAGCACGGCATACTGCGCATCGGTGTAAGCCTCATCATCGGCGCCCTCAAGTTCAATACCGATACTGAAATCGTTGCAGTTGCTGCGTCCCGCAAAGCAGGACTCGCCCGCGTGCCAAGCGCGCTCGTCAAAATTGACAAACTGCAGTACAGCGCCAGTGCGCTGAATCAGCAGGTGCGACGACACTTCCACACCGCGAATTTCCTCAAAGTAGGGGTGCTCATCCCAATCCAGGCAATTGGTAAAAAATCGTTCGATATAATCCCCGCCATAACAGCGCGGCGGCAGGGAGATATTGTGTATCACCAGTAACTCAGGAGCACAGTCCCGAGGCCGCGGTCCGTAGTTCGGCGACGGCACTCTGCGCGCACCTGATAGCCAACCCTGCTCGATAGCGTAATCCATACTGGTTAATTTTCCTGCGGCCGCAGCCGCTAGCGTGTAAAAACTTCAGTCTACCTACCCTGTCCTGGTACGTCACGAGTGTTCGCCACCACCCGCGAAGGCACGCATCTTCCGCTGCCGGGATTAACAGCGGCGGTATCAAACTGCTACAATCTTACTTCCTTTATCGCCATATGCGCCGTCCCTATGCACCAATCCAAAACTGCAGTCACCGCCCCCGATCCAGCCGTTGTGCGCCGCAATGTCCAAGCCGCTCTGGCGGAGGATATCGGCAGCGGCGATATCACAGCGGCGCTCATCGCAGCTGAATCGCAGGCATCAGGGCGAGTGATCACGCGAGAGGATGGCGTACTGTGTGGCCAACCTTGGGTGGATGCGGTATTTGCCGAGCTCGACAACGCTGTGCGCATTGATTGGCAGTACCGGGATGGGCAGGTGATCAGCGCAGGCGACACGCTGTTTTCGTTCCTTGGCCCTGCGCGCAGTTTGCTGACAGGGGAGCGCTGCGCCCTGAACTTCCTGCAATTATTATCGGGCACCGCCACCACCTGTCTGCGTTACGCCAATCTCGTATCCGGCACCGGCGTACGCTTGCTGGATACACGTAAAACCATTCCGGGATTGCGCGACGCGCAAAAATACGCGGTGCGCACGGGTGGCTGCCACAACCATCGTATCGGCTTGTACGATGCATTCCTGATCAAGGAAAACCACATTTCTGCCTGCGGCAGTATCAAAGCGGCGGTGGAAACTGCCCGTAAAAATGCACCCGGAAAGCCTATAGAAGTAGAGGTAGAAAGTCTGGCGGAACTGGAAGAAGCGCTCGTAGCCGCCTGCGACCGGGTCATGCTGGATAATTTTTCGCTGGAACACACTGTCACCGCCGTGGCACTGGCGGGCGGACACATCGAACTGGAAGCCTCCGGCAATATCACCGAGGATACTCTGTTGGCCATCGCGCAAACCGGCGTGGACTTTATTTCAATCGGTGCCCTTACCAAGGACTGCAGAGCACTCGATCTGTCGATGCGCCTGCTCTAGTCACCGGGTTCAGCGACCGGACAGTTGCTACAGCAGCGCACGCTTGCTGACGATAACGCCGTTATTGTCAGCATAGACATAGTCGCCGGGGGCGATAGCCACACCGCCGATATGAATGTCAATATCGCGCTGCCCCACGCCCAGTTTCTCTGTCTTGATCGGACAACACCCCAGCGCCTGCACACCCAGTGGCGTGCGGCCAATTTCATCCACATCGCGGATGGCACCGTTTACGACCAGGCCCGCCCAGCCATTGGCCGCAGCTTTTTCCGCCAGCATATCGCCCAGCAGCGCCCGTCGTCGCGACCCGCCGCCATCCACCACGATAACGCGACCGAGGCCGGCCTCTTCCACACATTGTTTAATCAGCGAGTTGTCCTCGTGGCATTTAATGGTGACAACCGGTCCACCAAATTGACGGGTTTGGCCATAATTTACCCAGGGAAGCTCAAGGGCACAGACTTCGGGGGCTGCATCGGATAAGTTGGGGGTGGATATTGCGGTCATAAAAACTCCTGATGATCGGCGTCCAGCGCATTATACGGCAGTACTTGCACAAACTGGACTTTGTGACGCAGGGGCCGCCCCCAGTATTGGCAAGCGCAATATTGTGAGTATAATTCTTTCGACCAATACCATTGAAAATTATCATTCACTAAGTGAATGCGGAGTGGCTCGTGAAAGTGAATCGTATTGATCTTAACCTGCTGGTCTATCTGGACGCCCTGCTGCGCGAACGTAATGTCACGCAGGCAGCTAATCAATTAAACCTGTCACAACCAGCCATGAGTAACGGCCTGCGTCGCCTGCGCGAGCTGTTCAATGATCCGCTGCTGGTCAGAACCAGCGAGGGAATGACACCCACGGAGCGCGCGCTGGAACTGGAGCCCATAGTGCGGGAAGTGCTGGGAAAAATTGACCACGCGGTACAGCCACGAGGAAATTTTGAGCCTACCGAAGCACACCGCGTGTTTCGCATCATGGCCAGCGATTACGCAGAATCTACCCTGCTGCCCAGCGTATTGGGAAAATTGCGCACACAAGCACCGGGACTCACACTGGATATTATGACGCCCTCCGACGTCAGCTTCCTCGATGTGGAACGTGGCAAGGTGGACATGGTCATCAACCGGTTCGACTCCATGCCGCAGTCTTTCCACCAGATTCACCTGTGGAACGACAGTTTTACCTGTGTCCTCAGCCCGAACAATCCGGTGCTGAAGGATTTCACGCTGGAGAATTACCTGAAGGCCGACCATGTTTGGGTGAGTAAGACCGGCATGGGCGTGGGCGTGGGCGTGGACCCTGATGACGTGCAGCGACTGGGCTGGGTGGATCTGGCATTGAACAAACTCGGCAAGAAACGCCAGATTCGCGTCTTTACGCGGCACTATCAGGCGGCCATGACGCTGGCCGAGCAAAATGACCTGATCGTGACACTCCCCACACGGGCAGCACAACTCAAGCTGGAGAATCCGCGCGTCGTCTTGCGTGATCCACCACTGGAGATTCCACCACTGGAACTGAAAATGGCCTGGAGCCCGTTGCTGCAACACAATCCGGGCAACAAATGGCTGCGCAAATTGATCGCCGACACCGCCCGAGAACTCGACGGGCTGGAGGCCACTCCGTAGCGGCATTCACCGTTCTAATGCCGGTGATAAAAGTGATTGATTCGCTAATTTCAAGTCGGCCCCCTAAAATCACGCCAGCGTCACGGGCTTGGCCGTGCTTGTCGTCAACAAAGAGGTTTCACCATGACAGATCGCATACAACAGGGTGACTTACAGATTGCCCCGGTTCTCCACCAACTTCTGGAGGAGGATATCGCTCCGGGCACTGGCGTTTCGCCCGAACATTTTTGGCGCGGACTGGCGTCACTGGTGAAGACATTGGGCCCGCGCAACCGGGAGCTGCTGCAACGGCGTGACCAGCTGCAGGCGCAGATCGACGCATGGCACCTGGCTAACTCGGGTACGGATTATGATCGTGCTGCCTACAAGGCGTTTCTCGAAGAAATTGGCTATTTGCTTCCCGAGGGCCCGGATTTCCAGATCACCACAACAGCGGTCGACGCGGAAGTTGCCATCCTCGCAGGACCACAACTTGTTGTGCCGGTGATGAATGCGCGCTATGCACTGAACGCCGCCAATGCACGCTGGGGCAGCCTCTACGATGCCCTCTATGGCACCGATGTCATTCCCGAGAACGACGGCGCAGAGCGCGCGGGCGCTTACAACCCAGTGCGCGGAGACAAGGTAATCGCCTACGCCAAGCGCTTTCTGGACAGCCACTGCCCGCTGCAGGCGGGCAGCTATGCCGATGCCACAGCCTATGCCATCGCCAGTGGCGCTCTACAGGTATCGCTCAAAAATGGAACCAAAACGACGTTGCAAGTGCCCGAACAACTGCGCGGCTACAACGGCGACGCCGCAGCACCCACCAGCGTTCTGCTGCGCCATAACGGCCTGCATATCGAGATCCAGATTGATGCAGCCAGTGCCATTGGTGCAACGGATGCCGCCGGAGTAAAAGACGTGGTGCTGGAGGCGGCGCTCACCACAATTCAGGATTGTGAAGATTCAGTGGCCGCGGTCGATGCCGAGGACAAAACCGTGGCCTACGCTAATTGGCTGGGGCTGATGCGTGGCGACCTCAGCGACAGCTTTGCCAAGGGAGGCCAAACCGTCACCCGTCGTCTGAACGCCGATCGACGCTTTACCGCGCCCGACGGCGGTGAGGTGGTCTTACCCGGACGCAGCCTGATGTTCATCCGCAACGTCGGTCACCTGATGACCACGCCGGCCATTCTGGATGCGAACGGCGCAGAAATTCCCGAAGGTATCATGGATGGCCTGTTCTCCGGCATGATCGCGCTGCACGACCTGAAAAAAACAGCCATTGAAAGCCGCAACTCACGTCAGGGCAGTGTCTACATCGTGAAGCCAAAAATGCACGGGCCAGAGGAAGTTGCCTTTACCTGTGAGCTTTTTGATCGCATCGAGGATATCCTGGGCCTGGCGCGCAACACGCTGAAAGTCGGCATCATGGACGAGGAACGCCGCACCACGATTAATCTCAAAGAGTGCATTCGCGCTGCGAAAGATCGTCTGGTGTTTATCAATACGGGATTCCTGGATCGCACCGGCGATGAGATACACACCAGCATGAAAGCCGGCGCGATGACGCCCAAGGGGGCGATGAAGCAGGAGCCCTGGATCAGCGCCTACGAGGACTGGAACGTGTATATGGGTCTGCGCTGCGGCCTATTGGGCAAAGCCCAGATTGGCAAGGGTATGTGGGCGATGCCGGATCTGATGGCCGACATGATGAAGAACAAAATCGGCCACCCGCAGGCTGGCGCCAGCACCGCTTGGGTGCCCTCACCCACTGCGGCGACATTACACGCCATTCACTATCACAAGGTGAATGTCGCCGAGCGTCAGGAAGCACTGAGAGGACAAAGCCACGTGGCCTTGGACGACATACTTTGTATTCCGCTAAAAGGCGCTGCTGGTCTGAGTGAAGACGATATACAACAGGAGCTGGACAACAACGCTCAGGGCATACTCGGCTACGTGGTGCGTTGGATTGATCAGGGTGTAGGGTGCTCCAAGGTACCCGACATTCACCAGGTTGGCCTGATGGAGGATCGCGCCACACTCCGTATCTCCAGCCAGCACATCGCCAATTGGCTCCAACACGGCGTGTGCACCAAAGAGCAGGTGCAGGCGACGCTAGAGCGCATGGCGGCGGTGGTGGATACACAGAATGCGAGTGACCCAGCTTACCGCAATATGGCGCCGAACTTTAGTGACAGTATCGCGTTTCAGGCAGCCTGCGATCTGGTGTTTCTCGGTGAGGAGCAGCCCAACGGTTACACCGAGCCGGTTTTACACGCCCGGCGCAGGGAGGCGAAGGCGCGCCAGGCTTAGCGCTCGCGTCCAGCCGCCATCGCACCAGCCTTCCGGTGCGTGTCTGTAACCCTGAGACGTGCTGCGCCGGATTGACTATCCGGCGCGTCTGTCATCGGGACTGGAGGAGTCCTTGAATTGCAGGTTGGTCAACTGTTCGGAGAGCAGTCCAATGAGGAAAATCACCATGCCGGTGAGGAGCAGAAGCGTGCTCATGTTGGTAAATCGCCAATCACCACTCATTACGGTCAGAAAGTAATTCAGAAAACCCAAACCAGAAACAAACACCGCTGTAGGAAAGTAGATTTTTAATGGTGAGTATAGCGTTCCCACTTTGAAAATAATGAGGAAAAAACGGACGCCGTCCTTCACCATACTGATGTGGCTTTTGCCCGATCGTTTTGACGCGATGATGGGCACAAAACCCACAGAATAACCCGCACGAAAAAAGGCCATCGTTGACGTCGTGGGATAGCTAAAGCCGTTAGGCAACAGGTACAAAAAGCCCAGAAACTTTCTGCGATCGGCACAGCGAAAACCTGAGGTGAGGTCGTCAATCTTGCGATTGACCATCCAACTGGCGAAACTATTGTAAAACGCATTGGCACTCCAGCGAGCGACACTGGCCTGTGAATCTCGACCACTGCGCGCGCCCACCACCAGATCATAACCCTGTTCGATTTTGCTCAACAACCTGGCGACGTCGGCTGCGCTGTGCTGACCATCACCGTCCATAAACACCAGGTAATCCCCTTTGGCCGCGCGCGCGCCCGCTTTGACCGCTGCGCCATTGCCCTTGGAATACGGATGGGTGATCACACTCACCCCCGCGTCTTTACAAATCTGCTCTGTGTTGTCGGTAGAACCGTCGTTCACGACGATAATTTCGACCTCGGGGTAGAGCGCTATCAATTCGGGAAGCAAGCCGGCAAGACCGAGTTCTTCGTTCTTGGCCGGAATGATAATGGATACTTTCAAGGACTTGTTCTCCAGGTGCCTAGTTCTCCAGGTACAATGCCAGAGTCTGTTGTTCAGCGACCGTCAATTTACCCTGCTGATCCATTTGTTGCAAAGTCGTGATCACCGCCTGAGCCGCCTCCACCTTGTTCAACGCCGTGGCGAAATGCAATTTCATCAGTAACCCACGCGAGCTATTTGGCGACAGCGCAAGAAACCGCTCTGCATAGGCGTAGGCATTATCATACCTGTGCAGCGCGTTCTCCAGCACCGCCAGATTGGAGTAGATGTTGGCGGATGCCCTGCGTTTGAAATCGTCTACCAGGAAGAGTTGGGCCACTCGATCGGCAAAACGAACGCGATCGAATTGTGGGCAGCGATTATCCTGCAACAGGCGCACCATTGTGAGCAAGGTGGTAACGGAACTCAATGGTCGATCAGGATCTTTCATGCCCAGTTCATCGATCATCGCGGGTAGTACGGGCTTATTGGCGATACAACTTAGGGCAAGGGTGCGAATCTCGTAGTCTCCGCTAAGCTCCTGCGAGCCCGCTGCGTTGGCGCTCGCCTCAAATGCGATCCTCGAATAGTGATGCGCGGCCTCCACTTGGCCCAATTCAGCCATCTCTATCGCCATATCAATATTAGCGCGGGACGATTGGGGGTGGGCGTTGAGCTGACTCAGCAGCAGTAAAGAGCGGTTCGACCAGATCTGTACCTGTGAGCTGGCCAGCATTGACAAAAGCAACGCACAAAGCCCGATACAAATCAACAGCGGTGGTCTGGGCTCTGGCCATTTCTTTACAATCGCTGCGAACATACCTCCCAATGTCAATACCAGCCCTATCGCAGGAAAATAATTGCGGTGCTCAAAATACAGCTCAAGCGGCAGGACAGTGGACTCCACACTGTGCCCTAGCAGAAACCAGGCAATACCAAAGACGATCCAACGGCCTGCCTGGTAACGCAACAAAACGCAGCAGACGGCGACCACCAGTACCCAGGCAATAACCGCATAGAGTGTCGCAGCAGGCTCAAACAGACCGCGAGACAATACAACGTCGTCGTGATACAGCCCCATTCTCGCGACTTGTGGGTGGACCCATTGCAGGACGTAATCCCACAGGATACGAGTCTGACTGAATAACCGCTCTTCCAGTGAGTACGCTCGACCACGGAAGCGTGCCGCCAGATGGTCCCAACGCACTAACAAAATCGTAGACATCGCAAGCGCACCAAGAGCGATAAGACTGTAAATCAGCCCACGCAGCCAGGTGATCACTTTCCCATCACGACCGGCAAACTCAAACCAGAGTACTTCCATTAACAATAGAACAGGTACCAGCACGATAGCGTTTTCCTTGGACAGCAGCGCAAGGACCAGAAAAACCAGTACTGGCAGGAAGCGCCACACACCCGTCTTGCCAGCGATCAGGCCGAATCGCCAATACGCATAACTTATACTCGCCAGCAGCATAAAAAATGTGGCGAGCATGGCCATACGCTGCACAACATAGAGAACAGTACTGACCAGTAATGGATGCAGTAGCCACATAGCACCGAGGACGACAGCGAGGGCTCGATAACCGGGCACGTTCAGATAGCGAAAAAGTAGCCAGAACAGCCAGATGACCAGTCCACCATTGAGCAAGTGCAGCACAATATTGAATTTTTTACCGCCGGTGATGCCCTCGTCCAGGTACATTTTTTCAAGCACAAAGCTGGTCATCGACACTGACCGGCCAAGGGCTCCAGATTTATCACCGAAAATATAATCGAACGCCAGTTCCGGTCGATTTTTCAGATCGCCGATCACCATCACACTGGAGCGGTCATCCAACAATACCGGACCGTGAATACCTGGCCAGTAACTCCAGAGGCCAATCAGAAGTATCAGGCCCGCAAACATCAGCGCGCCTACTGTGCCTAGCCTGAAACGCTCGGCTAGCTTTGTCGATAAGCCTATCACTGGTCGAACAGCGCTCGCACAACAGGTAGATCGCGTCGCAATTGATCGCGTCGCAGCCACTCTCGAACAGCCTCATAGGTATTGGCGACGTCGTCGCCACCATAGTACTGAACAAGGTAAGCGGACACATGGGGACTTGCTGTATTCTTCTGTGCCGCACGCTCCAGCAGGGGAAGTAAGGTGGCTTTCTGCGCGGGTGCTGTCGCCATGACGAAACGGTACTGCAGACCAACGATACTTAGATTGTAGGGATAGCGTGCAACAAGCAGAGCCAATAGTTCTGCCACCTGATCACGATCAGGTTCTGCCGCTGGCGTCAGAGAGAAATTAACCAGTGCACCCAATGCTGTGCGATCCGACGATTGCAAACGCTGTGTTTTGGCCAATTCTGTCATCGTACCCAACCAGTTATTTTTCTGCGCAAGACCGGGAAAATAGAGCGTATCAAGCTGATACAGCATCACCAGTGCGGGGAAGTTGCGCTCGTCCATATTACGCATTTTTTCGAAATAGCCACGCGATGTAACAGCCAGCGCACGCTGCTCTTCCTCATCCAACCCGAACGCCTGAGCTTGCTGGAAACGCTTGAACAATGAGTTCGCGTAGAAAAAATTAGCGCGGGGAGAGTGCGGGTGATTGATCACATTAAATCGGGCCAAACTGACCTCGTCACTCCAGGCGGTTGTCCGAACAAACAATAGCACAGCCAGTAAGCAGAGCACGCCACCCACAGCCGTGCGAAGACGCAGTCGTTCAAGCCGCGCCACGCCTTTGAAAAGCCCCAGCGCCGCCAGCAACGCAAAGCCCACACCCGGCAGGTAATTACGGTGCTCAAATACCATCTCCAGGGGGAGCACAGTAGACTCCATACTGTGTGCAACCAGATAAAAGAAGAATGCGAAGGCTATCAGGGGATAGCGCTTGTGCCACACTATGGCAGCACTAAGCACAATCGCCCAGCCGAGCAGTGACAGAAAAGTCGTGAGAGGCCACCACAAGCCTCGGGAAACCACAATATCATCATGAAAGAAACCCATACTCATGATGTTGGGAACCAACATCCAGCTCAGATACTGCCATAATACCCTGCCCTGGGTTAGCAGGCGTTCAGGCAGCGTAAATTCACGCCCCCCATAACGACCAAAGAGCAACTCGGGTGCCACAAGATATAGCGCAAGCACAAGTAATACCGGCAAAACCAGCGCAAACCATCCCAGCCAGACCAGCAGTTTTCGCGAATGACCACACCAGACTCCGCGGAACAACGTCACCTCAATCACCACGATTAACCACGGCAGTAGCGCGCCATTTTCTTTCGATAGCAGTGAGAACATGCTGAGCAGCGCTATCCAGAGCAACGCCGCCAGCACCTCCCCCGCACCGGCACCCGACCTGGCCCAGCGCAGACGGTAGCGTGTAAAGACCAACAGACCAGCGAGCATAAACAAAGTCGACAGCTGTGCCATACGCTGCACTGCATACAACACTGTTGAGACGTGAATGGGGTGCAACAGCCAGATGGCTGCAGCGATCAATGCCACAAGCTTACACTGATAATGGCTCAACCAGTGCGCGCGCAATACTGAAGTTTGCAACAATGCCAGCGCAAACAGGAATACAAGTGCTCCGATAACCACGTGTATGGCCACGTTGGTCGCTTTCAGGCTGAACGGCGTGAAAGCACCAGCTGCTGCATGATTAAGTGCGAAGCTCAGCATCGCAATGGGGCGATACAAAATACTGGAATAGGAGCTTAAGGCAGCGGCGCGCCAGTCATCATAGGTGACGCCGTCAATTTGTACCTGTTGATTGGCGAGTAAATTAGGTTCGTCGTCGAAGAAGAGTGGGCCGTTCAGCGCGACCCCGTATGCGATTAGGCACGCCAGCAAAACGAGTGCCCCAAAAAGGTAAGGCAAAATACTGCCTTGTGTACTGGGTTGCGAGGCGAGCACTCCAGTGTCTTCCATGCCGATTCGCCAAATTAGTTATTAAAAAATCAGGTTAACAAAACGAAAAAAAGCCCTGTATATCGGGCTTTCAAATCTCACTGCAAGGTTAGGTGGTATTACCCCCGGCAGTTGGCTGGCAGATACTTGGTTTCAATTGGATTGCTAGTTCGACCGCCATCATCACCGGGGAGGCAACTCCAGGTCATTGAACCATCTGTATTTTTCGAACCCGACAATTGAAACGCTAAGGTTGTAGCGCTTTGAGCGCCACCGTTCCATACGTTATCACGAACGTTTGCTACAATTCGGACTACTGTTCCACTTATATCTGCAATTGACAGTTCTTTGAGGATATCGCTATTAACACGCTCTTTGGTATTAATACCAAACGATGTTGCTGATGGAGGAAATCCTCCATTAGCGGCCACATACTCCGCTACCGTGGTTTTCGCTTCCGCCAGAGCAGCCATCGGCTCAGTCATTTTGGAACGAACAATGTAGTCCTGATAAGCCGGCAGCGCGATGGCCGCCAAAATACCGACGATCGCGATGACGATCATCAGTTCGATAAGGGTAAAACCCTGTTGAGCTTTTTTCTGTATAGCCACGATACTTCTCCACTCTAAGTTAAAACATGCGCCGGTGAATTGATTTTACCTCCGGAGCAAGCCATTTGCTGGAAAAGTGGACGCAGGTTGCGTGCCAAAAAACTGAAAATACAAAAATTATTCTATTTACTACTTTTATATCATAGGGTTACAGCGAGTAAATTTCCAGGCGAAAGACATGGGCCGACTTTAAGCCCCAGTATCGCATTGCCGCAAAGGGTAAATTTGTGACGATTTTTGTCACAATACGCTATTCTAAACAGTGGGTTCTTTCCTTTCACCAGACGCGTTGCCTATTGTGGCACATCTATCTGCAGCAACTTGCTAGCGTATCCAACAAAGGTAAACGCTGTTGGCAAGGTACCCTGCAGCCACCCTAGCGCGCACTGGGTCACATATCTACGTGTTAGCGCACGTAATAATGGCAGCATTGTTGCCGCTCGTGAGCCAGTAGTTTAGTCTCCATCCAGAATCGCTTTATTGGGGCCGGGACATGGACAATCGTCGTACCACTATCGTTATCAACAAAAAGTTCCAGTATCAATACTCGCTGTTGATTGTTGCGTTGGCCGTGTTGCTGGTCAATGGCTTCATCATCGTGCGTATGGTGTTTCCGGGAGACAACCCTCTGGACATGACCTCGCCCACGGCCACAGCGCTCGCGCTGGTGGAGCTGCTCCTCATTGCCGCCATCTGGTATAGCAGCCTCAAGGCCAGCCATCGCATCGCGGGGCCGGTGTTTGTGTTCTCGCGTGAAGTTGCCCGATTGGGCACAGGCGACCTGAACGCCGCGATTGTACTGCGGGACAGCGATATGTTCCAGACGGAAGCGCAGCAAATGAATAACAGCTTCTCGGCACTGCGCACCCGCATGGCAACGATCAAAGACCTATCAGCCCAGTTGCAAACGGCACAGGCTACAGGCTCAGATGTCGGCCCGTTGGTAGAAAAATTGGCCGCCGAGGTGTCACGATTCACCAGCGAACAGAAAAGCTAGAACAGCAGCAACGGGCGACTGGAAACGATGGATAATACAATGAGCAATAATCAGGGATTTACCCTAATTGAGCTGATGGCGGCGGTCTCCATCGTCAGCATTCTGGCGGTGGTTTCGATGACCACCTACTCGGACTATTTGGTGCGCAGTAAAGTGAGCGAAGGCATAGTGTTTGCCTCTGAAGCCAAAACTGCTGTCACCGATTATTTTTATAATATGCAAAAGCTGCCAACAAGCAACTATCAGGCCGGCCTACCAGATGCAGAGGCCTATAATAAATACGACTTCATCCGCAGACTGGACGTGTCCTCAACTGAGCCATATGGCATCATCACTATCACTTTCAAAATACCCGGCAGCACCGCCGACAATAAAGAACTGCAACTCATTCCATCTACCAGAGACGGATTGGTGACCTGGACTTGCATGCCGCCAAAAGACAATGGCATTGAGGTCAATCAGGTACCGCCCAACTGTCGCGGCTAACGGCCAATTCACAGGCCTTCAATCCACTGCTATGGAGCATGTGCGGCAGATTGGTATAATTTGCCCGTAATCACAGGCTGCCTGCAGGCCCATCGGCGGTTATAATCACGCCACCAACGAGTAAACACTGTGTGATCGCAAACGTCTCAACTGAGACAGGAGCCGTAGTTCAATGAACGATAAAGCAATTGGGCAACTCAGCGGATTGGCTGGACGCCTTGTGGCCGAGTCGCTGATCACTACTCAACTCGCCGTCGAGGCACAAAAAGAATGCGCCCTCGAGCGCATGCACTTCGTGCAGTATCTGGTCGAGCGAAAAGACGTCGACGGCTGGCGTGTCGCGGAAGTGGCCTCGCATGAATTCGGCGTACCACTGTTCGATATCACGGCCATCAACCCGGACTCGCTGCCCATTGGATTGGTTGAACCGAAACTCGTCATCAAGCACCACGCCCTACCCTTATTTCGCCGCGGCAATCGTCTCTTTATCGCCGTCTCAGATCCAACTAACTTGTCCGCCCTGGATGAAATCAAATTTCATACCGGTATCAACACCGATGCGATATTGGTTGAAGAGAGCGCTCTGTGCAAGGCGCTGGCCAAGTGGAGCGAATCACAGGACAGTCTCACCGACGGGTTAGACGGGCTAGACGCCTCCGATCTCGACGATGTCGACATCACCATGGGCGGCGAGACACCTGACGCCAGCGCCAGTAGCGAAGCAGTCGATGAGACGCCGATTGTTCGTTTTATCAACAAAGTCCTTATCGATGCGATCAAACAGGGTGCCTCAGACATACATTTTGAACCCTACGAGAAGAGCTACCGGGTGCGCTTTCGTACCGACGGTATTTTGCAGGTGGTGGTCAAGCCACCCCGCAACTTGGCCCCGCGTCTCGCAGCGCGCTTGAAGGTGATGTCGCAGATGGATATTTCCGAGAGACGCCTGCCGCAGGACGGTCGTATCCAGATGAAGCTGTCGCGCAACCGGGCTATCGATTTTCGGGTCAACACGCTGCCCACCCTGTACGGCGAGAAGATCGTGCTGCGAATTCTGGATCCCAGCAGCGCGCAGATGGGAATCGACGCATTGGGCTACGAGCCGGAACAAAAAGAAATGTACATGAAGATCCTGAATCAGCCCCAGGGCATGATTCTGGTCACCGGCCCCACCGGCTCGGGAAAAACGGTTTCGCTGTATACCGGCCTCAATATTCTCAACACCGCCGAACGCAATATTTCCACTGCGGAAGATCCAGTGGAGATCAACCTTGAGGGCGTCAACCAGGTTCATGTAAACGCCAAGGTGGGTTTGAACTTCGCGGAGGCGCTGCGCTCGTTCCTGCGTCAGGATCCCGACGTTATCATGGTGGGGGAGATTCGCGATTTGGAAACGGCCGAGATCGCCATTAAAGCAGCCCAGACCGGCCACCTTGTGTTATCGACCCTGCACACCAACAGTGCCTCGGAAACCATTACCCGCCTGCTCAACATGGGCGTCCCCGCATTTAACGTGGCGTCTTCCGTCAACCTGATCATCGCCCAGCGACTGGCGCGCCGCCTTTGCAAGACCTGCCGTGTACCAGCTGATGACATACCGCACGCCACTCTCCGCGCGGAGGGCTTTAGCGACGAAATGCTAGAATCTGCCACTATTATGCACGCCGTTGGCTGCAAGGATTGCAACAATGGCTACAAGGGCCGGGTGGGCATCTACGAAGTGGTAAAAATTACGCCCGCTATCGCCAAAATAATTATGGAAGAGGGCAACTCGCTGCAAATTGGTGCGCAGGCGAGGGCTGAAGGGTTTCACGATTTACGCATGGCCGCGCTGAAAAAAGTAGCACAAGGCGTGACAAGTCTGGAAGAGGCCAACCGGATTACCGTAGACTGATTGGGCGACAGAAGCGACCTAGAGACTAAGAAACAGGACGGGCATAACCATGGCAACAAGCGCAACCAAGAACAATATCTTCACCTGGAGCGGCACGGACAAATCTGGCCACAGCAGCAAGGGAGAAATCGAAGCCGCCAGTCAGGCCATGGCCAAGGCGCAATTGCGACAGCAGGGTATCAAACCCAAAAGCGTGCGTAAAAAAGCCAAACCGCTGTTCGGTGGGCAAGGTAAAGCGATTAAGGCTGCCGATATCGCCATCTTCACGCGCCAACTCGCCACCATGCTGAAGGCGGGTGTGCCGCTGGTGCAAGGCTTCGAAATCGTTGAGGATGGACTGGAAAAGCCCCGTATGCGGGAGTTAATCAGAAGCGTCAAGAATGACGTGGCGTCCGGCAGTGGATTGGCGCCCTCTCTGGCCAAGCACCCACGTCACTTCGACGACCTGTTCTGCAGCCTGGTCGGTTCAGGTGAAGATTCTGGCACACTCGAAGTGATGCTCGACCGCGTGGCGACCTATAAAGAAAAGACCGAGCAGTTAAAGGCCAAGATCAAAAAAGCCATGACATACCCCATAGCCGTAGTGTGCGTCGCGCTGATAGTGTGCGCCATCCTGTTGATCAAGGTTGTACCGGTATTCGCCAACACCTTCCAGAGTTTCGGTTCCGAGCTACCGGCATTCACCCAGTTCGTGATGGATATCTCGGACTTTGTTATCGCCTGGTGGTTTGTGATGCTCCTCGGCATCATAGGCACTGTTTTCGCCTTCCGGGAGTTAAAATTGCGCACGGTCGCGTTTTCGGAGTGGCTGGATCGCCTGGCATTGCGACTACCGGTGGTTGGCGGGATCGTGCACGATTCCGTCATCGCGCGTTTTTCGCGCACCCTGGCCACTACCTTTGCTGCCGGTGTGCCGCTGGTAGACGCTCTGAACTCCACTGCCGGCGCTGCCGGCAACTCCGTTTACGCCAAAGCGATACGCCGTATTCGCGACGATGTCACCACCGGCACCACGCTGTATAACTCCATCAAAGTGACGGGACTGTTCCCCAACATGCTATTGCAAATGGTGTCCATCGGCGAGGAATCAGGCGCGCTGGATGAGATGTTGGATAAAGTCGCGACCCACTATGAGGAAGCAGTGGACAACCAGGTGGACAGTCTAAGCTCCCTGATGGAACCGCTGATTATGTCCGTTCTTGGGGTACTGGTAGGTGGTTTGATGATAGCCATGTACCTGCCCATCTTCATGCTGGGATCGGTAATCTAGGCTTACTAAATTTCAAGGGCGATTCCTTCATGCCAGAAACAGTCGTGCCCATGGGCCTGCTTTATGCGGGTCTGTTGTGCCTGGGTTTGCTAATAGGCAGTTTCCTCAATGTGGTCATCTACCGTTTGCCGGTGATGATGGAAACACGGTGGCGACGCGATTGCTGCGAACTGCTGGAAGTCGAGCAGGAGAAACTGGATACGCCGCTCAATCTGGCCACCCCGAACTCGCACTGCCCACACTGTAAAGCGGCGATTAAACCCTGGCAGAATATCCCTGTCATCAGCTATCTGCTGCTCGGCTGCAAGTGCAGCAACTGCTCAGCGCCAATCTCTCTACGCTATCCCATCGTTGAACTGGCCACGGGCTTGATGACGTTGGCGCTGGCGGGCTTTTTCGACTTCTCCGTGGCCCTGCTGGGCGCAGCGCTCCTCACCTGGTCGTTAATTGCGCTGACCATGATAGATGTCGACCACCAACTGCTACCGGATGACATCACGCTGCCGCTGATGTGGCTGGGGTTGTTATTCAACCTGCAGGCAACCTACGTCAGCCTGAGCGATGCGGTGATCGGTGCCATAGCAGGCTACCTTTTTCTCTGGACGATCTACTGGATCTTCAAATTGCTGACCGGCAAAGAAGGTATGGGCTATGGTGACTTTAAACTGCTGGCAGCACTGGGCGCCTGGGTGGGCTGGCAGATGTTGCCAGAAATTATTCTGCTGTCCTCTCTGGTGGGTGCCATCTGCGGTATTACGCTGATGTTGGTCAAACGACGCGGCAAGGAGATTCCCATTCCATTTGGTCCCTATCTCGCGGTCGCAGGCTGGCTGGCATTCCTGTTTGGTGATGGCACCTACGGTTCGGTGTTCGCGCACTTCGGGATTCACCTGATATGACGCTGGTAGTAGGCGTTACTGGCGGCATCGGCAGCGGCAAGTCGGCGCTCACACGTCGCCTTGAGCAGCACCATATTACGGTAGTGGACGCGGACGTCGTCGCCCGCATCATTGTGGAACCGGGCAAACCCGCGCTGGCGGCGATTGCCAAACATTTTGGTGCCGACATACTTCAGGCCGACGACACGCTGGACCGGGCGGCACTGCGTAGCCGTGTTTTCTCAAACGAATCCGAACGCCGCTGGCTGGAACGGCTGACCCATCCGCTGATTAGCCAGGAAATTATCGACCAGCTCAGCGCCTCGCGCAGTCCCTACACTGTGCTCAGTTCTCCACTGTTGCTGGATACCAGCCAGAAAGCACTGGTCGATATTGTGGTCGTTGTGGACGCGCCGGAAGTATTGCAGTTACAGCGTACCGTAAAACGCGATAGCAATGACGAGGCACAGGTCAAACGGATCATGGCCACGCAACTGGGACGCGATGAGCGGCTGGAGCGGGCCGACATCGTAATCGATAATAGCGGCTCGCTGGACGAGCTCAATCTTCTGGTGGATGAGTTACACAAAGAGTTTTTACAGCGTGCCGAAACCAGCCGTTAACCGGCACGGCTCAAGATGCGAGCAATTTTCCGAGCGCTGTGACGATCGGCGTATTGGCGACGGGAAACGCGTACTCACACAGTTCTGAAGGCGTCACCCAGACCATGGGCTGATCCTCCAACGGCCGCGGCTCGCCGCTGAATTCCCAGACCACATGTACATCCAGCAATACTGTTTTATCACCGTAATCGTGGCATATCTGGAGCAGTGCACTGGTGCGGCCAATGGTGATCCCGAGTTCTTCAAGTAACTCCCGCGCCAACGCCTCAGCCAGAGATTCACCCGCCTCGAGCTTGCCACCGGGAAACTCCCACAAATCGCCCTGATGTGCATCTGGCGCGCGCCGGGTAATCAGGATGTTGCGCTGCGCATCGAGGATAACACCCACAGCTACGTGCACTATCGACATTCAGGAGCGGTATTCGGCATTGATACGCACATAGTCGTAGGAAAAGTCTGTGGTCCATACCGCAACCGAGGCGTCACCGCGATGGAGCTCGACACGGATAGTAATTTCTTCGGGTGCCATCGCGGCGACGCCCTGCGCTTCTGTGTAGGACTGCGCGCGACAACCACCCTCGGCGATCAGCACATCATTGAGATAGAGCCCCACCTGCTCAACGTCCAACTCGGGCACGCCGGAGCGGCCAATAGCTGCCAGCAATCGGCCCCAGTTGGGGTCGCTGGCAAACAATGCTGTTTTGATCAGTGGTGAGTGAGCAATGGTAAACGCCACATCCAGACACTCCGCCTCGCTGCGACCACCGTTGATCTGCACTGTCACAAATTTGCTGGCGCCCTCGCCATCCCGCACGATGCCATGGGCGAGCGCGATGCAGACTTCCTCCACTGCATCGCGCAAGGCCTGGTAAAGCGTCGATGCGCGGTCGCTGACGATGGGGTTGCCCGCTGCACCTGTAGCCAAGAGCAGGCAGGCATCATTGGTGGAGGTATCACCGTCTACCGTAATACGGTTGAAGGACACCTCGGTCAACTCCGCGAGCATCGCCTGCAACAGCGTTTGCTCCACCGCCGCATCGGTGGCGATATACGCGAGCATAGTCGCCATATTGGGGCGGATCATGCCGGCACCTTTGGCGATACCGGTCACCACATAATTGTGGCCATCGCAGTCAAAACTGACCGAGAGCGCCTTGGGCCGGGTATCCGTAGTAAGTATGCCTTCAGCAGCAGCCAACCAGCCGTCTTGCGAGAGCGCAGCAAAGGCGGCAGGAATGGCCTGCTCCAGCTTCTGCACGGGCAGAGGTTCACCGATCACACCAGTAGAAAAGGGTAATACAGTGTCGGCGTTGACGCCGGCAAACGATGCCACGGCCTGCGAACAGGCCAGGGCTGCCGCGATCCCTGCAGCCCCTGTTCCAGCATTCGCGTTGCCGGTATTAATTAACAGGTATCGCGGTTGCCGGGCGCTAGCATGTAAATTGTCACGCGCCACTGTCACCGGTGCGGCACAAAAAGCATTGCGGGTGAACACGGCTGCACAGTGCGTGTTGCCCGCGACTTCTATCAGCACCAGATCCTTGCGACCGGGCGTCTTGATGCCTGCCGAAACGGTGCCCAAGCGCACGCCCGGCACAGCGCGCAATAGCCCCACACTGCCTTCGCCGACTGCCATCTTATTGCTCTACTCTGTGCAAACCGGCGCTCACAGCTTGCCGTGACACTGTTTATATTTCTTGCCACTGCCACAGGGGCAGGGCTCATTGCGTCCGACCTTGGGCTGCTCTCGGGTATAGGTCTGGGGCACTTCCGGCTCGCTGGATCGCTCCTCCTGTGGTTCGCCCTGCAGGGAGGGGGCATCAGCGTGCTGGAATGCCAGCTGTTCACGGGCCGCCGCTTCACGGCGCCGCTGCTCGATAATCGCAGCCTCATCCGGACGCTGTATCTGCACATGGCTAAGAAACTTAACCACCTCGTACTTGAGGTTGACAAGCAACTGCTCGAACAACTGGAAAGATTCCCGTTTGTACTCTTGTTTGGGGTTTTTCTGGGCGTAGGCACGCAGGTGAATACCCTGGCGTAAATGGTCCATAGTGGACAAATGCTCTTTCCACAGCGTATCAAGAATCTGCAGCATGATCTGCTTTTCGATACGCTGCATATCGGGACCTACAGCAGCACTCTTGGCGTCATAGGCGGCCTGCACTGCGTCGATTATTTGCTCGCGCAGCGCCTCTTCATGCAGCTTGTCGTTTTCATCCAGCCACTGTTGCAAAGGCAATGTGACACCAAACTCTACCTCCAGCTGCTTTTCCAGCCCGGGCACGTTCCACTGCTCCTCCACGCTCATAGGGGGGATGTAAGTATCTATCGCGTCCATCACGACATCGCGCCGGATGGTAGTGATGGTCTCTGAGATATCTGCCTCGGTCAGCAGATCGTCACGCTGTTGGTAGATAATCTGGCGCTGATCATTGGCAACGTCATCATACTCCAGCAGCTGCTTGCGAATATCAAAGTTCCGACCCTCGACTTTTCGCTGCGCTTTCTCAATGGCATTGCTCACCATGCGGTGCTCAATTGCCTCGCCCTTCTCCATCCCTAACGCCTGCATAAAACCCTTCACCCTGTCGGAGGCAAAGATGCGCATCAGATTATCTTCCATGGAGAGGTAGAAGCGGGAGACGCCGGGATCGCCCTGCCGCCCCGCGCGACCACGCAGCTGGTTATCGATACGACGGGACTCGTGGCGCTCGGTGCCCAGAATATGCAGGCCACCCGCCGCAAGCACCTCCTCATGCCGTATCTTCCAGGTCTCGCGCACCGCTGCTTCTGTGGCCGGGTCCATTTCACCCAGCGCCTGTAATTCGGACTCCAGGCTACCGCCCAGCACAATATCAGTGCCCCGCCCCGCCATATTGGTAGCGATGGTGACCACCCCAGGACGTCCCGCCTGGGCGATAATATCCGCCTCCTGTTCGTGATATTTGGCGTTGAGTACCTTGTGCTCTACCTTGGCTTTGGTAAAACGCGTCGACATCGCCTCGGATGTCTCCACGGATGCCGTACCGACCAATACCGGCGCACCCTTGCTCATGCACTCTTTGACGTCGGCCACGATAGCATCGAACTTTTCTTCCATACTCATATAGACCAGGTCATTCAGGTCGACGCGCTGCTGAGGCACATTGGTTGGAATCATCAACACGTCCAGGCCATAGATCTGACGAAATTCAAACGCCTCCGTATCGGCCGTACCCGTCATACCCGAGAGTTTGTTGTACAGGCGGAAATAATTCTGGAAAGTCGTGGAGGCCAGTGTCTGGCTCTCACTCTGGATAGAGACTCCTTCCTTGGCCTCGATGGCCTGGTGCAGGCCCTCGGACAAACGTCGTCCTGCCATCGTACGACCGGTGTGCTCATCGATCAGCACCACTTGCCCGTTTTGCACAATATACTCTACGTCCTTGTGGTAGAGCGCATGCGCGCGCATGCCGGAATAAACGTGGTGCAACAAATTGAGATTGGTGGCCCCGTACAGGTTGTCCCCTTCGTCCAACAGGCCCTCGCTTATCATCAACTCCTCGACAAACTCGTGACCGATTTCGGTGAGCTCTATCTGACGCTGTTTTTCGTCGATAGTGTAGTGCCCTGCTTCGCCCTCGGTATCCAGGCGCAGCAACGGTATCATGCGATTGATTCGGCGGTAGAGCTCCGAACTGTCCTCGGAAGCGCCGGATATGATCAACGGTGTACGTGCCTCATCGATCAATATAGAGTCGACTTCATCGATGATGGCCAGACCCAGGCCGCGCGACATGCGCTCTTCCAATGCAAACGCCATATTGTCGCGCAGGTAGTCGAATCCGAACTCGTTATTGGTTCCGTAGAGAATATCTGCGCTGTAGGCGGCGCGTTTTTCCTCGGGCGTCTGGCCCGAGCGGATCACACCAAAGGACACGCCGAGAAAGTTGTACAGTGGCCCCATCCAGTGCGCGTCGCGGTTTGCCAGGTAATCGTTTACCGTAATCAGGTGCACGCTTTCACCGCTGAGCGCGTTGAGATAAGCCGGCAGGGTCGCCACCAGGGTCTTGCCCTCGCCGGTGCGCATCTCGGCAATCTTGCCCTCATGCAGCGCCATACCGCCGATAAGCTGCACATCAAAATGGCGCAGGCCAAGCACCCGCTCTCCCGCCTCACGGACCACCGCAAAGGCTTCAGGCAGAATAGCGTCCAGTTTGTCGCCTTTCGCCAGACGTGCCTTGAACTCGTCGGTTTTGGCCACCAGCTGCGTATCATTCAGCGCCTTGATATCGTCGGCCAGGGCGTTGATCTGCTTGACGACTTTACCCATTCGCTTCAGCTCGCGACTGTTGCGCGTGCCAAAAACGTTCTTCAGTGTTTTACTTAACATGATGATTCATCGTATTGGGAATATAGAGGAGTCCTGCCGCAATCGTCCGGCTGGGGGCGCAGAGATGAAACAGCGGTAGTTCAGGGTTCGGTGCGAGCGACGTAGCTGGAAGGGTCGACTGAGCGCCCGTTCTTATACACTTCATAGTGCACGTGGGAGCCGGTAGCGCGCCCGGTGGAGCCCATTAGCGCAATGGTGTCACCTTTGCGCACGACGTCGCCGGGCCCAACCAGAATTTCCTTGTTGTGCGCGTAGCGTGTGACGTAATCATCGCCGTGGAACACTTCTACCGTATTCCCGTAGGCACCATCCCTGCCGGTCCAGGTGACCACACCGGAGGCGACAGTCACTACATCCGAACCTGCCTTTCCGGCAAAGTCAAGGCCGGTATGCATGGAACGTTTGCCACTGGTAGGATCGATACGCCACCCGTACCGGGATGACATATACCCGCTTTTGACCGGCCAGCCTGAAAGCGACGCCTGCGACTGCCACTTGCTATTGGTCAGCAGCGATTCGAGCATTTCCAGCTGTTGTTCACGGTTGTCCAGATACGATTCAAACCGCCCCAGCTCACCGTCGAACTGCAGCGAGGAAAAGTCGCCATTGTAGGCACTCAACACGGGGCCACCCAGGGCGGGGGGCTGGCTGAAATCGAATTCCCCCTCCTCCAGATTGGCCATCGTGGTGAGGTGCTGGCCCAGCGCATCTAGCCGCGTCATTCTGGCCTCGAGCTCGGCCAGATTGAGCGTCATGGCCTGCAGCTGTCGCTGGCTCAGGCGCACCTGGTCGCTGACAGGCCCCGACTGGTGTTTTAAGCCGTGCTGAGGCACATCCAGAGCTTCACCGCGCTGCTCGCGCGCACCGCTCTCCTGCCCTGCGATGTAGCCGGACGCCGCCAAACCGAGCGGCAAGCCCAAACAACACAGTGACAGTAGTGCTCGTGACCAACGGCTAAGTTCAATGGAACGCGAGCCACCGTGTTTTCGACTAACAAAAATGACTTTCATTAATTCTTCACTGACAGGGCGATCAATCGTGGAATTTACGCGAGACTATGCCAGAATTCGCGGCCATTTACCAGATAGGCGCGGCAGTAGCGAATTCGCGGATAGACCACCATCAGCGCAATAGGGGCGTCGCTGGCGAGTTCCTGATAAATACACCGCCCAACGCTGTTCCCGTATTGTCGTCCCTGGCGTACTGCCAGTACGGGAACAGAAAGGGTAGCGAATGCCTGCTAGTCGGCCTGACGACGCAGGAACGCAGGAATATCAAAGTATTCCTCACTTCCACTGTCTACCGAAGTTGCACCAGAACCATCTGCCGACCGGTGCGCTTTGCGCAGGGCTGCGGGGCGGTCGTACTTGCTATAGTCGGTCTCTCCGGCGACATCAATCGCAGCCGTTTTAGTCGCGCCCTCTACAATTTGCAGGGGAGTACGCACCTTGCCGCCACCCAGGCCAGTCGCGACCACTGTCACTTTGATCTCTTCCTTCATGCTAGGGTCGATAACGGTTCCCACCACAACTGTCGCTTCCTCGGATGCGAATTCCTCAATGGTTTCACCGACTTCGGAGAACTCACCCAGTGACAGATCGAAACCGGCAGTGATGTTGACGAGAATGCCACGGGCTCCAGACAGATCGATATCGTCCAGCAGCGGGCTACTGATCGCCTTCTCGGCCGCCATGCGCGCCCGGTTTTCACCTTTGGCATATCCCGTACCCATCATTGCCATACCCATCTCGGACATCACCGTGCGCACATCCGCGAAATCAACGTTGATCATGCCGGGACGAATAATCAGATCCGCAATCCCCTGCACCGCACCCAACAGAACATCGTTAGCCTCGCGGAACGCGTCCAACAAACTGGTGTTCTGACCCAGCACCTCAAGCAACTTTTCGTTGGGAATGGTAATCAGGGAATCAACATGCTGTTCCAGTTCAGCCAAACCTGCCTGAGCGATACTCAAACGCTTTTTTCCCTCGAAAGAGAATGGCCGGGTGACCACCGCAACGGTCAAAATACCCAGTTCCCGCGCCACTTCAGCGACTACCGGAGCACCACCGGTACCGGTACCACCACCCATGCCAGCAGTGATAAACACCATATCAGCGCCACGCAGTGCATCGGCTATACGCTCACGATCTTCCATCGCTGCAGCGCGACCAATTTCCGGGTTGGCACCTGCCCCCAAACCCTTGGTGATATCACCGCCCAGTTGCAGCACTGTCTTGGATGCGACATCAGACAGCGCCTGGGCGTCGGTGTTGGCGCAGATAAAATCCACCCCTTCAACGTTATTTTCGATCATATGTTTTACAGCATTGCCTCCACCGCCGCCCACACCGATCACTTTGATAACTGCATTTGATGGAACAGTATCGATTAACTCAAACATAGTCTTACTCCCCTTTTATTTAACGCGCCGCGCCTTCACGCAACCCCTTTACAACAACATAACAGCCACTAACCCACTAAAAATTGCTTAGGAACCACGCCTTGGTTCTACCCCAGGCACTGTCCGACGAGCTGCCGGATTTGGCCGATGAACCCGAGCCATTGTCAGGCCTGTGCGCCAACCCGTACTGCAGCAAACCCACGCTGGTGGCATAGATTGGATTACGCACAATATCGTTCAGACCACGCACAGATTGTGGATAACCCACGCGTACCGGCATGTGAAAAATTTCTTCAGCCAGCTCTACCACCCCTTCCATTTTGGCGGTACCGCCGGTCAACACGACACCCGCTGGCACCATGTCCTCATAACCGCTGCGCCGCAATTCCGCCTGTACCAGTGTGAACAACTCGTCATACCGCGGCTCTACAACTTCCGCCAGCGACTGACGGGACAAATCTCTGGGCGGGCGGTCACCGACACTGGGTACCTTGATGGTGTCGTCCGCGCCAGCCAGCTGTGTGAGCGCACAGGCGTACTTGATCTTGATTTCTTCCGCGTGCTGGGTCGGAGTACGCAGCGCCATGGCGATATCGTTGGTGACCTGATCACCCGCGATGGGAATCACGCCAGTGTGGCGAATCGATCCCTCGGTAAAGATAGCGATATCGGTGGTGCCACCACCAATATCCACCAGGCACACACCTAATTCCCGTTCATCATCGGTCAACACGGAGTAGCTGGACGCAAGCTGCTCCAGAATAATTTCCTCAACCTCCAGGCCGCAGCGACGAATACATTTCTCGATATTCTGTGCGGCATTCACCGCACAGGTCACCAAATGAACCTTGGCCTCCAGGCGCACACCAGACATTCCCAGGGGCTCCTTGATACCCTCCTGGTTGTCGATAATGTATTCCTGCGGCAGGATATGGAGGACCTTCTGGTCAGCAGGAATTGCCACGGCCTGAGCGGCCTCAATGACCCGTTCTAGATCCGCGCGGTACACTTCCTTATCCTTGATCGCCACGATGCCGTGAGAATTCAGGCTGCGAATATGGCTGCCGGCAATGCCCACATAGACCGAGTGAATCTGGCAACCCGCCATCAGTTCGGCCTCTTCTACCGCTCGCTGAATGGACAGCACGGTAGACTCAATATTGACCACCACCCCCTTCTTCATACCCTTGGAGGGATTGGACCCGATACCCACAATTTCAATACTGCCATCCAGGCCAATCTCACCGACAATAGCCACCACCTTGGAGGTACCGATATCCAGACCCACAATCAAACTTTTATCCTGCGCGCTGCCCATGGCAGTGTCTCCCATGTACTATTAACTGTATTCTTATAGTCCCGCCACATGCGACGGGTCCGCCACTGTGGGCTCTTTGAACGCTACTGCTATACCGCTTTCGTAACGCAGATCCACCCGCGCAACTTCGCCCTGCCTGGCAGACAACTCGGTACGATAAATCTCATTAAAACGGTGCATTCGCTCGAGAAAATCAGAGCTGCCGAGGCTCACTTGCATCCCACCCTCCAGCACCGCCTCCAGCTGTTCGCGCTCATCCATGGCGAGCTGCTCCACCGCCAGATTCAGCGGTGCGAGAATTTCTGCGAGCCGTTGATACTTTTCTACCAATGCCTTGGCGGAGCCCTTCGGCCCATGAAGTTTTGGCAGCGACTCCCAATCACCGTCTTTATCAGAGTGGAACAAGCCGCCCTCATGATTGAGAAAACCGTCCTGACCCCACCGCGCTATCGGCAATTCCTCCACTACGTGAATTTCCAACGCATTGGGCCATTTGCGGCGCACGCTGGCCTCGTAAATCCAGGGCAGCCCCTCCAGTTGCCGCTGTATCTGCTGCAGATCAGCACTGAGGAAACCACCGACCAGACCCGGCTGCACCATATCCTGCACCGCCTGTGCCTGGGTATGCTCTAACTCGCCAGTAACACTGACACGCTGCACGGGCAGACTCTGCACAGTGACAAAGGCCTTGATCGCAGCCGTGAGCACCATCGCAGCCCCAAGCAAAATCAACAGCCGGTTCAACCAGACTGAAGACTGTCCATCCGCCTTGCCCGCTGATTTCTCCGCCACCACGGTTTTGCGCGTCGCACCCTGCGGTGCCCGTTGACCTCGTGCTTTGACCAGCTTTTTTTGCGGCGCACGGCGCGCATCCCTGCGATCCATTTTGGGGCGTTCACCTGTCCCGGTTCTGCGAAATAATCCAGCCATAGTCAGTGTCCCTCCTGCAGGCTCAAATCCACGATACGCTGCACCAACTCAGGTATTGTCATACCCGTGGCAGCGGCCGCCATCGGCACAAGGCTGTGGGAGGTCATGCCTGGAACAGTGTTGACTTCCAATACAAAAAAACAGCCAAAGGCGTCGCGCATCAGATCCACACGACCCCATACGGCGCAACCCAGAGAGCGAAAAGCGCGCAGCGACAGCGCTGCAATTTCAGCCTCTTCACTGTCCGTCAAGCCGCTGGGGCAGTGGTAGCGCGTGTTGTTGGAGACGTACTTGGCCTCGTAATCATAAAATTCGTTGTCCGTCTCCAGCCGTATCGACGGCAGGGCCTGGCCACCCAAAATGGCTACGGTATACTCGGGGCCGTCAATAAACTGCTCTGCCAGCACCTCGCCTGCATAGCGGCTCGCCAGCTCGAACGACTCGCGCAACGCGCTCGCACTGCTGGCCGTAGTCATGCCAATGCTGGAACCTTCGCACGCGGGCTTGACGAACACCTTGCCGAGACGGTCAATCACACCCTGCCAGTCGGTATCCTTATCCAGTGTCACGAAGCCGGCAGTTGGCAGATCAATGCCCTGCCACAATTGTTTGGTGCGCGTCTTATCCATGGCCAGTGCCGAGCCCAGCACACCTGAACCGGTATAGGGAATACCCAACGTCTGTAACGCACCCTGCATACTGCCGTCTTCCCCACCCGGACCGTGCAGGATAATAAACGCCACACTCACGCCATCGAGTTGCGCCGCCCAGTTCGGCTGGGACGGGTCTACCTCGACTACGTCCAAGCCCAGCGATTGCAGGGCTTCACTCACAGTCTTGCCGCTGTTGAGTGACACCTCGCGCTCGGCCGAGTTACCGCCCAATAAAACGGCAATCTTGCCATCGCGCAATTGATCCAGACTCATAGCAGCGCTCCCTGTTTGACATACAGGGTAGCCAGATCCTGCGCCAGGCGCGAAACGTTGCCAGCGCCCTGAGTGACAACCACGTCGCCATCCTGAACGATGGTGCTTAATAATTCGGGAACGTCTTCTATACGCTCGGCGAAGATGGGTTCCACCTGCCCGCGCAGGCGTATGCTTCGCGTCAGACTGCGGCTGTCGGCACCGGGGATGGCCGCTTCACCCGCGGCATAGACGTCCAACAACACCAACACATCACAAGCTGACAGCACCGCCACAAAATCTTCATACAGATCGCGCGTACGGGTGTAGCGATGCGGCTGATAGATCATCACCACCCGGCGATTCGGCCACGCCTGACGAACCGACTCGAGTGTCGCGCGAACTTCTGTAGGGTGATGACCATAATCGTCAACCAGTTCCGCAGTGCCACCCAGGAAAGTGAGTTCACCCAGACGAGTGAAGCGTCGACCGACCCCCGCGAATCCCACCAAGCCCTGTTGAATAGCGGTATCGGCCAAACCTTCATCACAGGCCACGACCACCGCCGCAGTAGCGTTCAATACATTGTGTGCGCCCGGCATGTTCAGATTGATCGCCAGCGGTGCAGCATCACCCGGTCGCTGTACAGTGAAAGCCGTGGTCAATCCATTGCGCTGCATATCTGTAATGCGGTAATCGGCATCGTCAGCAAAACCGTAGGTGATCACATGCCGGGTAATTTCCGGCAACATCTCACGTACTACTGGATCGTCGACGCACAATACAGCGACCCCATAAAACGGCAGGTTGTGCAAAAACTCCAGAAAGGTGCGTCGCAGGATCGCAAAGTCGCCATCATAGGTTTCCATGTGATCCGCTTCGATATTGGTCACCACCGTGACCATCGGCTGCAGGTGCATGAAAGACGCGTCGCTCTCGTCAGCTTCGGCAATCAGGATACGACCTGCGCCAAGCTGTGCATTGCTGCCAACGCTATTGACCAGCCCACCGATGACAAACGTGGGATCGAGGCCAGCCTCGCCAAACACAGCGGCAATCAGGCTGGTGGTAGTCGTCTTTCCATGCGTGCCGGCCACAGCAATACCATGACGGTAGCGCATTAACTCGGCTAACATTTCCGCACGCGGTACGACCGGAATTCTGGCAGCGCGCGCAGCAATTACCTCGGGATTCTCTTCATCGACAGCACTTGAGGAGACCACCACGTCGGCGCAGCCAATATTTTCTGCGGCATGCCCGACAAAAATCTCGACGCCACGCGCCTCCAGACGCTCGGTGACAACGCTGGTGAGCAGGTCGGACCCGGCAACGTTATAGCCCAGGTTAACCAACACCTCGGCGATACCGCTCATGCCGGAACCCCCAATACCAATCATATGAATGCGGCGAATGCGGCGCATCGCAGGTTGGCGGAAGGCGCTGCCGTTATCAGGCATACATCAACTCCTCGCAGCAGTCACTGACACGCGCCGCCGCATCCGGCGTCGCTGCAGCAAAAGCAGCCGCGGCCATTACAGACAGGCGCTGTGGATTACCGTATAACTCTCTCAGGAGCTCGTACACCGACTCTGCAGTCATCTCACTCTGGGGCAATAAGATGCCACCATCACAATCTGTCAGCGCGCGAGCGTTGGCGCTCTGGTGATCATCGATCGCTTGTGGCAGTGGTACCAGAATCGCCGGGCGACCCATCACGCAAAGCTCGGCAATGGTCAGGGCACCGCAGCGGCACACTACGAGATCCGCCCACGCATAGGCCACGGCCATATCTTCTATAAACGGTACAACCTGCACACCCTGATCCAGCAATTTACCGTAGCGCTGCCGCACATCACCGTCGTGTCCAGCGCCGCTCTGATGATGCACTTTTATCACCGCGCCCTGCGTTTCCACCAAAGCCTGAACGGCCGCTGGCACCACCTCGTTGATAGCTCGCGCGCCCAGACTGCCGCCGAGCACCAGCAACTGTAATGGTCGCTGTCCATCGAAACCGTAATGACTTTTCGCCCGCGCCTGCAACAGCTCCCGACGCACGGGATTACCCAGCACGCTGAAGCTAACGTCGTCGCGGAACGCTCCGGGAAAGCCTGCCACGATTTTTGTCGCCAGCGGGGCCAATATTCGATTGGCGGTACCTGCCACCGCATTCTGCTCGTGAATCAGCAGTGGTTTACGCAACACCCAGGCAGCGACACCAGCCGGACCGGCGACATAACCACCCATGCCCACCACGCACTTGGGCGCGCGGCGAAACACCAACCACAACGCCTGTAATGAAGCGCCCATCAGAAACAACAGCGCCAACAATTTGTGCAATATGCTTTTACCACGCACACCGCGCACCGAAAGACAGTGCAACTCGATACCAGCCGCTAACGCCACGCGATACTCAAGACCGCGCGCTGTGCCCACCCACTCCACACGGTAACCGCGCGACAACAATTCTGTGGCCACCGCCAGTGCGGGGTAGACGTGGCCGCCCGTGCCTCCGGCCATCATCAGCACGAGAGGTTTCGAGGCCGTCATGACGCCTGCCTCCGCGGCGGTGGCGGCATACGGATATCGCGATCGATACGCAGTACCAGACCCAGCATCGCGCAGCACACTACCAGGCTGGTACCGCCATAGCTGACGAATGGCAGCGTCAGGCCTTTGGTTGGCAGCAGACCAGAACTCACGCCCATATTGACGAACGCCTGACCCGAAAACACCAGCGCGACGCCGTAGCATATGTAGGCGCCAAATGCCTTGCCTGTGCGTATCGCGCGCAGGCCTGTCCACATAATTCTACCGATAAGGGCAGCAAACAAAGCGATGATAGCAACCGCGCCGAGGAAACCGGTTTCTTCAGCCCAGATGGAAAAAACAAAATCGGTATGCGCCTCGGGCAAGTAGAAGAGCTTCTGCACACTGTTGCCAAGACCAACGCCAGTCCATTGGCCACGTCCAAAGGCGATCAGCGATTGCGTCAACTGAAAACCGGTATCATAAGGGTCCGCCCAGGGATCTGTGTAAGCGGTCAAACGTTTTACCCGGTAGGGCTCTGCCACCACTAGCACCAACAGGGCACCAAGCGCACCCAGTACGACCACCATAAAGTGGCCTACCTTGACCCCGGCCAGGAACAACATGCCGAAGGCTGTCGCCGCCACAATAACGGTGGCGCCAAAATCCGGTTCTATCATCAGCAGTAAAGTGGTCGCGAACAACACCGTCATCGGTTTGAGAAAGCCCTGCCACTGATTTCGCATCTCGTGTTCGCGACGCACCATGTACGCGGCCAGATAGACCACCACGGCGAGTTTGGCAAACTCCGAAGGCTGCAGCGTAAACGACCCCAGCGGCAACCAACGCTGACTGCCGTTGACCTCACGACCAACACCAGGAATGAGCACCAGAATCAACAGCGCCAGCGCGCCGAACAGCCACCACCAGCTACTCACCTGCCAAAACTCCGTCTTCACGCAGTAGCATGCGGCCGCTGCAACAATACCCGCCAGCAGGTACACAGAATGCCGCTGGCTGTGATACCAGGCGTTCTGGAAATGCCATTCGGCATACTCGATAGACGCAGAGGTAATCGCCACCAAACCGACCAGCAACAGAGCCAATCCCAGCAGGACAAGTGTTGCGTCAGGCGCACCAATGGCGAAGAGCGAGTTTCTGGATAGCCTCATAGTGGCTCCTCCGCCAGAACCCTGACCCGTGCGGCAAACGTATTGCCGCGTTCGACGTAACCACTGAACATATCGAAGCTGGCACAGGCAGGCGACAACAGCACTACATCGCCACGCGCGGCCCGACTTGCCGCTGCGGCTACGGCTGCCTCCAACGAAGCCACCCGCAGTACCGGCACAGAACGGGACAGCGCCCGTTCAAGCAACGAGGCGTCTTCACCCAGCAACAGCAGCAGTTTGCAGTGTCGCGCAACAGCCGTTTGCAGCTGGCCAAAATCTGCACCCTTGCCCTGGCCACCGGCAATCAGCAGGATATTGCGTTCGCCGCCCAGGCCATACAGAGCGGCTTCAGTAGCGCCTACATTGGTACCCTTTGAATCGTTGACATAGCGAACGCCGTCAACCTCAGCCACCAGTTCACAGCGATGTGGCAAGCATCTGAACGTTCGCAGAGTGTCTGTCATACTGGCTGGTGGCAGGCCGACGCTATACCCCAGCGCTATCGCTGCGAGAGCATTGGCCACATTATGGCGCCCCGCCAGACTCAACTCGGCCACGGGTATCAGCAGATCATCGCCGTGGCAAAGGTATTCCACCCCGGTATCCTCGCGCAGTCCGAAACCACGCGTCTCGGGCTCACCCATGCGCCAGCTCACCACATCCACATCAGCGCTGAATACAGGGATCGTGAGCGGATCATCCCGATTGACGACCGCCTTTTTGCAGCCATTGAAAATGCGGTGTTTAGCCTTGCGATAGCGCGGCATCGTGCCGTGCCGGTCCAGATGGTCTGCGCTGACATTGAGTACAGTCGCCACCTCCAGTCCCAGGCGATGTGCGCGCTCCAGTTGGAAGCTGGACAACTCCAGCACATACAATTCCCGCTCAGGCGCCAGTAGTTCCAGTGCAGGCGTGCCAAGATTGCCACCTACACCCACGTTCAGCTTGGCGTCTCGCGCCATCTGGCCCAGCAATTCCGTCACGGTGGACTTGGCGTTTGAACCTGTGATTCCGACCACGGGCGCAGTCGCCTCGCGCACAAACAGGTCTATATCGCCGATCACCTCGACGCCTGCAAGCACCGCGTCCACCACAATGCTCGCATCCATGGCAACGCCGGGGCTGACAATCAACTCGACTGCACCGTTGATAAGTTCCTGCGGATAATCACCAGCATACACTTCTATCCCGGGCATCTCGCGCCGCAGCTCGGCCAGTCTTGGCGGCTGTGCACGCGTATCCACCACTGCAAAGTGCAGGCCACGCTGCAGCAAAAAACGCGCGCATGACAGCCCGGTGGTACCCAAACCAACCACTACCCGGTACTCAGTGTTCGCTACTTTTTGTGAGGCCACTTTTACTGTCACCTAGCGCAACTTCAACGTGGCCAGCCCAAACAGGACCAGCATCACGGTAATAATCCAGAAACGCACGATCACGCGTGGCTCCGGCCACCCTTTTAATTCAAAGTGGTGGTGGATAGGCGCCATGCGAAATACACGCTTGCCCGTGAGCTTGAAAGACGCCACTTGCACAATCACCGACACCGTCTCTACGACAAAGATGCCGCCCATAATAAAAAAGACGATTTCGTGGCGAGTGATCACCGCTACAATACCCAGTGCAGCACCGAGCGCCAGCGCTCCAACGTCGCCCATAAAGACCTGGGCGGGGTAGGTGTTGAACCACAGAAAGCCAAGCCCGGCACCGGCGATACTGCCGCAAAACACGGCCAGCTCGCCGCTACCAGCCACATAGGGAATGTGCAGGTAGTTGGCAAAATCCACGCGCCCGGTGAGGTAAGCTATGATTCCCAGCGCAGTCCCGACCAGCACAGTCGGCAGAATGGCAAGGCCGTCCAAACCGTCGGTCAGATTCACTGCATTACTCGCACCGACAATCACGAAATACGTCAGCAGAATGAACAGCGGCCCCATGCTCCAAACGAAATCCTTGAAGAACGGAATGTATAGCTCAGTGGTCACTGGCGTATCGAAGGCGAAGTAGAGATAGAGCGCAGCCGTCAGCCCGATCAGCGACTGCCACAAATATTTCCAGCGTGCCGGCAGACCACGCGAATTCTTCTCTACGACCTTGCGAGAGTCATCAACCCAACCCACCACGCCGAACCCCGCCGTTACCAGCAGTGCCAACCACAGGTAGGCGTTGCTCAAATCTCCCCACAGCAAAGAGGACACTGCGATGGCCACTAGCAGCAGCGCACCACCCATGGTCGGTGTCCCCGCCTTACTCAGGTGACTCTGCGGACCATCGTCGCGTACGGATTGGCCCATCTGGTAAAATTTAAGCCGGCGAATCATCAGTGGACCTACCATCAACGAGATAGTGAGGGCTGTACCCGCCGCGAGTATGCCGCGCAGTGTCAAGTACTGAAACACGCGAAACGCGCTCTGGTATTGGATGAGGTATTCCGCCAGCAGCAATAACATGATCAGTGCCCCCCAGCCGTCAATTCTGGCAGCAACACATGCAGCAGTTGTTCCATACCCGCGCCGCGCGATCCCTTGATCAGAACAGTGTCGCCCTCACCAAACCGCCTCTCCAGTGCAACCAGTGCTACAGCGCGATCCTCGAAGTATCGGCCACTGGCACCAAACGCGTTTACGCACACCTCAAGTTCCGGCCCCACACCCCACAGCTGATCGATGCCCGCCGCGCGGGCGTAGGCGCCTATCTCGCGATGCATTTCACTGCTGTTTTCGCCCAACTCTCTCATCGCACCCAGCACCAGCGTGCGGCGACCGGAGCAGGCCGCCAACACATCGATAGCCGCGCGCACCGAACCCGGATTGGCGTTGTAACAATCATCGATTACGACGGCGCCCTGTGACGAACGCAGTGAACGCAAGCGACCACCCACGGGCTGCAGAGATTCCAATCCGTCACGAATGTCCGTCAGCCCAACATCACACGCCATACCCACTGCAACCGCCGCCAAGGCGTTGGAGACGTTGTGCACACCAGGCAAATTTAGCCGCATCGCCATATCACCCACCGGCGTAGACACCGTAAAACTGACGCCCTCTGCGCCCCGACTTTGTACATCCCGAGCGCTGATAGCAGCCGGTTGCTGCACGCCAAAATCGATCACGCTGGCTGCGCCCGCGCGCTTGCGCCACGCCTTGGCCCACGGCTGATCAGCATTGATCACGGCGAGGTCGCTCGTACCCAGGCGATCGAAAATCTCACCCTTGGCCGCCGCTACGCCATCGATACTGCCGAAGCCCTGCAGGTGTGCGGGCATGGCATTGAGCAGTAGTGCAACAGTGGGCCGCGCCATTTCGCACAAGCAATCGATATCCCCCGCCTTGGCCGCGCCCATTTCAACAACTGCGAATTCAACCCCAGGGCGCAACCGCAGCAGGGTCAGCGGTACGCCGATTTCATTGTTGAAATTACCTTCAGTCGCCAGTGTTTCTCCGCGCTGCGACAGCACCGCATACACCATATTCTTGACGGTGGTTTTACCGCTGCTACCGGTAATGGCCACCAACGGGCCGCTAAACAACTGGCGGTTGTAGGCGCCCAGCTGTCCCAATGCTTGCAGCGTATTCGCCACCTGTAACTGGGGCAGTGTGCCGGCAACCGGCACTGTTACCAACGCTGCTGCAGCGCCGTCACTCTGCACCTGCAACGCATAGTCATGGCCGTCAAAGTTGTCCCCGCGCAGCGCCACGAACAAATCACCAGCTCGCACAGAGCGGCTGTCTGTGGAGACCCCGGTAAATGCCTGGTCGACACCAAGCAATTTTGCGGCCAGCGGCTGCAGCAGTTCTGATAACGTCATATTACGCATCACGATGTCGCTCTCCCGGCCAATGCGGCGCGTGCATGCGTCTCATCGCTGAAGGGTAGACGCACACCGTCAACCAGCTGGTAGTCCTCGTGACCTTTACCCGCAATAACCACACAATCACCCGCCTCGGCTGCGGCCACCGCAAGCGCAATAGCCTCCGCGCGATCGGCCACCAGTCGGTAATCACCCGTACATCCGGTTTCGATTTCACGCATGATTTTCAGCGGCTCCTCACTGCGTGGATTGTCACTGGTTACCATCACACGATCCGACAGCGCACATGCAACACGCCCCATCACCTGGCGTTTTTCCCGGTCCCTGTCGCCGCCACAACCAAACACGGTGACAAGGGCACCACTGACGTGCGGACGCAGCGCTTTGAGCACCTGCTCCAGCGCGTCTGGCGTATGCGCGTAATCCACAATCACCTGCAGACCCAGTGTATTGGGAATAAGTGCCATGCGACCACGAACAGGCTGCAGGCGGGCCACCGCATCCAGTGCGGCTGGCAGGTCTTCACCGCCCAACACCACAGCCGCGATTGCCGCGGCCAGATTGGCAAGATTAAAATCACCTGGCAGAGGGCTGAAGAATTCCGCAATTCCCCACGGGCTATGCAGCTCTGCATACACACCATCGGTTTGAAACCGAGCATTTGTAACACGCACATCAGCGGCTGCACCACTGGCTGAATAGGAGACAATCTGAACACCCTCGGCCACAGCCAAGCGCACTCGAGCGGCGAAGGGATCGTCGGCGTTAATCACCGCGTAGCGCAAACCATCGCTGGCAAACAGGCGCAACTTGGCGCGGCCGTAGGCATCCATGCTGCCGTGATAGTCGAGGTGATCGTGCGACAAGTTGGTGTAGATAGCGGTCGAGAATTCAACGCCGTTCACCCGCCCCTGTTCCAGCGCATGCGAGGATACTTCCATGCTAACCGCCACCACATCCTGTGCCAGCCACTGTGCCAGTTGCAACTGCAGTGACAATGCATCTGGCGTGGTGTTGGCCGCATCCTGAACATCATCTGCAAGTGTAGCGCCCAACGTACCGATGACGCCGCAAGGTTTGCCTAAAGCCCGCGTGAGTTGCGCGATTATGCGGCTAGTCGTAGTTTTGCCATTGGTGCCGGTAACACCCATCACATGCATCGCATGGCTGGGCTTGCGATAAAATCGAGCGGCGAGCACACCCGCTTCAAAGTGCAGCTCCGGCAGCTCTACCAATGGCACTGGAATGGCCTCAACAAAACCTGCAACCGGCGCCTCGGCCACTACTGCGGCAGCGCCGTTGGCAACTGCCTGCTGAATAAACTGGCGGCCGTCATACATCCCCCCCCGCAACGCCACAAACAAGTCCCCGGGCCGCACTTTGCGACTGTCCAACTGCATACCACTGATCATGGTGTCGGCAAACGCCCCGTTAGCACTGCCCAGCAGTTGTGGCAGTGACATCGGCTCTACCAAAAAGGGTTGCGTGGCCAGCATCAGGTACTACCGCCCGCTGTTTTGGTGGGTGTCGCGCCCACCGTACTAATGTCCGAAGGTGGCACATTGAGAAGACGCATGGTCGCGCCGGTCATCTCTGAAAAGACCGGCGCCGCGACTGCGCCACCGCCGTACAGCGCGCCTTTTGGGTCGTTGATAACAACCACTGTCACAATGCGCGGGTTATCAACCGGCGCCACCCCTGCAAACAACGCGACATATTTATTTTTCTCGTAACCGCCAGGCCCGACCTTGTGCACTGTGCCGGTCTTGCCACCGACCTGGTAACCCGGGACGCGCGCTTTACGCGCAGTGCCTTCTTCATCGGTTACGGCATGCAGCATGGTCATAATCTGTGCAGCCGTTTTGGACGTAATCACACGTTTACCCGCCGGCACCTCATCCAGTGCCAACAGCGATACCGGCTGCTGCACGCCGCCATTGGCGAACACTGAGTAAGCGCTGGCGAGTTGCAGTGGTGTGGCGCTGATGCCGTAACCAAAGGCCAGCGACACTTTTTCAGTGGCGTACCAGCGAGGTCGATTTGGCAGATTGCCAACGCTTTCTCCGGGGAACCCGGTGCCCGGCGGCTGCCCAATTCCAAACCGGTGAAAGACTTCCCAGATGGGCTCGTGACCGAGGTCCAACGCAATCTTGGTAACGCCGACCTGACTCGATTTTTGCAGTACCCGCGTCATACTGATCAGGCCGTAGTTGCGCGGGTCCGGATAGACCTTGGGCCCCACACGAATACGGCCAGGTGAGGTATCAATCATTGTTTCGGGTGTAAATCGACCACTCTCCAACGCCGCAACCATGGTCAGGGACTTCATAGTGGAACCGGGCTCATAGACATCGGTAATCGCGCGATTACGCATGCCTTCCGAACCCCCGGACTTCTGTCCATTCGGGTTGTAGACCGGATAGTTGACCATGGCCAGCACTTCGCCGGTATGACTGTCCAACGTCACAACGGTACCCGACTCAGCACCCAGTGCGGTGACCGCACGCTGCAGTTCGCGATGCTGCACATACTGCAGGCGCAAGTCGATGCTCAAGCGTATGTCTTTTCCCTGTTGTGCAGGCTGCAGCACACCGATATCGCGCACCACCTCGCCATGCAGGTCCTTGATATACTTTTTCCTACCCGGCACACCTTGCAACCGCTTGTTGTAGGTCAACTCCAGCCCCGCAATCCCCTGACCATCAACATTGGTGAACCCAACCAACTGCGCAGCAACCTCGCCGGCAGGATAGAAACGGCGGTATTCACGCTCCCCAAAAACACCCGAAATCTTCTTGTCCAGAATTGTTCGGGCCTGCCCCGGCACTTGGTGGCGCAGCAGGTACATGAACTGTTTACCATCGTAGTGGGCCAGCTTTTCCTGCAGCGTTGGCAATTCCATATCAAGGGCCTGCGCCAACTCTTCCAGACGCGTTGAATCCTTCAGCAACTGCGGATTTGCCCAGATCGACACCACCGGCGTACTCACCGCCAGCGGCTCGCCACGGCGATCCGTGATCACCCCGCGATAGGCCGGTATCTCCGCCATGCGCACCGAGCGCATGGCGCCCTGGTCCTGCAGGAATTCGTGGCCGTGCTCCAGATCGAGTATCTGCAGGGATAACACTCGCCATACCAACAGGAACAAAAGGAGCCCTAACACGCCAACTACCGCGTAGAAGCGCCACAGCGGCAGCGGCTGACTGACCACCCGCCTCATTGTGGAATTACCTTGAATAGCGCAAGGTCCGGCGCCGCCATTCCCAGATCACCGCGCGCGACTTTTTCCACCCGGTAGTGCGAAGCCCAGGTACTTTGCTCCAACAACAGGCGCCCGTAATCTTCCTGCAGATACCACTGCGATGACTCCAGCACCTGAAGTTGCGTGTAAAGGGCGCGGCAGGCGTGGGTAGAGTAGATCGTGGCAAAAGCAGACACCAAAGTCAGCATCAGCAGCACAGCATTGCAGACGAGCAGTTCGCGACTGCCTCTCTGTGGGCGCTGTCTCTCGCTGGTGCGTATTACGCTGGTGTCTAACACTGTAATTTACCCAATCTCCGCTTAACTTATTTTTTCGGCAACACGCATCACTGCACTGCGCGCTCGAACATTGCCAGCCACTTCCTCATCACTCGCCCGAGCCGCTTTCGCCACCAGACGCATGCGCCGATTGAGCGCACTCTCGGTCACCGGCACACCGCGTGGCAGTGAATCCCCGCGCGCCATGTCGCGCATATAGCGTTTGACTAAACGATCTTCCAGCGAGTGGAAACTAATCACCACCAGGCGACCACCCACTCGCAACAAATCCAGAGCGACCGACAGAAACCGCTCCAGATCCTCCAGCTCGCGATTCACTTTGATGCGAATCGCCTGAAAAGAGCGGGTAGCTGGATGTTTATGTTTTTCCCATCGCGGGTGCGCGTCGCTGACTATTTTGGCCAACTGCGCCGTGGTCTCAATCGGGGACTCCTCCCGCGCGGCGATAATCGCGGTAGCGATACGGCGTGCAAAACGCTCCTCGCCGTACTCCTTCAACACACCGGAAATATCCTGAAGAGCGGCATAAGACAACCATTGCGCCGCTGTTTCTCCGCGACTGGTGTCCATGCGCATATCCAGAGGGCCATCCTTCATGAAGCTGAAACCGCGCTCACCCTCGTCAAGCTGCGGACTGGAAACACCCAGATCCAATAAAATGCCATGAACGGCGTTAATCCCCATCCCACGCAGTTGATGGGGAAGCGCAGCGAAGGACCCGTGGAAGAACTCAAACCTGGGATCTTTCTCTGCCAACTCATGCGCCACCGTCTGGGCGGCAAGGTCCTTATCCACGCCCAGCACACGGCCGTCGCCGTTCAGATTCTGCAACAGGGAACGACTGTGTCCACCGCGGCCAAAGGTGCCATCCACATAAAACCCGCCGGGTAGCGTGACCAGAGCCTCTACAGCCTCGCACAACAGAACAGTTTGATGCATAGCGGCCCCCTAGAGCGTGAGCGACATCAGTTCATCGGGCAATTCGACTTCTGGACCAGAATCCAGCAGCGCCTGGTCTCTTTCGGCCAGCCACAATGGCTCTGACCACAACTCCAATTTTTTACCCTGACCCACCAGCACCACACTTTTATAAAGCTGCGCATAGTCACGCAGTGATTGCGGCAGCAGCAGGCGACCGCTACCGTCCATTTCCAGATCTGTGGCGTAACCCAACACCAGTCGCTGAAAACGTTTTACCGCAGGCTTAAGTGCTGGTAGGTTCTGGATATCTTTTTCAATTCGTTCCCACTCGGGCAGTGGGTAAATCACAAGGCATGCCACTTGCGTATCGATCGTTACAACAACCTGACCCTCGGATTGCTCACGCAACGGCTCGCGCTGACGGGTTGGCATAGCCAATCGCCCCTTGGCGTCCATATTGATATGTTGCACTCCGCGAAACACTCTGGCTTTCCCCGCTTAAATTTGACTTTTTACCCACAAAAATCCAAAAAATCCCACATACTTCCACTTTTCGACACTATAGGTCTGCCATCGAGAGGGTGTCAAGTGAGCTCGCTAGAAAAAACGTTGTGATTTCAGTTAATTAGCGTGACTTGAGAGGGTTGGAGCACGGGTACTTTGGGTAGTAGTGCTGAGAATAATCCTTTAAAACAGACCGGTAAAGTCACTACCTAAGGATTCACTTTAAGTTAAAGGCTTTATAGTTCTAAAAAATATAATTTATAGGCCACATTATTATAATGAGCGAGCTTATAATTGAAACATAAAGCAAAAAGGAGGCAGACCCCACTTCCCTTTAGCGCTTAAACAGGAAGTGGGGTCTGCCCCCTTTTTTCTTTTAAAAGACGAGTCGGTCGATAAGCCGGGTTCTGTCGTGGACGATCATTCATCTGCGACAGGTGTCACCACCTGCCTGTAGCGACCTACCCGAATCCACTGCGGGCCGCAGCTGATGGACTCCTATTTGGTCTTGCTCCGAGTGGGGTTTACCCTCGCCACGCCTGTTACCAGACGCGCGGTGCGCTCTTACCGCACCATTTCAGCCTTACCCAGCCACAAGTGGCACTCAAATGGGTTTAACCCCTTTTTTGGGCGGTATACTCTCTGTTGCACTTGCCGTAGGCTTTCGCCCCCCAGGCGTTACCTGGCACTCTGCCCTATGGAGCCCGGACTTTCCTCCCCCCAAGCGTGTAACCACGATTGAAAAGCGATCGCCTGACCAACTCGGTGACAAGATTACGCGCTGCGGTTGTCGAGGGCAAGCTTGAAGGCGGGCGCAAAAGAGGATAGCCCCCTTTACGCTCCCTGTTTCACCGATAATAGATAATCGTAAAGCTGTTTTTTGCGCAGGCCGGTGCAGTCTGCCACCACTGCCGCAGCTTTCTTGGCTGGCAGCTCCTGCACCAACCGCAGTAGGAGCCTGGACACATCTGCACCGATCTCCTGTTGGCCCTTGGGCCTACCCGCGACAATAAGCACGATCTCGCCTTTCTGTTGATTGCTATCCCCACTCACGAACTGCGCCAGCTCGAACAGCGGACCACGCCTGATAGTCTCGAAGGTTTTGGTAATTTCGCGGGCCAATACTGCCTCTCGATCCCCACCAAACACTTCGATCATCGACACTAGCGAAGCTTCGATCCGGTGTGGCGCCTCGTAAAAAATCAAGGTCATTGACTCCGCCGCCAATTCCGACAGGCGATTTATTCGCGTGCCATCGCGCGCGGGCAGAAACCCCTCAAACAAAAAGCGGTCGGTAGGGAGACCCGCCACACTTAGGGCGGCAATCGCTGCGCAGGGCCCCGGCAGGGGATACACCGCAAAACCACCGTCTTGCACATAGCGCACCAGGCGATACCCAGGGTCAGAGATCAAGGGTGTACCGGCATCTGACACCAGCGCCACGCAACCACCGTCCTCCAGACACTGGCCGATGCGCTGCAGGGCCCGGTCATCGCTGTGGTCGTGATAGGCCATGGTGGGTGTATCAATCGCGAAAAACTGCAGCAAACGTTGACTGTGCCGGGTATCCTCCGCAGCAATGAGGTCCACATTTTGCAGAACCTCGATCGCGCGCTGCGACATATCACCAAAGTTACCTATAGGTGTGGCCACAACATAAAGCCCGGAATCCACGTTTTCCCCTTATAATGTTCGTACTGCGTCAAACCCGGATCACAGGGGCCTGTCGGATTTAGGTGTGGATAGCGCATCACCCTAAGCCCCACGGGCGCCTTGACCTACTAAATAGCTGGTGAAGCATAGCATGAGAGACACAAATTTCAGGCAACACCGCCGCACTACCCTTCTGGCACTGATATTTTTGCCGCTTGTTCTGTGGGGCTGTGCCGGAAAACCTACGAAGAAGGAGGTAGAGTCCAGCAAACCGATCGCGGAAACACAACAGCCCAGGCAGCGGGGAGGTATCTCACTCACACTGCCTGCCAGCACTTACAGTGGCGCCTTCAACAGTGCCGAACAATCTCTCGCACAGTTTGACTGGATGCAGGCAAGCGTCGCGCTGGAGGCGCTACCGGAGCAAGGGTTATCGGCTAACGACAGCGCTTACCTGGCCTATCTTCAGGCCCGCATCAGCTATATTCGCGGTAACCAGGCGAGCGCCATGGCACAGATCGAACGCCTGAACAGTCCAGGCATCGACCCAGCCCTGCGCTACCGTATTCTCAGCTTCCAGCACTACATGCTGGACATGCAGGGCGACTCACTGTCCTGCGCGCAACTCGCTGATCAGATTTTACGCACAGCCCCGAGCGACACTGTCCCCGCATGGAAACGCAGCGTGTGGCGCAATCTGGCGAAGACCGACTCAGGGCAGTTATCCGCCGCGCTGCCCGGCACCAGCGACTCACAGTGGAGCGGCTGGATAAGCCTCGCACTAGTCAGCCGCGGGTCCTCCTCGGCCCTGCCGGGGCAGGTGTCGCGATGGCGCAATGAGAACCCCGAACACCCCGCAGCCAAGCCCTTGCCTGGCGGACTGGATCTCCTCCTCACTCAGGGCCCTCAAAGTCGCAAGGTCGCTATACTGTTACCACTCAGCGGTGAACTGGCCCGTGCCGGCAGGGCTGTGCTGAACGGATTTCTCGCAGCCTATTATGAGGACAGTGCGGCAGGCGGTACCGCAGATGAACTGCTTGTCATCGATCTGGACAAATCACCCTCCGCCAGCAGTGCCTACCAGGAGGCCGTGCAGCAGAGGGCCTCCATTGTCGTCGGACCGCTGAGCAAAGAGGCCCTGGCAAACATTGCAACCCTACTGGAGCGACCAGTACCCATCCTGGCGCTCAATCGTATCGACCAGGATCTACCAGCCTCGGGCAGCGCGCTGGTGCAATTATCTCTGGCGCCGGAAGACGATGCCAAGAGTATTGCCGAGCTTGCATTTGGCACCGGCGCTCGCCGGGCCCTCATCATTAGCCCGACCGGAGACCGGGGTGGTAAGGTTGAGCCGGTATTGCGCGAACGCTGGACCACGCTGGGCGGGACCGTCGCCGATAGCATCACCTACACCACCTACGACGACTACTCCAGCAGCGTGAAGTCTTTACTGTCGCTCAGTGCCAGTGAACAGCGGGCGAAGGAGCTACAAGACCTGCTGGGAACCAATATAGAATTTACACCGCGACGCCGGCGGGACGCTGACGTCATCTTCCTGTTGAGTCGCACCAGCACCGAGGCGCGCGCGATCAAACCGCTGCTGGCCTTTCACTACGCCGCCGATCTTCCCGTCTACGCCTTATCCAGCATCTACAGCGGTGTACCGGATGAGCGCAACCAGGACTTGAGCGGCATCATACTGGCCCAGACCCCGTGGCTATTGGGCGCCAATCCTGGTCTTCGGGTGACACTCGCCGCGGGCGATTTGGGCGGTGGCAACCTGCCACAGCTCAACGCGCTAGGGGCAGATGCGTTTATGGTGCAATCCGGTTTCAGTCGACTGCAGAGCGGCGCAGATGCACTGTTTCTTGGTAACACCGGCCTGCTGACCATGGATCCTACCCTCAGTATCCAGCGGGAATTGTCGGCGGCCACATTCGATGGAGGCGTACTCAAAGCGCAGTAGCTAGACTGGGAGCTCCGCCAATTGGCAAACACTACTGCGCTGAGAACATGAAATCGCTGGGCGACGACTACGAGGACAGGGCAGCGGCCCTGATACAGGACAGCGGGCTGCGCTTGCTGGAGCGCAACTTCAGCGGAAAAACCGGTGAGATCGACATCATCGTAGAGGACGGCGAGCGCCTGATTTTTGTAGAAGTCAGGGCGCGCACCAACCGCTATTTCGACAGCGCCGCAGGCTCTGTCGACAGACGCAAGCAGCAGCGCATCATAAAAACAGCGCAATTGTTCCTGCAGCGCCGCCCGCAGTGGGCAAATGCACCCTGCCGATTTGACGTGATTGCCTTCGAACCGCCACAATCGGGATCCCTCCCGCAGATTCGCTGGATCCGCGGGGCATTTACAGCCTGACCAAGACCACTGGATTCAACTGCATGGACTACTACCCGATCATTGCTGCGAACTTCCAGAGCACGATAGAGACGATCTCCATGTCGGTCGACGACCTGGCCGTAATGATAGCGCGTGGCAGTCAGCTGATGGCAAGTGCACTGTTAAGCGATCGCAAAATTGTCGCTTGCGGTAACGGCGTGGACGCCGCCCTGGCCCAGTTGTTTGCCTGCAATCTACTCAATCGTTTTGAACAGGACCGACCCGCTCTCCCCGCACTCTCGCTCACATCAGACAGCGCCAGTGTTACCGCAATCGCCCAGGCTGGCGCATTTAAAGATATATTCTCCCGTCAATTACGCGCGTTAGGACAGGCCGGAGATGTCTTGCTGTGCATAAACAGCGGCGAGAGTAACAGCAATTTATGGCGCGCGGTGCAGACAGCCCAAGAGCGGGAGATGGGTGTTATCGTGATGAACAATACACGCGACAATGCGCTGGGCGAGATGATCCGGCCCGAAGATGTGGAGCTGAGCGTCAATGCGACGCGACAAGCGCGCGTGGTAGAAATCCACACCATGGCGATACACAGCTTTTGTGAACTGGTAGATCACAGCCTATTTGGAACCTACCCTCAGGAATAAATCATGAGACTCATTTTCATCCTACTTGCCACTTTTCTCGTGCTGCCTCTTTCTGGCTGTGGCAGCATTCTCGCCGGTATGGATGTGGGCAAAATAGAGGACTCTCCCAAAAAACGCACAATCGGCCGGATGATTGAAGACGACAATATCGAAACCAAGGCTGTGGTGAACATACATGCTGCAAACGCCGCCTACCACGATGCTCATCTGGTGATCGTGAGCTACGACGGCTACGTGCTGTTGGCCGGACAGGTCAATGATGAAAATCTCAAGGCCGATGCCACCACTGTGGTGCGCAAGATCAAAGGCGTGCGCAGAATTTACAACGAGCTGGAGATCAGCCCACCGACTTCCGCGCTGACACGCACCAGCGATGGCTGGATCACCACCAAAATAAAATCCTGGTTGCTCTCAAGCAGCAGCGTAGCGGGCACAACGGTGAAGGTTGTGACAGAAAATAGCGTGGTTTATCTGCTGGGGTTTGTAACAAAAAAGGAAGCAGACATCATTTCTCAAGAGGTCTCCAGCGTATCCGGGGTGCGCCGTGTGGTGCGTTTGTTTGATGTATTGCAGTAGAGCGTTTTCCACTCAGCGCGCCGTCTGACACCCCGCACACCGGCAAAAAACCTTACTTGACGATTTTAAGCGATGGCCGCTTCTCAAGTTTGCCCGGATCGGGCGGTGTCTCATCCGGCGGACTGGGAACCTCTTCCGAGTCAAACACCATACCCTGGCCATTCTCCCGCGCGTATATACCCACCACCGCGGAAACCGGCACAAACACGTCCGTTGCCACCCCCCCAAAACGTCCGTTGAAAGAAACAGCCTGATTGGAAATTGTTAAATCAACCACAGCATCGGGGGAAATATTCAGGACGATCTGGTTGTCTTTCACGAACTGCTGGGGAACGACGACATTTTCCATCGATGCGTCAACTAATACGTAGGGCGTGGACTCATTGTCCACGATCCACTCATAGAGTGCGCGCATGATGTACGGACGACTGGAATTCATACTCGACTCTGACACTAAGACAGCGAAAGAGCAGGTTTACAAGCGCATTTCCCGTTCATGTTCAGTCAGGCTCTCCTGGAACGACTCCCGATTAAACAGGGTGTCCATATAGGTTTGCAGCGGTTTGGTCTGTTTGCTGGCACGAATTTCCACGCCAAGCGCAGGAAGACGCCACAAAATAGGCGCGATACAACAATCGACGAGGGTAAATTCATCGCTCATAAAGAAACGCTTTTCTGCGAAGATGGGCGCAATACCGATGATACTTTCACGCAATTCCTTGACCGATTTTTTTACTACATTGTCACTACGTGTATGCAAAATAGCGTCCACCAGTGCGCTCCAGTCCCGCTCTATCCGATAAATGAAGAGACGGCTTTCCGCTCGCGCCACTGGATATACGGGCAACAGCGGTGGATGTGGAAACCGCTCATCGAGGTATTCCATCATGACTTTTGATTCGTACAGCACCAGGTCTCGGTCTACCAGAGTCGGCAGACTGTTGTAGGGATTGAGGTCAGCGAGCTCGGCAGGTGGATGTGCTGGATCGGTCTCGACCAGATCCACAGTAACGCCTTTCTCAGCCAGGACGATACGCACCCGGTGACTGTAGTGACTGGTGCTATCAGAAAAAAATGTCATTGAAGACCGCTTTGCCACAACACCCATTAGGGATTCCTCAGTTATTTCCTACAGAAAACGATGCGGCGTAACTACAACCCCACCAGCGCTACCACCATCCATCAATTACGTGCGATCAGTGTACGTCTTTCCAGTACTCACGATTGAGCAACCATGCCAATACCGTGAATAAGGCAATAAAGAGCAATGTATAGATACCGATTCGGTGACGATCGGTTTTCATCGGTTCAGCTACATAGGCGAGAAAGTTCACCAAATCGTAAACCGCGCCGTCGAACTCCTCCGGAGTCATCTCCCCGGCGAAGGTAACCTCAAGCTTTCCGCAGGGATCCTTGAGTATATCTTCACCCGTCAGCGGATCGCGCTTCACGCCGCCATTCTGGGCTTTGACCGGGCCCGGTGCACACGCCTGCATGCCCTGCAATTCCAGCAATACATGAGGCATACCCACGTCCTTGAACACCTTGTTATTCACACCGTAAGGCCGACTGTCATCTTTATAAAATGAGCGCAGGTAGGTATAGAGCCATTCAGGTTGACGGGCGCGGGAGACCAGCGTCAGATCGGGCGGTGACGCACCAAACCATTTTTTAGCGTTACCCTTATCCATGGCGTTTCCCATCAGGGCGCCCATTTTGACGTCGGGATCAAACTTCAAGTTCGCCTCGTACAGATCCACGGGAATACCCAGATCCTCAGCCACCCTGTTGTAACGCGAATACTGCAGCGAATGACAACCCATGCAGTAGTTCATGTACATCTTGGCACCATGCTGTAACGAGGGCTTGTCTTTCGCATCGGACACAAATTCCTCGCAGGCGATAGAGCCGCAATCGAAAGTCGCTTCGGATGCCACCACTTTCAAGGGTAGCGCCGCTAAGGCCAGAATCAACAGAAGGCCAGCTATACTGCCCCAGAAGCCAATACCGCCGTCTGTGGTCACACGCTCAGGTACTGGCTTGGTCTGGTCGATAGACGTCCAGAACGGCATCAGCAGGAAAAAGCCAAAGTAAATCACTGAGCAAATGCGCGCCAGCATCGTCCGACCATCGGTGGGAGACCAGACACCCAGCACCCCCAGGATCAGGAAGGAAGCAACAAAAACAACCAACATTACCTTGGTGATGGCGCCGCGATAGCGCCACGATTTAACCCGACTGCGATCCAGCCAAGGCAACATAAACGGCACAGCTACCGAGGCGGCAAACGCGACGAAGCCCCAGAACTTGTCCGGCACGGCGCGCAATACTGAATAGAAGGGGGTGAAATACCAGACCGGCGCAATGTGCTCAGGCGTCTTCAGATTATTGGCTTCTTCAAAGTTTGCGAACTCCAGGAAATAGCCGCCCATCTCAGGCATAAAGAAAATAATGCCACAAAAAATGAACAGGAATACGCCTATCGCCTGAAGATCGTGCACGGTGTAGTAAGGGTGAAAAGCAATACCGTCCAATGGCACACCGGCTTTGTCCTTATACTTCTTGATATCCACACCGTCGGGGTTGTTCGAGCCGACGGTGTGCAGCGCCAATAAGTGCAGTACGACCAACGCCAACAATACAATAGGCAGGGCTACCACGTGCAGCGCAAAGAAACGGTTGAGCGTTATCCCGGAGATCAGATAGTCACCGCGAATCCACGTGACGATATCATCACCAAACACGGGAATGGCGCCGAACAAAGAGATAATAACCTGTGCACCCCAGTAGGACATCTGGCCCCAGGGCAGTACGTAGCCCACAAAGGCTTCTGCCATCAACACCACGAAGATCAACATCCCAAAGATCCATATCAACTCCCGAGGTTTCTGGTAGGAGCCATAGATCAGCGCGCGAAACATATGCAGATACACCACCAAAAAGAACGCCGAGGCGCCGGTAGAGTGCATATACCGCAGTATCCAGCCAAAATCGACGTCCCGCATAATGTATTCAACCGATGCGAAAGCGCCCTCCTGGCTGGGATTGTAGCTCATGGTCAACCAGATACCCGTCAGCAACTGGTTAACCAGCACTACGAGTGCCAGCACACCGAAGAAATACCAGAAGTTGAAGTTTTTAGGGGCGTAGTACTTCCCCATGTGCGTATCCCAAGCCTTTATGATGGGCAAGCGCGCGTCAACCCAATCGCGTAAACCAATCAATACCTTACTCATCAGACAACCTCCGGGCTGACGCCGATTACCATCACCTTGTCGTCCTCAAAAGAGTACGGGGGAACTAACAGATTGGCCGATGCCGGCACACCCTCATAAACGCGGCCAGACAGATCAAACTTGGAGCCGTGACAGGGACAGAAAAATCCGCCCACCCACTTGTCGCCGCCCAGGTTAGCCACCCCTACCTCTGGAACGAACTTGGGGGCACAGCCAAGATGCGTACAGAGCCCTACCACGACCAGAAGATTGGGCTTGATTGAGCGGTCGATACCGGTGATATAGGGTGGTTGCTGTGCGACGTTTTCTGAATCGGGATCTTTTAACTGCGAATCGAGACCGGGGAGCGCCTCGAGCTGAGCGGCCGAGCGATTAACTACATAGACGGGCTGACCGCGCCATTCCACCACTATCATCTGGCCCGACTCAAGCTTGCTAAAATCAAACTTTACCGGTGCTCCAGCTGCCTTGGCCTTGGCCGAGGGGTTCCAGGACCCGACAAAGGGCACTGCCACACCGAATATCCCGGCAGCGCTTACCGCGCTTGTGGCAGCCGTCAGGAATTTCCTCCTCTTGGAGTTAACGCCATCGCTACTCATGCTTGTCTCCCCAGATGAAAAATTGCCTTGCGGATGGTCGGCAAAGGTCCACACCGCAGATCTCGAAAAAAGTGCAAATGGTAATGATTTTACCGGGCTCTTACAAGGAAAACTCCTTGATTTACCCGCGTTTTCGGCAAGAACCTGACCTAACTGAAGTCAACCACCACGCCCCCTTGCGAGGCTCAAAAAAACGCCCGGTATGCGCAGCATCCGGGCGTTTGAGTTTGTGTCCACGTCCCCGCCAGTGCTGGGGACAAATGCCACCGGCTTAACGCTTGGAGAACTGAGGACGCTTACGAGCCTTGCGCAGACCCACTTTCTTACGCTCTACTTCACGTGCGTCACGGGTAACATACCCGGCGCTACGCAAGCTGGGTCGCAGAGACTCGTCGTATTCCATCAAGGCGCGCGTGATGCCGTGGCGAATCGCCCCGGCTTGCCCGAAACTACCGCCACCGGCAACAGTTACGTTAACGTCAAATTTCTCTATCAACTCAACAAGCTCCAGAGGCTGACGCACGATCATACGAGCCACCTCACGGCCAAAATACTGATCCAGCGGGCGCTTGTTGACAGTGATGCTGCCGCCACCATTTTTCAGGTAAACGCGAGCAGTGGACGTTTTGCGACGACCGGTTCCATAGTATTGGGTAGCTGACATATCGAGGTTATCCGTTAGATGTTCAGTACTTGAGGTTGTTGCGCCGCATGCGGGTGTTCGGTGCCAGCATAGACTTTTAACTTTCTAAACATGGCGCGACCGAGCGTATTCTTGGGCAACATGCCTTTCACAGCACCTTGAAGAACCCGCTCTGGGGCTTTTTCGATCAATTTCTCGAAAGAAATTGTCTTCAAGCCACCCGGATACTGGGTGTGATGATGGTACATTTTATCTTTCGACTTGGCACCAGTGACACGAATCTTTTCAGCATTCACGACCACGATGTAGTCGCCGGTGTCGACATGCGGCGTATACTCAGCCTTGTGCTTGCCACGCAGACGGTGCGCTATCTGGCTGGCCAGGCGCCCGAGAGTCTTGTCAGCGGCGTCCACGACAAACCAGTCGCGGTTCACAGCTTCCGCTTTGGCACTAATAGTTTTCATCAATAACCGCCTGTTGGAGGAGTCCAATTTCGAGAGCGCGAATACTAATCAATGGGCGCACTCTTTTCAAGCGGAGACTCCATTAAATTTCGCTAATATCCACTTGGGAAGCCTTTTGGGCCTGCAAGAACGGGCACGTATTTAAACCCAAGTGATGACCCCCTGTCTAGAGTCTTCTTACTCGAATGCGAGACAATTACTCAAAAAGCCCCCGCGGCCCTACAGTTCAATGTAAACAGCACTACCCGCGGCCCCCGGGGGGGGGTGGGCGGGGCATGCTTGTTCCAAAAGCTTACTCACCGCACAACCCACCCACCCCCAGAGCTCCGATAGCAGAGCTTTGCAGACTTTTGGCGAACAAGACTGCTCATTGGACGGACCCGCGGAGATCCAGCCAGAGAGGGAGACGCGCCTGAAGAGCGAATACCTCAGCCCTCTGAGCGATCAGGCGCGTCCCCCTCTCTGGCGGCTTTGGCGGAGCTAAGGCAAATGCTCCCGCGCCAGATACTCATAGGACTGCATCTCCTGCAACCGCGAGATCGTCCGCTGAAACTCAAACCCCAGCTGTCCACCGCCATAGAGCTCCAGCAGTGGTACAGCAGCAGTAAGCACTAACTTCACACTTCGATCATAGAATTCGTCAACCAAATTGACAAAGCGCCGCGCCTGGTCGTCCATGCCCGGAAGAAAACAGGGGATGCCTGAAATGAGCACCGAATGAAAGATTCGAGATAGCTCAATATAGTCATTTTGTGATCGCGGGCCGGCGCAAAGTTCGGCGAATTCAAACCATGCGACCCCCTTCGCAACACGTCGACATGTTAGGTAGCGATGGTTGATCTCAATACGCTCCCAGTGCTTACCCGGCACCGACGCCAGGCTTTTAAAGCTGCTCTCAATGCTTTTGCTGGCCGCTTCATTTAACGGGGAGTGATAGAGCACCGCCTGTTCCAGGGTGCGCATGCGGTAGTCGATACCGGCATCAACATTCACCACCTGGGTGTATTTTTCCAACAACTCGATAGCGGGCAGAAACCGCTGCCGCTGCAAACCATTTTTATACAGGTGCGCTGGCTCGATGTTAGACGTCGCCACGAGTGTCACTCCTCGGGCAAACAGTTCCTTCATCAAGTCCCCCAGAATCATCGCGTCTGCAATATCAGTTACAAAAAACTCGTCAAAACACAGCACGCGCGCCTCTTGCGAGATCCGGTCAGCGACACTTTCCAACGGATTTTTTTTGCCCTCGACACTGGTCAGATCCGCGTGTACACGCTGCATAAACCGATGGAAATGTACCCGTAATTTCCGAGGAAACGGCAGACACTCGAAGAAGGTATCTACCAGATAAGTTTTGCCCCGTCCCACGCCGCCCCAGAAATAGAGCCCGACCTGAGGTTCAATCTGCACACCGCGGAGCTTGTTTATCCAGACTTTTATTCCGCCATCGTGCGCCACTGAGCTGGCGACCAGACGCTCATAAAGGTCCTGTAGCAACAACACAGCCCGCTCCTGAGCGGGATCATGAGAAAAGCCTTCTTGCTGCAGGTCAGCCTGATAGCGTTGCCAGGGTGTGGTCATATCCGGGACGGCCCAGTCCTGCGTGAATTGAGGGCCGCACACTTTAACCACAGCCTTCACACTTGGCAACGTCATCGCAGATAGACCGCCAACCCTACTACCCTTGGATCATACGCGCTATAGTACTCACTTGTCTTTTCGACCATGAGGAATCTTCAGTGGAATCAGCGGTATATAGCTTGGAAATCGTAATGACTGTGGCAGTCTCAGCGCTCATCACGGGTCTGATTGTGGGCTTGCTAGTGGGTCGTCGCACATCCGACGGGGCAAAACAACACCGGGATCTTGCGCTCAAGCTGGATCAGGTGATGCAAGACAAAAAGTCGTATGAGGCTGAGGTTGTCGAGCACTTTTCGGACACGGCAAAACTCTTGAACAATCTGACGGAAAGCTACCGAGAGGTGCACAACCAACTGGCACAGGGCGCCGAGAAGTTGTGTCACGGATCCGGACCAGTCTCTCTGGAACGTCTGGAAAACAAATACGATCCAGCGGAAATCCCGGCGCATCTCGCACACATCCAGCCACCCCTGGATTACGCCCCAAAGCATTCACTGGACGAAAAAGGCATGCTCAATGAGGAGTTTGGCCTGGAGCGCAAGCCACAGGCAGAGGCAGAGCCAAAGGTGAGTACAGTAGCGCACTGAGACAAATTACCCGCGGCGTTAAACCGGATTGTCTATATCAATAAATCGGTGTTCCAGAGAAAACTTCGCGGCGACATGATCGCCGACAGCCTGAACGCCATAGCGCTCGGTGGCGTGATGGCCTGCAGCGACGAACTGAATACCTTCCTCTCTGGCGGTGTGTACGGTCTGCTCTGATGCTTCACCCGTAATAAATAGATCGGCACCAGTCGCTACTGCCGCGGTGATGTAGTCCTGGGCAGCTCCCGTACACCAGGCTATGCGCCGCACCAATGCATCGGGATCGCCCACGTGCAAAGGGTCACGCCCCGTGATTTTCGCCAATCTGGCGACCAACTGTTGCGCCGGGATGGCCTTCTCAAGATCGCTGACGTTGCCCAGACCGCTGACAAGATCAGGCTGAAGCGGGGCCTGATCTTCCAGTGCAAAACCCATCAAAAGCCCCAGACAGGCGTTATTCCCCAGTTTCGGATGAGCATCCAGCGGCAGGTGATAGGCAAACAAGCTGACATCACTGCTCAGCAGGGCAGCAAGCCGCCTGCGTCTCATTCCCACCACCTGTGGCGCCTCACCGCGCCAGAAATAACCGTGATGCACCAGAATGGCGTCTGCGCCCCACTCGATCGCGGCATCGAGCAGAGCCTGACAAGCCGTGACACCGGTAGCCAGCCGGGCTATTTGAGCCCGGCCTTCGACCTGTAAGCCGTTGGGGCAATAGTCCGCAAACTTCGCCGGCTGCAAACACTGGTCAAGGTACTCGCTCAGTTGGGTAAGCTCTACGCTCATTTCATTTTTACCTGTGGCTTGAATGAACCGCTCTAAGCACTTGGCAGTCTGGGGTATCCATCATATACAATATTGCCGCACACGATAAACATGGCAGAGTATGAAAAAAAATCTAACACTTCTCGTCTGGCCTGCCATAGCCGGTTTGTTAGCCGCTCTGCTGATTCTGGATCGCTGGATACTGCCGCTCACACCTGGCGCACAAAATACCCAGCTGGAGCCTGTCAGCTATGCCGCAGCCGTGCGCGAGGCAACGCCTGCCGTCGTCAATATCTATACCGCCAAACTGGTCGCAGAAGAGCAGAGTACATGGCGGGATAAATCCCTGCAGGGGGTATTTGTGCGCCCATCGCAGCGTCAACGCATAGAGCGGTCCCTCGGCTCGGGGGTCATCATGACCAAAGCGGGCCACATCCTGACTAATAATCACGTAATAACCGGCGCTGACGCCATTCAGGTGATGCTGTACGACGGTCGCTCGGCCAGTGCCACGGTGATCGGCACTGATTCGGCCACCGATCTTGCCGTATTGAAAGTGGAATTGGCGAACCTGCAACCGATTACCCTGGGCGACTCCGATGTTGCCAGAGTCGGCGATGTAGTTCTGGCCATTGGCAACCCACTGGGGTTCGGACACTCCGTCACGCAGGGCATCGTCTCAGCGCTGGGGCGCTTTGGCCTGCAGTTGAATACCTATGAGGATTACATTCAGACAGACGCCATCATTCACCTGGGAAACTCCGGTGGCGCGCTGATTGACACCCGCGGGCGGCTACTGGGTATCAACACCTTAATTTATACCGCAGGAAACCCGGCGCAAAGCGCCAGCACAGGTATTGGCATCAGTCTCGCTATTCCGGAGAGTCTCGCGGTTTTCGTGATGCACGACCTGATTAATTATGGCGAGGTGATCCGCGGGTGGCTGGGCGTCAGTGTGGAGCCCATTGGCGCGACGCCAACCTCAGGTGACAGGTATCAACGATTGTCTGTGGTCGAAGTTGCCCAGGGTAGCCCGGCGCAAAAAGCCGGGGTGCAGGTAGGTGATATTATTACCTACATAAACGGGGAACCCGTCCAAGATGGCCGGTTAACGATGCACCGAATCGCCATGTTCAGACCTGGTGAAACAGTATCCATAGCGCTACAACGGAATCGGCAGAGCCTTGAGCTGAATGCTGTTGTGGGGGCACTGAATCACTCGATGGCACCAAAAGTAAGCCGTTAAGGCCGATTTTTTGCTCGAGCTTCCAGACGCATCTCGGCGCTTCGCGCGTGGGCCGTCAGCGACTCGCCTCTGGCTAATACCGATGCCATGGCCCCCAGTTCCTGCACTCCGTGCTCACTGCACATAATTACAGAGCTGCGCTTCTGAAAATCGTACACCCCCAGCGGCGAGGAAAAACGCGCACTGCGGGACGTGGGCAAAACGTGGTTGGGACCCGCACAGTAATCTCCGAGAGCCTCCGACGTAAAACGGCCCATAAAAATTGCGCCAGCGTGTCGAACAAGGGGCAGCAAGCTTTCAGGATCAGCCACCGACAACTCGAGGTGCTCAGGCGCAAGGCGATTACTCACTGCCACAGCCTCAGCAAGATCGCGCGTTACTATCATGGCGCCGCGCGAGGCGAGCGATGCGCCGATGATCTGTTCTCGCGCCATCTCCGGCAGCAGCCGTTCAATACTGGCTTGTACCGCGTCCAGATATCCGCTGTCGGGACACAACAACAATGACTGGGCATTCTCGTCATGTTCTGCCTGGGAAAACAAGTCCATCGCCACCCAGTCAGGATCGGTTTCCCCGTCACAAATAATCAGGATTTCCGACGGCCCGGCAACCATATCGATGCCCACCCGCCCAAACACCTGGCGCTTGGCAGTGGCGACATAAATATTGCCGGGGCCTACAATTTTGTCCACTGCGGGCACTGTGGCGGTACCCAGAGCCAGAGCGGCGATGGCCTGGGCGCCACCAATGGTGAGAACCCTATCCACACCGGCAATACAGGCCGCTGCCAGTACCAGGTCACTAATTTCGCCACCGGGGGCCGGCACCACCATAATGACCTCCGACACGCCGGCCACTTTGGCGGGCAGAGCATTCATCAGTACGGAAGAAGGATAGCTGGCCTTACCGCCGGGAACGTAGATTCCAACCCGCTCCAGCGCGGTAACTTTCTGGCCCAACTGGTTGCCAGCCTCATCTGTAAACTGCCAACTGTGTTGCAACTGATGCTGGTGAAAACTGCGTATGCGCTGCGCTGCATATTCCAGCGCCTCACGCTGCAACGGTTCGATACGGTCGAGCGCACTCACTTGCCGCTGTTTGGAAATTTCCAGCTGTGCTACCGACTCTACGACCAGATGATCGAATTGCGCGGTGTACTCCAGCAGAGCCGCATCGCCGCGCTTGCTTATCTCAGCAATAATTGACGACACAGTCTGGTTCACCGCCAGATCCGACGTCTCCTCCCACTCTGTCAATTGCGCCAGAGCACTGTCGAAATCCGCGCTGGCGGTATCAAGGCGCCGCATTTTCAGCCTCCCGCACCGCTGCTGTCAGATCTTTAATAATCTGCGTGATAGCCGCATACCGAGAACGCATGGCGGCTTTATTCACCACCAGACGCGAGCTGACAGTGGCAATCTCCTGCAACGGTTCCATGCCATTTGCACGCAGCGTGTTTCCGGTGTCGACGATATCGACGATCTGGTCGGCCAAATTCATGATCGGTGCAAGCTCCAGAGCGCCATACAGCTTGATAATATCGGCGTGCACACCCTGCTGCGCGAAATGATCCCGGGCAATATTAATAAATTTGGTCGCCACCCTAATGCGAGTGCCGTCGCTGCGCCAGCCCACTCTGGCAGCCGTCATCAGCCGACAGCGTGCAATACCCAAGTCTAATGGCTCGTATAGACCCTCAGCCCCCTGCTCCATCAGAATATCTTTGCCCACCACCCCCATGTCCGCTGCACCAAAACGCACGTAGGTGGGGACGTCCGTTCCACGCAACACCACGAGTTGCACTTCAGGCCGATTGGTTTCGAACACCAGTTTACGACTGGTGTGGATATCTTCCACAGAAACTATACCGGCACGGGCGAGCAGCGGGAGTGTCTCCTTCAGGATACGTCCCTTGGTTAGCGCTATGGTCAGTTTGTCATTCATAGTCTCTATCACGTCGCGCTGGCGGCGGCCTCTGGCAGCCGTAATACCGGTAGCCTAATAGCAAAAAATGTTAATCGGCAGTTGTGCCGCATATCTCAAGCCTGCGTTCGCGCCTGCCATTCCGCTTCCGTAAAGGTGCGGATGTTCACTGCGTGAATACTGCCATCGGCGATATGCTCGCTCAACGCCGCGTAAACCAACTGCTGTTTTTTCACCGGGCGCAAGCCTTCGAACACACTGCCGATCGCATCGATGTCGTAATGACTGCCCTCTCCCTGCACGTGAAACTCACAATCGGGTATGTGATTTTGTAACAGTCCCTTGACTGTGTCTGCTTCCATTTCGGAACTCCCCGGATAGCTGTAACAAATGATTAATCAAAAAAGAGAATGCGAGAGCTGGTTAGGCTCACTTGCCCCACACCCCATACTCTCAAAAACTCAGTATTTTATGAGAAAAGAACGCGGATAGCGACCGTCGACCGTCAAGCCTGACTATTTGTCTACCTCAACCACCACCGTCGTCCAGTTGGCGACAACAGCGTCCAAGTCGCCACCCTGTTCTCTGGCCGAGGCCAGAAACTGGTCACGGTATACCTCGCCCAAATTCACGCTTTCAATAATGACGTTGTTCAGTTTCCACTCACCGGACTTTTCCAGTCCCATCTGGTACATCACAACGTAGGGATCCCTGCGGTCGGCGTAGATTAACTGGCGCAACGACAGGCGTGAACTGCCAGAGTCACCCTCTTCTGGCGACTCCAGCTCAATACGTGAGCCCCCAAACGCCAGCAGGCCCTTGCTGTAAGTGCGCACCAGAGACTCGCGCATGACATTGGTGAACTGGTCGAGCTGTGCGATCAATTTTTGCCTGCCGGCTTCCCCCAGGCTACGGTAGCGATCAGAGCTGGCATACGGTCCCATCACCTTACGCGTAAAGCCGCGGTAATCGATCAACGGATCGAGCAGGGCCTGTATCTGCTCGTAGTAACGCTCCGGGTCAGTCTCTGCATAGGCATCTGCGGCCACTACCACGTCCATGACCTTTGACGTGGTGTTTTGCACCAGACTGTAAGCGGCATGGTCCTGCGCTAAGGCCTGCACACTGACCAGTGACGCCAACAACCACGCTGTAATTGCCCCTCGTTTAAAATTGCGAACTGACATTCGTGTGCTCCACTATTCAATTTGTTACCACCCTTAACCGCAATGCCCTGTATACTCGGCCGCTGCACTCAAAGGATGCCCATTACTCGCCATACCATGTTGTACCATGCTTTCGACATCTAACCTCCCCGTATGGTTCCACCACACCAGGCGGCGCATACTTTAACAGGAAATTCGCTCATATGCTGTTAGCAGCGTCCATGATTCTTGTCGGCTTCATAGTCCTTGTATGGAGTGCAGACTTGTTCGTAGCAGGCGCCGCGTCCATCGCTGAAAATATGGGCATGTCACCTATCATTATTGGGCTGACTATCGTCTCTGTCGGCACGTCAGCCCCGGAAATTCTCGTGGCGATCACAGCCTCCATGTCCGGTTCCGGAGAGCTGGCCATCGGTAACGCCATCGGCTCCAATATCGCGAATATTGCGCTGGTACTGGGTATCACGGTGCTGGTTGCGCCACTGATGGTGCAGGAGCGCTATATGAAATCAGAGGTGTTTATGCTGCTGGTAGCGACCCTCTGCGTGGGGCTACTCATTATGGACGGTGAGCTTTCGACCACAGATGGCTGGCTGATGGTCGCCATGCTGGTGCTGATAATCGCACTGCTGGTGAAGCAACAGTTCAACGGTCCAGGGCTGCTGGAGAAAGTGGGTGATAAGCCCAAACATTTGTTGCTGCCTAAAAGGGCCTGGATGAGCTTCCTGATAGGGCTTGCACTGTTGATTGTCAGCTCCAAGTTGTTGGTATGGGGAGCGGTCCACACGGCACAGGAACTGGGCGTGTCGGAACTCGTGATTGGGCTCACCATTGTTGCCGTCGGCACCAGCCTCCCCGAGTTGGCCGCGACCATCGCCAGCGCAATGCGTGGACACACCGAAATTGCGCTGGGCAATATCATCGGCTCAAATTTGTTCAATCTTCTGGCTGTGATGGCGATTCCGGGGATCGTGGCGACCCACACTCTGGAACCTGCAGCAATATCGCGCGACTACCTCAGCATGACGCTGCTGACCCTGTTTCTGGCGGTTGCCATCTTCATCAGCCGGATGCGCAGTAAATCGTCGCCCGGTCATGCCTATCTCGGGCGCATCCTGGGAACGCTGTTAGTGTCTTCCTATGCCCTGTATTATTATTCACTGTATTTAACACTGTAGGCCAAGGAACGTTTATGCCGGAGCAAAGCTCCATTAGTTACATTGCCTCAGCACAGCGCACCATTCGCATGGAAACGGCTGCCGTAGCCGCTCTGGAGGAGCGTATTGGGGAGGATTTCACCCGGGCCTGCGAACTGCTGCTACAGGTTCGCGGTCGTATCGTAGTAACCGGCATGGGTAAATCGGGCCATATTGCGCGCAAGATTGCCGCCACCCTGGCCAGCACCGGGTCTCCAGCTTTCTTTGTCCACCCTGGCGAAGCCAGTCACGGCGACATGGGGATGATTATGGCCGAGGACGCTGTTATTGCCCTTTCCAACAGCGGCGCCGTGGCGGAAATCATGACACTGGTGCCGCTGCTCAAACGACTGGGTATCCCCTTGATCAGCATGACCGGGAACGCACAGTCGCCGTTGGGACAGTCCTCGGACGTACACCTGAATACCGGCGTAGAAACCGAGGCCTGCCCATTGGATCTGGCGCCGACCTCCAGCACCACCACCACACTGGTAATGGGTGACGCACTGGCTATCGCGCTGTTGGAAGCGCGCGGTTTTACTGCCGATGATTTTGCTTTCTCGCATCCGGGCGGCACTCTGGGCAGACAACTGCTGCTAAAAGTGCGGGACGTTATGAAAACCGGAGACGATATCCCGATTGTCACCGAACAAATCATGTTGTCTGAAGCGCTGCTGGAAATCAGCAATAAGCGCATGGGAATGACCACAGTGGTCGACAACGCTGGCAAGCTCGTTGGCGTTTTTACTGATGGCGACCTGCGCCGCGCTCTCGATACGCGTACCGACATTAATGCGACCTCGATTGGGCAATTGATGAGCACAGGCGCCAAAACGATAGAAGCCGATATGCTGGCGGCAGCCGCGATGCACATTATGGAGGAGAACGAAATAAGTTCTCTGGTCGTGCTGGACAACAATGGCGTACTTGCTGGAGTCCTCCACTTGAAAGACCTGCTGCATGCAGGCATCGCCTGACACGGAACTGTCCTTTGATAATGCACTCTAACGTCTACGCGATCGCCTCTCGCATGATGCCCGGTCTGGCTCAGCCGAGGTCATTCAATCCCAGCCAAAAAGCTTTGCGGAGTGCACCTATGCCTACACGCTGTCCGGACCCTGGTCCCACATCGATAAAATTCTTCGCCGCTACGCTGGTGCTCTGTATGAGCCTTTGTGCCGCAGTCACCCAAGCGCTGCCGGACGATCGCGATAAACCCATGCGGATTACCGCGGAAAAGGCCGAGCGCGATGATGCCAACGGCATCACTGTCTACAGGGGCACTGTTGTTTTTATTCAGGGCACATTGGAGCTACGAGCAGATAAGCTCACGATACACCACCAGGTCGACGAGGACCCGAGTGAGATTATCGCCGAGGGTAATCCGGCCAAGTGGCAACAGAAGCCGGAGTTGGACCAGGCTATTGTCTACGCCAATGCCAAGATCATCACCTACTACAAGTCAGAGGATCGCGTGCACCTACAAACAGACGGCTACGTCGAGCAGGACGGCTCGGTCGTCAACGGTGATTCCATTGATTATTTCATTGAAAAAAAATTGATCAAGGCGAAATCCGATGAAAAACGCAAAGGCGACAGGGTGGTGGTTGTGATACCGCCCAGCGCACAAAAAAGCAAGGACGACAGTGGCACAACTGAGAGCAAATAATCTGGCGAAAGCCTATCGCGGGCGCGAAGTGATTCACGATGTGTCCGTGGCAATTGACAGCGGCCAGATCGTCGGACTGCTGGGGCCGAATGGCGCAGGAAAAACCACCTGCTTTTACATGATTATCGGTATCATTCCGGCTGACCGTGGCGTTATTACAGTCAATGGCGAAGATATTACCGCTCTCACAATGCACGAGCGGGCCCGTCGCGGGGTGGGCTATCTGCCGCAAGAGGCTTCGATATTCCGCAAATTGACCGTCGGCGACAATATCATGGCCATCCTGGAAACCCGCGCCGACCTCAGCAAGAAACAGCGTCTGACCCGGCGTGACGAACTGCTGGAGGAATTCAATGTTCAGCATCTACGCGACAGCCTCGGCCAATCCCTGTCGGGAGGTGAGCGACGCCGCATCGAAATCGCCAGAGCATTGGCCACAGAGCCGGAATTTATTATGCTGGACGAGCCTTTCGCGGGCGTAGATCCAATCTCCGTCACCGATATCAAGCAGATTATCTTGCACCTGCGTGACCGAGGCATTGGTGTGTTGATTACCGATCATAACGTGCGCGACACGTTGGACATCTGTGAAAAGGCCTACATCGTAGGCGAAGGTCGAATCATTGCCTCGGGAACTACCGAGGACGTGCTGAATAATGCCCATGTACGTCAGGTGTACCTCGGCGAACAGTTTCGTATGTAGGGACACTTCGCGAGGGCCTCGCAGGGGCCCGCGGCGTCGCCTTATTCAGTCACCTCATAAATCCTAGCAATTTTCACGCCAAGCTGTTGCCACCCGCCAGTGGCCGGGGATACACTGCTCTATTCACCCCTGATGCTAGGGACCGCGACAAGTGCGAAATTATCGATACTCCGAGCTTTCAAATGAAGCAATCACTCCAGCTCAAACTGGGTCAACAGTTGACGATGACGCCGCAGCTGCAGCAGGCGATTCGCTTATTGCAGTTGTCCACCCTGGACCTCCAACAGGAGATCCAGCAAGCGCTGGATAGCAACCCCCTTCTGGAGGTCTCTGAAGATGACTTATACTCATCCGATGACGACCAGTCGAACGATCCCAATACCGCCCGGGACGACGACCCGCGCAGCAAAGATGACAAAGACAGCAATAGTCCCGAGGAACCACCTGATTGGAGCTCGCAAGAATTGGACGGGACCGCAAACTTGTCGGACGATCTGCCCGTCGATGTCAATTGGGACGATTTGCTGCCATCCGCATCGGCTCCCGCACCACAGGGTGATGATCAGAATGACGGCGATTTCTCTGCGCAGAACTCGGCCAGCGAATCCCTGCGCGAACAACTACTCTGGCAACTTGGCCTCACGCGACTCTCCGACACCGACCGCCTGATCGCGCTATCAATTATCGACGCCACGGATGCCAACGGTCGCCTACTGACCACGCCTGAGGAGATCCACGAGTCATTGTCGAGCGAACTGGATATCGACCTCGACGAGGTGGTCGCCGTCCTACATCGCCTACAGCAATTCGAACCGTCTGGCGTCTGTGCTCGCGACCTAAAGGAATGTCTGCTAATACAACTGGATCACCTGCCGCCCTCCACGCCGTGGCTGGAGCAGACCAAACTTATTGTTAGCCGCTATTTGAACCCGTTAGCCAGTAGCGACTACGGCCAAATTTTACGGCGCACTCGACTCAATGAACAAGGGCTCAAACAGGTACTCACCCTAATTCAGACGCTGGACCCTAACCCGGGCCACACCGCGGTGCCGGAGGAGATCGAGTACGTCGTGCCGGATGTCTTCGTCACCAAAAAGAACGGCCGCTGGCTGGTAGAGCTCAACCCCGATATCGTCCCCAAACTGCGCATCAATACTGGCTACGCAAATTTGATCAAGCGTGCCGACAACAGCGCTGATAACACTTATTTGCGTGACAACCTACAGGAAGCAAGGTGGTTTTTAAAGAGTCTGCACAGCCGCAATGAAACTCTGATGAAGGTTGCTGGTCGAATCGTGGAGCACCAGCGAAATTTCCTGGAGTACGGCACGGAGGCCATGAAGCCGCTGGTATTGCACGAAATAGCCGAGGCCGTTCAGATGCATGAATCCACCATCTCCCGAGCGACCACCAACAAATACATGCACACGCCAAGGGGCGTCTTTGAACTCAAATACTTTTTTTCCAGCCATGTCGCAACCACTACCGGGGGTGAGTGCTCATCGATAGCCATCAGAGCACTGATCAAAAAACTGGTAGCAGCGGAGAATCCGCGCAAGCCTCTGAGCGACAACAAGATTGCATTGCTATTGAAAGAACAGGGTATCGAAATTGCGAGGCGCACTATTGCCAAATACCGTGATACCCTTTTTATACCACCGTCCAATGAACGCAAACAATTGGTCTAGACTCAAACTATCAGCACCCGGCTTTGCCGGTATCAAGGCACCAACAGTCTCAAACTTGTAAAAGGAGCTCACTATGCAACTCATCATTACTGGTCATCATCTTGAAATTACCACGCCATTAAAAGAGTACGTGGAAAACAAGTTAGAGCGTCTGCAGCGCCACTACGACCAGATTACTGATATTAATGTCATCCTTACCGTGGAAAAAATGGTGCAGCGCGCGGAAGCCACCATCCACATCGCTGGCGGCGATTTATTCGCACACGCTGAGACGGAAGATATGTACGCCGCGATAGACGCACTCTCAGACAAGCTGGATCGCCAGTTAATCAAACACAAACAAAAGCATCGGGGGCATTAGACGCACCTGATGAGCGCCCTCAGCCAAATACTGACTCCGGCACGCACCGTCTGTAGTGCTCCGGGTATGAGCAAAAAGCGATTGTTTGAGACCATTGCGACCATCGTCTGCGAGGACCAACTTTTATTGCCTTACGACGCGGTTCTCGATCATCTGATCGCGCGCGAAAAACTGGGCAGCACCGGCCTCGGTATGGGTATCGCCATCCCGCACTGTCGCGTGAGCGATTGCGCGGAACCACTGGGTACGCTGCTCTCGCTGGAAGAACCTATCCCGTTCGATGCTCCAGACGATCAGCCTGTGGACTTGTTGTTCGTGCTGCTGGTGCCAGAAACCGCTCAGCAGCAACACCTGGATATTCTCGCGACAGTGGCGCGCTTGTTCAGTCAGCCAGATTTCTGTGCGCGCTTGCGCGCGGCCAAGGACGACCGTACGCTTTACGATATTGCTTGCAGTGCAACGGCCTGAGAGGAGGGTAATCGATGCGGTTGATCGTCATCAGTGGGCGCTCCGGCTCCGGTAAGAGTGCCGCGCTACACCAGTTAGAAGACGAGGGCTTCTACTGCATCGACAACCTGCCTGTCTCTCTGCTGCCCGCGCTGCTGGAGAAGGTCAACGGTGAGGCATTCAGGCTATTTCAGGGTACTGCCGTCTGCATTGATGCACGCAATGCCTGGGAAGACCTGAAAAATTTTCGCGGGATACTCGCGCTGCTACCTGCGTCTGTCGAGACTGAGGTACTGTATCTGGAAACACTGGCGCCCACCCTGTTGCAGCGCTTTGGCGAAACGCGACGCCGGCACCCCCTCAGCACGGCGTCGGTGTCTCTGGCAGAGGCGATTGATCAGGAGCAGGAGTTGCTGGAGCCCATAGCAAGCAGCGCATCTCTGGTAATCGATACCAGCCAGCTGACAGTGTACGAGTTGCGCGATGCGATCAAGCAACAGCTGTTGGGAACCACCATGGGAACGATGTCGATACTGATTCAATCCTTCGGCTTCAAACGCGGGGCGCCGGCCGACGCGAATATCGTATACGACGTCAGGATGTTGCCCAACCCATATTGGATCAAAGAGCTGCGCATGAAGACGGGTCTCGACGAGGAGGTGCGTGCTTTTTTGGAAAACCACCCTATTACGACTGAGCTGTATCAGGATATCCGCCACTATCTGGATGTGTGGCTTCCGCGGTACCGCGAAGGCAATCGCAGCTATCTGAATATTACCCTGGGTTGTACCGGAGGCCAACATCGGTCAGTATATTTAGCAAATCGCCTATTCAAGCATTACCAGACGGAATACCCGTTAATGCATATAAGACACAGAGAACTCCGATAGACAGGTCAGCGCGTGATACGAACTCAAATCGTCATCATCAACAAACTCGGTTTGCACGCTCGCGCGGCAGCGAAGTTCGTCGCCTGCACTTCCGCGTTCGCTAGTCGTATACAGACTGGACGGGATGGCCAGATGATAGACGGCAAAAGCATTATGTCTGTGATGATGCTCGCCGCCGGTAAGGGTACCGTGCTGGACCTTGAAATCGACGGTCGCGATGAGCAGGACGCACTACTCGCGCTGCAGGCACTGCTTGAAAATCGCTTCGACGAACCCGAGTAAACCGCGGTTCCGTAACTAATCACGTTGTTGCCTGTCCCACTTTTCCGGATAATTCTTCCAGTGGACATTCTGTCCTGAGGGGTTTTTTCCGGGTATTCACATGGCGCAGAATCAAGAAGTATCCCAGCATACTCTCGATAAGCTTTCCACAGCGCTGGAAAGCGGTACCTTTGTCGATGCGCGGCGCATGCTCAATGGCTTGTCTCCCGCCGACATCGCGCACGTCATCGAATCCTCCCCTCCCCGATTCAGGCATATTCTCTGGCAAATGGTCGATTCCGAGCGCGAAGGCGAAGTCCTTGGCGAGTTGGGCGACGATTTACAGGCCCAGTTTCTCGGCGCGATGAACGCGGCCGAGGTCGCACAGCTCACTGAACGTTTGGAAGACGACGACATTGCCGACATCCTGCAGCAGCTGCCCGGGCACGTTATGCGGGAAGTGCTCACCGCGATGGACCAGCAGGACCGGGCGCGACTTGAACGGGTAATGCATTACCCTGACGACGTCGCCGGAGGGCTGATGAATACCGACACCATCACCATCAGGGCTGCGTTGACCCTGGACGTGGTGTTGCGGTATTTGCGGCGCCATAGCGAAATTCCCAATATGACAGACAACCTGATCGTGGTGAACCGCGCCGACCGATACATTGGTCTGTTGTCCCTGCGTACGCTGCTGGTCTCTGATCCCGCTACCTCCGTACGGGAAATGATGGTCACCGACGTCGACCCGATTGACGTCAACACCTCTGATACCGAGGTAGCGCGGCTGTTCGAGCGCAACGATTGGGTGTCTGCACCCGTGGTTGATAGTACTGGCACTCTGCTAGGCCGTATCACCATCGATGATGTGGTAGACGTCATCCGCGAAGATGCCGACCGCTCCCTGATGTCCATGGCTGGCCTGGATGAAGACGCCGATACGTTCGCCCCTTTCATACGTGCTGCGCCGCGCCGCGCCATATGGCTGGGCATTAACCTGATTACCGCGTTCATTGCGGCCTCGATGATCAACCTCTTTCAGGGTACTATCGAGAAGGTTGTGGCACTGGCGGTGCTGATGCCCATCGTAGCCTCTATGGGCGGTATCGCCGGGACACAAACACTGACTTTGGTAGTGCGCGGTATCGCCATGGGGCAGGTCGGTAAATCTAACCAGGCCTGGCTAATAAACCGCGAACTCCAGATCGGTCTGATGAACGGCATGCTCTGGGCCGCGGTAGTAGCCGTAGCAGCGTCCGTATGGTTTGACGACTGGAATATCGGCGGAATCATCGCCGCCGCCATGGTCATCAACCTGCTGACCGCTGCGTTCGTGGGCGCAGTACTGCCACTTTTCCTCACGCGGATACGGGTCGATCCAGCGTTGGCTGGCGGCGTAATTCTAACAACAGTGACCGACGTGGTGGGCTTTGTCTCGTTTCTTGGTCTGGCGACACTTTTCTATGCGTAACGACTCAGCAGACGATGAACTGGAACTGAACGAACCGCCCAGCAAAAGTGCGCGCAAACGGCAGATGCACAATCTGCAGGCAATGGGCGAATCGCTGGTGGTTTTAAACGACAAGCAACTCACCCAAATTCCTATCGATGATGATCGACTATTGACGGCTATCAGGGAGTGCCGTGATATAAGCAGTAACAGTGCGCGCAAACGCCAATTGCAGTTCATTGGCAAGCTCATGCGCAATATCGATCCCGCGCCTATTGAGCAGGCACTGCTGGTTATGCATACCGCGCGCCAGCAAAGCACAGCAGCATTTCATCACTTGGAACAATTGCGCACAGATATACTGGTAGCGGGTACGGAGGGCGTTGAACTGGCTATTGCAAGTTTCCCCGCAGCCGACAGGCAACACCTGCGCCATCTGATGTTACAACACGAGCGGGAAGTGCAGCGGAACAAGCCGCCTGCCGCCAGCCGAAAATTATTCACTTACCTCAAAGCGCTACAGGAAGCTCAAGGCGATGCTGACTGAGTGGGTTCTGCTGTATTGATCGACTTGGAGGCTGTCTCTCCGGCAGCAGAATCTTCCTTGGCTGCAGTGAGTGGCGTCTTGTCGAAGATACTATCAAATGTCACCTCAGGCTCATCCCAGGAGCCGCCAATCGTATAGACAGCGCTGGAGAGCCAGTTCATCTGCTTGTTAAAGACCCGGCTCACTACAAATACACCCGCCGCCACCGGCAGGCTGGCAGCCAGGGCAGCTATCCAGGGTAAGTTGTTCGCCACCGGAAGCTTCGCCACCAGCAGACCCTCAAGACTTTTTGTCTGCAAATCAGACACCCCCCTGAACTGAAAACTCGACCCCCCTTCCACATCCATACGCGCCACCGTCAACTTGCCATTTCGCACATCGATTTCGCCGTTGACACTGTCGAATGGAATACCCGTCTCAATCATGTTGGACAGGCTCAGGCGTTGCACAATGTCGGCAAAGTTGAAGATACTGACAACGCGCAACGCCCCAGTGGCGCCCGCGGGCGCTTCCAAAAAGCTGCCGCTACCAGTTTGGACGTTGAGGGTGCCCTGCCCGTCCAGCAATGAAAAGTCTTGCGGGCCACCTGGCCAGCGCAAGCCCACTTCAAATTCGCCGCTTTCGGTTTCCACAATGCGCTGATAGTCGAAAAGCTCCAGCGTCTGACCCAGGTCCTCAAACTGCAGAGTGGCCTGCACTTCAGTAAAAGCCTCGGCACCCTGATGCCAGACCAGATATGCGGGTAGCTCGGTACGTAAACGCAGTTTGGCGAGCTCCCCGCTTATGCTCTGGACAGTAATGACATCCGAGCGTTCATGCAGCTCAAAATCGAGTTCGCCCAGGCGCTGTTCAGATTGAAATATATTGCTCAACTTGACATTCAACGCGGGTATTTCCCAGACGTCATCGCTCCTTTCGCCCGAGCGGTTGAAATCAGGTAACTGGTCAAGATCCAGATATTCGATGGCGAGTCGCACTGGGTCACCTTCACCGGTACTGGACAACTCTCCACGCAGCCAATCCGTTGCCACAGTCATCGCCCATTGCGCACCTTCAAGAGCCAAAGTGAACACGACGTCCTGTAATTCTTGCCCCAATATTACCACGTGGTCTGCACGCAGCTTATCCACCGCTATTTTTAGCGGCGCTTTTGCGAGCTGCACCTGCGGTGCCGGTTGCCCTGCTGCCTCGGCGTCACTCGACCCAATTGTGCCCTGATCGCCAAAATACTGTTTTGCTAGAGCAAGCCATTCATCGGCCTGAAATAGCGGGGTGAACCCGGTGATACGCAACACGCCTTCTGCCACAGCAGGAGCGGCCGCGTTGATACCCAGTGCACCACCGCGCACAGCGCCCGCATCTATATTCAGGCGCAACTGAAGCTGATCACCGAGATCGAGCGACAGCGGCGCGATGCCCTTCATGAGCGGCATTTTCAGGCGCAGATGTTGTCGCTCATCCGCCCGTTTTTTCCACGGCTGAGGTAGGTCAAGGCTAACACCTTGCAGCTGACTATTGACGGTAAGCACCGCAGGCACACCCGGCGCGAGACGGATATCAAGATCAGCCACCGCCTGACCACTGGCGAACGTCAAGCTCTCCAGTTGCAACCAACGCCATACGTCGGCTAGATCCGCCCGAGTAGACAGTTCGACGTCGACCACAGTGGTAGCGGGGTCATAGGTGCCACCGGCTCCACTGTGATGCTGACGCAGCTGCGCACTGACCGCGTTTCCCCATAGCGTTGCCGCCAACTCACTGGAACTGAATCCTGTTGTTGAACTGTATTCAAACTGGCCACTCAGCGACCGCAGGGGTAAGTTACCTGGCATCACCAGTAGCTCTGCGTCGCGCCAACGCGTGGCAACATTCACCTGTGGTGGCACCGATTTGTCGCTAAGATTCATATGCAATTGCAGATCTGCGTCCAATACACCGCTGGCAGTCCACGCGGCGAAGGTCGGCCCGACTATCGCCGCCAGTGGCGACTCCTTGAGCACTTTAAAACCGTCGCTCACCGGGCCATGTAAACTACCACGCAGGTCCAGAGTAATGTCGCCTGAGTCATTCAACCGGGTTTCTACCGACAGCTGTTCAACCCGGGACTCATATAGGCTGGCCCGCTCTGCCCACACGCTGACGTCGCTGTCGTCGATAAGGACGACGCCCTGTTCCACAAGCACTGGTGGCCACTGCGGGTGGTAGCGCAGCTGCGTGTCCTTAACATTGAATGCCAGTTGCACGGTGTGCAGCGGCGTCGCACCCGCCCTTAGGCTGCCGCGCCACAAGAATGCACCCTGTTCGATATCGCCCTCGCCGATACTGTCGGCCAGCCAGCTCAGTAGTGTGGGATTGAGAATATAGGGAATATATTTTGCGCGATGCATGGGATGGGTATCATGCAGCCCCACCAATAGATTCATCTCGATACCAATATCGTCAGGCTGTAGTGGAATATTGAGCCCAAACAGCACCTTTGCGACGCCCTCCTCGGCCCGTGTTGTCAGCAAACCGCTGGCAATCCTGAAGGTCTGTGCGTCCCAGTCGAGGTGCAGGGTGCCGTACAAATCTTCAAATTGCAGGGGTTCGCGATAGATGGCGGGGAAATCCAGACTCATCGACTGTCCATCGAGAACGACAAAACCGCCCTGGTTTGTAATCTGGACAAACCCACTGGCAGCGGTAACACCCGGTGCACCGTGCAATGAGTTGACAGCCAACTCTTCGAAATTTGCGGCTACCTGCCATTGATCTGATGGCTGATAGATGTTGTCGATATTGAGCTGCAGTGCCGATAAATCGCCGCGCGGCTGCAGGATAGAAAATACCTCGCGCAGGGTTTCAGAGACAGCGACCTGCTGGGTGAGAATAGTGTTTATCGACGCCAGCGCAAACCCGCTGGTACGCACGCGCAAGGCATTGCCCCACGTATCCAGTTGCAGCCTTGGGACGCGCCACTCGACACCCTCATTCTCCAGCAGCAGGTTCGATACGAACAGTGTCCAGCCGTTACTGCGCTGCATTAGCCGGGCTTGCAGGGCTGCCCGCTGCAGTGGCATTTGCCACGACGCATCGTTAGCCACAATCAACAGGTCGCCGCCTTGGAGCCGGGCCTCCACTGACGGCTTACCCTTGTCCCAGTTCAACCACAGTTCCAGATCTACGGTACCATCCGCCCACACTGGAAGCGACTGATCAGCCAGCACATCTTTTATCGCCCCCAGATCGGTGGACTGCATATCCAGATAGATCTGACCTGAAAACACCTCTGGTCTAAACGGGTCTCCCAGGCCTTGGGCCACAACGGCAATACGCGCTCCCGCTGAGGACGCCAGCGCGGCTTGCACATACCGTTGACTACCCTCTCGGGATAACTCGAGATCAAGATCCAGATCGCGCACTTCCCCGTCTGGCAGCCCCAGAATCAGCCAATTATTGCGCAGCGTGATGCGCTCGACGTTGAGCAGGAACTCCCGCAGAGGCTCAGCTGTGTGGCCCGTCCCCGGCCCAAATCCCGACAAGCTGAAGACGCCGTCACGGGTGAGCTCGCCATTCAAGCTCAGGCCATCCAGGACAAGCCGGGTCATCTGCAATGAGCGTGTGCGTATTGTGTTCAGTACATCCACGTCCATACGCCCCCGGGAGAGCTCCAGCGGAGGACTCTCACTGCCGGGAATACTGATACGCAGCCCTGTCAATATGAGCGCCGGCGTGAACGATTGCCACTCGCCGCTCACCTGCTGTGCCTCTATCCCAAACGGCAAACGCGCGTTCAAAGCCTGGAGTATCTCTACGCGATAGTTCGCCAGATTTGCGGTGAGCAAACGCCCCACAATGACATAGGTCGCCAGCGTCACTATCAGGATGACCAGAGCCACCCAGAGTGCGCTACCTAGCCTATTGTATAGTGGATTTTCCAAACGTCGGTTCCGCGCGTACTGCCTGTTCAGAGCAGTATGATGTCAAACTGTTCCTGACTGTAGCCTGGCTCCGCCCGCAAACTGATGACCTTGCCGATAAAATGTTCCAGGTCGGCAAGATGCGCTGACGCCTCGTCCAGCAGTCGATCGACCACAGCCTGCGACGCCAGCACTATCAGCGTATCATTTTCACAGCGACGGGCGTGGCGCATAATATCCCGAAAGATCTCATAACAAACCGTTTCTACCGTTTTAACCATACCGCGCCCACAGCACGCCGGACAGTCCTCACACAGCATTCTCTGGAGACTTTCGCGCGTGCGCTTGCGGGTCATTTCCACTAAGCCTAAATCGGAGATCTCTGTAATCTGGCAGCGCACAGGATCTCGCTGCATATGCTTTTCCAGCGTGCGGTGCACCTGGCGTCGATGCTCGGCATCCTTCATGTCAATAAAATCAACGATGATGATGCCGCCCAGGTTGCGCACCCGCAATTGCCTGGCCAATGCTGTCGCCGCCTCCAGATTAGTCTTGAGTATTATCTCAGCCTGATTGCGCCGGCCGACAAATGAACCTGTGTTGACATCAATAGTGGTCATGGCCTCTGTCTGGTCGATGATGAGATACCCACCAGATTTGAGATCCACACGGGCCTGCAGCGCACGCTGCATTTCATCCTCGACGCCATACAGCTCAAATAGCGGCCGCTCACTACCGTAGAGTTCCAGCAAATTGGCCACCTGCGGCACATAGTCGCCGCAAAATACCTGCAGGGCGGCAAAACACTCGTGGCTGTCGATGAGGATACGTGCCACCGACGGCCTCACCATATCGCGTACGATACGCAAATATAGCGGCGGCTCCTCATACAGCAGCTCCACTTTAGTGGCTGCCGCGGCACGTCGTGACACCGCCGCCCACAGCCGGTGGAGAAAGCGCAGATCCGCCGCAATCTCATCTTTACCCACGCCCTCGGCAGCAGTACGCAAGATAAAGCCACGCTGCGTTTCCATATTCTCGTCCGCCAGCACTTGCGCCAGCATCTGCTGCAAGCGTATCCGCTCAAGCGGGTTGTCGATTTGTTGTGAAACACCAATGTGTTCGGTTTGCGTCAGCATAACGAGATAGCGCGTCGACACCGATAATTCGGTCGTAACCCTGGCACCCTTGCTACCAAGCGGCTCCTTGACCACCTGCACAAGGAGTTTCTTACCCTCGTGCAGGTAGTCAGTGATATTGTCAGAGGCGTGTCTCTTGTCACCACGGTGGAGGCTTTCGACAGCCACAATATCCGACACCTGGATAAATGCGCTGCGCTCTACCCCGATATCAACAAACGCCGCCTGCATACCTGGCAGAACACGCACCACCTTGCCCGCATAAATATTGCCGACGATGCCCTTTGTAGCGGAGCGCTCGATGTGGATATCCTGGGTGGCACCGTTGTCCACTAACGCCACCCGCGTTTCCATCGGCGTGAAATTGATCAGGATCTCTTCACTCACCCGTCTATTCTCACTGATCTACCCTCGTCAAGTCGCACGAATGCACTGGTGTCAGCGTGCTCGCGATACCGTGGGTGCACAGTAACTGCCAGGTTTCGTAAAGCGGCAAACCTACCACGTTGGAGTAGCTGCCTTGAATACCGCGCACAAAAGCCCCGCCCAACCCCTGAATGCCATACGCACCAGCCTTGTCCCATGGCTCCGTGGTAGCGAGATACGCCTCACACATTACCTGGCTCAGCGCTACAAACTCCACACTGGTAGTCACCACCTTGCAGGATATTCCGCTGACTCCGTGCAGGCATATCGACGTTAGCACGGTATGCCATCGTTCACTGAGGCTCGCAAGTATTGCCATCGCATCATCTGGATCACGCGGTTTACCCAATACAGTGCCGTCGAGCACCACAGTGGTATCCGCTGCGAGCACCACAACACCGGCAGTAGGAAAACGCGCGGCAACGGTTTGCGCCTTCTCCTGCGCCATTCGTTGCACATAGTCGGACGGGGGTTCCCCCACGCGTTGTGATTCGTCGATGTTGGCCGGTTCACTGGTATACATCACCCCCAGCTGGTCCAGCAGATCACGGCGCCGAGGGGAGGCCGAGGCCAGTATCAAGCGGGCGTCACCCATCTCAACTCACCTGGTAATACCGACGCAGACTGCGCAAGCTATGCAGAATGACCGGCCACAACAGGGCGCTGGATAACGCGGGCAGTAAAAACAGCTGCGGCAGTACACTCACCCCTTGTATATTCTGTACCCATTGACAGATCAGCTGATTGATGCCGACCAGAATGAAGACTACCCCGGCCTGCTGCCACAGACTGTAAACTCTCAATCGCTGATAGAGAACTTGGGACAGCAGTGCCACGACTACCAGTGCGAACGCATTTTGCCCCAGCACGGAGCCCTCCAATACGTCCAGTCCCACGCCCAATAGCAAGGCGACGGCGATTCCCACGCGCTGTGGCAGAGCGATACACCAGTAGATGAGTGTGAGCGTCACCCACTCCGGCCGCCCCCATTGCAGCCATGCCGGAAGCGGCAATACCGCCAATACATAAGCCATGATAAAGGTCAGGAAGATGACCACATAGCCCTGCCCTTCCCTGTTAGCCACGGATCAATCTTCCTGGATTGGATGTGTGGTGAACACCAGCAACACGTAACGGGTGCGATCCAGCGCCGCCGCGGGAACAGCCAGCACACGGGCAAACGTTTCCCCCGGGTCACGCTCGACGACCGACACCACTGCCACGGGATAGCCCTCCGGGAATCGTCCACCTAGACCAGAAGTCACTAATAAATCGCCCACCTGGATATCCGTGTTTGATGATACGTGACGGATTTCCAGCGACCCCAGCTCACCACTCCCCTCGGCGATAGCGCGCACACCATTGCGGTTCACCTGAACCGGCACGGAATGAGTGACATCGGTGATCAATAGCGCTCTGGAAGCACCGTTGCTGACTTCCACAATCTGCCCCATCAAACCATCAGCGTCGATCAGGGGTTGCCCCACAAACACACCGTCGTGCTCGCCCTTGTCCAACACCAGTTGCAAACGCTCCGGATCCGGGGACACCCCGATCAGCTCTGCGACCAGCACATCGTCGCGCAAGAGTGCACTGGAGTTCAGCAACTTGCGCAGTCGCACATTCTCACTCTGCAGCGAGGCCATCTGCTGTGAACGCCCCTGTAGGATAAGATTTTCACGGCGCAGGCGTTCGTTATCCTCTAATAGCTGGGTTCTCGATTGGGCGTGGCTCCCGGTCCATTCACTCAGACGTGTTGGCAAATTCGCCATCCAGAAGATGGGAGACGCCAGCGTATCGATCACAGCGCGACCGGCTTGGAGTTTATTATAGTGCAGGTCCGCCGCGATCAGCCCGACAACCACACACATCGCCAGCACAAGGCGCCACAGGAGGGAGGATTCTTTGACAAATAATGGCTTGATGCGCGCTCCTTAATTGCAGATATCGACACGCTCGGCCGCACAACTTGCCCTACCGCACACTGCATGAAGCAGGCTCCGCAGATGCACGCACAGCACCAAGTCCAAGGGGGCGTGTTACTCGGTAGACAGCAGATCTATGGTGCGCCTATCCATTCGTTCCATGGCAATACCGCCGCCACGGGCAACACAGGTAAGCGGGTCATCCGCGACAATGACTGGTAGCCCTGTTTCCTCGGAAATCAGGCGGTCGAGATCGCGCAAAAGGGCCCCGCCACCGGTCAGTACAATACCACTTTCGGCGATATCGGCCGCGAGTTCGGGAGGCGACTGTTCCAGAGCAGATTTTACGGCCTGCACAATCGCTGCCAATGGATCCTGCAGCGACTCCAGTATCTCGTCACTATTCAGCGTAAAACTACGCGGTACGCCTTCGGCCAGATTCCGGCCGCGCACATCGATTTCGCGCAATTCGCTGCCCGCAAAGGCGCAGCCCACTTCCAGCTTGATACGCTCAGCCGTGGCATCGCCAATCAGACTACCGTAGCGGCGCCGCACGTGGGAGACAATCGCTTCATCGAAGCGGTCACCACCGACGCGAACTGAATCGCGGTAGACCACGCCATTGAGGGAAATGATCGCCACCTCGGTAGTGCCACCACCGACATCCACCACCATACATCCGGTGGCCTCATCGACACTGAGCCCGGCGCCAATCGCTGCCGCCATCGGCTCCTCTATCAAGCGCACATCTCTGGCACCGGCACTGAGTGCCGATTCGCGGATCGCGCGGCGCTCAACCTGCGTTGACATACAGGGCACACACACCAACACCCGCGGACTGGGTCGAATAAACTTGCTCTCATGCACTTTGGCGATAAAGTGCTGCAGCATCTTCTCGGTCACCAGGAAATCGGCGATAACGCCATCCTTCAGAGGACGAATAGCGGTTATATTGCCGGGGGTGCGGCCCAACATACGTTTGGCCTCCATACCGACCGCCTCGATAGTTTTCTGGCCGTTGTGCATACGAATGGCCACCACAGAGGGCTCATTCAGCACAATGCCCTTATCTCGCACATAAATGAGTGTGTTGGCCGTACCTAAATCAATGGAGAGGTCACTTGAGAACACCCCCCGCAGCTTCTTAAACATGAATTTCTGCTACCCTGTGAAAACAACGGGGAACCCCGTGTTAGAGTTCTTTTTTAAATCTCTTCTAACCGACTTTTACAGCGGATATAGCGTCGCGCGACCGATTTTTTTATGGGGGTTGGCATAATTGTGCAACTGTACCAACCACAGGGATTTTGGGCAAGGCGCAAATGTGATAAGTTTACGCTCCCGCCGCTTTGAGGGCCATGTCCTGCGAATGAAACACCATGAGTATTGAGCAAAACGAAATTGAAAAGATAGCCGAACTGGCCCGTATCCGCATATCCGACGATGAAATAGGCCAGGTCACCGAGCGAATCGCCGAAATATTGCAAATGGTCGATCAGTTACAGGCTGTGGATACCCACAATGTGGAGCCCATGGCTAACCCGCTGGACGCAACCCAAAAGCTGCGCCCGGACGTTGTAACCGAGAAAAACCACCGTGAGGCCTTTCAAGCTATCGCCCCCTCCGTCGAAAATGGCCTCTATCTGGTTCCCAAAGTCATCGATTAGGCGGTATACACCGCATCAGGACAGTTGCAATGCACACAAAATCTGTTGCCCAACTTATAGCAGGGCTGCGTGAACGTCAGTTTTCCAGCGTGGAGGTGACGCGTGGCTATCTCAACCGAATTGCCGCTTTGGATGGCCAGTACAACAGCTTTATCAGCGTGGATGAAAGCGCTGCCCTGGCTGCTGCTGCGGCGGCCGATGAGCGCCTCGCGGCGGGTAATGCCGCTCCCTTGACTGGTATTCCTATCGCCCACAAGGATATATTTTGCACCGATGGCATGCGCACCAGCTGCGGCTCACGCATGCTGGATAACTTCGTCCCGCCCTATGATGCCACCGTCATCCAGCGCTTCAAGGCAGCTGGCGCGGTGTTGTTGGGCAAAACCAATATGGACGAGTTTGCGATGGGTTCATCCAACGAGAGTAGCTTTTACGGTCCGGTTCACAACCCCTGGAATATCAGCCTGGTCCCGGGCGGGTCCTCGGGAGGCTCCGCTGCGGCGGTAGCTGGCCTGCTGGCGCCTGCAGCCACCGGCACAGATACTGGTGGTTCCATTCGCCAACCCGCCGCTTTTTGCGGTATTACCGGCCTGAAGCCCACCTACGGCCGCGTGTCACGCCTGGGCATGGTGGCGTTCGCGTCCAGTCTCGATCAGGCTGGCCCCATGGCGCATAGCGCGCAGGACTGCGCTTTACTACTCAATGCCATGGCGGGACATGATCCACTGGATTCCACGTCATCGAACGCCGACACCGAGGACTACTGCCACAAACTGGGCGACAGCCTGGCCGGGCTGCGCATCGGCCTGCCCAGTGAATACTTTGGCGAAGGGCTGGATAGCGCCACCGGCGAATGTATTAACACTGCCTTGCGGGAACTCGAAGCGCAGGGTGCCACGCTGGTAAATGTGTCGCTACCACACAGCGCGCTTACCATTCCCACCTATTACATCATCGCTCCCGCTGAGGCCTCCACCAACCTGTCTCGTTTTGACGGCGTGCGCTATGGCTATCGCTGTGAAAATCCGCTCGACCTGCATGATCTTTATACCCGCACACGGCAGAAGGGTTTTGGCGATGAGGTCAAGCGACGGATTCTGGTCGGGACCTACGCGTTGTCTGCTGGCTATTACGATGCCTATTACAAGAAGGCCCAGCAGGTTCGCCGCCTGATCAAACAGGATTTCATGGACTGTTTTGACTACGTCGATGTCATTGCCGGCCCAACCACACCTGGCCCTGCCTTCGCACTTGGAGCCAAGAGCAACGACCCGATCGCGATGTACCTGGAAGATGTTTACACCCTTGCGGTCAACCTCGCGGGGCTGCCGGGTATTTCGGTACCCGCGGGATTTGTCGATGACAAACCCGTAGGGTTGCAATTGATCGGCCAACATTTTGACGAAGCCCGCCTGCTCAATATCGCGCACCGTTTTCAGCAGACAACGGACTGGCACCTGCGCACGCCTGCATCTGCGATGGGAAGCACCACCGGAGGGCCCGCCTGATGCAATGGGAACCTGTGATCGGCCTCGAAGTTCACCTCCAACTGGCCACCAAATCGAAGATATTCTCCGGTTCACCCACAACCTTTGGCGCCGAGCCAAACACCCAGGCCAGTGCGGTCGATCTGGCCATGCCGGGCATGCTGCCGGTACTCAATGAGCAAGCCGTGAGCTACGCCGTTTGCTTCGGGCTGGGCATCGGTGCCCAGATCGGCAAGCGCTCGGTCTTCGATCGCAAAAACTACTTCTACCCCGACCTACCCAAGGGCTACCAGATCAGCCAGTTCGAGGCGCCCATCGTTGGCAAGGGCAGCTTTGAAATCCTGATGGAAGACGGTAGCAGCCGCAGCATCGGTATCACCAGAGCGCATCTGGAAGAGGATGCGGGGAAATCCCTGCACGAGGACTTTCATGGCCAGACCGGTATCGACCTCAACCGCGCAGGCACACCCTTGCTGGAAATCGTATCAGAGCCGGAGATTCGCACCGCCACCGAGGCCGTAGCCTACCTGAAAGCACTGCATAGCCTGGTGACGTATCTGGGCATCTCCGACGGCAATATGGCTGAAGGCTCCATGCGTTGCGACGTGAATATCTCGCTGCGCCCAGCCGGTACCGAGACACTGGGTACGCGCGCTGAAATCAAGAACGTCAACTCCTTCCGCTTCGTAGAGAAGGCCATTCGTCACGAGATCGAACGCCAGTCCGACATACTCAATGACGGCGGCAAGATCGTGCAGGAAACACGTCTGTACGATGCCGACCAGGATGAAACCCGCTCTATGCGCAGCAAGGAAGTCGCCAATGATTACCGCTACTTTCCAGAGCCCGACCTGCTGCCGATAGTGATCGACGATGCTTACATCGAGGCGATTCGAGCCGCACTGCCAGAACTGCCCCCTGACAAACGGCTGCGGTTTACTGAACAATACGGTCTGAGCAAATACGACGCCAATGTGCTGTCTGACAGCCGCGCGCTGGCAGACTACTTCGAAGCGGTTGTCGCTGATTGTGGCGATGCCAAGATCGCCGCCAACTGGGTACAGGTGGAGCTGCTGGGCCAGCTTAACCGCGATGAACGCACTATTGAAAACTGTCCAGTTTCCGCTGCCGATCTTGGCAGATTGATCTCTCGCATCCTGGATAAGAGTATCTCGGGCAAAATCGCCAAGCAGGTGTTTGAAGCAATGTGGCAGGGCGAAGGCGCAGCCGATAAGATCATCGCGGCAAGGTGCTTGGCCCAGGTCAGCGACAGTGGCACCCTGGAAACTATTCTCGATGAAGTGCTGGGAGCCAACGCGGCGCAGGTGCGACAGTATCTCGATGCAGATGACGCAAAACGTAAGAAACTGGTGGGCTTTTTCGTCGGTCAGGTAATGAAACTATCCAAAGGCCAGGCGAACCCGCAGCTGGTCAATGCGTTACTGGCGAAGAAGCTGGCATAGGGGAAAGTTGCAGCATGCGTAAAGACAAAGAAAAAGTCGTCGATGAAGTCTGGACTGAAGACCACGTAAAAAGCTACCTCAATGTGCATTCCTACGATGGCACTGCGGAGGATTTTCACATGTTAATGAAAGCGTACCAGAGCATGAAGCCTGAGGACTTTGAATTATTCGTGGGTTTTTTTTGTGACGATAGCAGAGACCTGAATGCTGTCGGGAGAGATGGGCGAACGGCCCTGGCCGTTATCTCTACGCATCGGCATGGCATTGAGTATGTGGACATACTAAAAGCTGCGGGCTCTCGCTAGTCGGGATCGAAAGACACGCGTCCCTTCGAGATTTTCTCGCGATTCTCACGCTTTTTCTGCTCGCTCTTGCGCAGCAGCACATATACCGCGCCCGTACCGCCATCGCGTGGCTGCGCACTATGAAACGCCAGCACGGTTTTCAGATCGCGCAGCCATTTATCGACACAGCCCTTCAAAATTGAGCCGCGCGTGCTGTCTGCTTTGCTTTCGCCTTTGCCGTGAACGATCAGCACACTGCGCAGACCGTACTGATAGCATTCCTCTATGAACTCAAAGATCTCATTGCGGGCAATCTCTGCGGTCATGCGGTGCAAGTCCAGCCCTGACTGGGCCTCGTAACGACCCTGTTTCAATTTTCGAAATACGCCATTCTGCACACCAGATCGCTGGAAGGACAGCACATACCAGGCATCCAGTGGTGCAATTCCGGTTTGGCTCAGGGTGTTGTGGTCACGTTCCGGCGCCATGGCGGCCGCGCGTCGTCGATGTTCGACCGAGGGATCTTCCTCGGAGCGTTTTTTGCGGCGGAGATCGACCCTAGGCTCGCTGGCGCGGCGCACCACATCCGACATTGCCGCTGAAAAAACCTTGTCACCATCACTGTTCATGATTACCCACCTTGTCTGCAGTTCGGTATTATAACGTCAGGCACAACAAATACGGCAGACCTATGAGCGATACCAAAAAAGCAGCGGCAACATGCCCCCTGTGCGGTGGCGACAACCAATGTGCGATAGCGGCTGGGGAATCCGGCGAAAACTGTTGGTGCCAGACCGCAATCATCAGCGCCGAAGCCAGGGCCAAGGCGGCGGACTCCGCAGACGAACAATGTATTTGCCGAGCCTGCGGCCGTCCGACAGGAGAAATACAGAATGCAGGGTAATATTGCGCGCGGTGCGAGCTACCTGACGCGGGGCGCCAAACTGCTGAACCATCCCTCGCTACGGATGTTTGTGATCGTGCCGTTGATCATTAATATTCTGATCTTCGGCTCCTTGATTGCGCTTGGCTTTAGCTACATCAGCGACATGATGGACTCCATGCTGTCCAGCATTCCAGGCTGGCTGAGCTTTATCACCTGGATACTGTGGCCGGTTATCGTCATCACCGTGAGCCTGATATCCGGCTACTTCTTTACCACGCTGGCGCTGATTATTGCCTCGCCCTTCAACGCCCTGCTGGCGGAGAAAGCAGAAGAGCTGATCACCGGCAAGCCGGTGGGTTCGCTGGAGGGATTTGGTGCGGCACTGGCCTCAGTCCCCAGAAGTGTGGTGCGCGAACTGGTGAAGCTGCTGTACTACATCCCGATGGCGCTGCTGGCGCTGTTGCTATCCTTCGTCCCAGGCGTTGGCGCAGTGGCCTGGCTCCTGCTGGGCGCCTGGATGATGAGCATACAGTTCGTAGACTATCCTATGGACAATCACCAGCTGAGTTTTGCGCAGGTTAAAAAAGCCGTGCGCTCGCGTCGGTTGAGCAGCTTCGGCTTTGGCGGCCTGGTGGCACTGTGTACGGGCATACCACTGGTCAACTTTTTTGTGGTGCCAGCTGCCGTGGTAGGGGCTACGTTGTTGTGGTGCGAGGAACTAAACCAGTAGTTCCTCGGGGGGGTGGGTGCACTCCAGCTTCGTACCCAGCAGTAATTCCAGATCCGGCAACAGAAACGCATCGTCTTCACTAGCGAAGCTGATGGAAACCCCGGTAGCACCTGCGCGCCCTGTGCGGCCAATACGGTGCACATAATCTTCGGGATCTTCCGGCAGATTATAATTCACCACATGCGTCACACCATCGACATGGATACCACGCCCGGCCACATCGGTGGCAACCAACACTTTGATTTCACCCTGCTTGAACTGTTCCAGCGTGCGCGTGCGTTTAGCCTGCGGAATTTCACCCGACAGAATACCCGCGGCCACCCCGGATTTGCGCAAGCGCTCGTGCAGGCGCCGCACCTGGTCTCGTCGATTAGCGAACACAATCACGCTGTGGCAATCTTCACTACGTAACAAGTTAGTGAGTAGCTTATACCGCTGCTGACTGCTGACCAGGTAGACCTTTTGGTCAACCGAACTGGTGGCTACGCTGGTGGGTTCTATCTCTACAGTAATTGGCTGGTAGGTCCACTGCTCTGACAGCTTGAGAATATCCTGCGTGAACGTGGCAGAGAACAACAGGGTCTGTCGACCCTCTTTTGGCGGCGTCGCGCGCACAATCCGTTTGACCTGCGGAATGAAGCCCATATCCAGCATGCGGTCGCCTTCGTCCAGTACCAAAATTTCTACATGATCCAGATAGAGGTCGCGGCGGCTCATAAAATCCAACAGACGTCCAGGCGTCGCCACAACCAGATCCACCACAGAACTGGCAAGCCGATTCAGTTGTTTCTGGTAATCCATGCCCCCAATCAAGGTCGCCACCTGCAGACCGGTATACTTCGCCAGCTCCTCTGCATCGGCGGCAATCTGCATTACCAACTCGCGGGTAGGTGCAATAACCAGCGCTCGGGGTTCGCCTACGAACCGCTCACCTTCCGGGGGGTTGCACAACTGATCATTGAAAATAGTGACGAGAAAGGCGGCTGTTTTGCCAGTCCCGGTCTGGGCCTTGCCGATAGCGTCTTTGCCCTGCAGTGTGTGTGGGAGAATGGCAGCCTGAATAGGGGAACAATAGTTGAAGCCCAGATCGGCGATCCCGTGCATCAACTCGTCGCGCAAGCCAAGATCGTGAAAACGGGTTTCACCTTCCTTGGGCTCTACGGCGAACGCATCCAGTGACCAGGACACAGCGGTATCCGGCCTCTTGCCCGAACGTCGTCGCTTAGTGCCCTTGCGCGAGGATTCGGGCTGGCGCGCGGTAGCCGCAGAGGATGCCTGCGCGGCCCCGGCGTTGTGCGAAGACTCCTGGCGCGGCGTCTCTCCCTGGCCGGCTGCGGCGGCACCAGAATTTCGAGTAGCTTTACGCTTGTCCGACATACGACTGACTAGACCTTTTATCAACTGTGATTACCCTGTATGCGCTGAAAAAACACGCTAGTCTAACACTGTGAGGGCAGAAAAGCTGAAGACTATTGACAAGCCCGTTTGAGCCCCGTGATCAGGATTTAGGGGGCCAGAGCTTAGTGAGAAAATAATCCACGCTGGTACAGCGGCCGCCGCCGGTGAACAACAGACTGAATAGCATCACGAAATACGTGACACCCAATTCAATACCGTTATTGAGAATCACCAAGCCACCCTTCTCCGTCAGCCAGGCATAATTGGCATGTTCATCCAGAATCTCTCTGGTAGCGCTCAGGCGCACCGCTACATCCTGCGCACCGGAATCGGCAATGACAGCCCAGCCGTTGTCCCAGTGCACTGTAAAAATGGCGACCAGCATGGTGAACATTAACGGTATTGAAATCCAGCGTGTGGCTAGGCCCAGCAACAGCAACAGCGCGCCGATCACCTCCGTGTAGGCTGCCAGATGCGCCAGCAAAATGGGAAATGGCAGGTCCAGGCCCCAATCGGGATTACCAAACCATTCAATAGTGCTTTCCATGCCGCTAATTTTCTGTGTGCCCGCCATCCAGAATACCGGAACCAAAAACAACCGCAGTGCCAATGGTGCCAAGCCATCCAGATACTTCAGACGCAGAAAAATGACGTTGTGTAACGTGTAGTACCACTGGGCGAGGATGTCCATGGGCGCGCGCTCTTTAGGGTTACTGTATGTGACAACTCATAAGCTTAAAAGGTTCAGCCGCGCAGTTGCGCGCACGCCGGGCAGTTCGCCCGCACCGGTAGTTGCAGCTCACGAAACTCCATACGGCGCAAATCGATCATCAGCAGCTTGCCGCACAACGATTCACCAAAGCCCGAGAGAATCTTCAGGGCCTCCATCGCCTGCAGGGAGCCTATCACGCCCACCAACGGTGCGAGCACTCCGCTGTCACTGCAACTCAGGGCAGTCTGAGCATCTCCCTCAGTATATAAACACGCATAGCACGGCCCACCCTGCGCAGGATCGAACACGGCCAGCTGCCCCTCGCTGCGCACGGCGGCAGCCGACACCAGCGGCACGCCAGTGGCAATACAGGCGCGGTTCAGCGCAAATCTCACCGGGTAGTTATCGGTAGCATCGAGCACCAGATCGACGCGCGCCAGCAGCGCCGGCATGGCGGGCTCCAGCAATGGCTGCTCGATCACTTCCAGGATGACTTCAGGGTTTAGTGCCGCAATTGCGGCCGCCGCCGAACGCGCTTTATTGGTACCGATATCATCGCCAGTGTGCGCGATCTGGCGCTGCAGGTTACTAAGCTCCACCACATCGCCGTCGACCAATATCAGTTTGCCAACACCGGCCGCCGCCAGATAGAGCGCCGCGGGACAGCCCAAACCACCCAGACCCACCACCAGCACCCTCGCCTGCTGCAACCGCTCCTGTCCTGCAATATCGAAATCATGCAGAAGAATCTGTCTGTTGTAGCGCATCAACTGCGTATCACTCAGCATGCCAGCACCCCCCCGTAATACGCTCCTGACCCGCCACATCGCGCCGCGTCTCCAAACCGTCAAAGCCGGCATCACGCAACAGCATGCGCACCGCGCGCGCCTGTTCAAAGCCGTGCTCCAGTAACAGCCAGCCACCATCGCGCAGCTGCGTCGGCGCACCCTCCACCAATTGCTGTAAGTCCCCCAGCCCACTGTGCGCCGCTACCAGTGCCGAACGTGGTTCAAAGCGCACGTCATCGCGCGTCAGATGCGGATCATCGCTATCGATATAGGGTGGGTTGGCCAGCAGCGCGTCGAAGCGCTCTCCCGCAACAGCCTGATACCAGTCCGATTGCAACAGCGTGACTCGCTGCAGACGGTGGCTAACCGCATTGGCACGGGCCACCGCCAGGGCGTCAGCGCTACTATCAATCGCTGTCACCTGCCAGAGCGGCCGTTCGATCGCCACCGCGAGCGCAATAGCACCCGAGCCGGTGCCGAGATCCAGCACTTTTGCATCGTTGCGCAACGGCAGTTCCAAAGCCCAGGTCACCAGCGTTTCTGTTTCCGGGCGCGGGATGAGCGTGGCGTTATTGACCGCCAGGGATAGAGACCAGAATTCGCGTGTGCCAGTGAGATAGGCAATCGGCAGTCCCGCGCGGCGCTCCGCGAGTAGCTGACGGAAACGCTGCACACCGTCTGGCGATACGGTTTCCTCTGGCCAGGTGTACAACCAGGCGCGGGATTTGCCCAGGCAGTGACACAATAAAATTTCCACATCGCGCCGCGCATTTTCGGTGGGTAAATCAGCACCCGAGCGCAGCAGTTCCTGCACCGTGGACATCAGCTTTCGGACAGCGCAGCCAATAGATCCGCCTGGTACTCCTGCCGCAGCGGACCGACAACGGCGTCCAGATCACCTTCGAGAACCTCATCGAGCTTGTAAAGGGTAAGGTTGATGCGATGGTCAGTCACGCGGCCCTGCGGAAAATTATAGGTGCGTATACGGTCAGAACGATCGCCGGTACCTACCAGATTGCGGCGCGTCTCCGCCGTTTCACTGGCCTGCTTGTCCTGCGCGCTGGTGAGCAGTTTGGCCTGTAATAACGACATAGCCCGGGCACGGTTTTTGTGCTGGGAGCGCTCATCCTGGCACTCCACCACTGTGCCGCTGGGAAGATGCGTCAGGCGCACTGCGGAATCCGTCTTGTTGACATGCTGGCCGCCCGCACCAGAGGCGCGGAAAGTATCGACACGCAAATCGGCTTTGTTAATTTCTATCTCATCCACTGCCTCGGGCTCAGGCATCACCACTACAGTGCAGGCCGAGGTATGAATACGTCCCTGGGATTCCGTGTCGGGCACTCGCTGGACACGGTGAGCGCCGGATTCGAATTTGAGTTGCGCGTAAACATCGCGACCTTCAACGCGCGTGATAATTTCCTTATAGCCACCGTGATCGCCCGAGCGCTCCGACAAAATCTCAACTTTCCAGCTCTGGTTTTCCGCGTAGCGCGAATACATACGAAACAGGTCGCCGGAGAAAATCGCAGCCTCGTCACCTCCTGTCCCCGCTCGTATCTCCAGGAACACATTGTGTGAATCGCGTGGGTCGCGGGGCAGCATCAGCGTTTGCAGATTCGACTCCAACTCAGCCAAACGCTCGCCGCCACTTTCCAGCTCTTCGCGCGCCATCTCCCGCACGTCGAGATCGGAGTCACCCATCATCACTCGCGCCTCATCCATATCAGCACTCACCTGGCGGTACTGCGCGTGACAGGACACCACCGGCTCCAGTTCGGCATACTCGCGCGACAACTCGCGAAACTTGTTCTGATCAGCAATGGTCTGGCTGTCGCTAAGCAGGGCGGAGACCTCCTCGTGCCGGTCGCTGAGTGTTTCCAGTTTTGTGAGCAGGGATTCTTTCATTGCAGGGTGCGTCGCGTGGTTTCCACCGCCGATGGAGGCAGCTCAAGTTCGGGTTGTTTGGTATCGTCTTCTACCGGAAGTTGCAGCGCTTGAACCTCCAGTCCCAGTAGTTTGCGGGCGCTGTTGATCAAGTCCTGACGACCGTCAACGCTGGCCTGCTTCAAGCCAGTAGTGGGTGCATGAATCAGCTTGTTGGTGATCGCACGGGACAACTGAGCCAGTATCTGCCTAGGATCGTCGCCGCGGGCAAGCGCGCGCTGAGCACGCTGTAATTCCTGTTCGCGCAGCTTTTCCGCCATCATGCGGTACTCTTTGACAGTGTCGATGGCCGCGAGACGGCGCATCTCTTCTGTATACAGCCTGACGCCTTCATCAATGATCACATCAGCCTTGCGCGCCTCCGTGCTGCGATTGCGTAAATTTTGGTCCACGATCTCGCGTAAATCATCAACGGTATACAAATAAACATCGCCCAGTTCGCCCACTTGCGACTCGATATCTCTAGGCACAGCGATATCAATCATCAGGTAAGGGCGGTGTTTGCGCACTTTCAGTGCTTGTTCCACCGCGCCTTTGCCGAGGATAGGCAGCTGACTGGCCGTGGAGGTAATGACAATATCCGCATCCAGCAACTGCTCCGGTATCTCGGCGAGCAACACGGCTTCTGCGCCAAATTTTTGCGCCAGTTCACGCGCCCTACCGAGGGTGCGATTGGCAATCACCACCTGACGCACGCCCGCACCGACAAGATGCCGCGCCACCAATTCGATGGTTTCCCCCGCGCCGACTAATAGCGTATTACAGCGGGTTAGATCCGAAAATATATGCCCGGCCAGATCGACAGCGGCATAGGCGACAGAGACCGGGTTTTCACCAATGGCGGTATCGGTGCGCACACGTTTGGCGATGGAGAACACCCGCGGAAACAGGCGGGCGAACTCACCTCCTACCGTGCCCGCTGCAGCCGCCACAGCGTAGGCAGACTTGAGCTGCCCAAATATTTGCGGTTCGCCCAACACCATGGAGTCCAGACCACTGGCGACCTGCACCATGTGCCGCATGGCCTGCCCGCCCTCGTGGAGATAAGCGAACTGGTTTAATTCCTGCGCTGAAAGATGGTGATAATTAGCCAGCCACTCGATGAGTACCTGCGCCTTGTCCCTCGACGTAACGCCATCGGGCACGATGGCATAGAGCTCGGTGCGATTACAGGTCGAGAGGATAACCACCTCCTCGATACTGGCCATGTCACAGGCGTCCACCAGCGCTTCACCGACTTGCTCGGGGGCGAAGGCAACCCGCTCACGCACTTCTACTGCGGCCGAGTTATGGTTGATTCCCAACGCGATTAAATTCATGACAACTGCCACTGGCTCCACAGCGTTCTGTTTCAGGGCTCGTCCGCCGCGGATGCGGCGAGTTGAAATCGGGCGCACCATAGCACAGTTCGCAAAACTCTCCCGATTTTAACAAGTTAGGTCGCAAATAACAGTGCCCGTGTAAGACGCCCCAAACGACCGCCAGAGCAATGCTAGCGCCATATTGTGGGTTTCAGTCCCAGTCTGTGTCATCATACCAGCTGTCTTATCGCCGGATTACCTCGTACTCAATAATCATGTCGCGTTTCCTTGCCTTCGCTATCAGTTCTGCGCTGCTCTTCGGCTGTGCAGCCCAAACACCCATTGCCGATAAAGTTGGCGGGCAGGAGACTGCAACAAAAACCGAAGCCATCGTATCAGTCTCGGAAAGGCACTTCCCGGCCGACAGTCTCTACGACCTGTTAGTAGCGGAGTTTGCGCTGCGGCGACAGGCGTACGATGTCACGCTGGAGATGTATACCAAGCAGGCACCCCTGCTTCGCGATCCCGGCATCAGTGCACATACAACCCATCTGGCTCAGTTCCTACAGCGCGAGGATGCCGCACTGCAATCCGTTCAATTGTGGGTAGAACTGGATCCCAACAACGTAGAAGCCAACAATGCCATGGCGAGCCTGCTCACCCAGCAGGGGCAATCGGTAGCGGCGCTCCCCTATCTGGTTGTCGTAGAGGAGCAAACCGGGGACGCCAATTTCCCCATGCTACTGAACGGCTTCGCGCAATTGAGCGAGCAGCAGCGCACGCAGCTGAGAAAGAGTCTGGACGAACTGGCGAGTAAATACCCACGAAATACCCGGTTGCTGTTAACTCAGGCGCTGATTCATGCGGAATACCAACAGTTCGATCAGGCGCTGGATGAGCTCCAGACACTACTGGAGCTGGAACCGGTGCAGCCGCAGGCCGTGCTGCTGGAAGCCAAGATTCTGGTAGAACAGGGCGGCGACAACCCCTATGCACGACTACAACGTGTACTGCAGGACAACCCCAACGCTAAAAGGCTGCGCTTGCAGTACGCCCGGATGCTGACATCCGCCGACATGGCGGCGGCACGAGAGCAATTTGAGATTCTCTCGGAGCAGTCTCCGCAAGACAGCGACCTGCTATTCTCACTGGCACTCATCAATCGCGAGATTGGAGACCGCGAGGCGGCGCAAGTGTATCTGCTGCAAACCATCGCACTGGGTCAGCGCACAGATGAAGCCTATTACTATCTGGGGCGCATGACCGAAGACAACAGCGATCCCCAGCAGGCGATCTCCCATTACATGGAGGTCGGCGTCGGCCCGGAGTACCTCGCGGCCACTAGCCGGATCGGCGCTATCCTGGTCAAGCAGGGGCAACTGGATAGCAGTCACGCCTGGTTCGACGGGCAGCGTAAAAAGATCCCCCAGATGCGCGAACAACTGTACGGCCTCGAAGCCGACATTTTAATCCGCGCCAACGAGACAAAAGAAGCCATGCAACTGTTCAATCAAGCGCTGAAGGAAATGCCGTCGAGCGCCTCCCTGCGCTATTCACGCGCTATGCTCAGCGAGCAGCTGGATGATCTCGACGCAATGGAAAAGGATTTGCGCGCCCTGCTCGCAACCGACCCCAACAATGCCACGGCGCTCAATGCGCTGGGTTACACACTGGCGGATCGCACCACACGCTATGCCGAGGCACTGGAGCTGGTTTCGCGGGCGCTGGAGCTCCAGCCCAATGAACCCGCCATTCTGGACAGCATGGGCTGGGTGCTGTTTCGCAATGGGCAGTATGACGAATCAGTGGTGTTCCTGACCCGCGCCTACGCAGAATTTTCCGACCCGGAAGTCGCGGCGCATCTGGGTGAGGTGTTATGGGCTACAGGGGATACTGAGAAAGCCCTCGCCATATGGCAGGCGGCTTTAAGGCGCGACCCAGCGCACCCCATTCTGCTCAAAACGCTGCGCCAGCTTGGTGTCGAACTGCCACCAGAAGCACCGGCAAAAGTTGCGCCAGAGCAGCAAAAATCCTGATATGAGTGCGCCCATCAGAATGCTAACACTGTTGCTACTGGTGACACTCCTGGCCGGCTGTGCCGGACTGGCCGAACGCGAGCCGTCTTCTGCGGGCTGGAAGGTCCACCGCGAGCAGTTGTCAGCGCTGCAACAGTGGACAGTACATGGCAAGCTCGCCGTACGCACCAACGATACTTCGGAATCAGCCAGTATTGTATGGCAACAGGACGACCAGCATACCCAGCTGCAACTGAGCGGCCCGCTGGGTATGGGCGCCACCACGATAGACAGCAATGGGCAGCGGCTGGATATTCGCCAGGGGGATGAGCACACGGCGCTGGATATTTCCACGCCGGATGCCATCCTCCTGAACACCGGCTGGGATTTACCTCTGAACGCACTGACCCACTGGCTCAAGGGCCTGCCGGCACCCGATACCAAGATCCAGCGGATTGAAGTGAATACACAAACAGAATTACTGCAAAGCCTGCAACAGGACCATTGGGAAATTGACTTCCAGAAGTATGGCCAGTTCCAGGGTTACATCCTACCCACGCGGGTGCAGATCCAGCGCGGTGCAACCAGGGTCAAACTCGTGATATCCCGTTGGCAGACCACCCCCAACTGATGCCTGACTCCCTCACACTCCTGTCACCCGCCAAGCTGAATCTGTTCCTGCACATCACTGGCCGCCGCGAGGACGGCTACCACACGCTGCAAACGCTGTTTCAATTACTGAACTGGGGAGACCAGCTCTCGTTCACGCCCAATGACAGTGGCCAAATCACACTTGACAGCACCATGGCGGACATTACGCTGGAGGACAATCTCATCGTCCGCGCCGCACGACTACTCCAACGGGGTTCAATGGGCGCGCATATTACGCTACAGAAACGTATCCCCACCGGTGCCGGGTTGGGCGGCGGCAGTTCCAATGCCGCCACCACCTTATTGGCCCTCAACCATCTTTGGAAACTGGATATACCGCGCACGCAGCTGCAAACTATTGGAGCGGGACTGGGTGCCGACGTGCCTGTTTTTGTCAGTGGTCACACAGCCTGGGCGGAGGGGATTGGCGAGATTCTCACGCCAGTCGAGCTGCCACAGCACTGGTATCTGATCCTGATACCGGACTGCCATGTGTCCACTGTTAAAATATTTTCCCATCCGCAATTGACACGCAACAACATCCCCATCAAAATGGCCGCCTTTTTTAGGGGTGACACCCGAAACGATTGTCAGCAACTTGTCAGGCATCTTTACCCTCAAGTTGATAAGGCATTGAAATTTTTGGGAAATTTCGGCAAGCCCAGACTGACCGGTACAGGAGGTTGTGCCTTCCTTAACTTCGAGCATGAATCCGAAGCCAAGGCGGTCCGGGAACAGTTGCAGGGGGCGTGGACGAGCGTTCTCGCCAGGGGTGTAAATACATCGCCACTGCCACTAGAAATAGTTTAATCCGACAGTTTTTTGGGGTGTCGCCAAGCGGCAAGGCACCAGGTTTTGATCCTGGCAT
>TARA_B110000503_G_scaffold14943_2_pt1 | contig 125430 bp, 106 predicted proteins | sample TARA_B110000503 | Tara Oceans TARA_B110000503 (sample SAMEA4397472) | marine metagenome | biome: Polar Biome; feature: [SRF] surface water layer (ENVO:00010504); material: water (ENVO:00002006), including particulate matter (ENVO:01000060) such as... | depth 5 m | reverse complement strand
TACAACAATGTTTACAACAAAGACGAAGGAATGCGTCTTTACAACAAGGGAAACAGCGAAGGAATGGGGAGGGGGTTTAGGGCTTGTTATTACTCCCACTCAATAGTAGCCGGCGGCTTAGAAGAAATATCGTAAGCCACTCGCGACACATCGGCGACCTCGTTGATAATTCTGCCAGAAATCGTCTCGAGTAGTTCAGGCGGCAGATGCGCCCAGCGGGCGGTCATAAAATCGATGGTCTCTACTGCGCGCAGGGTAATTACCCATGAGTAGCGGCGCGCGTCACCGACAACACCCACGGAACGAACAGGCAAGAACACGGCGAATGCTTGGCTGACTTTGTTATACCAATCCGAGCGATGCAACTCTTCCATAAAGATGGCATCAGCACGGCGCAAGATGTCGCAGTACTCTTTCTTCACTTCGCCGAGCACGCGAACGCCGAGGCCGGGGCCAGGAAATGGGTGGCGATAGACCATGTCATAGGGAAGGCCGAGGTCTACGCCGATTTTGCGCACCTCGTCTTTGAAGAGCTCGCGCAAGGGTTCTACCAAGCCCATTTTCATGTCTTCGGGCAGGCCGCCTACATTGTGATGAGATTTGATGACGTGAGCCTTGCCGGTCTTCGAGCCTGCCGACTCGATTACGTCGGGATAAATAGTGCCCTGCGCAAGCCACTTCACGTTGTCGAGCTTGCTGGCCTCGGCGTCGAACACCTCTATAAAGGTATTGCCGATAACTTTGCGCTTCGCCTCGGGGTCTTCGACACCGGCAAGCTTGCCAAGGAACAGGTCTTCGGTGTCGGCGCGAATGACCTTAACACCCATGTTCTTGGCAAAGGTTGCCATCACCTGATCGCCCTCGTTGAGGCGCAGCAAACCGTTGTCGACGAAAACGCACACGAGCTGATCACCAATCGCTTTGTGAAGCAGCGCAGCAACCACAGAGGAATCGACGCCGCCCGAAAGGCCGAGCAGCACAGTGTCGGTGCCAACCTGAGAACGCACAGTTTGGATGGCGTCTTCGATGATGTTGGCCGATGTCCATAGTGCTGCGCAGCCGCAGATATCGCGCACATACCGCTCGAGCAATGGCAGGCCTTGCAGCGTGTGAGTGACCTCTGGGTGAAACTGAATGCCGAAATAATTGCGCTCGGCGTTAGCCATCGCGGCGATAGGCGCGCTCTCGGTTTTCGCAATAATCTCGAAGCCCGGTGGCACCTGAGTAACCTTATCGCCGTGACTCATCCATACGTCTAGCTGGGAGATGCCATTAGCATCGACGCCGTCTTGAATGCCATCGAATAATCGCGACGGCGCGCAGGCGTCAACTTTAGCGTAGCCGAACTCGGATTTAGCAGACCCTTCAACCTTGCCGCCAAACATCTCTGCCATGATCTGCATGCCATAGCAGATTCCTAATATCGGCAGGCCAGATTCGTAAAGAAACTCCGGCGGCCGTGGTGAGTCCGGCGTATTAGCCGACTCGGGACTGCCAGAAAAAATGATGCCTTTGGGGGCAAACTCATCGAACAACGCCTTGTCGACAGCGTAATCCCAAATCTCGCAGTACACGCCGAGCTCGCGCACGCGACGCGCGATGAGCTGCGTGTACTGAGAACCGAAGTCGAGGATAAGGATTTTTTGGCTGTGGATATTGGCAGAGGTCATAGCGGAGGCCATCTCGTTTAAGGTGTGTGCTGTCAAAAGCGTGTGTTAGAGGGGAAAGCCAGCGAACTGACCGAGAAGCGCAGCGGCGAGGCATACCCTGCCTCAGCGCTGCCACTCCTTAAGACATCCTGTAGTTAGGTGCCTCTTTGGTAATGGACACATCGTGCACATGTGACTCGCTCATACCCGACGCCGTGATTTTCACGAACTGTGTCTTGGTGCGCATGGTTTCGATGTCTGCGCTGCCGGTATAACCCATGCTCGAGCGCAGCCCGCCCATGAGCTGATGCACGATTGCCGACATCGGTCCCTTATAGGGCACACGCCCTTCGATACCCTCGGGGACGAGTTTCTCGGCGCCCGAATCGGTGTCTTGAAAATAGCGGTCGCTTGAGCCTTGCGAATGCGACATCGCACCGAGCGAACCCATGCCGCGATAGGCTTTGTAGCTGCGCCCCTGATAGAGCTCTACTTCGCCAGGCGCCTCTTCAGAGCCCGCGAGCAGACTGCCGACCATGACTACATTAGCGCCAGCGGCGATAACTTTCGCAAGATCGCCAGAGAAACGAATGCCGCCATCCGAGATCACGCAGACATCAGTATCTTTTAACGCATCGACCACGTTTGCCACCGCAGTCATCTGCGGCACGCCTACGCCGGTCACGATTCTTGTTGTGCAGATCGAACCGGGGCCTATACCTACTTTCACTGCATCGGCGCCGGCAGCGGCGAGGTCGAGAGCCGCCTGAGCGGTCGCGATATTGCCACCAATTACCGACAGATTCGGGTACTTAGTCTTAATGGCTCGAACCTGATCGATAACGCCCTGCGAGTGTCCATGCGCGGTGTCGACCACTACAACATCGACCCCTGCCTCTACGATCGCATCGACACGATCGGCAGTGTCAGGACCTGTGCCTACGGCTGCCGCGACGCGCAAGCGTCCATATTCGTCTTTACAGGCATTGGGATAGTCTTCGGATTTGCGAATGTCTTTGAGCGTAATCAGACCACGCAGTTCGAAAGCTTCATTCACAACCAAGAGCTTCTCGATACGATGACGGTGCAAAAGCTCTTTAACCTCCGCGAGGTCGAAATCTTCGCGCACAGTGACCAGACGCTCTTTCGTCGTCATTATCGAGCTTACAGGCAGCGCGTAGTTAGCCTCAAAGCGAACATCGCGACTAGTCACGATTCCGACAAGGTCATTACCATCGAGTACTGGCATGCCGGAAATGTTATTCTCTTTGATTAAGGCAATGAGCTCACCTATCGTAGCCGACGCCGCGATTGTGATTGGGTCTTTAACGACGCCACTCTCGAATTTTTTGACTAAACGTACTTCGCGGGCTTGCTTCTCCACAGTCATGCTTTTGTGGATCACACCAATGCCACCTTCTTGTGCCATCGCAATAGCCAAACGCGCTTCGGTGACCGTATCCATCGCAGAAGAGACAAGCGGGATATTGAGGGCAATCGATGCGGTGAGTCGAGACTCGAGGCTTACTGTCTTGGGGAGGACGGTGGAGTGAGCAGGCAGCAGCAGTACGTCATCAAATGTTAGGGCTTCTTCAGCTATTCGCAACATAGGATTTACCACACTCTACAAAAACAGCATTATATAGACCTGTTTTTACCTTGTATAGCACTAGACCTAGTAACCAAGCCGTTTTCAGCAAGCAGACGAGAAGATTACCCGCCATGCCAGCAAAGATTGTTCACGAGCCCTTCCAAGAACCCTTAGTGCTATTTACTTTTATCGCCGCCCTACTCTTTGGGGCCAGCGCCCTGCTCAAGCCTGCAGAGAAGACTACCCTCCTGATCGACAGTAGTGAGGTGGAGGCTCGTCTTTTTCTCGAAGAACTCAACAGCGGTGAGCCTTTGTCGGAAAGCAAACGCCTCGAGATAACCACCGCCTATATCGAAGAGGAGGCACTAGTAACCGAGGCGTTTGCACGCGGGCTAGACAATGATTCTCGCATTCGCTCGATGCTCGCCCAAAAAATGCTGCATGTGATGAGTGCCGAGATCATACAACCCAGCACCGCACAGCTAAGCGACTTTTTTAACAATAATCTATCACGCTACAGACAGCTCGCCCTGTTCGACATTGAGGAGGTCGTGCTGTCGCAAGATGACGTGCGCACTGCTCAGTTGGCGCTTGCGGCAGAGCCCTCCCTTGGGAGGCCGCTCCCGACGCTCAGCGAGCGCGATTTAGCCTCAATATTTTCAGCAGAGTTTGCAGCACAGGTGGTGGAATCTCATGGCACTCCTGCGGCGAACAACTGGACAGGGCCTTTTTTAAGCAATCGCGGCAAGCATTGGCTCAGAGTGGTCACATCGACCCCCGAGACCACACCGCCATTCGATGAAGTGGCCGAGCGCGTGCGACTCGACTGGATTGCTGCCGAAGAAGAAGCTCGGCAGCGCCAGCAAGTCCAAAAGCTTGTCGAGCAATACAACATCGTTATGAGCCCGATGAGCAGCGTGCGATGAAATTGACGCCTTCACTTCCCTCGTTTGCCAAGGCCTATTCAAGACTTGCAAGCGTGTTTGTTGTTCTATTGATGATCGCGCCAGCGAGCCGCGCACACGATATCGATGTTACCGGCGTCGCACGTCTCTTCTTGGACGAACACGCGGAGAGCACCTCCGAAAGCGAGTTTGGATACAGCCTGTCAATCGTTGACGCCAAAGTACCTCCGTTGTTTAACATCGACAATGTGCTACCAGAGCGCTGCAGCGGACTTACGCCTACGGCGAGCAGCTACCGCTTCAGCTGTAACCCAGCGCTTTCCAGCGACGACACCCTCCTTTTCCCGTGGCCGCTTGCAGGCGTAGTGCTCGTAGCAAACTGGCGCGACGGCAGCAGCCATTCGAGTTATTTTCGCGGCGATGGCGTCTTCGTTGAAGTCTCGCTGGCCGAAGTGCGCGCACCGAGTGCGGCGCTAGGTAGGCTCGCGCTGCGGTATTTCGAATTAGGCATCGAGCATATTATGTTCGGCTTTGATCACTTGCTTTTCGTCGTCGGACTCATGCTACTTTTGGGCGGGGCAAACCCTGCGAGCAGCGGCAGCACCCTTTTACACGGCAAAAATAAGACAGCAAGATACCTAAAAACGATCACCGCTTTCACACTCGCGCATAGTGTAACGCTTGCCGCCGCAAGCCTTGGCCTCGTTAGCATACCTATTGCCCCTGTCGAGATCCTGATCGCACTGTCCATCGTGCTTCTCGCCCGCGAGGCGCTTCTCGCTCAGCATGGTCACTTTTCGCTCAGTTACCACTACCCTTGGGTTGTCGCCTTTATATTTGGGCTCATTCATGGCTTCGGCTTTGCAAGCGCACTCGGCAATCTAGGCCTAAATCCGGGCGATGTCCCTGCCGCACTCCTCTTTTTTAATCTGGGCGTCGAAGCAGGTCAACTGGCTATTATCTTGGTGAGCTTGACCCTCGCGCGCGCCCTTTATGCAAGCGCCGGTCGACTCTCTACAATCGGCGTGATGACTAGCCCGAGCGGTGCGGCGATGACATCGATTAGCACATTGTCTTACCTATTCGGCGGCGTAGCGACTTATTGGTTAATCGAACGCCTGCCCTCCCTATGGATTCAGTAACAACCAGGGATAGACCGCCAAGACAGGTTCCGGGCGACGCATCAAAGAAGCGCAGGCCGATAAATCGCCACGATAGAGGCTTTGAAACAGCAGTTTTAAGGTATGCTTAGCCTCAGGGTGAGGAGGAATTAAACGCTCACCCAATACAATCGAAAAACATCAGCCCACACTCGGCAGACTAGCCGCTACTTATTTTAGGAGAGCCTATGAAAACCTCATCCCTAGCCTTTAAGGCAACCCTCGCTTGCGCACTAACAGCGGCGACTGGCGCAAGCCTCGCCGCAGATCCCGCGGCGACACGCGCGAAAATTGAAATGGCGTTACAAGGTGATATTCGAAGCGAAGCGGAAGTCGCACGCGACGCCAATCGTAAGCCCGGCGAGGTATTAGAATTTTTCGGGCTCGAAGACGACATGAAAGTCTTGGAAATATCGCCTGCGACGGGCTACTGGTCGAAGTTTGTCGGTCCGACGCTGTGCGCAAATGGCGGCGAGCTTGTTGTGTCGGTTGGCGTCAGTGCCGATTATCGAAGCGAGGTCATGAGCCTGCCGGGTTTGGGCTGCGCCAGCGCAATCAACGATGACATCTCCCTTGGCAATCTTCCCGAGTTTGATTTCAGCGAAGCCGATTTCGACATGGTTCTCACGTTCTGGAACCTACACAATCCCTCTGCCGAAGGCCGGGCTAATCTCAACAAAGCTGTCTTCGACTCTCTTAAATCTGGCGGCATCTATGGCGTCGTAGATCACACGCGTCGCCACATGCAGCCTACCTCGCGTCCAGTCGGACGGCGTTTGGATCCAGTTCTGGTAATCAAAGAACTCCTCGATACAGGTTTCGAGTTTGTCGACTATAGCGACATGCATTTTCATCCCGAAGAAGATTTGAGCCAAGAAGTCGGCACGTCTGGTGTGCGCGGTGCGACAGACCGCTTTACCCTTAAGTTCCGTAAGCCGTAAATCAGTAGCCCAATGCCGCCGCCGTTTCTCGAGCACCGACTCGACACCGGCGGCGTAATCCGGCCTTTTGGCTCGCGACCCCACCAATTCCGTTTGACATTCAGTGGTTTAGGGGTATAATGCAGCCCGCTTGAAAGTAAGCACTCTTTATTTTCCCATTTCGATGTCTTCAGTAGCACCTCGTCCTGTAAGTTAATAAGTGTACCGCCGAATTTCTAGCACGACCCCCTAACGGGAATATTTAATACGAAAAGCAGGAACAAGTTATGTCAGACAAAATTACTGGAACAGTTAAGTGGTTCAACGAAAATAAAGGATTTGGATTCATTGAGCGCGAAGGCGGCCCAGACGTATTCGCTCATTTCAGCGCTATCCAGAGCGAAGGTTACAAGACTCTCGCTGAAGGTCAGCGCGTTGAGTTTATCGTAACTGACGGCCAGAAAGGCCCACAGGCTGAGCAAATCATCGCCCTCTAAGGCTGACCGATTGCTAGTTTGTAGTTAGTTTCGAGAAAGGCGAGCCTCGCGCTCGCCTTTTTTGTGCCTGCGGTTTATGCAAGCGGTTTATGCAAGCGGTTTACGCCCTTAACCACCGACGAGTATGAGGTGTTTGGATCCACTAGGCTGACGATGAGCGATAAAATAGATTATTAAAATAGATCAATGAGCTAGATCAAGAGTGTTCAAGTGGCGGTTACACCGGAATCGCCACTCGCGTATGATGCTAAGTAGATCTATCCTTGAATCAAAGCCGTTACTACCAATATGAAATATACCCAGCAGTTGTCACGTGTCTCGCGTCTTCCTCAAGCCGCTTTCGCTCTCTTCCTAGGCTGTCTGCTGACGCTCTCGACCGGCCTAAGCCTTGCCAACAAAGCAGACCTTACAGGGTCGTCACGCGGAATATCGCTCGAAATATTCAGTCAACTCAGCCCTATCGAGATCAATACGATTCACAGCTGGGAGGTCGTGCTGACCGATGAAGACGGGGCCGTGAGCGGCGCAACTCTCGACATCGTCGGCGGCATGCCCGAGCACAATCACGGCATGCCAACCCAGCCGCAGATAACTGAAGAGCTTGCCCCTGGACGCTACCTTCTCGAGGGTGTGCGCTTTCACATGCCCGGGCTGTGGCGTTTGACCGCAAGCATCAGCACAGAGAAGACTCGAGGGCGCCCGCCAACAGTCATCGTCATCGACTTTACTCTGTAACCAGACAGCGACTTTTATGACACGCTCTTCACTCGGTAAAATAGGTCTCGGACTTGGCGGCATCGCGGCTCTAGCGGCGCTCGCTTGGAACTATCTCGCCCTGCCTACTTCAACCCAATGGACCGACGAGGAGCAGCGCCTCATCGCCTCGCTTTCGTTAAACCAGCTGCCTAGGTTGCCTGCAGATCCGAGCAACGCGCAGGCCGACAACCCCGACGCTGCCGAATTAGGACACGTTCTGTATTTTGACACACGCCTCTCATCGACCGGCGCCGTCGCCTGCGCGACCTGTCATAAACCCGAACGCATGTTTACCGATGGCCTCAAGCTCGCCGTGGGCGCAGGCATTGGCAACCGTCATACCCCAAGCCTCGTTGGCCTCTCTTACAGCCCTTGGTTTTATTGGGATGGCAGAAAGGACAGTCAGTGGGCGCAGGCGTTGGCGCCTCTTGAAGCGAAACATGAACATGCAATGACACGTAGCGACCTGGCGCGACTGATTCTGAGCGACGCCGACTATTCCGCACGCTATCGGTCGGCATTTGGCGCGCTTCCTAGTGTCGATATTCCAGCCGGCGCGTCACCACTCGGCGATGACATCGAACGCGCGAAGTGGGAGGGTTTGCCCGAGACAGAGCAGCAGGCCATTAACGAGATTTTTACCAACATTGGCAAAGCTCTCGCTGCCTACCAACGAAAAATCCAACCCGGCAGAGCCCGCTTCGATGACTACGCCGATCGATTATCGCGTGATGATTCTGCCTTGGTCGCACAGGGCGACGAACTCGCTGCCGATGAACTGCAAGGGCTGCGCTTGTTTATAGGCAAGGCGATGTGTGTAACCTGTCACAACGGACCACTATTTACTAACCATGAGTTCCATAACACCGGCGTGCTTGCCAACCACGGCGAACTGCCTTCGATGGCACGGTATGATGGCGTTCGTCTCGCTCGCCTCGACCCCTTTAATTGCCTTGGCGAATTCAGCGATGCCGAAAGCGCGCAGTGTACAGAGCTACGCTTCGCTCGCGATACAAACGGTCTCGTTGGTGCAAATAAAACCCCCACATTACGCAATGTAGACCTCACCGCGCCTTATATGCACGGCGGCCAGATTGCCGACCTCGCAGCAGTGATGCGCCATTACAACGAGGCGCCTACCTCGATGTTGAGCCACAATGAAGCGAAGCCTTTAGGTTTACGACCACCCGAACTTCGCGCGCTCGAAGCCTTTATGCATACGCTCACCGCCCCTCTTGCCACTGACTCTCGCTGGCTGGAAACCCCATGAAAAACAGCCGTCAGCTAGCTTTCCGCGCTGCCTGCTGCTTAAGCGCCGCTCGCTGTTTAATAGCCAGTAGCGTTTTTTTGTTAACCGCAGCATCTGCGCAAGACCAGCAACCGTCTGCCAACTTGGCACAAGCTGACCAGACGCTGCGAATCACCTCGGCAATGGCCGCGCCGACGCGCGCCATAGCCCACGTTTTACGCGACGAAATACGCCGACCCGCCGAGGTTATTCAATTTATGCGCTTACCCGAAGGCGCGCGCGTATTGGATCTCTATGCCGCCGACGGTTATTACAGCTATTTACTTGCAGCTGCTGCGGGGTCTGGTGGGCGTGTTTTCGCGCAGAATCCTATCGCGACCGATAACCTCGAAGACGTACGTCAAATGTATTCACTCGCCGATGCACTCGACGAGCGCATCGCGATAGCCAAGCTTACGACAGTCACCCATGTCCGGAGCGATTTCGCAGCCTTACCAATCGACTCGGGCTCACTCGATGCTATTCTGCTCGCGCAAATTCTTCACGATTTCGCCAACAGCACCGACGCCGGCGCTATAGCGCTTTTACAGCAGCTCGGAACTCTACTAAAACCCGGCGGCGCCTTGATCGTGATAGATCATGCAGGCGATGCTAATCAGGACAATGAGCGCCTGCATAGAATGCCGATTGAAGAGGCCAAACGTATCGCTCAGGCTGCAGGTTTCTCGCTGGAGAGCGAATCAGCTCTTTTAGCCAATCCGCGCGATCGACGTAGGCGTCCAGTCTTCGACCCGATGCTCGCCCGCAATACCGACCGTTTCTTGCTCCGCTTCGTGCTTAGCCCGTAAGATGAGGATGCAGAAAAGAGAAACTATGCAATCAGTCCCAGAATCAAATGTCCTCACCGTTAGTGGTCTCAACCGACTCGCTAAATCCTTATTAGAAGGACATTTTCCTGCCGTGCGCGTCGAAGGCGAGATTTCTAATCTCTCACAGCCCAGTTCAGGGCATTGGTATTTCACCTTAAAAGACCAATCGGCTCAGCTACGCTGCGCGATGTTTGCGGGCAATAATCGCCGCGTGCAATTCAAAGCCGACAGCGGTCAGCAGGTTACCGTCCGCGGTCGACTCAGCATCTACGAGGGTCGAGGTGACTATCAGCTCATCGTTGATTCGATGGAGCAAGCAGGCGCCGGCGCTCTGCAGCGCGCGTTCGAACTTCTCAAAACAAAGCTCGAAGACGAGGGCTTATTCCGCGCGGACACGAAACGCCCCCTACGTGACGATTATCGTCATATCGGGCTTATCACCTCGGCTACGGGAGCCGCAGTTCAAGACATTATCAGCGTGTTCGGTCGACGCTCACCCACCACCACTCTTACGCTATTTCCAGTATCGGTGCAGGGCGCACAGGCACCACAAGAGATCGTGCGCGCCATTGCTAGCGCGAATAGGCTTGCGGATAAACTCGGCATCCAAGCGCTGATTGTCGGACGCGGTGGCGGCTCTATCGAAGACCTGCAGGCGTTCAACGAAGAATCTGTGGCAAGGGCAATCGCTGGCAGCGATCTCGCTATTTGCAGCGCTGTGGGTCACGAAACCGACTTTACCATCGCCGATTTTGTGGCAGACCTTCGAGCGCCTACGCCGTCGGCTGCGGCAGAGCTTTTGAGTCAAAACCAAGAGGATCAACTACAGCTGCTCACTGCGGCAAAAGCGCGCCTGCTGTCACTTATCCAGACCCAGCTACAAGCGTCCACCAAACAGCTGACTTGGCTGGCGCGAAGCCTGAAACGCCCAGATCGCCTGCTACAAGAGCAGTCGCAGCACCTAGACAGACTTGAGTCGCAATTAAAGCGCGCGTGGCGCGCGCGGGCACAGCGCGGCGACAACAGGCTTGCGCTGCTCGAGCGCAGACTCCAGGCTCAGTCACCTAGCCAGAGGCTGCTAAACGTTGAGCAGCAGCTTCTCGACAGATCGAAGCGTCTTACGCGGGCGATACGCGCGCTTGTAACTAAGAAGTCCTCGAGGCTTGGCCAGCTCACGAGGAGTCTCGACACGGTAAGCCCACTCGCCACGCTCGCACGCGGCTACAGCATCAGTTACGACGCCGCCGGCGCACTTCTGCGTAGCAGTGATCAAGCCGCACTCGGCGCAAAAATGCGCACCAAAATTGCCGACGGGCTCATTGTTTCGACAATCGATACGATAGAGAAAGAAACTGATAGTCTAAAATAGACCGACCTCAAAGGATTGACCTGTGAGCAAGAAAGCCTCTCTTATCTACCGATTTCGTTACCTGACGAGGACAGTCCTCTGCCTCTTCGCCTTCTGTAGTCCGTCACTGTTTGGTGCTGACGCGGTGCTTCAACGCCTTCCTGCTGCCCTGCTAGTCCCCGGTGGTGCTGCGGTCGTGCCGACGGCAAGCGACGCGATTCGAGGCGAATATAAAGGTGAGCGTGTGTTGCTCGCGCGATTCGAAGGCGAGCAGTACGCGATTATTGGTATCCCACTCTCAGCAAAACCGGGACTCCAGACATTCACACTCGACAACCGGGCGGGCGAGACTGAAACCCTCGGTTTTAGTATTGCCGACAAAACCTACACAGAACAGCGTCTTACCATCAAAAACCAACGCCAGGTAAACCCGAACGAGACGGATATGACGCGAATTCAAGCCGAGAGCGCCGAGATGAAGGCCGCCTTTCGAAGCTGGGATGAAGCACTTGCGCCAACCTTTTCGATGATCCCGCCAGTCGACGGCGTTCGCAGTAGCTCATTCGGTCTCAAGCGCTTTTTCAATGGCGAGCCGCGAGCGCCCCATTCGGGTATGGATATCGCCGCAGACGAGGGCACACCAATTGTTGCCCCCGCTGCCGGCCGCATACTCGCCACTGGAAACTATTTCTTCAACGGCAATACCATTATCCTCGACCATGGCCACGGGCTAATTAGCCTCTATTGCCATATGAACACGATCGATGTCGAAGTCGGGCGACAGGTTATCGCCGGGGAACAAATAGGTAGAGTAGGCCAGACCGGCCGAGTAACGGGGCCGCATCTTCATTGGAGCGTCAATCTTAATAATACACGCATCGATCCAGCGCTTTTCCTCGCAGATTAACGCACAGCATTAGGGAGTTACTATGAACAAGAGAGATGAACAGCGCAGGCGCCGCGAAGAGAAACAACGCGCAGCAGAGAAAAATCAAGGAACTCGCAAGCTTCTTACGAAGTTTGGCGTCTTCTTTGTTCTCCCCGTTATCGCGCTTGTTACCGCCTACACGCTCCTCAATCAGGCACCCACTTACTCTCCGATACAGATCGCCGACAACGACCATCTTAGGGGTGAGCGCGACGCGTCGGTAACCATCGTGGTCTATGCCGATTTCCAATGTCCTGCTTGCGCTACCGAACACGAAACGATGATGCGGCTCTGGCCCGAGATTAATGAGGACGCACACCTTATTTTCAGGCATTTCCCCATTACCGCCGCACACCCCAATACCTGGACAGCATCACTCTATGCCGAAGCGGCAGCGCGCCAAGGGCGATTCTGGGAGATGCATGACGCCCTATTTCAAACACAACCCTTGTGGTCGGGGCTGCGATCGGTAGAAGCCGAATTCGATAGCTATGCACTCGAACTCAATATCGATCTAGAGCGCCTGCATGCGGATATGCTTGATGAGTCGATTGTCGAAAAGATTCGCGCTGATCAGCGCGGGGGAAATTCTGCAGGAGTGAGAGGGACGCCAGCAGTATTCATCGAAGGGCGTCAGCTTGCTCGCCCAAATCGGGCGCGGATACTCGAAGCGGTCGAGGCGGCTGCAAGCTAACTCAGTGACGCCTGCAGCCTGAGAGGCAACTAATGAAAGCTAGGTAGATTCTGCAGCGACTAGAACACCGCTGCATTCTTTCAGCTAGTTTGGCATTCGTGCCGCGCGAATTTCTATTTCCACCAACCAACCAGGCACCACCAGCCCATGAATTTCGACGAAAGTGCGCACTGGTTTTAGTGGATTTTCTTCGGTGCCGAAAAACTTGCGATAGCCGCGATTGAAACCATCGAAATCGAGGTAACCAAACTCATCGGAGACAGCGAACGCGCGAACCTGAACAATATCGCTCATCGACCATCCCTGACTCTCTAGCGTTTCTTTGAAGCTTTCGAAGGTATCAACCACCTGCTGTTCCATCTCGCCCCAGCTGCCGTCTTCTAAGGGCGAAGCACCCGAACCGCTCAGGTAAAGCGATTCGGCACCGGCGGGCACCTTAATGGTTGTAAAAAAATGCCGCCCTTCGCCGCGTCTTTCGATGCCGCCGACGTTGACCATGTCGTCTTCATCCCTGTTGAGGATCGCCACGTTGGCAGACGTGGTTTCTGCCGCAACACTCTCAGCGGCTCTCCCAGCAGCACTCTCAGAAGCACTTAGCGACGTTGCAGCAACCGGCCTGTCAGGCTCATCACCGAGATTGAGTTGAACCAACAGAACAATGCCAAGCAGCAAAAGTGCCGCGATGACCGCCTTATTCAGCGCGCTCATGCCGCTCTTCTCAGCCTGTATCGCCGGTGTTGCCGGCTCGTTTACTTGGTCTTGGGAACCCACTTCTTGTTCGGACATCGATCCTTCTCCAACTGACTCGCGGGCTTAGCCCTCACCTACTTTTGGCATTAAACACTGATGCTTCGGCCACTCAAATCATCGCCCCGCCGCAGTCAGCGATCTAGCGAGTTAATATAGACAAGCACGTCGTTCACGTCTTGATCGCTCTTAAGAGACTGAGTGGAGGGCCTCATGAGGCGACCCGCGGTATCGTCTGGATGCACACCGCGATAACCCGACTTAAATAGTTTAATCTGCCTAAACATATACCAGTCATTGCGCCCGACTAATCCCGGCGCACCCAAAGCTTCGTTGCCTTCGCCGTCAGCACCATGGCACGCGGCGCAGTTAGCATAAAGTGCTTGGCCATTGCCTAGGTCGCCCTCGATAGTATGGTCGTTCTCGATAACCTTCCAGCCAGCAATAGTCTCGACCAGATCATCGATCTCCGCGTCGCTAAGCCGGGCAACCGATGCCTGCATCTCATTGCCCGGAATGTAATCTTTTTCGGAACCGCGTATACCCGCTCTGAAATTTTCGAGCTGCTTGCGCAGATACCAAGGCTCAAGTCCGGCGAGACTTGGCCCGCCCACGACTGGGTTACCTTGGCCCGCACCGCCATGACACGTCGCGCAGACTTCGTTGCTGAGCGGCTGATTGGTCGTGTCAACCACGGCGTACTGTTGTGCGACAACGTTGGTGCTAAAAAATCCTGCAATCGAGGTCGCCAGAGTAAGGGCGGCCAATAATCTAGTTTTCTGCATGTACGAATAACCTTAAATAGGGTGCTATTGTCGAATAAGGGTAAATTCTATCCGCGCGTTAAACGCGCTGACCAGGCATTGTGCTACCTGACTTTCGGGCAAGCATGTCGTTGATCGCCCAGTGCGCAGAAAGAATCGCACTCTCTTGCCACGCTGTGTGTTTGGTCATCTGGTCGCCGATTGTGTAATGCCTATTGCCTGCCGGCTGGCGCAAAGTTTGGAACAATCGTTCTTCTTCCTGCGTAAAACCGCTGCGGCTTTTTTGCCAACGCGCCGAACAACCGAGCATATGGTTCATTCGATGCCAGGCAATAGTAATACCCTTCTCGACCAGTCCACGGTAGTTCGGGTGAACTTTCTCACCTTGGCGAATCGCCGTCTCAATGCGCTCTTCTTGGGTTAGCTGAGTAAAATGCATTCCTCCACCGTAATTATAGGCGGCGAGAATAATGCCTTTTTCTTTGTACATGCCGTGCGGCGGATACCAGATCTGTTCGATTGGCTGATTGGTCCACGAAATGCCGCCAAAGATATCGTCTTTTTCCCAAAAACGTTCTTTCGCCTGAAAGGCGGATTTGTAGGCTTCGCCTCTGCGAGGATAAGCCATGGCCTCTTTGTAGTCGGCCGAGAAATTATTGTCGATACCGGTCATTAAATGCGTTGGAATGCTATTGAAGCAGTAATCTGCTTCGATCTTATACTTAATCCCTTTATGCTCGTAGACTACCTCGATGCCGTCGTTTTGGAGCATCACGGATGTCACCATGACGTTGTAAAACACCTCGTCCGGGAGTTTGCGCAAATAGCCTTTGATAATCTGATCCATACCGCCGACGGGCTGGAACAACATCGGGCCTGTTTCACCTTCGTTCTGGCTCAGCGCTTCGCTAAAGAGCGCTGATTTAAGTAAGTCTCGCAGAGCAATCGTTTCGTGGGCATGCCCGTGTTCGAGGAATCCGCCGTGCGAATAGCCTCCGCGTGTACTTCCTCGGTAGATCATGTCCTCGTCGAGGTCACCCATGCGGCGCAGAGAGCGCATTAGCGCCTCGATCTCCCACTCGTCGAACGGTTGGTCGAGTTCGGCGTTTGTAAAATTCTTCGCCATTATCTCTGCCATGAAGCCGCGCGCATTGGTTGTAAATTCGCGATTCTTTATCGGCTTACCATCGAGCATGGCGTCGTCTTGAATGTAGGTTTCTTTGTTTTCGTTAATAAAAAATTCTAGCTCAACGCCTAACTCTTTGCAGTAATGCAGGACATTGCGATGCGAGCTTGGAATGCGCGCAGGTCCAGCATTGAAATACATATGCGGCTCGTCGTCGAAGTCGCAAATCTGAGGATTACCCACCTCATCTATGAGGTCACCATGACGCACCGTCATGTTGCGGCCACCGGCACGTCCAGCCGCTTCTAAAACGACGACGCTGTACCCTGCTTTTTTAAGCTCTAACGCCGCGGTCAAACCACCAACGCCAGCACCCAACACAACCACACTCGGGCGATTGCCTGAGTCGACTCGTGGGATTTTGGGAATGTCTACATAGGAATCGGGGACAATACCAAGTGCGTTGCTTGCCTGTAAAACGGCCCCACTTGCACCTGCCTTAGCTATTAACCCAAGGATTTCTCGTCTCGACACAAACTTCTTCATAGTGTGATCCTAATGCTGATTTTCGAGGTCAGATGTGATGACCTTAATAGGCGTGTACTTTAACGCGATGCGACGCCAAACGAAAGTCGAACCGAGTCACAATTTGTCACTGCAAGGTCTTGCTTAGATTATTGATTTAAATCATTTAAATCCATTATCGCGCGATAAGTCGTAACAGTGTTTTCGCTGTAGCGATGCGCCCAACAAGCGGTGATCGCCGGCTTGCAAATTCGGCGGCTACCTCAGTTATAGCAAGCCTTATGCCAATCAGTTATACGCGCGAATCCACACAATAGAGCAGTGAAGGTGCACCGAAACTGAGCAACCACATAAGATCCCCACTCAAACTGCACGCTAACAGCGCAGACCAAACAAGGCTTCACAACGTTATTGCTAACTGGATGATATGATCTAACACCACCTAGACCGAGCGCTAAGGCGCAGGAGAAAAGCCATAGACCTCTCATTGCTCTCATCATTGCCTGAGTCATTGCTCTCATCGAATGGCGGCGAGTGGACTCTCGCGAATACACAAACCGCGTTACTTGTCGTTTTTATGCTCGCTTGCTTCGAGTCACTCATCGGGATTGGTCTTTTTGTCTCAGGTGTTTTCCTGCTTGGGATCGCCTCCTATTTACTCTCGCAAGAAATTATTTCGAGCACCCAACTCGCGATAACCGCTGCGGGTGGCGCGATACTCGGTGACCATGTGGGGTTTTTCTTCGGTCGTTTTTTAGGGCCAAGACTTCATCATACTCGGCTCTTCATTCGCCATGCAGACCGGATTCTGAAAACCGAAGACATGATCGCGCGTTGGGGCGGCATCGCCGTTCCCATCGGTCGCTTTGTGCCCGCGATCCGTAGCATTGTTCCGGCGCTGCTTGGGACAAGCGGATTCATGCCGAAACGCTTCATCCTCATCGACACACTGTCATGCGCAACATGGGCGGGAGCGCTGGTGCTGCTGGCAACCGGAATCGATAAGATCGTTTAGCGCGGCATAAAAAAGCCGAATGACGAGGCTGTCATTCGGCTTTTTTATGCCGCGCTAAATGGCGAGTGAATTAATCACTTAAGGGCGTATTAGTGACCGCCGCTGCTCTGCGCCTGCGCGCCAGGTAGCGCCATCGCAGTGAGGGTAGAGCCGGTTTGCAGAATAATATACTGGTGGCCGTCATGAACCCATGAACTCATCCCGTAGCTGCTGCGAGCAGGCGCTTCGATCTGTTCCATGATTTCGCCAGTCTCTTTATTGATCGCGTAGAGCATTGGCGTACCGTCGCTCGCCGCATCAGAGTAGACCAACATATTCTTCGTCACGACCATTGGCACTAATGCGCCAGTACCCGTGTTGCCCACGTCTACCCCTTCGAGCGCAGGATTATTCTTGATACGGTTAGGCGTCTCACCCGTCGGAATCATCCAAGAGTGATCGCCGGTGTTCATATCGATAGCAGTGATGCGGCTATACGGCGGCTTCCAAAGAGGGATGCCGGCCGGATGACGAGGTGGACGCGAGGTTGCACCCGGACCTGCGTTCGCCCATTCCGACAGCGTAACGCCGGTCGTGTTCGGATAAAGCAGATCAGCCTCTTCGCCAGGAATCAGGCGCAGCGCAAAACACGCTTTGTGCGAAGACACGAACAACTTACCTGTTTCGGGGTCGGCAACAGCAGGCGCTGTGATGTTTGCGCCACCGGCGCCACCGGGGCAGTTCATCGCAGCAAACTTACCTGTATCGTTACCGGCATGGATCGGCGGATTAAACAGAGGACCCATTTGGTAATTCGCTAAGGCGTCGATCGCCTGCTGGCGAATCTCAGGCGTAAAGTCCGCGAGGTCATCGATGGTGATGCCTTGCATATCGTAAGGCGCAGGCTTGGTTACATGCGGCTGCGTTGGCGACAGCACCTCACCAGGCACAATAGAGGCCGGCACGGGCTTGTCGACGATAGGCCACAGAGGCTCTCCGGTAATGCGGTCGAAGGCATAGACCCAAGCCTGTTTCGTGATCTGCGCAATTGCAGGCACTTTGCCACGACCAGGCATGTCGAGGTCTAGCAAGACAGGCGCTGTGGGATTATCGAAATTCCAGATTTCGTGTTTCACCATCTGGAAATGCCACTTGCGCTCGCCGGTGCGAGTATCGAGTGCGATAAGCGCCGCGCCGTAGAGGTTGTCTCCGGGACGGAAACCGCCGTAGTAGTCGATAGTTGCGCTATTGGTCGGAATGTAAACGAGATTGTTCTCGGGGTCTGCCGACAGCGGCGCCCAAGAGGAGACATCGCCAGTCCATTCCCATGCGTCATTTTCCCATGTCTCATGGCCGTATTCGCCTGGCTTGGGGATGACATTAAACTTCCACTTGAACGCGCCAGTGCGGGCGTCGTAACCGAGGATATCGCCTGGCACGTTTTCTACGCGCGACTGGTGATAGCCCTGCTCTGCTGAGTTACCAACGACAACGGTGTCATTAACAACGATCGGCGGAGACGAAGACGTGATGTAGCCAGTCTCGAGTGGTAGGCCTTCATAGGGGTCGTACGGATGACCCAAGTCGGCGAGCATGTCGACGACGCCTGTTTTAGGGAAGCCATCGATAGGAACCGGCTGGCCGAAACCTTCTATAGGCACGCCCGTGTCGGCATCGAGCGCCGTAAGGAAGAAACCTGGGGAGGCTATGTAGACAACGCCACGGCCATCAATGCGTGCAAAGCCAACGCCTTTGCCGTAATCGGCGCGCATCGAATACTCGCCTCGGGGCGTGTCGGGCTCACGGTAAGACCAGAGCGTCTCGCCCGTCTTGGGGTCAATCGCCACCACGTGGCGCTTATTGCCCGCAACGGTGAATAGCTTGCCATCGATTAGTGACGGCGTAGAGCGACCGCTAACAGCCTTGAAGCTGGCGCCGTCCCATTCCCATGCAACCTCGAGGTCGGCGAAATTTTCTGCAGTGATCTCATCGGCTGGCGAATAGCGCGTATGCGCAAAGTCGCCGCCAAGCGTGAACCACTCTTCGGGATCTTGAGCGGTTGCTGTGGCGGAAACACCCAGGGCGATAGCCCCTAAAGTCATTCCGCGTAGCACGCTGCGGGTCATCGAATTACTACTTAACAATCGCATAACTCTCTCTCTTCTTTAAGCTGAACTGATACCTACACTGCCTAGCTAATTTCACTGGTATTTAACGACGCTAAAAATATCAAGAATTGCGCGTCAGGACTATGATTAATTGAAACAGGCAAGGCGCGCAGCCCAACAAAAAATCAGGCAACTTGTGAGCGCCAGAACTAATGACTTGTGCTATAGTCGCGCGCCGTGGGCAAAGAGCCTCGAAATCAACGTGTTAGGCGCTTATCCGGCGCTACGACTAAGACAGCGAATCAAGTGGCCGACGCGCGCGAACGACCTCTAGCAGCTTAAAAATTAGCTTAAGTAATAATTGCATATGATTGATAATAAAGAGAAATATGTTGTAGGATGGCGGGAGTGGCTGACGCTACCCAGCCTTGGTATCGTTGCGATCAAAGCCAAGATAGATACCGGTGCACGCTCCTCTGCTATTCACGCTTACAGTATTGAGACCGAGCTAATTGAGGGCCAAGAGTTCGCTATCTTTCAGGTGCATCCTATGCAAGATGATCTGAGCAATTCGATTACCTGTCGCGCCCCTATTGTCGATCGCCGCATAGTGCGAGACTCAGGCGGCCACGAAGAAGAAAGACTGTTCATCTCTACCACCGTAGAATTTATGGGCAAACATTGGGAGGCTGAGTTCAGCCTAACTAACCGAGAAAATATGGCATTTAGAATGCTACTGGGACGAACCTCATTGGTCGGAGGCGGGTTAATTGTCGACCCAGCTCGGTCCTTTACCCAAGGCGAGGAACTCGCTGCAAAGAAACCCACTGCCAGCAAGGAAAGTCAGCTATGAAAATCGCCGTGCTCTCACGCAATCGCAACCTCTACTCCACGCGACGCCTAATCGAGGCTGCAACAGAACGCGGTCATGAGGTGCGTGTGCTCGACGCACTGCGCTGCTACATGAACATTACCTCACACAGGCCGACTATCCACTACCGAGGCGAAATACTCGAAGACTTCGACGCGATCATTCCTCGCATTGGCGCATCGGTAACTTTCTATGGCACCGCGGTACTGCGTCAGTTTGAAATGATGGGCGTTTATCCCCTCAACGAATCTGTCGCTATTTCGCGTTCGCGCGACAAACTTCGGTCATTACAACTTCTCTCCCGTAAGGGTATCGGCCTACCGATCACCGGCTTTGCAAACAAGCCCGATGACATTCAAGATTTGATCAAAATGGTGGGCGGCGCCCCGCTCGTCATCAAACTGTTAGAGGGTACTCAGGGCATAGGTGTGGTGCTCGCCGAAACCCGCAAGGCTGCAGAGAGCGTGATCGAATCGTTTCTCGGCCTCAAGGTCTCGGTACTCGTTCAGGAATACATTAAAGAAGCGGGCGGCGCCGACATTCGCTGCCTCGTCGTCGACGGCAAAGTCGTCGCCTCAATGAAGCGACAAGCCAAAGAAGGTGAATTTCGCTCGAACATTCACCGTGGTGGCAGCGCATCATTAATCAGGATAACCCCAGAAGAGCGCACTACTGCAGTACGCGCGGCCACAACAATGGGGCTCAATGTCTGCGGTGTGGACATTCTTCGCTCAGCGCACGGCCCCCTCGTTATGGAAGTGAATTCCTCGCCGGGTCTTGAAGGCATCGAGAATGCCACGGGCAAAGACGTTGCCGGGCTCATTATCCAGTTTATGGAAAAAAACGCGAAGCGCGGCAAAACGAAAACCCGAGGAAAGGGTTAATAATCAATAAATTACGCTTTGATTCTGAAGCTTTTTGAGATAACGAGAGTGGCACGCAACGAACAGACCAAGCAAACAGCAATCAGCATTTTAGGCACAACTATCAAGCCCGGAGAGCGCGCCTCAATCGACCTCCCCGTGCCTAGCCTCTACACCCATACGGCGCTCGAAATGCCCGTTCAGGTTATCCATGGCAAAAAGCCTGGGCCGACACTTTTCATCTCTGCCGCCATTCACGGCGACGAGATCAATGGCGTAGAAATCATCCGGCGCGTTATGCACCAGCGCAGCATAGGCAGGCTGCGCGGCACACTCATTGCCATCCCCGTTGTTAATATCTTTGGCTTCATAAACCAGAGCCGCTACCTACCCGATCGACGCGATCTCAACCGCTCGTTTCCAGGCTCTGAATCAGGTTCGTTGGCAGGTCGCATCGCCAACCTCTTTCTCAATGAAATCGTGTCACGCTGCACACACGGCATCGACCTCCACACGGGCGCAGTGCATCGCGAGAACTTTCCCCATATTCGCGCCGTGCTCGACGACGATGAGACAAAGCGTATGGCGAGCGCCTTCATACCGCCGGTAATCCTCAACACGCAAATAGTCGAAGGCTCACTGCGACAAGAGGCAGAGAAGCTCGGAGTTAGTGTCATAGTTTACGAGGCAGGCGAGGCGCTGCGTTTCAACGAGGTTGCCATACGCGCAGGCGTCAGGGGCGTAGACTCGGTGATGCGTGAAATAGGCATGCTGCCCAAAAAGAAAGCGCGCAAAAGCGACCCCGTTCCCGTTGTCGCTACCGACTCATCGTGGATTCGTGCGCCGCATAGCGGCATCTTACGCATGATCAAACCACTGGGTGCGCGCGTCTCGAAAAATGAAGTCTTGGGCATCATCTCCGACCCGTTTGGTGATTCGGAACATAAAGCCATCGCTCCGTTTGGCGGGATAATAATCGGCAAGACAAATCTGCCACTAGTGAACGAAGGTGAGGCGCTGTTTCACGTTGCCCGCTTTGAGAGCACCAGCGCTGCGGCGAGCCAGATCGAAGAGTTTCAAGCAGAGATGGACCCACTCACCGACGACGCCTCGGTCAATGAGCCCGCAATCTCTTAAGAGCACATCCTAAACAAGCGGCTTGTGCACTACCAAGGCAAGGGGCGGGGTTCCGTTTGTCGCAAACAAAGCTTGGCCCATAGCCCGAGTGAGGATTCTTTATCGATAACGCTGCTAGTCTCTGTAGGCATAGAAGGCTCGCGCTGCCTTATAGAGGCTGTGAACGTCGATCTTCGAACTCACTGCATAAGGCGTGTGGATGGATAGCAGCGGCACGCCGAAATCGATCACCTCGATATTCTGACTAGAGAATTCTCCACCGATAGTGCCTCCACCTGCGCTGCCGACTTTGTAGGTCGCCGTTTGCCAAGGCACTTGATTGTCATCGAGAAGCGCTCGCGTCCACGCCATAAACTCGCTGTTAGCCGTGTTGCCTTGCCCGTAAAGCTTAAGGTTAACGCCATAGCTAAGCTTAGGCGCGTTGCCTAATTCCCAGGCGCCCGGATTCATTGGATTCACGCCGGGGTTCACATCGATCGAAATGAATTTAGTGGCACGCAGGGCTTGTCTAAATAGCGGCTCGCGATAATCACTGCCCAGTTCGGTATAGAGAAGGCGCGACAGTAGGTCGGCGAAATAATCGGAGCCCGCGCCCGTATTATTTCTGTTCCCAACCTCTTCGTTGTCTACAAAATAGGCGACAGTCGTTGTCTGCGGACGCTCGACTGCAGCGATTGCACGCAGCGTTGCGTAGCCAGCAAGGCGATCATCCTGGCCGTAGGCTGCGATGAGGCCACGGTCAAAGCCCATGTCGCGCGGCGCGCCAGCGGGCACGAGCGAAAGCTCGGCAGACACCAGATCCGCTTTGCTAATACCGTATTCGGCGGCCAAAAAAGCGAGCACTTGATCGCCTACGCCCCCACCCTCCTGCGTATCGGGGATATGCGCGATAACCGGATCCAAGTCCTCCGGCCCCAAAAATTCACTCAGGGTTTTGGAGTTGCGCGAGCGATCAACATGAGGCGACAGTTCTGGGATCATGAAGATAGGATCGCTCGGGTCGAGACCGATCTCGATTGTCACAGACGTGCCGTCTTTTTTATCTACCCGACCCATCAAGGCGAGCGGAAGGTTTGTCCACTGGTGAAATTTAATGCCGCCATGATAATTCGTTTGAAACAGCGCAAATTCGCTGTTTTCGTAGAGCGGACGGCCTTTGAGTTCGAGCCGCGGGGAATCAATGTGCGCGCCGACCACATGAAAGCCTTCCTGCAGACCATTCTCACCAATCACCATCAGCGTAATTGTGCGATCGCGATTAACCTCATACAGCTTCGCACCCGGCACTAGCCTAGTCGCAGGCGTCAGCGCGGCGAAACCATTCTCCTCGGCAAAGGCTATAGCCTCGGTCACGAAGCTCAGCTCGGTGCGCGCCTTGGCAATAAAATCCTTATAGTCTTCGGCAAAGGCAAACACTTCGGCGCGCTCGTCTGCGGATATTCCCACCCAGCTAGAAGCGCAGTCTAAGCGATCGCTGCACGTCTCTTGCGCCAAGGCAATCGATGAGAACAGCACATTGATGACGAAGCTAGCGCCCATAGCGGCACTGGCTGCGCCCGGGATTACTGCCTGATTAGGGCGCAAGGGCCGAGAGTTTTTAGGGTAGTTGAAAGACATTGTCGCGACTCCGATATACCGCCACGCGGCATTGATGGCTAAAGTTGAAATAGCACAAATTGAGCCAAAGATAACAGGCTATTAAGGCGCAGGAAACTGAGCGAGGCAGTCGGCAAAGGTGTTGGCGTCAATATTGCCTCCCGACAACACAGCGCACGCCGTTGCACCCGGCACTGGGCGAATATGCCCACTGAGTAACGCGGCAAGTCCAACCGCGCCACCCGGCTCGACAACGAGCTTGAGGTAGCGAAAAGCAAAGCTAACTGCCTGTGCCACTTCGTCTTCGGAGACGCTGACAAACCGGTCAACTAGCCTGCTGTTAACAGCCCAAGTAAGCACGCCCGGCTGAGTTGCCATCAGGCTGTCGCAGCGCGTTGCAGTTTGAGGATCGATACGCACACGCGCTCCCTGCTCTGCCGATTGCACATGGTCGTTATAGGCGTCTGGCTCCACGCCGACAACGCGGCATTCCGGAGCAAGACCGCGCACCGCAGTAGCAACCCCAGACATCAGGCCGCCCCCACCGACTGGACTCAACACTAGGTCGGGCTCCCAGCCACGTTCGCGCAGCTGTTGCACCAGTTCCAAACCACAAGTCCCCTGCCCTGCCATCACGGCTACGTCGTCGAAAGCCGGAACAAGGACTGCGCCTGAATAGTCGGCAATCTCGGCGGCGATCTCTTCACGGGATTCGGTTTTACGGTCATACGCACGCACTGCAGCGCCGAGAGCCTCGGTGCCTTCGCGCTTAATCGTGGGGGCGTCGGTTGGCATAACGATGGTTGCTTTCATCCCCAGCAGCCGCGCAGCATACGCAATTCCCTGCGCATGATTGCCCGAGGAGAACGCGACGACGCCGAGCTCGCGCTCCTCTTGAGTCAATTGAACTAACCGGTTGTAGGCGCCACGAAATTTGAACGCGCCTATGTGCTGGAGGTTTTCGGCTTTTAAGAAGACTCGGGCACCAATGCGCCGATCGAGTTCGGGACTCGTGAGAAGCGGAGTTCGCACAGCGATACCTTCGAGGCGCGCTGCGGCGGCGGTTATATCTTGAAGGGTAATGGGCATTCTATGCTCTCCTTTAGACGCCTCTCAAAACGCCTTAGGTCAAATGCCTCTTAGAAGAAGACGGCTTCTTATTCGTGTCTTTATTTTTTGCAATTCGCCGCTTGCGCGCAACTTGCTGTGCATTGAGATTCTCTTCAGATTTAACGAAGGGATTATCGCCGCTGCGCAGCTCGATTCGAACCGGTGTACCCTCAAGTTTCAGCGCCTTACGGAACGTCTTCTCGAGGTAGCGCGTGTAATTTCCCGGCACCTTATCGGTCTGTTTGCCATGAATGACGATGATGGGCGGATTCTGCCCACCGGCGTGCGCATATCTAAGTTTAATACGGCGACCGTTAATAATGGGCGGCGCGTGATCAACCACTGCATCTTGCAGTATTTGCGTAAGCACATTAGTCGTGAGCTGCTTGCGCGCTGAGTCATAGGCGCGGTGAATTGACTCGTACAAGTCGCCAACGCCTGTGCCAAACAACGCAGAGATAAAATGAATTTTTGCAAAATTAACAAAGGTAAAACGGCGCTGAATGTCCGACTTAATCTTTTCTTTGCCTTCTTGGTCCATGCCATCCCATTTATTCAATGCGATAACCAATGCTCGGCCGGTGTCGATTACATAGCCCAGTAGATGGAGGTCTTGTTCGACAATACCGGTGCGCGCGTCGACTACAAGCACGACCACGTTGGCATCTTGTATCGACTGCAGCGATTTAACCACCGAGAATTTTTCTACGGTCTCGCGCGTGCGTCCACGCTTGCGAATACCTGCTGTGTCAATCAGGGTATAACGCTGGCCGCGACGTTCGAATGGAATATAAATACTGTCACGCGTTGTGCCGGGTTGGTCATAGACAACAACACGATCTTCGCCGAGCATGCGGTTTACCAAAGTCGATTTGCCTACGTTCGGGCGACCTGCAATGGCGATTTTTATGCCGGTGACGGCAACATTATCGATATCGAAATCGTCTTCGGATTTTTCTTTTTTAGCGATTTCGGCAAACTCTTCGAGTATGCCTAGCAGCAGAGACTTCACGCCACGACCCTGAGTCGCAGTGATAGGATGCACTTCGGTAAAGCCAAGGCTATAGAAATCGGCAAGCGCGATATCAGGGTCTAGTCCATCGATCTTATTGGCAACGAGATACGTGTGTTTCTCGCGCTTGCGCAGGTAATCTAAGATGCCGTGATCATCGGGCATGAGCCCGTCTTTAGCATCGACCATAAATAAAACGATATTCGCCTCGGCAATAGCTTGAAGCGATTGCGCGGCCATCTCCAAATCGATGCCTTCCTCATCTCCTGTAATACCGCCGGTGTCGATCGCAATAAACGACTGCCCCTCAACCTCACCCTCGCCGTATTTGCGGTCGCGAGTAAGCCCAGGGAAATTAGCAACAATTGCCTCGCGTGATTTAGTCAGCCGATTGAACAGCGTCGATTTGCCAACGTTCGGGCGACCAACGAGTGCGATAACAGGTTTCATGAGTGTCCTAATGGAACAGTAGTCGAGCTAGTGTGAAATATTGATGAAGAAAAGGCGGCGCGGCTTGACGCCCGCGCGGCGCTAATAACTAATTTGGCCTGAAAGCGGAGAGCTTTCCGCTATTGCCGTACACATAGAGCAGACCTCCGCCGCTAATCATCGCCGCGCGAACGCCATCGCCGTCGGCGCGCGTTCGACCGACAATGCGTCCGTCGATCTGCGAGAGCAAATGTACATAGCCTTCGAAATCGGTAACAGCTATGTAGTTTCCGACTGCGCGCGGCGCAGAAACGCTGCGAAATTTAAGATCGCTATTCTCCCAAACCACGTCGTCGCTGTTATCGCGGACCGCAGTGATAATCCCTTCATCATCTACGTAATAGAGATTGCCGAAGCCGCGCTCGATACCGTGATAGCTCGAGGCCTCGCGGCCCCATACGATGCGACCGGTGTTGACGTCGAGCGCCATAAGATTGCCTTGATAACTCGAAGCAAGGACTCGTGATCCGTCGACGAGTAGCTGCCCGTCTATGTCGATCACACGATCTATATCGTATTGGCCTTCGGGCACTGCGACGCGTTCTTCCCAACTCCACACGCCGTCATTCGCCTCGACTGCAACTAGAGTGCCATTGCTAAATCCAGCAAGCACCTTGCCTCCAGAGGCGAACACAGGACTGCTTGTGCCGCGAAGTGTTAGTGCGGGTAACGTTGTCTCATAGGTCCAACGTTGCTCGCCATTAGTTGCCTCGAGCGCGACGAGTTTCTCATCGACAGTCTGCACCACCACGATATCACCATTGGTTTTTGGCGCTGACAGCACCTCGCTTGACACAGGCATGGCCCAGAGAAGCGCGCCGGTTTCTTGATCTAACGCTACCACCTCAGCTGCTTCGGTACCGACCAATACGAGGCCAAATCCGGCGCCTACGCCACCTGTAATTGTTTCATCTAACCGCTCACGCCACAGTAACGCGCCGTCATTCGCCGAATAGGCGGCCACTGTCCCATCCGCACTCGCTGCAAAAAGTCGTGCGCCATCAAGAACGGGAGTAATGAGGTTAAATATTTTTCCCTGACCGTTACCGACGCTCGCATCCCATTCTCGCCTTAGCGAGACTTCGGCATCGATTCTATTTAGTTCGGTAGGTGGGTTTACTTCATCGTCGCCGAACCAATTAGTCGGATTTAGTTTGCCTGTATCGAAGCCGGCACAATTTGTCAGCGACGCCGCAAGCACAAGCAACACAGACCAGCGCGCTGCCAATCGATTGCTCGGGTTCAATTGGCTAGACGCCAGACTGTGTTTAGATGAAGTCATAATCTCTCTGTTTAGCAGCTCTGCTTCGAATTAACTTTCGACCCGCGCGAGGTCGTCGAGTTTCATGCGCAGCGAATCGCTTAACGATCCCGCTTCTTGAGCCGCAAGGTAAGCGTCACGAGCATCGGCGCGTCGATCTAGCGCAAGGTAGATATCGCCCCGCAGTTCGGAATAGCCTGCTTCGAAAGACTGAGGCGCCACTGAGTTCACTAGCGCAAGTGCGCGCTCTGCATCGCCTCTCGCAAGGATTACTCTTCCAAGCCTCAGGTTTGCGGTGAGCAGCAAGCCCGAATCGGTTTTGGCCATAAATCCTTTGCCGTGGTTGTCGATAATCCACTGCAGATCGGCTTCTGCCGCCTCGAGATCATTGCTCGCTACATGCTGAGACGCAGCAAAGAGGGCGCCGAACGAGGCATAAGTTGATTGCGAGAAGTCATCGCGCAGCTGTGCGCTCAACGCTATTATGCGGTCAGCATCGTCGGTAGCGATTTGCTGACCGGGCTCAACAAGCGTCAGCTCGAGTATTTCTTCGTAAAGATCGGATGCGGCACCTTGCGTAGCCAACTGCTGGCCTTCCCAAAAGTTCCAACCGCCAAACCCCGCCGCAACGATAACAATCGCTGCAACGAGCTGCTTTCCGTTTTCTTCCCACCACTTTTTGAGGGTCTCTAGGGTTTCTTCCTCAGCCGCGTTAATCGCCACGACGGTCTCCTTATTTGTTTATTACGCTGTTATGCGAACTTATTGTCGATAAGACTGCGCCATAAGTCTGTTCGAACCGGTTAACCCGTTATTCTAACTCGAATTACCTTGGGGAACACTGCTCTTTATGACAACTCGCCCACTAATTGATTCCCTCAGGCCATTTCATTGCGCCGTTATGCCTGAATTGGACGCTTCTGACGCAGTGCTGACAATGGGAACGGCGCGGAAGGCTAGGCTTGCGAAAGTCTTCGGCCGATCTGGTCTGGCGCTTCATCGAGAGTGAGCACAGCCTCCTCTCCCCCGTCTACGAGTTCACGGAGTTTCAAAACACCTTCGGCGAGTCCTTGAGCATCGAGGAGTATTGCAAAGCGCGCATTAAGACTAAACGCGCGCTTGAGCTGACTGGCGGGCTTTCCCCCGCCGCAGTGGCTGATAATTCTATGTTCTGGCATCGCATTACGTAAATTTGCTGCGAGCGCCTGCGCCTCTTTGGCTAGCCCGTTGGGCACGACAATGTAGAGGGCCGGCTGCGTGGCTTGCGGTACTTTTTCGAGCGTCTCGAGCATCAGCACTAATCTTTCAGCTCCCATAGCAAATCCTGCTGCTACTGTGGGCTTGCCGCCGAGCTGTTCTACAAGACCGTCGTAGCGGCCACCGCCGCAAACGGTGCCCTGCGCGCCGAGTGAATCGGTCACCCATTCGAAAACGCAGTTATTGTAGTAATCAAGACCGCGAACGAGCCGCGGATTAACCTCAAAAGCAATGCCTGCATTATCGAGAAGCCCCTTGAGCTCCTCAAAATGGGCGATGCTTTCTGCGCTCACGTAATCGGCGAGAACCGGCGCAGCCGCCAACAGTGCATGCATGTCGGGATTTTTGCTGTCGAGAATCCGAAGCGGATTGCTATAGAGGCGATTACGCGCATCGTCGTCAAGGCGCTCGCTATGGCTCTCTAGATAAGCTGTGAGCGCAGCACCGTAGGCTTGGCGCTCGGCCGACGCGCCAATATTATTGATTTGAAGAACAAGCGCCCCGGCAATATCGAGCTCGCGCCACAGGTCTGCGGACAACTGGATAAGCTCGGCGTCGATGTCTGGTCCAGACATACCAAAGGCTTCGACACCAAACTGCTGGAACTGGCGATAACGCCCTTTCTGCGGACGTTCATGCCTAAACATGGGGCCCTGATACCAAAGCCTCTGCTGTTGGTTATAGAGCAGTCCATGCTGATCGGCGGCCCGCACGCAACCCGCAGTGCCCTCTGGTCGAAGACTCAGATTATCGCCATTGCGATCGTCAAAGCTGTACATCTCTTTTTCGACAATGTCGGTGACCTCGCCGATAGAGCGCTTGAACAGCTGTGTCTGCTCGAGCACCGGAAACCTAATCTCCTGATAACCAAAACGATTAACGACCCGGTGAAACGCGGCTTCGAGCACTTGCCATGTTGAGGTTTGAGCAGGGAGAATGTCGTTCATGCCGCGAATTGCTTGGAGTTTTGCCATGGTGATTTGTCGTAGCCTAAGTCTTATGCAGGGCCTAGCAGGCTAGGCCATGGGATGATTTTGATGCGCCTAGCTCGACGCGATAACGTCTTTTTTAAGCGCGACTCGCGCACGAACCATCGCCTCAAGATCGTCGACGAGCGTGGCGTTCTGGATTTTTCTTGATGGCACTCCCTCGACATAGGCGAGGTTATTAGGACTCGCGCCAGTTAATCCAATCTCGGCGACCTTCGCCTCGCCCGGTCCGTTAACAATGCAGCCGATTACCGCCACATCGATCGGCGTCGTGATGTCTTCGAGGCGTGACTCAAGCTCATTCACAACCGAGATGACATCGAAGTTCTGACGCGAACAACTCGGGCAAGCAACCAAATTCACGCCCTTGTGACGTAAACCGAGGCTTTTGAGAATATCGAAGCCAACTTTAACTTCCTCGACAGGATCAGCGGCCAGCGATATGCGGATCGTGTCTCCAATACCTTCCATCAACAGCGCGCCAAGCCCGACAGCAGACTTGACCGTACCAGAACGCAGGCCGCCCGCCTCGGTAATACCGAGGTGCAGAGGCTGATCGATCTGCGTCGCGAGTTGACGGTAGGCGGTGAGCGTCATAAAAATCTCGGACGCCTTTAAGCTGATCTTGAAATTCTGAAAATCGAGTTTATCGAGTATGTCGATCTGCGTTAGAGCAGACTCGACCATCGCTTCGGCACTGGGCTCTTTGTATTTACGCAAAAGAGTCTTGCCCAGAGAGCCTGCATTAACGCCGATTCTTAGCGGTATACCCTTATCTTTTGCGCTATCGACTACTGCACGAATCCGTTTCTCGCTGCCAATATTGCCAGGGTTTATGCGCAGGCAGTCGACGCCCGACTCCAACACTTGGAGCGCGATCAGATGATCGAAATGTATGTCCGCGACAAGAGGCACATTCACCTTGGAGCGAATCTCCTTAAACGCCGCAGCTGCATCCATACTCGGCACCGAGACTCGCACAATGTCGACGCCTGCCGTAACAAGTCGCTGGATCTGCTTAAGCGTCGCGTCAACGTCACAAGTCTCTGTATTGGTCATGCTCTGCACGCTAATGGGTGCGTCGCCGCCTACAGCAACATTGCCAACCATAATTTGGCGCGTCTTACGGCGTGTAATATGATTCTGAGAATTCATGGATTCGGGCTCAATTTACTAGTTGTCTATGGGCTAAACGTATTCTGATTGTGCGCGCTTTACCCGTTTAAAAACCACAGGACGCCGAAAAGGCTCGCGAAAACAAACAGCGAAAGACTTAACCAGCGCTGGTTGCGGTCGACGCGCGTAAGCTTTCGCTTTGGCACACCCTCTGCCTCTTTCTCTTTTCTTGCGATCTCTACCAGAGCTTCGAACATCGTCATCAGGGGTTCGGTCGGCATTTCAAGCAATAAGCAATAATTTCTTACGTAACCGCGTGCAAAGACGACGCCGGGCAGCCTGTCGTAGGCGTCTTCTTCGATAGCCCTCAGGTAGTGCCGAGTGATGTGCAGCTTTGTGGCAAGCTCTTCTTGTTCGAACCCCTGCCGCTCGCGCTCTGCCTTTAGCCGCGCGCCCGGCGAGCTTAGATCGATTTCTGTATCGGCCGCTTTCGCGCTGCGCGTATCGTCGTTCGAGTTCTCAGTCATAAAATCTGTCGCCCTTTTCATCGTCGGGCCCTTGGCTACTTTAGCGACTGCTAGTCGCCCAACTAGTCGCCTAAAGCTGACGAAATGGCGGAGTTCGCCTGCCTCTGCAAACGAGACTGTTTAGTTTAAGTTACGTGTCGCAATTCTGGTATCAAGTAGACGCTGCCAGGTCGCTGCTGCGTCGTCATCGCCTGCGTCACTGGCGAGATCGTGTCCTGCTTGTAATGCTCTATCGCTATGCGCAACGGTTTCTGCACTGCCTGCGTCGCTCCGTGCATTGAGATAGCGCTCGAACCACGCCCGCGCCTCGGGCCACTCGCCGCGTTCAATGCTAAGGATACATAGCTCTAACGAAGACTGCACTAACGATGGTTCTAAGTACGTTGCGCGTAAAAACGCCTCGCCCGCATCGGCGGTGTTCTTTAATTCAAGAGACGTCAGTCCGAAATTCTCATAGGCCTCTGCAGGCCCTGCATAGCTGGTGTCTGCGACAACGCTTTGCAGCTCAACATAGGCCTCTGAATAACGCGCCCGCTCAAACAAAAATGCGGCGAAATTGTTACGGATACGCGACGCTTGGGGCGCCTTGCGCAGCGCGAGCCTAAAATACTCTTCGGCGAGACCGTAATCTTGTTCCCGCTGCGAAATCAGCGCCAACACCTCGAGGCTTGCCGCAGCACCATCATCGAGCGCAAGCGCATTGTTTGCGTTGCGCCGAGCCGACACCAACTCTCCAGCTTCGAAATAGGCGAGTGCTAAGCGGGAATAATCTATCACCGCCTGCTCCTCTGATGATGCAGGATCGAAGCCGCCGGTAGTTGTAGTGACACAAGAGACGACCGAGGTCAGAAGCAGTGCCGCGAGCGAGACGCGCAGCGCACCACGCTTAAGAGAATAATTAGTGCTGACGTTAGAATACGGAACTTGCATAGCGTTACCGTCTCCTTTGCCGCTAGGCTGAGTCTGCGGCGCGCGCCTGATCCGATGAGGCAGCAATGATGTTCGCCGAATGCTTTGCAAGATGGCGACTGCTGCGCTTGGTCTGATCCGCCACGTCGCCAACAAGCTGACCACAGGCCGCACCAATGTCATCGGCCCGTGTAGTGCGCACCGTAACGGTATACCCGGCTTGCTGTAAAATTTGCCTGAAGTTAGTGATCGACGTGCTGCTCGGACGCCGATAGTCGCTCAATGAGAAAGGGTTGAATGGAATGATATTAACCTTGCAGGGGAAGTCTCGAAGCAGTTCGCCGAGCTCACGCGCATGCTGCCGATGGTCATTAACACCGGCAATTAACGTGTATTCGATAACTGGCACGCGCTTGTCATTCAAGCTCGCCATATAACCCTTAACAGAGTCTAACAGCATTGCGATGGGGTATTTTTTATTGATCGGCACAAGCTGACTGCGCAATTCGTCGTTTGGCGCGTGAAGGGAAACCGCTATCGAGGCATCGGTGTAATCTTTTAGCCTGTTAATCGCCGGCACAACACCCGACGTGCTGATCGTCACTTTGCGCTTCGACAGGCCGTAGGCGCAGTCTTCCATCATGAGAGAGAGCGCATCCATTACAGGCTCGAAATTGAGCAGCGGCTCGCCCATTCCCATCATGACGACATTACTCACTGGACGCTCTTGTAGGCTATCGAAACCGCCAAGGCGCTTATTCGCCCACCACAGCTGCCCGATTATCTCAGCGACTGTTAAGTTGCTGTTAAAACCTTGCTTGCCAGTAGCGCAGAACGAGCAGTCTAGTGTGCAGCCAGCCTGCGATGAAATACACAAGGTGCCGCGACCCGACTCGGGAATGTAAACCATTTCAACCCGACTACCGCTCGCCACTTCGATAATCCACTTATAGGAGCCGTCTTCTGACGCGTAATCTTCAACAATTTTGGGGAGGACTATTTCAGCTTCTGAGGCCAGGCGGTCGCGCAAAGGCTTGCTGATGTCCGTCATCGCTTGGATGTCGATTACACCACGTTGGTGAATCCACTTAAGGACCTGTGCGGCGCGAAAGGGTTTCTCGCCGAGGGAGTGGAAGTAGTCGCGCAGTTGAGCGAGGCTCATCCCTGCTAGATTAGGTTTGGCTGCCAGCGTCATGACGAATCAGTCTCCTAGCAGTACTCGCAAGGCGAGCCCACCGCGCAATAGCCGCGCCAGCCGAGAAAGCTGGCGTAGGCGTTAGCTGTTTATGAACAGATCTCTTCGTCTTTGAAGAAATAGCTTACTTCGCGCTGTGCAGACTCAACTGAGTCAGAACCGTGAATAGCGTTAGCATCAATAGAGACCGCGAAATCGGCACGAATAGTTCCGGCTTCGGCATCTGCTGGGTTGGTTGCGCCCATAAGTTCACGATTCTTGAGGACTGCGCCTTCACCTTCGAGGACTTGAACCATCACGGGGCCCGAGGTCATGAATGCAATGAGGTCGCCAAAAAAGCCGCGCTCGCGGTGTTCCGCGTAAAAGCCGCCAGCAAGTTCGTCGTCGAGACGAAGCATTTTAGAAGCGACGACCTTAAGGCCCGCCTTTTCGAAACGGCTGTAGATTTCACCAATGACGTTCTTGGCTACGGCATCGGGCTTAATGATAGAGAGTGTGCGTTCAATCGCCATTGTAACTCCAAATTTTGCTAGGTGAGCCAGATAAACCTGACTCATGTATTTCAAAGAGCGCGTATTATACGCACAATTGAGCAATTTTTATACGATTATTACATGATTCGCTGCCGACTAGTCAGCCGCCTCTTCGATCCACGCCGCTTGAATCGCCTCGAGGACTTTCTCGCCGCTGCGCTCCGGATCGTCGCCAAAGTCGTCTAGCTCACAGACCCACTGATGGAGGTCTGTGAAGCGCACATACTGTGGGTCGACATCGGGATGCTGATCGAAAAGCCCCATTGCGATTTCACTGACATCTGTCCAACGTAAACTCATGGCCTTGCCTCCGCAAAATTTCCTGAGAGCGAATCGCTCTAATGAACTTCAGACACCATGTTAATCGTGTATTTGGGTATTTCGATAACGAGGTCTTTCGTGCCGACTTTTGCCTGACAGCTTAGCCGAGATTCCGGCTCCAGACCCCAAGCCTTATCGAGATAATCTTCTTCGTTTTCCTCTGCATCCTCTAGCGAGTTAAAGCCCTCACGCACAATCACATGGCATGTAGTACAGGCGCAGGATTTTTCGCAGGCATGCTCGATCGCCAGCTTGTTTGCCAGCGCAACATTGAGAATGGTCTCATCGGACTCCACTTCGATAACCGCGCCATCAGGGCAAATAGTGTCATGCGGTAAAAAGGTAATCTTGGGCATCACGCCTCTCCTTAAATTTGTTCGTCTCTGTGACGGCTACTCGGTTAGAGCGGCGCTTCACGTGTTGGTTTGTTAGTTGAATACGTCTACCATTAGGCATAACGCCGACCTATTCGCTTATTGCGGCTCAGATCGATTCGCCCTGTAATGCGCGCGCAATATGCTCATCCATGCGCCTTGCTGCGAAGTCACCACTAATTTTATTGAGCGCCGCGGTAAGATCACTCACCTGTGTACTTGACCCAGTTTCTAGCGCTGCAGCAAGTGCTGCTACCCCTTCATTGATCTTTTGCTGCTCACCTTCTTCTAAGAGCTGGGGATCCGCGAGCACTGCCGCAGCGACAGCATCGATCAACTGGATCGCATCGACCTTCGCCTCCTGCAACGACCGCAGCTCCATATCGGCACGTGCATTTTCTTGCGAAGATTGCAGCATGCTCTCGATCGTATCAGCCTCGAGACCGTAGCTCGGTTTTACCTGAATCTCAGATTTCGCGCCGGTGAGAGTCTCCTCTGCACTCACACTTAACAGTCCGTCGGCATCGACCTGAAATGTCACCCTAATTTTCGCTGCCCCAGCAACCATGCCCGGAATGCCACGCAACGTAAAACGCGCAAGCGAGCGGCAGTCGGCTACCGCTTCCCGCTCTCCCTGCATCACATGCAACGCCATCGCGGTTTGGCCATCTTTAAATGTTGTGAACTCTTGAGCACGCGAAACGGGAATAGTCGTGTTGCGGGGTATGATTTTTTCAACCAGTTCACCCATAGTCTCGATTCCCAACGACAGCGGAGTGACATCCAGGAGAAGAAAATCAGTATCGGATTTGTTGCCAATCAACACATCGGCCTGTATGCCGGCGCCCACCGCTACCACTTTATCTGGGTCTATGCTGGTGAGCGGCTCACGACCAAAGAACGCCTCAACAGCGGCTCGAACGAGCGGCATTCGTGTCGACCCGCCGACTAAAATCACGTTGTCGATATCGTCGAGTTCGAGTCTCGCATCGCGCAGTGAGCGACGGCAGATCATCATCATACGCGCCAGCGGCTCCTTGGCGATTTTGGCAAACTGCTCTCGTGAAAGCGAGCCTGTGTAGTCGCCCATCACAAAATCGACGCGGTCGAGATCGCTGAGCTGGTGTTTTAGCTCGTTCGCTAATTGCTGCGCTTCACCTTCGTTGAATGACGCGTCTCCGCATTGCTCGACAAGCCATGCCGCCAACAATCTATCGAAATCGTCGCCACCCAGATTGGTGTCTCCGCCGGTCGACAGCACTTCGAAAACACCGCGTGTGAGACTCAAAAGCGACACATCGAACGTACCGCCACCTAGGTCGAAGACGACGATATTCCCTTGATCGGCGCTATCTAAACCGTAGGCCACCGCAGCTGCAGTAGGCTCATTGAGTAGACGTAAAACGTTAAGCCCCGCGAGCGCCGCTGCCTCTTTCGTTTGTTGGCGCTGAGCGTCATTGAAATAAGCGGGAACAGTAATGACCGCACCTTCGAGCTGGCCTTTTAACGCGCTCTCGGCACGTGTCTTTAAAGCCGCCAGAATGTCCGCCGACACCGCCACAGGGTCTTTACTCCCCGCCCGGGTCATGACTGCTGGCGCCTTATCGTCTCGACTCGTGTCGAATTCGTAGGGCAGATAGTGACCGAGCTGCCGCAGTTCAGAAAGCCCTTTGCCCAGCATCCGTTTTGCCGACACTAGGGTATTTGGCGCATCGATTAGCGCGAAGGCTTTGGCTTGCTTGCCAACAAGCACTGCACCCTCTCGTGAATAATGCACGACAGAGGGGAGCAGATGCGCTCCTGCCTCATCGGGCAGCGTCTCGACCTTGAGTCCACAGCGAGCTGCGACAAGCGAATTGGTGGTGCCGAGGTCTATGCCAACAGCGAGCCGATGTTTCGGCCGTGCAGGCTTACCGCCTGGTTCTTGTATCTGTAGTAACGCCATAAATCATCACGAAGGGTATTAGCTATTTAAAAGCCTAATCGCCTCTCCTCGCTCACCTCTATCTCTTGGAACAATTTGTGCAAAAACTGCAATTCGTGAAAAACGCGTTTCGCGCCGGACAAATCATTTGCCTCTAAACCGGCAACGAAGCGCTCTTCTCGTTCGGCGATGCGGTTTCCGATGTCCTGTTTTATTGGCGCGAGCACAGCAAGCCCGGCTTCTCCGGAAGGCGCGTCGGCCACCGTCTCTCTCAATTCCATTTGCTCCATCAAAACGGCCATGTCGAGATCAGTTTGCGACACGCCCTCCACATCGACACCGTGCAACTGAAGAAGATACCCCGCTCGCGCGAGGGGTGATTTTAGTGTCGCGTAAGCGTCGTTGAGGAGGCTGCTCTGCTGTAAGGCGAGCAATTTCGTCTGCTCATCTGCAGCCGCAACTTTGTCGGGGTGACTCTCGCTTTGCAGATCGCGAAAACGCGCTGAAAGCGCTTTTTTGTCGATGGCGAACCTGCGCTCGAGAGAAAAGAGGGAAAAATAGTCTTGAGGGGCTTGCATGATCCTTTGCCTTGTAAAGTCTGTGCCTAGGTCTGGATACATTATCGCACCCATCAACTCTGCAATACAGGCGAGTGATGCCGACTAGCACACGAGGCGATTAACGAGATGGGCTCTGGAAAACCAGCCCAGAGCAGCCGCGAGAGTTAGATACTAAAACTCTCGCCGCAGCCACATTCGCCTTTCGCATTGGGGTTGATGAACTCAAACCCTTCGTTGACACCCTGCTTGACGAAGTCCATTTCTGTGCCGTCGATATACAACAAACTCTTGGGGTCTACGACCACTTTAACGCCGGCCTCCTCGAACACCTGATCACCCACCTCAAGTTTGTCGACAAATTCGAGCACATACGCCATGCCTGAGCAGCCCGTGGTTTTAACGCCGACACGAATGCCGATGCCATGCCCGCGGGCATCCATTTGTTCGGCAACATGCGCTGCCGCTTCAGGAGTAATAGTAATCGCCATGGTTGTTACGCGCCGCGCTTTGATTTGATGTCTGCGATTGCTGCTTTAATCGCATCTTCAGCGAGCACCGAACAGTGAATTTTCACTGGCGGGAGGCCGAGTTCTTCGGCGATATCTGAATTTTTAATCGCCGCTGCTTCGTCTAATGAGCGACCTTTCACCCATTCGGTTAGAAGCGAGCTTGAAGCAATCGCCGAGCCACAGCCGTAAGTCTTAAATTTCGCATCTTCGATCACGCCGTCAGCACTGACTTTGATCTGCAGTCGCATCACATCGCCGCACGCAGGTGCGCCAACCATGCCAGTGCCTACGTTGAGGTCGGAATCATCCATTTTTCCAACATTGCGTGGATTTTCATAATGATCGATTACTTTTTCTGAATAAGCCATTTTAGACTCCTCGTTAAAAATTGATTAGTGGGCTGCCCATTGGACTTTGCTAATGTCGACACCGTCTTTAAACATATCCCAAAGCGGTGACAAATCGCGCAGTTTGCCAACAGCTTCTTTGACTTTTTCGATTGTGTAGCCGATCTCTTCTTCGGTTGTGAAACGACCAATCGTCATGCGCAGCGAGCTGTGCGCTAATTCATCGTTAAGCCCGATTGCGCGGAGCACATAAGAGGGCTCGAGGCTGGCAGAGGTACACGCCGAGCCTGATGACACAGCCAGATTACGCAAGGCCATCATGAGCGACTCGCCTTCGACAAAATTAAAGCTGATATTGAGATTCGCGGCAACGCGATGGTCGAGATCGCCGTTCACGTAGACCTCTTCCATGTCTTGCAGGCCTTCGAGTAGTCGATTTCGCAGTGTCAGAATGCGCGCGTTATCAGCCTCCATTTCGACCATGGCTAAGTGAAACGCCTCACCCATGCCAACAATCTGATGCGTAGCGAGCGTGCCCGAACGCATACCACGCTCGTGACCACCGCCATGCATCTGCGGCTCGAGACGAATGCGGGGCTTGCGACGAACAAACAAAGCACCAATTCCCTTAGGACCATAGGTTTTATGCGCAGTAACAGACATAAGATCAACCTGCATAGTTTCCATATCTATGCGCAGTTTGCCTGTGCTCTGCGCTGCGTCAACATGGAAAATAACGCCGTGTTCGCGCGTTACTTTGCCGATTGCTTCGATGTCGTTGATCACGCCGATTTCGTTGTTTACATGCATCAATGAAACCAGTGTTGTATCTGGACGAATCGCTGCAGCCACCATCTCGGGGCTTACTATGCCCGTTGAGTCGGGGTCGAGATACGTCACCTCGAATCCCTCGCGCTCGAGCTGACGACAGCTATCGAGCACGGCCTTGTGTTCAATTTTCGAGGTGATAATGTGCTTACCTTTCTTGACATAGAAATGCGCGGCACCCTTTATTGCAAGGTTATCCGACTCAGTAGCGCCCGACGTCCAAACGATCTCACGTGGATCGCAATTCAAGAGGTCTGCTACTTGCTTGCGCGCGTTCTCTACGGCCTCTTCGGCTTTCCAACCAAATTTATGCGAGCGTGACGCAGGGTTTCCAAAATTCGCTTCAAGGGTTAGGCACTCGGCCATCTTGGCAGCGACGCGGGGGTCACAAGGTGAGGTCGACGAGTAATCTAGGTAAATCGGAAATTGCATTTTGTACTCCGCTGTAAAAAGTCTGTTTTAGCCTGCGCAGCTAACAGTGCGCAGAATCAAAAATTCTAGTGCCGATTGATGGTCCCGGTCTAATTTTGTCGATCTGGCTCTCGATCTGGTTCTCGATCTATAGCGCCAATGCTGCGGACATCTCTGTCACGATGATCTGTCGTCGATCTTGGTTGTCGGCTATTTTCTTCACCTCGTTTTTAGCAACCAAATCAGCAAGGCTGATGCTCTCGAGAAACGTGTGTATTTGTTCACTCAGGTCTTCCCACAAGTAATGGGTTAGGCACGTCTCCCCTCCTTGGCAATCGCCTGCGCCCTGGCATTTGGTCGTATCGACAGACTCGTCGACGGCATCGATAATTTGCGCGATGAATATTTCACCGGAGCCGCGCTTAAGCTCATACCCACCACCGGGGCCGCGTACGCTGCTAACCAACTCGCACCTGCGCAGCTTCGAAAAAAGCTGTTCAAGATACGACAACGAAATAGCTTGTCGCGACGAGATATCGCTCAGGCTCACAGGGCCTTGGTTTTTATGTAGTGCAAGATCTAGCATTGCCGTTACGGCATACCGACCCTTTGTTGTTAACCGCATGGCGACGCCTCGCTTTCCTTCGAAACTTGGCAAATTATCAAATAACCTAGTGAATTAGTCAAGTATAGACTTGGAGGCAAAATAGGTTTCAGAGCGCGTAGTAAGGAGAGTCGCAGCGACAAGTGAGTCAATGCCCACTACACTACGCATACGCCCCCTACAGCTGAACCGATGAGCACCCCACCATGTATGTTGATTTACATTGTCACAGCCACTACTCAGATGGCGCACAGACACCGGAATACCTGGTTAGCGCGGCATTCGAGCGCGGGTTAAGCCATCTTGCACTCACCGACCACGACTGCCTCTGCGGCATAGAACAGCTTTGGAGGAATGTGCCCGAGGAAGCCAATTTGGCAGACAAACCCGGCTGGCGTGAGTTAAACCTTATCGCCGGAGTCGAAATATCCTGTGACTGGAATGGTTTAGAAATTCATGTGGTTGGTTTACTGCGAGAACTAAACGCACCTGCGCTTGCCACTCTGCTCAGCGAACAACAGCATCAGCGGCGACAGCGCGCTGCTGCAATCGCGGCCAAACTCGATGCTATTGGCGTCAGCGGCGCAAGCGACTACCTTGCCGCGCTGCCTGCAACCGCGCTAACACGCAGCCACATTGCTGACTTTTTAGTCGAGAGCGGCGCCTGCAAAAATAAACAAAAAGCATTCAAGTCCCATCTAGGCAGGCGCGGCAAGGCTTATGTTGCCGCTAAATGGGCAAGCCTTGACCAAGCGGTAAATGCGATACAGGCCACAGGCGGTATTGCCGTGCTTGCGCATCCAAGCCGCTACCCCCTCACCCGCAGCAAATTGTCACGCCTCATTGGAGATTTTAGCGCAGCGGGAGGCGAAGCAATGGAGGTTAGCTATGCCAACCTCGATCCTACTGCCAAAAAGCGACTGCTCGAACTCGCAAGCGAGCATTCTCTTTTCTATTCCTGCGGCTCCGATTTCCACACACTCGACTCTCAATGGACCGCACTCGGCAAATACCCGCGCCTTGAACCCTCAGCCATAAAAAATGCCATCTGGGAGCACCCAAGATGGCATTCTATTGTTTCGGCAGGACGGACTGTTTCCGCGCCGCCTTCGCAAGACAGCGAGTCTTAGACTCGACGCTTAACTGACGCGATGAGCGCACGAAAATAGTCTAGCAGCGTTTCATGCTTGTAATCGGTAAATTCCCCAGCATCCATAAACAACCCGTGTTCGGCGCAGGCTTCGTATTCAATATGCGATTGCTTCGCGTCGTTGATTTTTTGCATCGGCTCGCCGCAGCGAGGGCATTGAATGTCTCGCACTGCATTGTATGTTTTGCCAATAGCGGGGTCACCACTGTCGGCAAAGTCTGCCATCCAGTCATTCTTTAGTTGCTCCGCCTCACCGTTGTCGAACCAGAGGCCTTCGCAGCGCTCGCATTTATCGATAACTACTTTGCCGTGCAACGTTTCGATCTCGATCTCATGCATTGCTGAATTACACTTGGGGCATTCCATCTTACTCTCCTAGCATTGCCTAAATAACGCTGTTGTTTTTATTGTATGGATGCAACGACGAGACATCTCACCTGAGCCGATAGTAATAGCTTTTAGCATGAAGACCAAGCCTTTGCATCGCTTTGTATCAGTAGCTATAAACCACCGCGCTAATATCACTTGGGGCAATAGCCCCGCTCGCACACCGCCTTAACTCAGCGATTGAGAGCATGTGCATCCTATCAGGCCTCAGCCGTGCGCCCTCATCTCCCAACCCTGCAAGCACTATGGCGAGCGTTTCCGAGTCTGCGAAGCTCACTAGCTGCTCACTCGCCGTGCACGCCGATGCGTACAACGCGCGCTCGAATGCCTCTCTCTCTGCAAACCAACGTTGCTGATAGTCGGATTGAGCCTGTTCGAGTTGCTCGTCCAGTTCCTCTGCTTTTTGCTGCGCAATCTGTCCCAGCATCGCTATTCGCTCTGACAGAGGCACAGCTACGGCATAGGGGGCACCCGTTGGCACAGAATTGGCGCGCGCAACCGCTTCACTCATCTCGCTTAAATTCGCCTGCAGGTCCCGTCGCAGTTCCGCCAGCTCCTGGCGAATATCAGCATAGGTCGCATCATCAATACCCTCCAGCGAACGCAGTGCTTCTGCCGCTTCAGAAGCCTGTCTAAGCGCCGAACTAACGATTAACTCATAGTCGACATCCTGAATGCGACTTGCGAGGCTTGCCACCAAGGCGGAATCTGCTGTACCAGCATCCAGTGCTTGAGACGAGGGCGCTGCGGAGAAGCGTGAAAAAGGATTCTGACTGGATTGTAAATCACGCATTGTTGAGCTCAGCGCCGCGAGGCTTAGTCGCTGCCGACGATTGGCGAGAGGGCTGCGAATTTCGAGATAGGCGCCCTGCCCAAAAAGGTATCGCGACTGAATCGAGCCTACGTTCATGCCAAAAAGCCCGCCTGGCTCATCGAGACCGAGACCCACTGACAAAAGATCAGAAAAAACACCAAGCTCCTGACGCGAGCGCTCGAGCGCTTCTGCAGTGGGCTGCGCAATCGCTGAGCTAACAACCATGGATAAGGCCAACGAGGTGGCAGCCGAAGACTTGCAACATAAACGCGCGAGTTTTTTACACGCGGCATTAATCCGTGCCATGACGCCCCCCTACCTAACCGATTCATTAAAACTGACATAACTCGCCAGCTGCTGCAGCGAGCGCAGAGTTTCGAAATCGCTGTTAGCGAGCTGATCATAGCTCGCGCGGACCTGCTCTAAATCGTTGAGCCTCTGCTGTTCGAAGAACGCGAATAGCTGTTGAAAACTTGCCTCATTGCTCTCACGGGTCTGGCTGAGTACCGCTTGCATTAACGCAATAGTGTTCTGATCTTGCCGCTGTTCCAATCGTGTAATGAGTTGTTGAACTTCCTCCCGACTGATCATCTCCTCGGCACCAGCTGTCTTGTTTGCGTTGTCTTGACCACCAAAACTCAGACTAAATCCATCGTCGGTAGCGAGGAATCGAGCGTCAACAAGCAAGATCGCGAGCAGCACAAAGGAGATAGCCGAAGGCGCCCATTGCCACCAATTCAGCGTAGGCCAACGACTCTCGTTCACAGTCCCGCGCGAAGACACAGGCCCAGCTAGAGCGCGCACTCGCTCGCGATGAGCGGCAGCCGATGCAGGCAATGGCGCATCGCTCCAAGCATGAAGAGCGTTCTTAACGCCCGCAAAGCTGGCGAGCTCGGCGCTGCATTCGCCGCAGCCAAGCAAGTGGGCTTCAAAGGTTTCTCGTTCACTAGGAACAAGCTCATCGACAATATAGGCTGGGAGGCAGCGCGCCGTTTCAGGGCATTGCATAATTCTTCTCCGATACGTTTTTAAGTTTTTTGAGCGCGCTGTAAAAACGCGTTTTAGCCGTGTTTTCTGAGATGTCTTGCAACACGCCAATTTCTTCGAATGTCTGTGACTGAAATATTTTGAGTTCGACGACCAGCCGCTGCTCGATCGGTAATTCGGCGAGCAACGCCTGCACCTGCGTGTTGATTCGATCCTGCACCAATCGCTCATCGGGCTCGTTAGCCGAAGCCGAAGGCAATAGCGCGAGATCGTCTGTGTCTTCGAACTGACGGTGCTGAACTGGCGGTCGCCAGCGCCGCGCTAGATCAATCGATTTATTGTGTACGATACGAAACACCCAGCTGCTGAATTTAGACTCCCCGCGAAATCGATGCAGATTTTTGAAAACACCTATAAATACTTCCTGCATAAGATCCAACGCATCGGCGCTGTTGCCTGTTAGCCTGAGTGCCTGATTATAAATTCGCGACTCGTAACGTGCGACCAAATCGACCCACGCCTGCTTAGAGCCTGCGGCAGCAGCAGCAACTAACGCCTGATCTTCGTCGATTATCGAGGCCATGAATCGGTCCGGATTAAACTAGTATTGAACACACGCCTTTCAGTAGGCATGCGTGTCCTTATCGATTCAGCATACTGGCAATAGAGTCTTAGTCGCAACAGCGGACAAGATAGTTTGCACAAGAGGTGGAAGCGCGCGCCAGGAAGGCGCGCGGAGGGGAGAAACGGAATTAGCTCGCAGCACGCTCCGCAGAAACGGAGGTATCGGCTGCTGTCTCTTTAAGCAATTCGCTTACCGCACCCATAAGCGCATTAAGCGAAGAGGAAATGATATCTTTGCTAACAGCCACCCCACTAAACCGCCGCACACCGAACTTAAGCTGCATATAGGTTACGGCTTCGGCGTCTGACCCTTTGCCTAGCGCATGCTCACCGTATTCCATTACTTCGAAATCGATATTGAGAGCCCGCTTCAGCCCTTCGATAAACGCATCGAGCACGCCGTCGCCCTCACCTTTTATCTCTACGGGCTTGCCGGAAAGGTCGAGCATGGCCGAGAAGGTTTCGCGGCCTTGGTTTTTCTGAATACTAAAGTCTTCTAAGCTGGCAATCTTTTCAGACTGAAGGTAGTGCTCATTGAACAATCGCCAGATTGAATCGGGCTGAATCTCGCCACCGCTTTGCTCGGTGACACTCTGCACTACGCGGCTAAACTCAATCTGTAACCAGCGTGGTAACTCAAAGCCAAATTTGTTAGCGAGCACATAGGCGACACCGCCTTTGCCCGACTGGCTGTTTACTCTAATGACATCTTGGTAGGTACGGCCGAGGTCGCGCGGATCGATCGGTAAATAGGCGATCTCCCAGGTGCTACCTTCTTCATAAATATCGAGACACTTTTTGATCGCATCTTGGTGGCTGCCCGAAAATGCGGTAAACACGAGATCGCCTGAATAGGGCTGACGCGGATGCACGTCGATTTGCGTGCACTCTCGCACCACCGAGACAATGTTATCCATGTCGCTTAAATCGAGCTTCGGATCGACACCTTGGCTATAGAGATTCATCGCCATAATAACGATGTCCATATTGCCCGTGCGCTCGCCATTGCCGAGCAACGTGCCTTCGACCCTCTGAGCGCCCGCCATGACTGCGAGCTCTGCCGAACCCACTGCGCAGGCACGGTCGTTGTGCGTATGCAGGCTAACCACAATCGAATCGCGATTTTTAATATGGCGGCAGAACCACTCTATCTGATCGGCATAGACATTGGGCGTAGATACTTCGACTGTAGACGGCAAGTTGAAAATGATTTGCTTGTCAGGCGTCGGCTGCCATACATCGGCAACGGCATCGCATACCTCAACAGCGAAATCGATTTCGGTGCCGGTAAAGCTTTCGGGCGAATACTGGAATATCCAATCGGTTTCTGGCGCGAGTGACGCACAGCGCTGAACCTCAACAGCGCCCGCTTTCGCGATCGCGATGATTCCCGCCTTATCGGTCTTGAATACTTTTTCGCGCTGCACAACCGAGGTAGAGTTATACACGTGAAGTATCGCCTGCCGCGCCCCTTTGAGAGACTCGAACGTGCGCTGGATCAGCTCGGGACGCGCTTGGGTGAGCACTTGGATGATTACATCGCTGGGAATTTTGTTCTCTTCGATGAGGTAACGCACAAAGTCGAAGTCTGGCTGCGAGGCTGCTGGGAAGCCGACCTCAATTTCCTTAAAGCCAACTTCCACCAACAGTGCGAACATCTTCTTCTTTTGCTCGACTGACATCGGCTCGATCAGAGCCTGATTGCCATCACGAAGGTCAACGCTACACCACCTCGGCGCCTCGGAAATCACTTGATCAGGCCAAGTGCGATCCTTGATGTCGATAGTGGTGAAAGGCTTGTATTTCGTATGGTCGAACATCTCTTTATTCCTTTTGGGATTTCTATTTGCAAGCGTCGTGTCTGTTTAACGTTCTGCTTATAGACTCGAGAAATGCATTGTAGTGACTTTACAGGGGTGACTCTACTCATGAATTACACTAATATGGGATATTATTAGATAATATAGTCAAATTATAATAAGAAATTAGCTATAATCACTTAATAAACGATTTTCGATAGCGAAGGCAACAGCCATCGCCCCGTAATCTCATTCGACACGAGCGAAAACAGAGGAATACCAATGGACAAAATCGACCGACGCATCCTCGCCGAGCTCCAGAGCGATGGCAACATCACCAATCTCGAGCTAGCTGACAAAGTAGGACTGTCGCCCTCGCCCTGCGCGCGCAGGGTAAAGCAGCTCGAGGAAAGTGGCGTAATCGGGCGCACAGTCACGCTACTCAACCCCGCTAAATTAAATCTAAAGCTCACGGCGATTATTCACATAAACATGGACCGCCACACACCCGAGCGCTTTGAAGAGTTTGAAAAAACCGTGGCAGACTTCCCGGAGGTCGTCGAATGTCTGCTCGTCACGGGGCAATCAGCCGATTATCAGCTGCGCGTCCGGGTACCGGACATGGAAGGGTATCAAGCATTTTTGCTGAATAAGATAACCCGTATCGAAGGGGTCACGGATGTGCATTCGAGTTTTATTATGCGCGAGGTGGTGAGCAAAACAGAGATGCCGCTCAACCATATGATTTTAAGTTAAACCTAAATTCAGCCCTCTCGATAGCCAATGGCAGCCTCTCAGCTGCCATAGCCTTATTTACGGAAGCAGACTCGCCACTGCATCGCGCTCTTCACTGAGCTCAATTTCAGACTTGTCCATCAGGTCTTGGCTAAACGCGTTGATCTCAAGATCCTGAACGATGCTGTACTCACCGTTAGCGCACGTCACAGGGAATGAATAGATCAAGCCTTCGGTGACGCCATAGCTGCCATCGCTGTGGATGCCCATGCTAACGATTTTGCCATTAGTACCTAGCGCCCAGTCACGCATATGCTCGATGGCCGCATTCGCTGCAGAGGCCGCGCTCGACAGGCCGCGCGCTTTAATAATTGCTGCGCCGCGCTGCTGCACAGTGGGAATAAAGTCACCGGTGATCCAGTCTTGGTCAACAAGGCTAGCCGCCGGAGCACCTGCCACCGTGCAGTGATGAATGTCTGGGTACTGCGTCGCTGAGTGGTTACCCCAGATGATCATGCTCTCGACGTCAGTGCTGTGCTTGCCAGTTTTATTGGCAAGCTGCGCCATCGCTCGGTTATGGTCCAACCGCGTCATGGCTGTAAACTGGCCCGGCTTTAGATCCGGCGCATTGCGGTAAGCGATAAGCGCGTTAGTGTTAGCTGGATTGCCCACTACCAACACTTTCACGTCTTTGCTCGCATTGTCGTTAATAGCTTTACCTTGCGCCGAGAAGATGGCTGCGTTCGCTTCCAACAGGTCCTTACGTTCCATGCCCGGGCCGCGAGGACGCGCACCTACCAAGAGGCAGTAGTCGGCGTCTTTGAACGCAACATTCGCGTCGTCGGTTTGAACGATACCCGCCACTAAAGGAAACGCGCAGTCTTCGATTTCCATCACCGTGCCGGCAAGCGCGCCTAGCGCTGGCATAATTTCCAACAGCTGCAAAATTACAGGCTGGTCGGCACCGAGCATCTCGCCCGCGGCGATCCTGAACAGTAGGGAATAACTAATTTGGCCTGCGGCTCCGGTTACAGCGACGCGTACTGGTGCTTTCATCTTGAGTTCCTGTTGGGGATATAGTTTAGGGGTTCAAATTAACAAATTAATGGATTACTAGTTACGTAAGGGATCTGTTAGGCCGGGCATAGTAGCAAAAAAAGTCTTTTAGCGCTGCTACCGCAGTCAGGCGCAATTTCTGGCCAAGACAGCCCTAATCACACGCCCTTGCCGAGCAGCATCGCATCGCCATAGCTGTAGAAGCGGTAGTCATTTTCGACCGCCTGCTTATACGTCTCCATCAGCACGTCACGACTGCAGAACGCACTCACGAGCATTAATAGCGTCGACTGTGGCAAGTGAAAATTAGTAATCAGTGCGTCGACAACTTTAAATTCATAGCCTGGGTAGATAAAGATATCTGTCTCGCCACGCGTTGGTGCCAGCTCACCACCGGCTGCTGCAGACTCAAGGCTGCGGACTGTCGTTGTACCCACGGCAATCACTCTGCCGCCGCGGGCGCGACAGGCAGCGACTTTAACGCACACGTCTTCGCCCACATCGATAAGCTCCGTGTGCATCTTATGCTCTTCGATATTGTCTACGCGCACCGGCTGAAACGTACCCGCACCCACGTGCAAGGTAAGATAGGCGGTCTCCACGCCCTTCTCCGCCAACTCGGCAAGCATCTGTTCATCGAAATGCAGCCCCGCAGTTGGCGCGGCAACAGCACCATTTTCGCGCGCGTAAACGGTCTGATAACGCTCCTCGTCGAACGCCTCGTCCTCGCGCTTGATGTAGGGAGGCAGCGGCATGTGGCCATGCTCAACGAAGACCTCTTCGGGTGCTGCGCCGCCTTCGAATTGCAGAATGTAAAAATCTCCCTGCCGCCCTATCACCTCGACCGGGGCGAGTTCAGTGCCATCGATTGTCAACAGCGTGCCCGGCTTGGGGGATTTACTCGCCTTAAGCTGCGCGAGCACTTTATTGTCCTCCATCATTCGCTCAACCATTACCTCGACTCGACCACCAGAGGTCTTATGGGCAAAAAGCCGCGCGGGAATCACGCGCGTGTCGTTAAAGACCAACAGGTCTTTCTCGGTCACAAGCGACAGCAGATCGGCGAAACCACGGTGAGTAATTGACGAAGTCTCGGTATCGAGACACAAAAGCCGACTCTGGCGGCGCTGTTCGGCGGGGTAGTGCGCGATGAGGCGCTCGGGTAGATCGAAGTCGAAATCAGACAGCTGCATGGGTGGTGGGTCCTTAGATACGCGGCTCTTGGTGAACGTCGGCGCGCAGTTTACGCGCTCAGGGAGCCCATCACCACCCAAGTAGGACAGGAAAGTAACCGATATAAGCACGCATTATCACATTGCGAAGCGCGAGCAGACTGCTATAATCGCGCCCGTCTCAACGACTCTGTGCCAGTGTGGTGAAATTGGTAGACACGCCGGATTCAAAATCCGGTTCCTTTGCGGGAGTGGCGGTTCAAGTCCGCCCACTGGTACCATCTCTTTCTAGAACTTCTTGTTAAGACCTCTTGTAGAACCCTGATTGCAGCTACCTAGTTATCCCTTATACAAACAACTAGGCCTTTATCCTTCGATGTGTTTTTTTCTGGGACACATTGATTCTGGTTAATATTCAGCAGCATCACTTCGCCTTCCTCCTCGACAACGTAATGGCTGCTGGGATTAATCCTGACGTTCGAGAAGTATTCGCCGAACGCATAGGCTATTTCTATTTCCTCTCGAGAAGGTAAACGCCCGCCTTGAGTGACACACATCGCAGAACCCAAACTGGCGTTCAACTCTCTTCCTATTTGGGCAGATGGCAATGCCAACCATGTCCGACCAGGTAGCGGGTTAATAAAAGTAGGCGAACTGGGTCTCTGGAACGTGTCAAAAATTTGCGCCGCGACGTTTTTTACAGCAGCATATGGCTGCGAATGAGCGCTGTTCGTTTCTCTCGTTGTTCACGACGTTTACAGTAAGAGAAATCCGGTCAGCATTAACAAACGAATAGACTCCATACATAAAATAATCGGATAGTTTGTTTTCAGCATCTGGTGTTAAGGCAGAATAGTTAAATCTTATTTTGCGGAATGGGACCGGGTTGGAGGCATAAAGGGCTTCTATAGCAGCTGGCAGCTGGGATGACAGTGCTTAACGATCGGTGAGTAAGCGAGAAGATTACTCACCTCATCTGGCATGCCACAGAAATCGTCTTGCGCAGAAGCGCGGCCAGCAACGAGCGCCGTGATAATCACAACGCTCAACCACAACGATCTTACCTTATGAGACTGTTTTATCTTCGGCATACATGAACTCTCAAAAATCTGCCATCCCACTTGTGTCACTCAATGACTGCTTTTCGCCCTGCAGTTTCTCTCCGCTTTATCGCATGACCTGCTGTTGCAGCTCAACAGGCGGCATATCGGCACCCGAAAGGCTTTTTAGAAACTCTATCACCGCTGAGCGCTCTTTGCTGTTTAGTGAGTCGCCCCACGTATGCCCTTGATTACCTCTGCCGTAGTTACTCGTATTGTAGATAAACGTCATGTCGATTCTCACTCGACTCTCGGCTGGAGACTGGCCTGCCGTCTCAGCGAGATCTGCATACTGCGCTTCCGACATTGCGGTGTATTCCATACCGACACTGTCTAAATCATAAGCAAACGGACTTTTATCTCGATTCCATATCGCCGGCCTCATTTTGGAGTTCAGCACCGCTTCGATTGTGGGTACCGAGCCATTGTGGAAATAAGGCGCGGTCGCCCACACGCCAACTAGCGGCGGCGGCACATAACCGATTCCCTTCAATGGCTTAAATACTGGCGCGAGTTCTGGTGTGCCCTGTGACTCATAGTAAACCGCTAACTTACCGATATGCTCGATAACTGGCATCAGCTCTTCAATCGCCTCACTGTAGCTCGAATCTGTGCCCACATTTCGGAGCTGCTCCGAACCGCTATAATTCACAAACCAGGAGCCGGGGAGACTGTAGTCGGTTGCTGAAGGCTTTTTCGTGTACTCACCATGACATTGGAAACACGCCAGAAAAGTGGAAGGATCTTCGGGCTGAAGTTTGCCATGAAAGATTTTCTCCCCCATTTGAACTAACTCTGGGTTCAAGTTCTCTGGGAAACTTGGCGCCTGAGTTTCTCGAGCAAAGGCAAGCGCTCTCGCGGTCATCTCAACATGCTCAGCATGATGCTCATTGATGTCTTCGTTACCTACGCTAAAATTGAGGGAGAAATGCGCTGCATCATTAGGTGCACCATCTCCGTACCAATAATCGCGGGCTTTATATTTCATCGTCCACCAGGGCATCGCCTGAACCGGGGGCCGCTTGAGGTTATTCATCACTTCGACAGGTGGGGTGATTTCGTCTGAAGTAAGCAGCCCTGTCTCTTCTGGATTAGCCATGTGTGCGGCGAGATTCCAAACGGCGTATTGGCCATAATTATCTCCTCTGACCACTTCACCGTAAATTTCCGTCAGTGGTGAGGAGGTTTGAATAACGCTGTTGCTGGCCAAACCTGCAACAACAACGCCATTCACAACACCCGAATGACAGGCGAAGCAGTTGGCACTGGCGAACTCTTTACCTTCACGTTCGAAAGCAGATAACCCCATATCAAGGGCCGCGTCAGTTTCTCCGGAGAATGAAGGCAAGGCACCCTCACTGTAAAAGCGCCCCTCATCAGTGGTTGGGTCATAGCCCAACTCGCCTGCTTTGCTGGCAGCAATCGACCGCCGAAAGTTCACAGCACTCATTGGGACCTGAAAGTCGAACATCTTTCCTGATAAAATCTGAGCGAGTCCAGCCTGGCCCTCTTCAGTATAGGCATCAGGCTCAAAACCGTGGAAGGAACGTAAAAATTCTTCTTTATCTGAGTAAGCGGTGCCTACAGCGACTAGCATTGAACCTGCGATAACTCCCTTAAAACCCGCTCTCATAACCGCTTCCTTATTCATTTGATCTCAATATCTTAATTTTTCGTGTGTGGCGTCACGCCTTTCTCGGCAATACCTCTAACCGCGAGACTTGGCGTACCTTTTAAACTCTATGAACAGATAGGTAATACTGTAAAATTAACAGTAAGACGAAGGTGCCGTCTCTAGCCTAGGCAATGTGCACCAGAACGCTTACAGCTTCCTTTTTTCCTGTGGAATTGCTAAGTTAAACGACCAAAATTAGGCGAATTTCTGCCTCCAACTTGCCACTCACAGCACATCATCCATCCGCCTGCCCAATCAAAGGGAATACCCAAAAGGATTTAGTCACATGGCCACACACAAAATAGCGTTACTCGACGGCGATGGCATCGGCCCAGAGATTATGGCCGAAGCAGTAAAAATTCTCGACCTTGTTGCGCAGCGCAACGATATTGACTTCGAACTCGTCCACGGCGCATTTGGCGCCAGCGCCTATTTCAGCCACGGGGACTCATTCCCCGAAGAAACCAAAAAGCTCTGCGACGAGGCGGCAGCGATTTTAAAAGGCCCTATAGGACTCAATCACGAAGACTCGAAAAAAATTCCTATCGACATGCAGCCAGAGCGAGGCGCCCTGTTGCCTTTGCGTCGCCGCTTCAACACGTTCGCAAATTTTCGCCCCGTTTACCTGCCCCAAAGCCTTGCCCATTTCTCGCCGCTCAAGCCTGAAATCATCGGCGATAACGGCATTGATATTATTATCATTCGAGAACTCGTTGGCGGACTGTACTTTGGCAAGAAAGAGATGGGCATCAACGCCGAAGGCAAGCGCTATGTTGTCGAGAACCTTGAGTATGACGAAGACCAGATCGCTAATATTGCGCGCGTTGCGTTCGATACTGCTCAGAAGCGCAAGAAAGTGCTGCACAATATTCACAAGTCCAATGTCTTGAAATCTAGTGTGCTGTGGAACGAGATAATGGACGAGGTCGGCGCAGACTACCCCGACGTGAAAGTTGTCAATATTTTAGTGGATGCCGCGGCGACCTACCTGTGTTTAAACCCAGGCCAGTTCGACGTGATGGTGATGGAAAACATGTTCGGCGATATCTTAAGCGATCAGGCAGGCGGCATACTCGGCTCGCTTGGTCTTATGCCTTCGGCGTGCATTGGCCCCGAGAAGGCGTATTACGAACCTTCACACGGTTCGGCACCTGACATTGCAGGCCAAGGCATTGCGAACCCCTACTCAATGATCGGTTCGGTCGCAATGATGCTCGAAATGAGTTTTGGGATGGAAGCTGAGGCCAAGAACGTCTGGCATGCAATGCAAGAGGTCTTCGCTCAGGGCAATTCGACTCCCGATCTTTCGAAGCCAGGCGCTGGTGTGAATATGATTAGCACGAGTGCCTTCGGCGATCTCGTTGCCGCCGAACTCGCAAAGTGCCCAAAAGTTTAAAGCAGGCTTGCCAGCAGAAGAGACCAAAAAGCGCCTGCTAACGAGGCGCTTTTTTTTTGCAGCGCACTAACCAAATGCTTCGGCATGCATCCTTAGGTTAATCATGCGAAGCGTCGCTTTCACCGCGGCGAGTACCTGATTGGAATCTACGCCGCGCGTTTTAAAGTCCTGCTCCTGCCATTCCCACGTGATGATACATTCGGTGAGCGCGTTGATCTTTCCACCTCGAGGTATGTGGACCTCGTAGTCAATCAGGGCAGGCATGTCGAAGCCAGTTGGCTCGAGAATTTTCTCGATCGCATCGAAGAACGCAGCAAACCCACCATTGCCCGAGCCCGAACCTTGCGCTTCTTCGTCGCCTATTTTTACGCGAATGCTTGCCGTGCTTTCAACGTCGAGGCCGCTGTTGATGTAACAATTAAGAAGCGAAATGTGCTCGAAGTCACCACTTTGCATGACATCTGCAATGATGAAAGGCAGGTCTTCGGAGGTAATAATCTGCTTTGAGTCACCGAGTCTGACAACGCGCTCGAGCACTTTTGCCTGATCCTCTTTACTGAGACTTATCCCTAATTCATCCAGATTGTTTATAAGCGACGCCTTGCCGCTCATCTTACCCAGCGCATAAACGCGTTTGCGCCCGAATCGCTCTGGGCTCAGATTAGTCACGTAGAGGTCGCCTTTTAAGTCGCCATCCGCATGAATACCTGCTGTCTGAGTAAAGACATCCGCGCCCACAATCGGCGTGTTAGCGGCGATCCACTTGCCAGAGAAATTTTCAACCATGCGGCTAAGCGTAGTGATACGTGTCTCGTCTATTCCGAGCGCCATGCCCATCTTATCGCGCAGCGCCACGGCAACCTCGGCAAGCGAGGCGTTTCCTGCCCTCTCGCCGAGACAGTTTATTGTGCAATGAATCGTGTTGATGCCTACTTCCACCGCCGCGAGGGCATTAGCCGTTGCGAGGCCGTAGTCGTTATGCGGATGAAAATCGAAGGTCTGATCTGGGAACCGCGCCATCATGTCAGTGAGCGACTCGCGGACCTCTTCGGGGGACAACAAGCCCAGAGTGTCTGGCAACAAGTAGTGACCGATACCAATCGATCGGGTCGCCTCGATAAGACCAAAAACATAGTCGGGGCTGTCGGCATAACCATTCGACCAATCCTCTAAATACATATTCACGCGCAGGCCCTTCTCATGCGCGTAGGCTACCGTCGCCTCGATATCGGCGACATGCTGTTCCAGAGTTTTGCTCAGCTGCTCACGGCAGTGTTTCTCGCTGCCTTTCGCGAGCAGATTGATGACCTTGCCACCCGCACTGACTATCCAGTCGACACTGCGCTTGCGATCGACAAAGCCAAGCACCTCGACGCGATCGACAAGGCCGTTCTCCGCCGCCCATTCGGTAATCTGCGCCACCGCCTGCTTTTCTCCGTCGGACACGCACGCCGAGGCTACTTCGATGCGGTCGACCTTGAGCGACTGCAGCAACGCGCGTGCGATACTCACTTTCTCGCTGCCGGAAAATGAGACGCCTTGAGTCTGCTCGCCATCGCGTAACGTAGTGTCTAGTAGCTGAATGCGGCGAGCTTCGGGTTTAGAATTCATAGCAGTGTCTCTGTTGATGTGGCGGCCCTGATCAGCAGGGCTAGTTGAGTCTAGCAAAGTCGATAGCTTGTGTTAATCGCTCCGCGATTTTTCGACACCACCGAAGATTGCGCACATTCGCCGGTATCTCCACTTCTTTGCGGGTGCTTAACTTCCAATGCGTTTAATAACGTAGAATACATCCTCATTTGATTAACCAACTCAAAACGAGAGCAACACATTGTGAACTCTGAGAATACCCAGCCCGACAGCAAAGAAAGCATTAACGCCCACACCGACGAGTCCTCTTATCCTCGCGCAGGCCTGCCCAGACGCTTGGCAGCCCTACTCTATGATGGCTTTCTTGTGTTTGCGATGTGGATGTTTATCGGCTACGCGATGTTGGGCATCTTCGGCACCGATAGCAATCAGGTGGTCGAGGGTGTTGTTCAAACAGACTCTGTGGTTAGCACACTCATTTTCTTACTGATGGTTGCGAGTAGCTCCGGGTTCTATCTCTGGTTCTGGACTCGTGGAGGGCAAACACTCGGAATGATTTCTTGGCGTTTAAAGGCGGTGTCTTTCGACGATCGGCCGATGAGTGTCCGTCAAGGCATAATCCGATTTTTCTCAGCATGGCCCGCTTTCTGGCTCGCCGGAATCGGCTATTTCTGGCTTTACCTCGACAAGAATAACGATGCACTGCACGACAAACTGAGCGAGACCAAGGTCATTCTGATGCCGAAGGGCCATAAGCCATTCGAGAAGAAAACAACGTAAAAAGCGCTAGCGCACTCTTAGCATCGACACGATCCCCAATGCCGCACAGCTCACAATGGGTAGCAATACGGCAAACAGCGGGTTAATGCCAAGCAGCAGGCTTGCCGGTTCTAGCAGCTGCTGCAGTATGGTAAACAGAAGCCCAACACCTATTGCGACAAAGACCCGAAAGCCCATCGTCGCTTCGCGCAGCGGGCCGAAAATGAATGAGACCGCTAATAGCACAAGCGCGAGCGTCGCTAGCGGCTGCAGTAATTTCCCCCAAAAACTTAGCATATAGCGATCGGAATCCAATCCTTGGGACTCAAAGAAACGAGCAAAGTTATAGAGGCCGCTGATCGACTGCCTGTCTGGCGCTACAAGCAGCACCGCAAGCAATTCCGGAGAGAGATCAACCAGCCAGTCTTCACTCTCACGCTGCGCTGTTACCACCGAGTCCGCCAAAAACCGAGTCTCTGACACATTCTCTAGTCGCCAATAGCCTCCTTCGGCGGCGTCGATATACTGCGCACTCTGCGCGAAACTGATGCTCGCCAGACCAATCCCTGCCTTTAGCTTAGAAACTGCCGACTCTGGCTCAACGCCTGTTAAACGATATCGCGAGACGCCATACAATGACTCTCCTCCCGGCGCGATGGCATTCACGTGGACGAACTCATCGCCAATGCGACGCCAACTCCCTTGGCCCGCGTCGATAGCCTGCACGCCGCTTCGCAGTACCGCCTTCGAACTCTGCGCAGACTGCTGGAGCGAAGGCGCAATGTATTCGCCAAGCACGAGGCCTGCGATCATCACCACAAACGCCGGCTTCAACACTGCCCACACCAAACGCCAGGTGCTGACGCCCGCCGACTGAATGACTATTAATTCGTTATGCGATGCCATTACACCGAGACCTATAAGGCTGCCGCCTAGCGCCGTAAAGGGAAGAAGCTGGAATACCCGCGAGGGGAGCGTCTTAAGCACATACAAAAGTGCCTGCGCAGAAGTGTAGGCATTTTCGCTATCGCCTAGCTCCTCGACCAATGCAAACACCACATCGATACTCAGCACGAGCGAGATGACCACAAGCATAGCGAGCAACACGCGTTTGCGTATGTAGGAATCAATAAGCGTCATGGGTTTGCTAACCATTAGGTCGCCCTCGCTGCGGCGCGCCTGGGCAGGTTAAGAAAACCATTTGCCGCGAGAGCAATAAAAAGAAACACTCCGTGAACCCACCACATACCCAGGGACGGAGATAATTCGCCCACCGAAATCGCATCGCGGCAATACTGCAGCAGCACAAAGTAGGTCGCATAGAGCAAAGCGGCTGGCACGAGACGAGAATAACGTCCCTGCCTTGGGCCAACTCGGCTTAGTGGCACGGCGATAAGCGTGAGTATCGGCACGAGCAGGAGTGTCGCAATACGCCACTGCAATTCGGCGATGCGGGCGAGGTCGGCGCTGCCAACTAATGCCAGAGTGGACAGCGTTTCTTCTTCGAGAATAAGCTCGCGCTCGCGAGCATCGGGGAGTCTGACCGACTGGGTTTGTGAACGGCTCACCGTGTAATCGGCGGCGCCAGGGATTCCGTCATATTGCGCGACATTGCTCAGCTGCATAAACCGCGAACCATCGGGTTCGACAACGGGTCGTGCGCGCTCGGCAATGAGTATTCTCGGGGCAGCATCAGCGCCCGTTGCGACAAACACGCCTTGCAACTGCCGCTCCCCCGCGTCGGAGGTAGACACCCGTTCGGCATGTGTGACGCGCGCGCCTCCACCGAAGCTCTGAAACTGCCCTGCAACAATCAAATCGACTTCGGTGAGGTTTTTCTGCGCCTGCAGCAGCTCCTCTGTTTTGCGCACGCCCCAAGGCGCGAGCACCAACGAAAGGGAGCCAACGAGAAACATAACCAGTGCAGCAAACCCTAAGCTCATGCGCACAAGTTTCCGCTCGCTGAAACCACTGGCTATCAGCACCACCATTTCGTTTTCGGCATACATCCGCCCGTACACAAGCAGAATAGACAGGAAGAAAGCGAGCGGGACAATAACGAGGAGGAAGTCGGGAAGGCGGAAAATAATCAACAGAAACAGGGCGTCTGTCGCAAGCTCACCCGCGACAGCCTGACCCAAGTATTGGATAAACCGGCCAGTGAGCGCTACAACCAAAAGCACGAGCGTGACAGCTGCCATCGCTTGGAGGAGCTGCCGGCTAAGATAGCGAAATACGATCAATCGGGCCTGCTCCGCGTTTTAGAATGGCTAAGGCACAAGTCTAATCGATTTAACGCGGGTACGTTAGTCTCGCTAAGCCACCCTCACCTGAGGCATTTCTATCCTCGTTTTGAATGCTGCGGGAACATCAGCCAATTGGTGTTTATCGAAATCCATAAAAACAACACCAGCTTTCGCCTTACAGACGATCTGGTCAAGCGCTGCGTTGTTCACCGTAAAGCCAATATCACAGCCATAGCGGGTAAATTCGCCTACCGAAACATCGATAATGAGGGTGTCGTTTGCGAAAGACTCTGCGCGGTATTCGATAGCGAAATCGGTGACCACAAGACCTAGGCCATAAATATTGCCCTCGGTGAAGCCGAGATCGCCCAGCATCTGCAGCCTTGCCTCGTGCAGAATCGCCACCATTGCCGTGCTGTCTAAATGCTTCGCGTAGTTCAAATCGCTGATCCCCACTTTTCGTTCCATACGAAAGCGCGGGTTGTCTGGAGTACTTACCTTAATTCTCGGCATATAAATTCTCCTGTATTGGCATTATAAGCTATGACCTGCTTTTCGCTGGAAAGTTCCAACAAGGTGACCGCTATACCCTTGGATAACGTTCATAATAAGATTCGGCTAATCAGTCGAAAATCTGTGTTGAAAATTTGCATAAGCCTCTGAAACTCCCTAGGATTATCGACCTAGATCGAGACTCACCTCAGCACCCCAATAGGATTACCGATGAAAACTGCTCTTAAAACCAGTAACCCCGTTCGACTTGTCACTGATTGCCTCGTTATTGCCGTCGCAGCGAAGAATAAATTCAGCCCCGAAGCAAAAGAAATCGACATAGCTAGCGGCAAACGACTCTCGAGCGTGCTCGAAAATGGCGACTTTGATGGCAGCCTCGGCACGTCGCTAATGTTGCAGGGGTTAGAGGGCGTGAAGGCAAAGCGTGTTTTACTCGTAGGCTGTGGCGACAAAGCCAAACTCTCTCTCAAAGAGGCTCGGAAGCTAGTGGTAAGCATTGCTAAAAGCTTGCTTTCAAGCCAAGCGAAGGACGCGCATCTCGCGCTCGCCAGCCTCGCACTCGCCGGGGCAGATCATTACTGGCTGGCAGAACGCCTCGCACAAGAGCTCGAAGATGCAAGCTACAGCTACAGCACCACAAAGAGCACAAAGGCGAAAGCATCAGCGCTTAAGTCTATAAGCCTCGCGGCGCCTAAGGGCACCTCTAAAGCAAAAATCGATACAGCATTCGCCAACGGTGTCGCCACCGGTCGCGGCATCAATTGCGCCAAAGAACTGGGGAATTTACCTGGCAACATCTGCACACCGACCTACCTTGCACAGCAGGCGATTGACCTCGCCAAGGGTAACAGAGCACTGACCGTGAAAGTCCTTTCTGAAAAACAGATGGCGCGCCTTGGCATGGGATCCCTGCTATCGGTATCGGCCGGGTCGTCTCAAGAGGCGCAGTTGATAGTGATGGAATACAAAGGCGCGAAAGTGAAGCCGAAAGCTGATCGACCTGCGCCGCATATGCTCGTCGGCAAGGGCATTACCTTTGACACCGGTGGCATCAGCCTAAAGGCTGGCGCTGCTATGGACGAGATGAAATTCGACATGTGTGGCGCCGCGAGCGTCATCGGCACAATGGCCGCAGTGGTCGAAATGGCACTGCCAATCGATATCGTTGCCATTGTTGCTGCGGCAGAAAATATGCCTAGCGGCAAGGCAACCAAGCCCGGTGACGTCGTAACAAGTATGTCTGGCCTCACCATCGAAATTCTCAACACCGATGCCGAAGGCCGCCTCGTGCTCTGCGACGCCCTCACCTATGGTGAGCGTTATAAGCCGGCTAGCGTCATCGATGTCGCCACCCTGACAGGCGCGGCGGTCGCCACCTTCGGCTCGCATGTGAGCGCGATGCTGAGCAACGACGACGCATTGGCAGCAGAGCTCTCCGACTGCGGCAATGCGAGCCTAGATCAGGTGTGGCAGCTTCCTCTGCACGATGAATACCAGCACCTGCTCGACAGCAACTTCGCCGACATAGCCAACATAGGTGGCCCGCGTGCGGGAACGATTACCGCAGCTTGCTTCCTGTCGCGCTTTACTAAAAAGTTCAAGTGGGCGCACTTAGATATCGCCGGAAGCGCATGGAACAGCGGCGCGGCAAAGGGTGCGACTGGTCGCCCAGTGTCACTTCTGCTCGAGTATCTCCGTCGTAAGGCAGCCTAATCTAAAGCGATAAAGAGCGCCTACGCGATGACGCAAATAAACTTCTACAACCTGCAGCAGGACACCGAGCAGATGCGCAAGCTCTTTGCCTGCCGGCTAACCGAGAAGGCACTCTCGCTTGGGCATCGCGTCTGTTTGTTCGCGGGCAGCGAGGCGATAGCGAGTGAAATCGATGCGCTTTTGTGGTCATTTTCGAGCACTAGCTTTATTCCACACGCAATCGTCGCGGCAAATGGCACAAGTGCGGGGGACGTCAGCATCGCAGTGTCGACTCTGCCGCGCGATGCCACCGACGTCGTCATCAACCTGACGAGCGATGCGCTCGACAATGTCGAAGGCATCGCGCGCGTCAACGAAATCATTATCCAAGAGCCGGAGGCGCTCGAGCAGGCTCGTGCGCGCTACCGCCACTATCAGCAAGCGGGTGTTAAACCCGAGATGATTAAGCTCTAATCAGGCTCTGATTAAGCCCCATTTACACGTCATCTAAGCGCCATTTAAACGCCCAAGGATCTCTGCGAAGGCCAGCGCCTTGCGGTATACTTGCGACCTTTTAGCAATCACGCTCTATTCAAAAGACTCAAGCAAACGAAGCGAATCATGGAAAAGACTTACCAACCCCAGCAACTCGAAGCCAACTGGTATAAGACATGGGAGGAGCGCGGCTATTTTGCGCCGCAGGGCGATGGCGATCCTTACTGCATCGTCATCCCGCCGCCGAATGTCACCGGCAGACTGCATATGGGGCATGGTTTCCAACACGCAATCATGGACGCGCTAACCCGCTACCATCGCATGCTGGGGTGCCAAACCCTGTGGCAGGTAGGCACCGATCACGCAGGCATTGCGACACAAATGGTTGTCGAGCGGCAATTGAACGCGGCGGGCACTTCGCGTCAAGAAATCGGCCGCGAAGACTTCGTGAATAAAGTCTGGGACTGGAAAGAAGAATCAGGCGACATCATTACCCAGCAGCTGCGCCGCTTAGGTTCATCATTAGATTGGTCGCGCGAACGGTTCACCATGGATGAAGGACTGTCGAAAGTCGTCGAGAAGGTGTTCATCGACCTCTACAACGAAGACCTGATTTACCGTGGCAATCGCCTCGTCAATTGGGATCCGCAGCTGTTAACCGCGATCTCGGATCTCGAGGTTGTATCGGAAGAAGAAGAGGGATCGATGTGGCATTTCCGCTACCCGATCGCCGACAGTGATGAGCACTTGGTCATTGCCACCACGCGTCCCGAGACGCTCTTAGGCGACAGCGCCGTTGCCGTTCATCCAGAGGATGCCCGCTATACACACCTCGTTGGCAAATTCGTCGATCTGCCCCTGTGCGGCCGCCGCATACCCATCGTTGCCGATGACTATGTAGACCCCGAATTTGGCACAGGCTGTGTGAAGATTACCCCCGCACACGATTTTAATGACTACGAGGTAGGCAAACGCCATGACCTCGAGATCATCAATATATTGACCAAACAGGCGAGCATTAACGACGAGGCACCAGAGGCCTACCGCGGCCTCGACCGCTTCGAGGCACGTAAGCAGATAGTCGCCGATATCGAGGCGCTTGGCCTGCTTGAGAAAATCGAACCTCACAAACTGAAGGTGCCGCGCGGCGATCGCAGCGGCGTAATTATCGAGCCCTATCTCACACACCAATGGTATGTGGCAGTACAGTCGCTCGCAGACCCTGCTATTAAAGCAGTCGAGAACGGCGATATTGAGTTCGTTCCGAAAAATTGGGAAAACACCTATTTCGCTTGGATGCGCAATATTCAAGACTGGTGTATCAGCCGTCAGCTTTGGTGGGGACACCGTATTCCCGCGTGGTATGACGAAGACGACAAGGTCTATGTAGGCACCGACGAGGCTAGCGTTCGTGCTGCACATGGGCTTGGTGACGACATCATTCTCAGACAAGACGAAGACGTGCTCGACACGTGGTTCTCCTCTGCATTGTGGACTTTCTCGACATTGGGCTGGCCTGACGAAACCGAGTTCTTTGACAAGTTCCACCCAACCAACGTGCTCGTTACCGGGTTCGACATCATCTTCTTCTGGGTTGCTCGGATGATTATGATGACGCTCAAGTTTACCGGCCAAATTCCGTTTAAGAAGGTGTATATCACCGGCCTCGTACGCGATGAAAATGGGCAAAAGATGTCTAAGTCGAAGGGCAACATCCTCGACCCTATCGACCTCATCGATGGCATTAGTATCGAAGACTTACTCGCCAAGCGGACCGCCGACATGATGCAGCCGCAGCTAAAACAAAAAATAGAAAAGGCAACGAAAGCCTCGTTCCCAGACGGCATCGCCGCCTATGGCACCGACGCGCTGCGCTTTACTTTTTATTCGCTTGCATCAACCGGCCGCGACATCAAATTCGACCTCGGACGCACTGAAGGCTACCGCAATTTCTGTAACAAAATATGGAATGCGGCACGCTATGTGATGATGAACATGGAAGATAAGAGCGTTAGCGATGCGGCACATCATGCGCCGCATTTCTCGCCCGCCGACCGCTGGATAATCAGCCGTTTCGAAAGCACTGCAAAGCAAATCGAAGAGTGCATGGAATCTTACCGCTTCGACATAGCCGCGCAGACGCTGCAAGAATTTGTCTGGAACGAGTACTGCGATTGGTATGTTGAGCTCTCGAAGCCGGTATTATGGGATGACGAGGCTAACCCTGAGGCCGCCGCGGCCGCGCGTTTCGTTCTCTTAAGCATTTTAGAAAAAAGCCTGCGTCTGATGCATCCGTTTATGCCCTATATCACTGAAGAAGTATGGCAACGCATCGCACCTCTGCTCGGCATAAAAGGCGACAGCATCATGCTGCAACCCTTCCCTGTGCCTAATGCGGATAACCGCGACGAGCAGGCAGAAGAAAGCATCGAATGGATTAAAGGCGTTATCGTTGGCATCCGCAACATTCGCGGCGAGATGGACATATCACCTGCTAAAACTATCAAGGTTTTTCTGCGCAGCGATAATCAAGCCGACAAGCAGCGTCTTGATGAAGCGCGTGTCTTCTTGCAAAAGCTAGCTAAGCTCGAAAGCATCGACTGGCTCGAGCCGGGCGCTACTGCCCCGACTGCAGCGACGCAGTTGCATGGGCAACTCGAAATACTCGTTCCCATGGCAGGACTTATCGATGTCGCAGCCGAACAGGCGCGACTCGATAAAGAAATTGGCAAACTCGAGGGCGGTATAAAGGCGGTAGGCGGCAAGCTCGGCAATGCCAAATTCGTCGACAATGCGCCCGACGCTGTGGTTGCCAAAGAGCGTGAAAAACTCGCAGAGATGGAATCGGCGGTCGTTGCCTTGCGCACGAAACGCGAAGAATTGGCGGCGCTGGCTTAAGCCTGCGCCGTTTCGTCTGTGGGTGCTATTCTGCGCGCAATTCGCGCGGCATGCTAAAGACAATATTTTCTTCAACACCGTCGAGCTCGAGCGGCTTCGCGCCAGACTCTAGCTCTAACCATTCGACAACTTGTCTCACCAGTATCTCTGGCGCTGAGGCGCCAGCGGTCACGCCGAATCGCGACTTGCCCTTGAGCCAAGCAGGGTCTATGCCTTCGACATTGTCGACCAGATAGGAATCACAGCCTAAGCGCTCGGCCAACTCCTTTAGACGATTCGAGTTAGAACTATTAGGCGAACCTACCACCAGCAGCAGGTCGCATTCGAGTGCAAGCTGCTTAACCGCGTCTTGGCGATTTTGGGTGGCATAGCAAATATCTTTTTTCCGCGGCCCCTCAATCGTTGGAAAGCGTTCGCGCAGGGCATCGATCACGAGCGACGTGTCATCCATCGACAGCGTAGTTTGGGTAACGTAAGACAGATGTTCGGGATTTCCAACCTCTAGTTTCGCCACGTCCTCGACCGACTCCACCAAATAAATACGACCACCCTTAAGATTTTCGTACTGCCCCATCGTGCCTTCCACTTCGGGGTGATTCTGATGGCCTATGAGAATACATTCACGCCCTTCCTGGCTGAATTTAGAGACTTCTAAATGCACCTTGGTAACGAGCGGGCAGGTGGCATCGAAAACACGGAAACCCTTGGCATCGGCTTCTGTCTTCACCGCCTGCGATACACCATGGGCGCTAAATATGACTATCGCTTGACGGCCGAGTGAATCCTCAGCGGGAATATCTTCGAGCTCATCGACGAAGATGGCACCACGTTCGCGTAGCGTCTCTACGACAAATTTATTGTGCACAACCTCGTGACGCACATAGATCGGCGCACCATAGATATCTAAGGCTCGGTTCACGATATCGATTGCACGATCGACACCCGCGCAAAACCCTCGCGGATTGGCGAGACGGATAGTGGCGTCGGAGGCTATCGTCGTCATAGAGAAATCCTAGTTCACTAGAGGTTAGGTTTGAGTATACGCGCTGTGCTCATCCCTTTACGAGAGCGACACGGCGCTTGTCCCAGGCGGAATCACCGACATCACCTTAGCGCGGAAGACGATCGGCTTGCCTGCGAGTGGGTGATTAAAATCGATTTCGATTGTCGCCTTGTTCAATTTGGTCACGACCCCCGGTAAGTCGCCGCCGCCGGGGTCTTGAAACGAGACGATTGTGCCAACCTCGGCTGGATTCATTGGGTCTTCGATAAGACTCTTAAACTTAGATACGGGAAAGTTGTGGACATTGCGCGGATTCAATTCGCCAAACGCGAGTTCGGGCGGCAGCGTTACGTCGATTTCGCTGCCGACAATTAAACCAATCAGCGGTTCCTCGAAGCCCGGCAGTAAACTGCCATCGCCTACGTGGAAGGTCGCAGGTTTGCCGGCAAAATTGGAATCCACTATGTCACCGGTCGTGAGCGATACCGAAAAATGCAGCGTGACCCTCGAGCCTTCTACGATTGCATTGCCTTCACTCATTTCACCCAGCCTCTTCTGTTTTACGTCGCGCAGTCTTGCGCGTGCCGATTCTCAAACGCCGTTGTCGTCGCACCGGATGTGTTACGCCGACACAGCAATTTTGGGTCGCCGTGGCTTCTCACTTGCGCCACGGCGCGCGCCTTCACTACGCGAAATGCCTCACTTCACCGTCGCCAGAGATATTGTCAACACAGCGCTTACAGATGGTTGGGTGCACAGGATCAACGCCTATGTCAGCCGTGTGATGCCAGCAGCGCTCGCATTTCTCTTCGCCAGACGCAGCGATTTTAAGCTTAAGACCGTCGAGCTCTGTAACAGCCGCATCGGCAGGCGCGGCATCGAGGGCGTGCACCGTCGCACGCGAATTGATCAGCACAAAGCGCAGTTCAGCACCTAGCGATTCGAGTTTCGCCGCCAACTCAGGCGCGCAATAAAGGTCAGCCTCAGCGCTCAGATTAGCATTCACCACTTTCGCGGCACGCTGGATTTCGAGTTCTTTATTCACTGCATTTTTTACGTCGATTAGCGTGCGCCAAAAAGCATCGTTTTGCGTTGTCGATTCTGCAAACCGTTCGACGCCATCACCGAAATCAGACAAGAACACCGAGAGCGGACGATCGCCGGGGATAGCGCCCCAGATCTCATCAGCGGTAAAGCTCAAAATCGGCGCAATCATTCGGCTGAACATTTCAAGCACATGGTGCATGGCAGTCTGCGTAGAGCGTCGCGCGAGCCCGTCTGATTTGCACGTATATTGACGGTCTTTGATGACATCTAAATAGAAACCACCGAGTTCGTTCACACAGAAATTGTGAATACGCTGGTAGATATTATGGAAATTGTACTTGTCGTAATGATCGACAACCTCCTCCTCGAGCAACTGACACTGCCGCACTATCCAGTAGTCGAGCCCGATCAGATCCGCAGGGGCAACACTGTCCGTTGCCGGCTCGAACCCATTTAGATTCGACAGCATAAACCTCGCGGTGTTGCGAATGCGGCGATAGGAGTCGCCGACGCGTTTGAAAATCTCGTCTGACACCGTCATCTCGCCGCGGTAGTCTGTGGCGGCAACCCACAGGCGAAGAATATCGGCGCCTTGGTCTTTGAAAATCTTCTGTGGCGCCACGGTATTGCCGAGCGACTTCGACATTTTACGGCCGTCGGCGTCGACGAAAAATCCGTGGGTGAGCACCTGCTTATAGGGCGCCGTGCCATTCATTGCGACCGCTGTCTTGAGCGACGATTGGAACCAGCCGCGGTGCTGATCCGAGCCTTCGAGGTAGAGGTCGGCGGGGTATTGCAGCTCACTGCGCTGATCCACGACGGAGAAATGGCTCACGCCCGAGTCGAACCACACATCGAGTGTGTCGGTGACCTTCTCATAGAGCGCCGCATCCGCCGCGCCGAGCAAGTCGGCTGCGTCGAGTTCGAACCACGCCTCGATCCCCTTCTTCTCGATTTTAAGCGCGACTTCTTCGATAAGCCGCGCCGTGTCTGGATGCAGTTCTTGTGTCTCTTTATTGACGAAAAGCGTAATTGGAACGCCCCAGGTACGTTGACGTGAGACACACCAGTCTGGGCTACCCTTGAGCATTAACTCAATGCGCGCTTTGCCCCATTCCGGCACCCATTTCACGCCAGCGGCTGCGGCAAGGCTGTCTTCTAACAACCCTTTCTCGCTCATGCTGATAAACCACTGCGGCGTCGCGCGGTAAATAAGTGGCGTCTTCGTGCGCCAGCAGTGCGCATAGCTGTGAGTGATCGTCTCGCGGCGCACCAGCGCATTCGCCTCTTCGAGTTTGGCAATTATTGCCTCGTCGACCTTGTAAACATGCTGCCCTGCAAACTCGGCCGCGCCCGAGGTATAGACCCCGTTTTCATCAACGAGATTCAGCGTGCCGATACCGTTTGCCCGGCCCACATTAAAGTCATCGACACCGTGGTCTGGTGCAGTGTGGACTGCGCCGGTACCAGCATCGGTGGTGACGTGGTCGCCCAAGATGATGGGCACTTCGCGCCCGGCGAAAGGATGGTTAAGCGCCTGTTTGTCTAAAGCCTCGCCTGTCACGCTGCCGAGTTCTTCGAATTCACTGCAGCCATAACGCGCCATAATGCCGTCGATCATGTCTTTGGCGAGAACTAGCAGTTCTTCACCTGCACCCAAATCACAGCGCACTAGCGCATAATCGAGTTCGGCATTTAAGCTAACCGCCTGGTTTGCCGGCAAAGTCCACGGCGTTGTCGTCCATATCACAACACTTAAGTCGCCCTGCGCTTCTGCCGCACCGAACAGCGCTAAGACGCCCGCACGATCGACAACGCTGAAGCGCACGTCGATAGCGAACGACTGCTTGTCTTGGTATTCGACCTCGGCCTCAGCAAGCGCCGACGCGCCGACCACACTCCAGTAAACCGGCTTATAGCCTTTAACCAGATGGCCATTGCCGGCGATCTTACCGAGGGCGCGCACAATGTTTGCCTCGGTCGAGAAATTCATCGTGAGATAGGGGTTTTCCCAATCGCCGAAGACACCTAAGCGAATGAAATCGCGCTTCTGAATCTCTACCTGTTTGGCTGCGTATTCACGGCAGGCTGTGCGGAAATCGGCGTGGGAGATTTTGACCCCAGCCTTACCTTTCTTCTTCTCGACATTGTGCTCGATAGGCAGTCCATGGCAATCCCAGCCAGGGATGTAAGGCGCGTCGAAACCGCTCATCGACTTTGCTTTAACCACGAAGTCTTTGAGCGACTTGTTGATCGCATGACCCAGGTGGAGTTCGCCATTGGCGTAGGGAGGGCCATCATGAAGTATAAATTTTGTCTTACCGATATTCTTGTCGGCGATGCGCTGATAGATATCGAGCTTCTGCCAGCGAGCGAGCATTTCTGGTTCGCGCTGCGCAAGACCCGCCTTCATGGGAAATTCGGTGAAAGGCAGGTTGAGGGTTGCTTTTAGGTTGAGGCTGTCTTGATCGTTGCTCATGATTTCGCTTCTTGTTGTAAGCGAGCGCGGCCACTGCCGCGCTCCGCTCTTTAATTTGCTATGGAAGAGTTTCGCCGATACCGCGTCTAGTCGCGGCTATGGCTAATAATGAGTTCGCGCACACGCGCGATATCCTCCTCTAGCTGATGCTTAAGCGCGTCTAACGATTCGAATTTCATCTCGTCGCGCACTTTAGCGATAAACACAATTTCGAGTGTTTCGCCGTACAAATCCCCACGGAAATCTAGAAGATGGGCTTCTAATAATGCGCCACCCTCTGCTTGAACGGTAGGGCGGAAGCCTATGTTGACCGCGGCAGGCAGCAGCACGTCGTCTAAGCGTGCATAGCAAGCAAACACGCCAAGTAGAGGCATTTTTAAACGCTGTGGATCGATATTGCAGGTTGGGAAACCGATCTGCCCGCCTAGCTGCTGGCCTTTTATGACCTCGCCTTTGATCGTGTATTTGCGGCCAAGTAGCTGCTCTGCCAGAGCAAAATCGCCTGCTTGCAGGCTATCGCGTACATAGGTGCTCGAGATGCGTTGGCCGTTACGCTCATAGGCCGCCGACTCCAAGACCTCAAAGCCATGCGCCGCGCCCTCGCGCTTGAGCAGTGCAAAGTCGCCGCCTCGCTTATTACCAAATTTAAAGTCGTCGCCCACGATAAAGGCAGCGATGCCCAATCCGTCGACGAGAATATCGCGAATATACGCCTCAGCGCTCAGTTCGCTTAACTGCTTGTCGAATCTCAAAACCAGCACAAAGTCGACACCGAAGCTTTCGATAAGTGCGAGCTTTTCGTCGATAAGCGAGAGACGCGCCGGACAGGCGCCGGGGTCAGAGGTGAAAAATTCTTCGGGATGCGGCTCGATTACAATTGCGAGCGCAGGCAGGTTAAGTGCCTCGGCCTTCTGCTTAAGCTGATCTAGGATTAGCTGGTGCCCAAGATGCACGCCATCGAATTTGCCGATAGTCGCGACACAGCCCTGCTGGTGCTGTGAAAAGGTATTGGGGTCGTCGATGACGATCATAGCTCAAACTGTACGTGGAAAGCCTGCGAGTATACCCTCATATGAAGCGTTTTTCTGCACCTGGCAGAGAGATTCGAGGGGGTATTTGCCGACCTTAGACCCGGCTAGACCGCACGCCAGCGTGCTAGGCCTCGCGTGAAGAGGACTCGAGAGATGACCAACAGCCCAATGATGAGAACGCCTTGACCGATTAGGGTATTCACCACCGAAATCGTTTCGGGGCGTGACGCAAGCGAATACAAGTTATGGATCGTTGCAGCAGCGGCTACAAACACGAGTAGCGACAGGATGAGCTGCAGAGAGGCGATGAACTTTTGCATTTCGAACGGAACTCTTAGGAAATTTAAGCCGCTAGTATACCGACCCACCTCGCCTGCGTCATGTGCAAGCGCTCGACTCTCTTCCCTAGCCAACCGTGTTGCCTGCCGTATCTAAGCACGCCAGTTTGAGAGCTCCAGCGCCTGTGGCAGGCGCGGCGATGCACTGTTATGCTTTCGATTCAGTCTCTGGATCGTGGTAATGCTCTCTAAACTATTCCTAACCCTTGCGATCATCTTCTTAGTCGCCCTGATTCTTAAGCGCCGCCCATCGCAGGAATCCGGCACACAAGGTGTTAAAACGTCTGCTAAAGTCGGCGGCGAGAGGCCTAAACTCTCGGAACATCGGTTGGCCGCCTACCTTTTCTTGGCCATTATGTTTGGACTTGGCGGTGTCGTTTCGGTGCAGAAATGGCGTGACGACCACACCGTCGTCACCATCAAACTCTATAGCGCAGGCGAGTCGGTTCCAACGCAGTACCAAGCCTTTAAGTTTGAACTCGACTCCCGTAGCTTTACTACAGTCGATGGTGTGCAGGTCGTGGTCGCCAATGATGAGCGCATGGAATTAAGCGGATTGGATCAGTAGCGGCTATTAACCGACTAATCGACTAATCGACCTCCGCTTTTATATCGATCTCCGACAGCTCATCGATATCGAACCTTCTCGCAAGGGCGCCGAGGTCTTCGACGCTGATATTGCCGACGATATTAACCAGCACTGTCTCGCTCTGCTCCGCGGCCATAATAGCGATACCGTAGATGAGATCGGCGTCGTCGGACAGCCTGAAGTAGATATCAACATGGCTCTCATCTTCACGTACCCGGACCACTCGCTCCCAGCCTTGCGCATCTAATTCGTTGGCTAAGACCGCCATAGAACTCGCTATTTCAGCAACATCGATGTCTCCGCTCTCGAACACATTGACATTCACTCGCATCAGTTTAGAAATAAAGCTCGCCGCCTGTTCATCCTCCTGCTTTAACAGATTGGTCACCATGTTAAGCAGCGGGGTCTTTAGGCTGATCTGCACCGTTGGCTCGGCTCCAGCGAATCCCGACAGTGTCGAAAAGTCGACGAAGCCGGGATGGTCATTAATACTCGTCTGCCCTTGGGCGCCAGTACTCAGTCCGACCGTCATGATTACAGCGACTAGTAACTCGTTCCATTTTTTCATTGTAACTACCTCTTCCCGCAACGCGGCTAGGTTTAGAATTGCGCAGCCCTTAAATCGGCCCTGCCTGTCGATCTTCATTGCCACTAAAACTCGCCCTTCTTAGAGAGCTGTTAACACTTTGTTGTAACGGTAGCACGACGAAGCGCTCGCCTATCATCGTCTCAGTTTGTCGACTTACTCTGTTTAAGTAGTCGATTGCCGTATTCAGTTCTTCCAATGCCATACGCACCTCGGCCGCATCGAATGCCGCTGGAATCATCGCCGCATTCTCAGCGGATAAATCCGGTGTAACTTCTGCCACTAGTGGCTGAGGCGCATTGTCCACACGCGGGGCCATCACGATGACAACCGCAATCACCAGCGTGCTAAACGCTGCGAATCCGATGGTAAGCGGTAACCGATCTCTAAAAAATTGATCGAGCTGCGCGAAAAAACCAACGCGCGATGGCTGTCGAGAGGTCTCTGCTAAGGCGCCTGTCTTCCCCCTATGCTCTTCATGCCCCTCATGCCCCTCATGCCCCCCATGCTGCTGTACCCGCTTTTGCGAGCTTATCGCCACGAGGTTATCGACAAGCGCATCACTACAATCGGCTTTTGGCAGATCGAGCACAGACTCGTACAGATGCTGCGCATAGCGAAGCTCGTGCGCGCAGCCGCCACATTCGGCGACATGCCCTACGAACGCTAACTGCTGCTCACCGACGAGATCACCATCCAAGAACGTGTCTATTTGGAGCTGCATGGCATAGCACTGTGTTTGTTCAGAACTTCGGCTCATTTGATATTCCACCTCACTTTGTTCATTACGCGCATTCATTACGCGGCCTCGCGCCTAGACAGCATCATCACCGGACGAATTTATCTCTTCGAATCGCAGCCTTAACTCCGGATCTGCGCGGAGCTTCCGACGCGCCCTGTGGAGATAAACTTTTACCTGGCTTGCGTTCATATCGAGGCTTTCCTCAATATCGGCATAGCTCAATCCCTGCACATCGCGCATAACGAGAATCGATCGAAAAGGGTCGTCAAGCTGGCGAATAGCGTCAGTTAAGCTTGCGGTTAATTGGTTATTCTCTAGCGCTTCGAATTGAGATTGCTCGGCCGCCTGCGCTTCTACGTCGACCGCGTCATCTATCGACTCGTTTCGAGTCTTACGCCGCCTAACAAAATCGATAATCGCGTTATGAGTTACCCGTAGCAACCAAGGCAGCTGCTTGTCATGGTCGATTTTGGGCCAGTGCTGCCACAGCTTAACGAAGACCTCTTGCTCGATATCGTCGGCATCAGCAGCCGAGCGCAGGCTATAGCGCGCCAGCGTGACGACGCGCTGGCGGTGTTTCTCAATAGCTTGTTGGAATTCGATATGCATATGATCTTAAAGACGCGAGGGCCAAAATAAAGTTACAGCAATCAAGATAGCAGTCCAGGCAAAAATTAGAGAGTCGAAATTATTTCAGCCAATAGGCCAAGGCATGACCTACGAGAGAGTCGATTCAGAAGCAACGAGTAACGCCAGGAGAGCGCGCGAGGGAGAGAGGGAGAGAGGGAGCTAGAGAGCTAGAGAGAGGCCCCGCTACGGGGCCTCGATCATCCGCGCACGTTAGACGCGCGCGAGAAGTGGTCGTTGCAAGCGGTGTTAAAAGCGGTCTTCTTCGATCCAATAATTGGTCACTACTCCGTTGGTGAACTCGATCGACAGAGTCTCAATTCGCTCCTGCTCAACATCAAACGAGAACAGCAGAAACACGCCAACTTCCGTGTCTTTCTCGGAAATGTTGCGGTATTTCCATATCTCGGTGCCGTCGGCATAATTCAGTTTAGTCACCGGGTCGCCGAAGGAGCTGCGCACCCAATCGGTGTCGCTGCGGCCTAGTTGCAAGCGCGACACGTCGCTCTCGCTCCAAACCATTTGCACCGAATCTGAGTCAGACTCGACAGTGACTAGGCAGCCATTGAGAAGCAACCCTAGTGTAAAAACCGCTATCGCTCTGATCATAGTCGAATCCTCTAATTTGCTATTCTGATAGTTTAAAAGCCGAGCCTTTTAATCGCTCACCTATTTCTGCTTATTGCCCCGCCTGCAAGGCATTGTCCCCGTCTATACGCACAAGAGAGCCAAAAGTTACAGGTGCATAGGAAATACTGCGACGCTTATATGCTGCGTCAATTTTACTCGTTGGAAGGGTAGCGGCTGCGGACTGAACCTTTGCTGAACGCGCACCGGATCGCATGCTAAGCTTGCCATAACAGAGCCTGCGATACATCGATTGTTAGAGGCATTCACAACAGAGACTTTCACGATAAAGTCCTTCACGAAAGAGACCCCCACGAATGCCTGCTATTAAGAGTAAACGCCCTACGGTGAGACACAGCACACGCCCCCCTTTGCCAGTGCGCTCGCCCCAATCTCGCCTCACAAAACTCTTCCCAATCCTTGCAATAGCTGTTGCTGCCACAGGCGCATTGAGGCCCGATTCTTTCGTGGCAGCGCAGTTTATGATTATCCCCCTACTTGCTTCGATCATGTTTATGATGGGTCTGACGCTCACCCGCGACGACGCCCAGCGCATCGCGCGCGACCCTCGGCCTGTCGCTGTAGGTGTCGCCCTGCAGTTTCTACTAATGCCGATTCTCGCGCTCACGCTGGCTAAACTCTTGCAACTCTCGACGCCCCTCACCGTCGGAATGGTTCTTGTCGGCAGCTGCGCCGGAGGCACTGCGTCAAATGTTATCTGTTTTCTTGCGCGCGGCGACGTAGCGCTATCGGTTAGCATGACCTTCGTCTCGACCCTCATTGGTGTCGTCGCAACGCCGTTGCTTAGTCAGTTCTATCTGGCCGAGCAGGTTGCAGTAGATGAACTCGCGATGATCGAAAGCTTATTACAAATAGTTTTTGTCCCCGTGATCTCAGGCTTTTGCTTTCGCGCAGTGCTGCCCCGTCTAAGCGCTGCATTACAACCAGCATTACCCCTAATCTCTGTAATCTGCATTTTGCTCATTATAGGTATTGTGGTCGCACTGAATGCACCACAGCTGCGCGGAATCGGCCCTCTAATTGTCTTAGCGGTTATCCTCCACAATGCGCTGGGTATTGCCGGCGGCTTCACACTAAGCCGACTCTTCGGTTTCGACCTCAAGCAAAGTCAGACGATAGCAATCGAGGTCGGCATGCAAAATTCAGGGCTCGCGGCAGCGCTTTCACTGCAATTTTTCTCTGCGACCGCCGCCCTTCCCGCTGCGCTTTTTAGCATCTGGCACAACATTTCGGGCGCGCTCCTCGCCGGACATTGGGGGCGCCAACGAGACTCTTTGAAGTACTTGCTAGCAGATGTCAAAGACAGCGAGATGGATGGAGCTTAGGCCGATACCATGTTACAGTTTTGCCGTTGATTGGTGCAGCAAACGCACCATTTTAGGGCGTTTTCAGTATTTTATACCCTCCTAATATCCAACAAGTGTGACACCCTATTTCGAACTAATCATTTGGCGCTCAGCCCTACGCAATGCGCCGCAGGAGATCGACGTGAAACTAGTGACAGCGATAGTAAAACCCTTCAAGTCAGACGACGTAAGAGAGGCGCTATCCGAGATTGGCATCAGCGGGATGACGCTCACCGAAGTAAAAGGATTTGGTCGTCAGAAAGGCCACACCGAATTGTATCGAGGCGCCGAATACGTCATCGACTTTTTGCCTAAAGCAAAAATCGAAGTTGCTGTCGAGGACGCAATAGTCGATCAGGTCATCGAGGCGATATGCAAAGCGGCCAATACAGGCCAAATCGGGGACGGTAAAATATTCGTCAGCAACCTCGAGCAGACGATCCGCATTCGTACCGGCGAAACCGGCAACGACGCCCTGTAACCACAAGACAAGGCTATGACTGGCATGAAAATTATCAAAAAAATCGCCACCGCGGCGATCCTAGCTGGCGCATCTAGCGTCGTCCTCGCACAAGAAACAGCCGAACTTAGTGGCGCAAATACGGCATGGATTCTTACGTCCACCGCCCTCGTTCTATTCATGACCCTGCCCGGGCTTTCTCTGTTTTATGGCGGACTCGTTCGCACTAAAAACGTGTTGTCAGTCTTAATGCAGTGCTTCGCCATCGCCGCTGTGATTTCTGTTCTCTGGCTTATCGTCGGCTACAGCATCGCTTTTGGCCCGTCAGAGTCTGCTTACTGGGGAGGCCTCAGCAAGGCGCTGTTTAGCGGGATCACTGTCGACTCGCTCGCCGGGGACATTCCGGAAAGTGTGTTCGCCACATTCCAGATGACGTTTGCGATCATCACCCCTGCACTGATGGTTGGTGCATTCGTCGAGCGCATTAAGTTTTCATCGATGCTGCTTTTCTCGACACTATGGACTCTGCTCGTCTATTTCCCCGTCGCCAACTGGGTCTGGGGTGGCGGCTGGCTACAGCAAATGGGTCTGATCGACTTCGCTGGCGGCACGGTCGTGCATGTCACGGCAGGCGTCGGCGCACTCGTCACGGCTCTCTATCTCGGCCCTCGCACGGGCTTTCTCACTGCACCAATGATGCCGCACAACCTGACAATGAGTTTCACCGGCGCAGGCATGCTCTGGGTGGGCTGGTTCGGATTCAATGCCGGTAGCGCCCTTGCAGCTGACGGCAGCGCGGGGATGGCTATGCTTGTTACCCATCTGTCGGCGGCGACTGGCGCGGTCACGTGGATGGCGATTGAATGGATTAAATACGGCAAGCCTAGTGGCCTCGGCGCCATAACAGGTATGGTCGCAGGTCTTGCGACAATCACGCCAGCGTCGGGCTCGGTCGGCCCAGCTGCCGCCCTGCTCGTTGGTCTCTCCGGTGGCGTCGTCTGCTACTTCTGCACAACTTACCTGAAACAGAAAATGCGCATCGATGATTCTCTCGACGTGTTCCCTGTGCACGGCGTTGGTGGCATCGTTGGCACCCTTCTCGCTGGCGTGCTTGTTTCGAGTGATCTCGGTATCTTCAGCGGGAACGGCTTGGCAGAAGGCGTGACTATTGGCTCACAATTATTTGTTCAAGCCTTTGGCATAGTCGTCGTAGCGCTGTTTACCTTTGTCTTAACCTTCGGGCTTCTTAAGCTCGTGAGCGCCCTTACCGGTGGTATTCGCGTGTCTGCCGAAGAAGAGCAGATCGGCCTCGATATTGTCGACCACGATGAGAAAGGCTACTCAATGTAGCTGCGCGTCATCACAAAAAAAGCCTCGCCGGATTCTTCCAGCGGGGCTTTTTTTTGCTTAGAGATTCTTGCACCCTAATTAATCGCTTCCCGCAGAAAGACTGCCGCAATCGAACTAATCGCTCTTTCGAAGGGTTGTTATTGCGTAGACTAATTTATTACCTTCGAGGTCTTCGAAATGAGTCGCTACGAGGCAAGTCGAGCGGCCGTCTTTAATCAATTCGCCGCGTAATCTAAAGCGTGGACCGAATACTGGGGCGAAATAGTCGATACGCATATTGACAGTCGCAGACCATTTAAATTGTTGCTGAGAATCGAATAACGTCCGCACGGTCCAGATAGAGATCATGTCTACATAGGTGCCGGTGAATCCGCCGAAGAGTTGATCTCGCGGATTAAGGAGATGGCAGGGAAGATGCGCCTCGACCTCAATCAACCCGCGCTCTTCGCGCAGAATTGACCATTCGCGCGATTCAAGTAAGTCGCCTGCATTGTGTCCTGGCTTTAAAAATATCGGTCTGTCGTCGTTCGCGTCAGTCATCTAGTTATCCTGTTCTCTGCTCTTTTTATTGTGCTTACTCTGCTATTCGCTTCGATTTCTTACCCTTTCAACTGCGACTCAACTAATTTGCGCGCGCATCGAGAAGGGAAAAAATCCGGTTGATCGCACGGGAATCGACACCCGGTGCTCGAATCTGTGCAAAGTTACCCGAATGATTGGTCATGTCTAACGTCTCAGCAGCCGTCGCTGCATCGATGCCCGCAGCATGCATATCGCTCGCCTTTACCCAGAGGTCTCGAAGGTAGGCTTGAAAATCATGAATGGGCTTACGTGTCCTCATCACGGGCCCGTGGCCAGGCAGCCATAGTTCGAAATCCAGTTCTTTGAGGCCATCGAGAGTCGCAGGCCACTCGTCGACATGTCCATCTCCCATATAAGCCACGCCCGGTAGCATCATGTCTCCGGTGAATACGATCTTTTCATCCGGCAGCCAAACCAGCACATCGCCCCCGGTATGAGCGCGCCCAAAGTGGCGTAATTGAATTTCGCGGCTGCCCCCTTCGAGGGTTTGAAACAACGTCATTTTTTTATCGAGAGTGATATTGGGTGGCGTAGGCACGATTTCTTTGATCGCTTCCATATAGTCGCGCTGCACTTTCGCTTGTTGTAATAGTTGCTCACGGCGCTCACCGCTCGAAGCATCTGCAGCTTGCCGCTCTAAACTGCGCACGGTGCCCGGCACAGGATCGGAGAAACTCTTAAAAGTGATTTCTTCTAGAACATTGCCAGCTTCGCCATTGAGTTTCGTGCGGGTGTATTCGTGGCCGATGATTTCCACCCCTGGCGGAAAGCTTTGGTTACCGTGCGCATGATCGAAATGATAATGGCTGTTAACGAGATAGCGGACCGGCTTGTCTGTTAACACTGACAAAGAATCTATAAGCGCCATTGATGCGGCGGCTGTTACATGGGAGTCGACCAGTAGCGTGTCTTCCGAGCCCACTAGCACCAATGCGTTACTCATCGTGTAAACGCTTCCGGTACCCGTTGCAAACCAAACCCCGTCAGCGACTTCTTCGAAGCGATGCGAGGCAGATTCGCGCACCTCACCTTGCGCCAGCGTCATGCTCGTTGCGGTAAAGGCGAGAAGCGCTGCGCTTAAAGCGCCTAACACGTGCTCTTTAGAGGCCTTTTTTATTCGCCCTTTTTTACTTGTTTCTCGCATTACGTTTTCCTTCCTTTTTCGCGGCAGGCGCTCACTGTGTGTAACTTATTGCCAACTGTTTTCGTCTACAGAGCAGATCGAACTGATAACCGAACAGACGTTAGCCCATAGCCTTTGGGCTGTAAAGCAGGTCACTGCTCGCCAATTTCAATCGGCTCTCGCTGCCAGTGAGATTGATCAAATGGATACCTTTTGGCGAAACTCGCTGCTTCGATGATTCAAGTGGCACCAAAATTTTACATAAACTATTGAATTAAATTGACTTTAATTAACTGGCAAACTTTTTGCTTAGAGTCTTAATAAGAAAAAGTGTACACAACAGGTGACATAGCCGGTCACTAATCTAACACTGCAGCTAAAGGAGAGAACCCGATGCCTTTTCACACTAACCATAATATCCGACTCGCGGCCGCCTCATTGCTAGCGCTTCTGCTCTCGAGCTATTTGTTCGCTAACAATGGTCATGCCGAAGAGCTTCGAGAGCTAAGCAAAGTGAATGGAGGCATTCGCATCGCTGCCAGCGAGCAAGTCGGAGAAGTGTCGTCGGTCAACGGCGGCATCGACATCGGCCGCAACGCCCGCGCGACCAGCGTCGAGACAGTGAATGGCGGCATAGAGATCGATGACGGGGCCGAAATCGACAGCGCCGAGACCGTTAACGGCGGCATTAGAGTCGACGACAATGTTATCGTACGCCGCTCGCTGGAGACCACCAATGGCGGTATTCGCGTAGGTAGCGGCAGCAAAGTTGGCGGCACCATCGAAACCGTAAACGGCAAGATCACGCTAGATAATACTCACGTGGGCGACAGCGTTATCACCACCAACGGCGATGTTTTAATTCGCAATGGCAGCGTGATAGAGGGCGATGTGGTGTTCGAGGGACGACGCCGCGGCTGGACTCGATGGTTTAACTGGGGAAATAAAACGCCTGATCTGGTGATCGATGCCGATGCCGAAGTAAAGGGAGACATCCGCCTCTATCACGAGGTTACGCTTAAAATTGCAGAGGGCGCCCGCGTCGGAGACATCAAGCGCCATTACCGCGACTAGCCCCTCGGAATAAGCGCGACGCGCTCGGCGCGCTCGCGCAAAAGATACTTTTGCACTTTGCCCGTAGACGTTTTCTCGATAGGACCAAAGTCGACCTTTTTAGGAATCTTAAACGCCGCGAGCTCTTCGCGGCAATAAGCAACGAGCTCTTGGGCTGTCATTTCTTGGCCGTCCTTTAGCGAGACGAAAGCACACGGAACCTCTCCCCACTTCTCATCACTTGCCGCAACCACGGCTGCCTCGAGTATTTTCGGATGGCGGAATAACACTGATTCAACCTCAAGGGAGGAAATGTTCTCACCGCCAGAGATAATAATATCTTTCGAGCGATCTTTAATCTGCACATACCCATCTTCATGCCACACGGCGAGGTCGCCTGAGTGGAACCAACCGCCGGCGAACGACGCCTCTGTTGTCTTCGGGTTTTTGAGATACCCTTTCATCACCAGATTCCCGCGCATGAAAATTTCACCCATCGTCATCCCATCTTTTGGCACGGGTATAAGGGTGTCCGGATCGGCAACCATTAGCTCATCTTGCAGAGGCGCACGCACGCCTTGACGCGCCATCAACTCGGCTCGCTCATCGATATCCATGTTTGCCCAATCCGCCTGCGGCGCACTCACCACGCAGGGGCCATAGGTTTCGGTAAGGCCATAGACATGGGTTACATTAAAACCGAGCTTTTCCATTCCGGCGATTACCGCCGCCGGAGGTGCTGCACCTGCTGTCATCGCATTAATTCCGCTAGGCAGGCCTTCATGCAAACCAGAATCTGCATTTAACATCGTGTTGAGAACAACCGGCGCGCCGCAGAAATGCGTGACGTTGTGCTGCTTTATTTGCTCGAAGATAGCGTCTGCTCGGACGTGGCGGAGGCACACACTGGTCCCGGCGACCGCCGCGAGTGTCCAAGGAAAACACCAGCCGTTGCAGTGAAACATCGGAAGGGTCCACAAATAGACAGGCTGTGCCGTCATGTTCCAGCACATCGCATTAGACAGTGCGTTTAGATAGGCGCCGCGATGGTGAAAGACAACGCCCTTCGGATCGCCTGTCGTGCCCGAGGTGTAGTTAAGCGAAATAGCCTGCCATTCATCTTCAACCTGAAAGCAGCGGTAGCCGGCATCGCCAGTGCGCAGCAGCGCTTCGTAATCGGTCTCGCCCAAAAGCTCTCCGCCTTCGAAATATGGGTCATCGATATCGATGACCCTAGGCTTCTCATCGAGCAATTCGAGCGCGGCACGTATCGTGTCGCTGTATTCGCGGTCGGTAAAAAGCACGCGCACTTCAGCGTGCTCGAGGATAAAGGCAATTGCCTTCGCGTCTAGCCTAACGTTAAGCGCATTGAGCACGGCGCCTACCATGGGTACACCAAAATGTGCCTCAAAGGTTTCTGGCGTATTAGCCCCCATAAACGCGACCGTGTCGCCTTCGCCAACGCCAAGTTTGCCGAGCGCCGAGGCGAGAAGACAGGCGCGCGCGTAGGTTTGAGACCACGTGTAGCGAGTAGCACCGTGAATAATAGACGCTTGGTCCGGATAGACGCTTGCGGCGCGCTCAATAAAATTAAGCGGAGTCAGCGCAGCAAAGTTTGCCGCATTCTTATCAAGGCCTTGTTCGTATTTATTCACGTGTGATCTCCTCGCCGTCTCTGCGGCCATTTCTTAAATAGGTCTCTGGGTTAAGACCGGCGCTTGTCACGCTGAGCCGATCCGCTGCGTTCCCACGACTACTGAAAATCCATATCCCCCGCGGTCAGCCACCATTTGCCATAAAGTAGGCTAGCGGCTGGACCAGGATTCCAGCTGTTGCAGGGTATCTCAATGCCCAAATCGCGAACAGCCGCATTCGGCATATCCAACCTCGCAAGCCAGCCTTTGGTTAGCCATAGAAGTAAATCGCTGGGGGGGGCATTTTCACCAACCTGTGTGCAGAAAGGCTCTTCACGCGCGCCTTTTGCCAGCGCTCGAGCTAGCACAGTCAGCGCGCGGGAAACTGTCGCGAGTGGCGCAACAATATCCATAACCAGCCACGCATCTGCGCTGCGCTTAATCACACACAACGCCACTGCCCTACCGGCCGAATCACGCAGCCAACGCAGCGAATAACGCGCGCGGTGCGGATGCTGCAAATAACGGTAGCTAATGTATTCCCAATCTCTAACGCCGATGATGCCATTCTCAAAATCAACCTGCATTTCCTGCCAGAGCGCGTCTAATTCATCGCGTTGCGCTGAGTCTGCGGCATCGAAATCGGCCAGTGTCCATGGCGCCTCCGTCGCGCTGCCTGGCTCAGTTATCCCACTCACCCTGACTTCGACGAAGTCGTCGGTTTTCTCGTAGAGACCGAGACGAATAGCGAGCCTCATTGTTTTTTTATTCGGAAAACCAAAGCCCAATAGATGATCGACAGTATTGCCAATTTCGCGCTCGAGGAATGTCGCGGCAACCTTGAAAAAGAGACTGCCGCGACCGTACCGAGTTCTCTCCTCAGGCATAACCATGACATCGCATGGCTGTATCGCTAAAGCTGGGCGCCCAAAATAGCGAATATCGCGCGGCGCTCCGCCATAATGTGCGACGAGATCGCCTTCGGCGTTCGCTTTCGCCACGACACAGCGTCCAGCGCCTAGTTCGTATTTCCAGTGCCAGACCTCTGCATCGAACGCGTGGCCGAAACTGCGTTCGAAAAGATCAGCAACGGCTGCTGGTTGAAAACTGGCTCTGTCACCATATTCTGCAGCAGCGTATTCGCTATCTGACTCGGCAGGTGCCAGCCCCTTGGTAAAGGTGTAGAGCTTGAACACGCGCTTGCCCGAAGCAAGCTCCTGCGCTGCTCTGTCGAGTTCGTCTCGCACCAGCGTTAGGGTTTCATTCTCATTGCCGAAAGCATTCAGCTGCGCTTGCTTTGCAAATAGCTCGATTGAGCGCAACGCACTCTGGGTATGGTCCTCTGCAACAGCAATCGAATAATTAAGCCGCTCGGCAAGTTGGATTAACGAGCTTAGGTTCGGCAATGGCGAATGCTCGACGGCACTGTCGTCATTCAAAAATTCACCGAAGACAATCAACAGCCCTCCCGGCTTAAGAAGCCGGCGCGCGCGTGAGAAAACGCCCATTTGATCGATGCTACGGTAACTGCCCTCAACTAGGAGGCAATCCATATTCTCGCTAACAGCCGAGGCTTCGATGTTTGCGGCCGACGCTGTGGGAGTCTCGCCCACAACCCCGACCGCGATAATTTCGATCGGCGCGGGGTTTTCAAGGGCATGTTGTGCCTGCTTCATCTCACTGGCAAAGCCCACAAGACTCGCGCCATCGATGCCAACACGAAATTCTCCCGCACCGGCTCCGTGGGCATGCTGCGCGCAAACGAGCTCAACAAGTCTGTGGGTGAAAGCCGCCTGCGCGTTGCTCAGCGACTGAGTGTCGTTTGCGAACAGACCGTAATGGTATTTCCCTTTGAACGATTCGGTGCGGCCTAACACGGCGGCGATCGCGCCGCGTTTCGCCTCTTCACGCGAGTGCGCGTCTGCGGAGTGATAGCTAGATGGGCGGCGGCGCAAAACGAAATGCTGGGGAGCTGAGGCCTGAGATTGGTGGTCGGTCATAGCGTGTAATCGGTTATCGCGGCGGCGGTACGGGCATTGGACATAAGTGTACGTATTTGTCGCCTCCTCCACGAGCCAGACCCATTTAGGTGTGGTTCGAGGTGAGAGCGCTCAGGGTGTTAATAACGATGTCGCCCTCAATATAGCGCGCGAGGACCTCATTGCCTAGGTTCACACTCGCTAAACGCGCAGCCTAACTTAGGCTAGAATAACTGCGCGCAGGCCGTTCGCGCTCCAGTTCTTAGAAACCTAGCTTAGGATCAGCGACATGATAGCGAAACATAAGCAGCAATCTAGCCTGCTCGCACTCATAGCCCCTCTCGAAGATAGCGAAGCCTCGCCTAATCGCATCGCACTTCAGCGCTTGCTTCAGCTGCGCGCGTTTGTGACGGTTATTGGTTTGCTAGGCTTGGCTATCCTGCTTCCATTCAGCAGCATAAAGGTTCCGCCAAGCGCGATAATAGGACTACTGATCGGCGTCGCTGCGAGCCTCGTTATCGGTTTTTGGCGACTCCGCTCAGCCGTATCACTCCTCCCGCTTGAGCTGTTAGGCCATCTTCTCGCAGACGTGGTTTTGCTTATTCTGCTCCTAACTCAAACCGGTGGCATCAGCAATCCACTTATCTCTTATCTGCTCGTGCTGCTCGCAGTCAGCGCGACCATTCTTCCTCGCTTGATGGTACTGAGCTTTGCCGCTGGTAGCATTGCTATCTACACGTTCTTCTTGCTGATCGACCTGAGTTCTGGCCAGCAAATGTCGATGGGCGCCGAGGGTCAGGCGATGACTTTCCAGCTTCACCTTGTGGGAATGTGGGTAATATTCGTGGTGAGCGCCGCCTTGATTACTGCCTTTGTCACGCGTATGGCAGAAGGCATTCGAGCGCGCGAGATCAACCTTGCGCACGCCCGCGAAGAGGCGCTGCGCAGCGAACAGCTCATTGCTATTGGCACGCTCGCGGCGGGGACCGCGCACGCATTGGGCACACCACTGTCGACTATGGCCGTGCTGCTAGGCGAACTCGATTCGATAGCGACGGAGAATTTAGCCGCACCTGAGGTCAAGGAAGACATCATTGTTTTGCGGCAGCAGGTCACGCGCTGTCGCAACTCGCTTACACAGCTCACTCGCTACTATCATAAAGACGAGGGCGGTGGCGCGAGCAAGAGTTTGATTGCAGATTTTATCGAAGATATTCGCGAGTACTTGGTCAATATTCATCCTACTTCTAACATTAGATTCGAATTACAAGATACTGATAAAAAAAACTAACCTCAGATCCCAGCATTAAGCATGCGGTAATCAATATTATTGAAAACGGAATAAAAGCAGCGCGAACCGAGGTTCGCGTGAGCGCGAAAATACTTGCCTCAAGCGCATCTGGCAACCGCGACCAAGAGCTTATTGAGCTGATCGTTATCGACGACGGCCCGGGCATTCCCGACGAGGTTATGGAGAATCTCGGTGAGCCTTTTATCTCCGTAAGAAACCAAGGCATGGGACTCGGCATTTACCTCGCCAATGCCTCGATCCAGCGGCTCGGCGGAACAATCGTGATGAGCAATGTCACAGGTGGCGCGCGCACCCGCATCACACTGCCCATTGAGCCTCTCCCGCTTACCAACTACTTAGTGCGGGGACCTGCTCGATGACACCTTCCCTCTTGCTCGTCGAAGACGACGAGGTGTTTGCTCGCGCCATCACTCGCGCGCTCGGCCTACGCGGCTACACTATAGTCCATGCAACGAACGCTGATACCGCGAGTCGCGCGATTACTCAGACAAACTTCGATTTCGCTATTCTCGACCTTAATCTGGACGGTCATACCTCGCTCTCATTGATCCAGCCGCTGCGCTCTTCTAACCCCGAGATGCGCATACTTATACTGACAGGCTATGCGAGCATAGCGACGGCTGTAGAGGCCATTAAATTGGGCGCCGACGATTACCTCGCCAAGCCGGCCGATACGGGCGACATCCTCAACGCCTTGCTCGAAGAGGTCCATGAGGCGTCGCCGACATCTGCGTTGACGACAGAATCAGCGCTCGAACCTATGTCAGTGAGGCGGCTCGAGTGGGAACATATCCAAAAGGTTTTGGCTGAAAACGAGGGCAATATCTCGGAAACTGCACGGCAACTAAAAATGCATCGCCGCACCCTGCAGCGCAAGCTGCAGAAGAGGCCTGTCGCCGGCTAATGTAATCCGACGACAGAGTGTGGAAAACCGGCTTACCCTAGCGACGACCCAATGGCGTCGACATGAGATGTCGACCACCGTCGACAATGAGTGTTTCGCCCGTGACCACTTGCGGCCCCGTCACAAAGTGCAATATCGCCTCGGCTACGGTATCGGGACAAGCAGTCACACCCAATGGCGCATCCCGCCGATTCGCGTCTCTAACCGCCTCGTATTGTGTGTCGCCCAATCCCTCGCGCAGCCAATCGCCCTCGATAAAGCCCGGGCAAACTGCGTTCATGCGTATTTTAGGGCCTAGAACGCGAGCAAGTGACATCGTCATCGTTACCATCGCTCCCTTCGACGCCGCATAAGCAATACTGCTGCCGATCCCTGTCACAGCTGCCGTAGACGCAATATTAACAACGGCGCCCCCTTCGTCATTTGCCTCCATGGCCGCGCGAGCGGCGCGGGTCATTTGATAGCAGCCAATCACATTAACCCCGTAGATACGCTGAAAATCCTCGGCGTCCAGACCATCGAGGTTATTGTGGTCGACAAATTTGGTGGTACCGGCATTGTTAACAAGAATATCAACGCGACCCCATTTATCCATCGCAGCTTTTACCATCGCCACGCAATCGGTGTCGTTAGCGACACTTCCGCCGAAGCAAACCGTTTCGACTCCCAGCTCCTTGCACTCTTTAGCGACCTGCTCTGCCCCCGCGGAGTTAGCGTTGTAATTAATGACAACATGACAGCCAAGGCTGGCGAAGAGGCGCGCTGTTGCCGCTCCAACGCCACTGCTAGACCCTGTAATAATTGCTACTTTGTTGGATAAATCTTTCATTCTTATCACCTCTTTTTTGGCGCATTATACGCAGGCGCTCTAGCTGCGAAATCACCTGAGCGAAATTAGCATGCCTGACACGCTTTGCCGAGCCACAATCCCCTGATTTTGATTGCTTTAAAGCGTTGCAATACCAAACGATAGGGTTACAATACGTAACACTTTGCCTAGGCAAACCGTCCCAACCTTGGCCTAATTAATGTGATACTGCACCGCAGCGCACATCCTCGTCCTGTGTTCTATCAAGGAGTTCATCTAGCTTTCATAGCGAGTCGTAGTAAGTGGCTAAGCCGATGTTTAAAACGGTAGCAACGAGGCCTGCGACGAGATGACAAGATCAATAATTTAGCAATCGGAGGCTGAATTGAAAAAGCAGCAACTAGTAGCAATCGTAATTTTTATCGCTGTTGTCGCGTGGATGCTTATTCCGCGCGAAGGCATCAGTACTGCCGGCGAAGCAAAGCCCGCTGTTGTAGTTACTGCAGCCCCCGAGGGCAGCAATGCCGGCGAAGGCCTTGAAACACCTCTCGTGCGCACGCTGGCGGTAAGCGAGGAAGACTACACGCAGCAAATTCGAATCCGTGGACGAACACAGGCGTTCCGCCACGTGATGGTAAGGGCTGAGGAGCCGGGCAAATTAATCAGCGAACCTGTTGCTCGTGGCGCACGCGTCTCTCAAGGTGATGTGCTCTGCGAACTTGCCATCGACGCCCGCGACGCCAACCTAAGCGAATCACTAAGCCGCCTCGAGCAGACGCAGTTCGAATACAAAGCGTCGCTGGATCTGCAAAAGCGCGGCCTGCAATCAGAGGTGATCGTCGCGCAGCAAAAGGCTGCTGTAGCAGCTGCCGAAGCCGCGGTGCGTCGTGCCGAACTTGCACTCGCGCGCACAAAAATTCTCGCGCCTTTTGACGGTGTGGTCGAAACGCGGTCAGTCGAATTAGGCGACCTGCTCAATGTTGGCGCAGTCTGTGCCTCCGTGCTCGACGACAGCCCTATGCTCTTGGTTGGACTTGTACCTGAGCAAAATATTACTGCCCTCGAAGTAGGATCACTGGTCGAAGCCGAACTGGGCACCGGCATGCGCATTAGCGGGCATGTTACCTACCTCGCTCGCGCTGCAGACACTAGCTCGCGCAGCTATCGCATCGAAGTCGAAATCAATAACAGCAACACGAGTATTCGCGAAGGCATTACCGCCGAGCTCTTGGTTGATGCACAGGATTTGCGTGCTCACCAAATTCCCTCGTCGGCCCTCACACTCGACGACACCGGTGAGATTGGCGTGAAGATTCTCGATCGCAATAATGTTGTGCAGTTTCAGCGCGTCAATATTATTGGCGACAGCAGCAATCGCTTGAATCCCGGTGTTTGGGTAACCGGACTCAGCGGCAGTACGACGCTTGTCACTATAGGCCAAGAAATCGTTTTCCCTGGCCAGCGCGTCGACAGCACAACGACGTTTTAGCGAAAAACCAATAAAAACCAATAACAATAAATAGTACCAACACCTTAGCACTGAACTCTGGGCGGACTAGATGAAAAATTATATCGACACGGCTGTATCGCGCTCGCGCACGACGCTGAGCATCTTTGTGGCGATCATGCTTACCGGCTTCGGCTCGTATCTCTCGATTCCCGTCGAGTTAAATCCTGACGTCGAAGTACCGATAATCATCACCACGATTATTCACGAGGGGATCTCGCCTGAAGATGCTGAGAGGCTGCTCGCGAAACCGACCGAGATAGAGCTTAAGTCGCTCGACGGCATTACACAGATCAGTTCGTTCTCGAGCGAGAACGCGGCGACGATTATTACCGAATTCGATATCTCTTTCGAATCCAAGACAGCCCTGAGCGATGTTCGTGAAGCGGTGAATAGAGCGAAGGCGAGATTCCCAGCCAACACCGAAGAGCCCCTCATGCAGGAGGTCTCTGCTGCTGGCTTGCCCGTTGTACAAATCGCGGTCGGCGGGCAAGGCGTGCCCGAACGCGTGCTACTGCGAGTGGCCGAGGAACTGCAGCGCGAAATCGAAATCTTACCGCAGATTCTCGAAGCGGTAATGGTCGGTAATCGCGAAGAACTCCTCGAAGCTGAGATCGATCCGGGGAAACTTGAAACCTACGGCATTCCGAACAGTGCGATAGTCAGCACGGTCATGAATAACAACCGCCTAATCCCAGCGGGCCAAGTCGACACCGGTCAGGGCAGCTTTTCTGTCAAGGTGCCAGGGCTCATCGAAAATGCCGAAGACCTGTTCAATTTACCCTTAGCGTCAACCGATCTTGGCGTACTCACTGTCGCCGACATAGCCGAGGTGCGCCGCACATTTAAAGATGCCACCCGCTATTCCTACTCCAACGGGTCTGCGTCTATTTCGCTTAACGTCAACAAGCGTAAGGGCGCCAACCTTGTCGAGTCTATGGAACAGATCGACGCAGTCGTCGAGCGTATCCGCCCCACCCTGCCACCTTCAGTCACTTTGTCTTATATCAACAACACAGCGCCGCTCGTGTTAGAGCAGAACCTAGGCCTGCAGGGCAACATGGCCACCGCGATGGTGCTTGTTCTGATCGTTGTTATCGCCTCGGTCGGCGTGCGCTCAGGTATTATCGTCACGCTCGCCGTGCCGTTCTCATTCTTATTCGCGTTTATCATTATCAGCCTCCTCGGATTCACCTATAACTTTATGGTGATCTTTGGTTTGCTGCTCGGACTCGGCATGCTCATCGATGGCGCCATCGTAATGGTCGAATACGCCGACAGGAAAATGGCAGAGGGTCTCAACAGCTTAGAAGCCTATAGAGCGGCTGTTGATCGCATGTTTTGGCCAATCATGGCATCGACTGCAACGACTCTGGCAGCATTCCTACCGATTATGTTTTGGCCCGGCGTCGCAGGCCAGTTCATGAGCTATCTGCCCATCACGGTGTTCGCCGTGCTAATCGGATCGTTGTTTTACGCACTCCTCTTCGCACCGACTATCGGCGCGCTGATAGGCCAGGGTTCGGCCGCTGCCAAGGCGTTTGCCAAAGGCGGCAATGACGATGGCCGCGTAGTTGCTACAGGTATTACTCGGCTCTATGAGAAGTCACTTAAGGTCGCGGTGAAACTCCCTATCACTGTTTTCCTCCTCAGCATCGTCACGCTCGTCACCATCGTTTGGGCATATGGCCGCTACGGAAAGGGCGTTGAGTTTTTCACCGGCGTCGAGCCAAGTCAGACACAAATTCAAGTTTTTGCGCGCGGCAACTATTCTCCTGCCGAGCTGCGCGATGTCATGCTTAGCGTACAAGAACGCATTTACGAGGTTGGCTATTTCAAAGGTATCGTCATGCAGTCTGGCACGGGACAGCAGCTTGGCGGCGACCAGCAAACAGCACCCGACCTGATCGGCTATATATTCGTCGAAATGGTTGATCGCCGCGAACGCGAGCTAGACGGCTTCGAAGTCGAAAACCGTTACCGTCAAGCTATCGCCAACTTGCCCGGCGCACGAGCGGAAGTAGTTTCTCTCGAGCAGGGCCCGCCCGTGGGCAAAGAGATTCAGATCGAACTGTCGGGAGAGGAGCTGGCGCCTCTCTTCGCCGAAGCTGCGCGCATTCGCAGTTTTATGGAAAACGACATGACTGGGCTTATCGATATCGATGACACTGCACCGGTGCCCGGCATCGAATGGGAGATCGAAGTCGACCGCGCACGCGCTGCAATGATGGGCGCAAGCATGGCAGAAATTGGCACCGCGATTCAGCTCATGACAAACGGCGTGTTTATGGGTGATTACCGCCCTAACGACAGCGAAGAAGAAGTCGACATTCGCATTCGCTACCCAGCCGAATACCGTGGTATCGAGCAGATGGATACGATTCGTATCGCAACCGCCAACGGGCCTGTTCCGATAAGCAGTTTCGTCACTCGGGTCGCCAAACCCGCGGTGAGCAGCATCCAACGAGTCGATGGCGCGCGCGTTGTTTATGTCCGTGCTAACCCTGCTCCGGGCATCGTTGCCAGCAACAAGCTTACTGAAATAGACGCCTGGCTCGAAGAGAACCCTCCTCAGCGCGGTGTAACTGCGGTATTCCGCGGCGCTAACGAAGAGCAAGCCAATTCGGCAGCCTTCCTAGGTAAAGCGTTCAGCCTTGCGATGGCACTCATGGCGATACTGCTCGTGACGCAGTTCAACAGCTATTATCAGGCGTTGATCATCTTGTCGTCTGTGTTGCTATCCACAGCAGGAGTTCTGCTAGGACTCCTCACTACAGGCCAAACCTTTAGTGTGATCCTCACAGGCATCGGTATTGTGGCGCTCTCGGGGATTATCGTGAACAACAACATTGTGTTGATCGACACGTTTAATTATCTCAAAGCGAAGCACGGCGATTGGACACTCGAAGAAATAATCGTTCAGACAGGCGTACAGCGCCTACGGCCGGTTTTTCTTACGACATTCACGACCGGCTTTGGGCTGCTGCCACTGGCGATGCATGTCTCTGTCGATCTTATCAACGCTGAAATCGAAGTCGGCGGGCCGATTACGTCACAGTGGGTTAGCCTTGCGTCTGCTATCGTGTTCGGGCTGTCGTTCGCGACAATACTGACGTTAATCGTCACACCTGCGATGCTCGCTCTCCCCGATGCGCTGCGCAAAATGCTGCGGATGAAAGCGAAGCACCAGCCGCTTGAGACTAGCATCGCCGTCAGCTAAGAACAGACGCTAGCGGTACGTGCGATTCGAAATCAACGTCTCGGCGAGCAACAGCAGTAATACTAAGCTGAGTATCCACCACCAGAGTCGCTGCGGCGACTCTAATTCGATCATGCGTTGCGCCGTGCGGACCTCGCGCGGGGCAAGCGTTGTATTCTCCGGATTGATCACGGCGTCAAAAATCGATTCGGCAGACACTCTCGCTAGCGCCGATTCGCCGGTATTCGAATTAATAGCAACCCACTGCGAGCGCGTTGCGCGTTCCAGCCTCGTCAAACCCACGTCAGTAAAGTCGGCCACCTCAGAGTCGCCGATAACATAGCTGGCCGGCTCGCTAGGGCGCGCTGCTAAGTAATTGAGCGATTCGTGAACGAAAGGGAGATACAGAGGCTGCAGTGGAAAATCACCCCATTCCGAATCCAAAGGCATCGCCGTGAGCAATACACGGCCAGCGCCGACTTTTGCATCAAGCAGCGCGGGCGAAGCATCATCAAAACGCATCAGCGTCGCAGCACCTTCTTTAGCCTCTAAAGTCCAAACGCGCTGGAAACGCGATGACCATTCGACAGGCAATTTGGCAAACAGCGGATGCCTGCGATCGAAGTCGGCGATGATGCGATAGTCACCTATTCGCAGCCGCTGACTTCCTACTAGACGACCCGGTAGAATCGAGTCCAGCGTGCTCCCAGCCGCACTCGTTTGATCGCCTGGCGCAACGAGAAGCCCACCGCCGGCGCGCACAAAGTCGGCGAGCACGCGCGATTGTTGAAGACCCAAATCACTGACATTTAGGAGAACGACTACCTCCACGCTTTGGATAAGTTCCGGCGTCAAACGGTTTGGGACTGTGCTTGTCACAGAGAATGGACTAGCCACCCCGCTACCGCTCGCTAGCTCGAACCAATGCGCTTCGTCGTCGAACCAGTCTGACGAGGCCTCACCGTTAACCACTAACACATCGACCTTTGGCTCGATGGTCACAGCAGCGTAACGGGAATTATCCTCGATGAAATCATCTCCTTGTACGCGAACCTCTATCGCCCGCTCGCCGCGCCCCTCCAGAATATAAGCAAACTCGACAACCTTTTCCGACACATCCGTAAGCTCGGCAACCGCACGTTCGATCACCTCGCCATCGATTAGAAGACTCACCTGCGCGCGTTCGATTGGCAGCGACCCTGAAGACCTTATGCGAGCCAGCACGGGGTCGGCTTTTATCCCATCGATTAATGTCGCAGGTACGCGTACATCAACTACCGTCAGGTTTTGAGTCTCTTCGACGCCAACATCTATTGGGGTAAAGGCAACGCCCGGCGCCAACTTCCAACTCCCCTCTAGTCCATCGGCTCCCGTGGCTTGAAAATCCGAGAGCAATGTAATTGACCGATTCTCGAAGGTGGCGGCAGCGAGCATTTCATCGGCCAGCGCTAAGCCCGAACGAATGCTCGATGCGCCGAAGCTAGGTTCAGTCAACGAATCGAGTGCGCGTCTTAACGCCGCCGGCTCATCGGTAAAATCGGTTAGCACTGTGGCACGTTCGCCTAGCACCACAATCGCGACCTCATCCCCGGGCCCGAGATTGTCCATAAAGTCATTGGCTTCGGCTATAGCCGCAGCGAAAACGCCGCGGTAGCGCATGCTTAGTGTTGAATCGATAACCAGTACCGCTGATTGCGGGTCGGCGTCTAATAACTTGGCGAGAGACTGATTAAGCAAGGGTCTTGCGAAGGCAAAAACTAAGAGGCTGATCAATAGCGCGCGCAGTAACAGCAACACCCACTGTTGTAGTTGCTGAAAAAGAATGAGTTTCTTCGGCGTATTCTTAAGGAAGCGTATAGAGCCAAACACAACCTTAGGCGGACGTTCTCGCCGAATCAGATGGATCGCGATCGGAATTAACGCAGCCAAAAGGCCAAACAAAAGGAGGGGCGCTAAAAACACCATTTAGAATCCCCTCGCCCGCTTACTTAAATAGGCCGACAGCGCCGAGTCGATCGGATCGGCTGTATTGAGCAGACAGTAGTCTACTCCCGCTCTCTGACATTGCTTTTTACATTCGGCAAGATAGGTATTCACATTCTCTAAATAGGCATCGCGCACCGACGCTGGCGTTGTAATAAACGCTTCGCGTGTTTCGCTATCGATAAATTCAGACGACTCGTCGAAGGTAAAGTGAAGCTCCGCGTCATCCATAACATGCAGCACGATCACATCGTGACCCATCGCGCGAAGATTTCGCAGTGTTGCAATCGTCTCCTCTTCGCCTTGCAGCAGATCAGAGATAAGCAGGATGAGACTCTTCTTTGTCAGCGTCGCTGCGAGGTCACCTAACGGCCGCGCTGCGTCAGTCTGATCGCCTGGCGACACTTGCGTTAGTAGCCGCAACAAATGCATGAGATGAGGCTGCCGACAGCGCGCAGGCAAAAACTCGCGTAACTTATCATCGAAGGTAATGAGACCCACCGCGTCTCGCTGGCGCATAATAAAATACGCGAGCGCCGAAGCAACGCTGATGCCGTAATCGAGTTTACTCATACCACCCGAGGTGTAGGTCATCGAAGCACTCGTATCGAGCGCGATCATACAGCGAGTGTTCGTTTCGTCTTCGTACTGCTTTATATAGAGTTTGTCGCTGCGAGCGTAGAGTTTCCAGTCAACGTGACGAAGATCATCACCGCGCTGATAGTGGCGATAGTCATTGAATTCGACGCTAAAGCCGCGGTGCGGACTGCGATGTAAACCCGACAAAAAGCCCTCGACCGCGACGCGTGCCCTTAGCTCAAGATTATCGATTCCGGCGAGAATACTCGGATCCAAGAAATTCGCAGCCCCTTGGGTGGCCGGTCGAGACTTAGAGGCGTCTGTGTCTGTGTTGCTTGGCATAGGCTTCAGGTCTGGCTACTACTGTTTTGTCTATTGCGTCGCGTGAGTTAACGAACAGCACTCGCGACCGCGTAAATGATCACAGACCAGAGCTTGGCTCTGGTACCTCTTCGAGCAAACGCGCTATGACTGTGTCGGTAGTAATGCGCTCTGCTTCTGCGTGGAAATTGAGTAACACGCGATGGCGGAGTACCGACGGAGCCAGTGCGCGAACATCACCAAAAGAGACGTTATAGCGGCCATGCAGTAGCGCGCGCACCTTGCCTGCGAGAATAAGATTCTGTGAGGCGCGAATACCCGCTCCCCAACTAACCCAGTCTTTGATGAATTGCGGCGCCACGTCAGACTGTGGCCGAGAAGAATGCACGAGTCTTACTGCATACTGAATCACCGCTTCGGCTGCCGGCACCTGTCGTGCGATGCGCTGGAACTCTAGGATATCCTCGCCGCTTAATGGGTGTGCAAGAGCGGTGTCTCGTGTCTGAGTTGTGTTGGCTACAACCGCAACCTCGTCCGCTTCGGAAAGGTACTTAAGCTCGATTTTGAACATAAAGCGGTCGAGCTGTGCCTCGGGCAATGGATAAGTGCCCTCAAGCTCGATCGGGTTCTGCGTGGCAAGCACGAAAAACGGTTTTGCCATGGGGTAGGTAACCCCCGCTGCGGTCACTTGCCGCTCTTCCATCGCTTCGAGTAGCGACGACTGGGTTTTAGGCGGTGTGCGGTTGATCTCATCGGCTAATAAGATGTTCGTGAAAATAGGCCCTTTTACAAAATTGAGGCCGCGTTTACCGTCTTTCTCTTCCACTATCTCGGCACCGACAACATCGGCAGGCATCAAGTCCGGAGTGAATTGGATTCGGCTAAAATTCACCTGCAAAATGTCGGCGACAGTCTTAATTAGGAGAGTCTTAGCGAGACCCGGCACACCGGTTACCAAGCAATGTCCCCCTGAGAACAAAGCAATGAGTAGTTCATCGACGACAGCCTCTTGGCCCACAATTACCTTGCGGATTTCGGCAACAATCTGCCGATGCCCTTCTTGCATCCGCTGCACCAGCGCAAGATCGTCTGGGGTTTCAATTTCAAGCGCGTCTTTTCCGTCACCCGCTGGCGCCTCAACTGTTGAGACATCCGTCTCACTAGAGTCGTTGCTTTGCATCTCTGCCCCTTCCTGTTGCTGATCTAATTCTGTCATCAAAGAGTCCTATTTCTCATTCGGCGCTCGCATGCGGCGCGGCGGTGTCACATTGTTTAGTGGCTAAACGCGTAAATCAAATAATTGATTCCAATCTTGTAGGCATCGTTTGTCGACTGTGTCGGGTAGCCTGCGTAAAAAGTGTGCTCCCAGCCGTCACCGAGGTCGGTGTTGTAGTTGGCGGCAAGCATTACTCTGCCATCGTCATCGAGTACCGCGTAAACAGCTGGCGGATACTGCGGGTCGTCTTTATTCAGAAATCCGCCGTAATCCCACGTCACCATGCGGCCAGGCACTTGAGCAACTTCATCGATATCGAAGAAAATATGAAAGACCTCATGGTCCGACTCAAGCCTTGTTATCTCGCGCTCAGGAAAAATTTTTCGTATTTCGACAAACATATCATCGAGATGCGGCTGTCCCCAAAAATCATCGACCAAGACGAACCCACCTCGCAGCATAAATTCGCGCAGCGCCTTGACCTCGGGCGCGCTAAAATTAGGCCCACTCATGGGATAGCCGATGGGCACGCGCTTCCAGTTCATGTAGAGAAATATATTCTCGAATAACTGAGGATCCGTTAACTCAACATAGGTATAGTTTTTGGGATTAGTATCTACATTCGTGTAGCGCTGCACACCACGCAAAAAATTTTCATCCGAATCAGGGAAATCAGTATCCCACCAACCACCGCCACGGCGTCGACCGAAGCCGCCTTGCCCTGCACCATGGTTCGTATAGCGACCCCGCACCCATTGAAACTCAGTGATGTCATCACCGTAGACGGACAGATCCTCGCCGTCTGGCGCCAATTCATCGAATCGCAAATTCTGCGCATAAGAAATAGAGATGCCCAAGAAGAAAACCATCAGAACGCACAAGGAAGGAGTAAGCTTTGGGCTCGTTCTCGCTTGTAACGCCGGCTTCTGATTTGGCTTTTTCATTGCGCTCTTGTTTCTCCAGTCTCTTTCGTAATTCTCGACAATTTTTCTTTAGCTTTTCTTTAGTTTCTCTCTAATCTCTCTAATTTTTCTCTAATTTCTCTCGCCTTACTCACCTGAGTCTTTTCAGTGCCTAGTCGTCGTTCTCGTTCGCGACAGCCACGGTCCGCAAAAGAATCTTTTGCGCGCGCGCATAGCTTGGTGCAATTTCTAATGCGCTGAGCACATTCCGCTTAGCCAGCGCTGTATCGCCATTGTTGAGATAAGCCTCGGCAAGATTCGTCCGTGCCTCTACGGGGTCGTCTACTTCCAAGGTAACGATTACCTCATTCTCGACCACGGCAGCTGCGGTATCGTTCTGCAACGAAGCCAGGCGCGCTCTAAGCTCATGTACTTCGCGGCGATAGGGATCGACCTGAATAGCCCTGTCGATATAGTAGCCGGCGCCGGTAAGGTCGCTGCTCGCAAACGCGGCTTCAGCCAGTGTAATCGCGGAGTTGTAGTCATGCTGCTGATTGTCGAGGAGCAACCTTAATTGCGCGAGGCGCGCAGCCTCGTTGCCTTCCTTCTCGTAAATTTGCGCTAGGACGAGAGGTGGACTTGGATAACCCGTGTATTCGGGCAGCATCGCATAGGCGGTGTCTAAATAGATTTTTGCCTCGGCGTAGGCTTCCTCTTTAAATAAGACAATACCCATTTGCAGATAGGCTTGAAAGTCTTTGGGGTTCGCCTCTATTCGCGCACTCATGTGCTGCTTTAGCGAGGTGTTGTTATACAGTTCGGCTAAGATAGCACTCGAATTCTCGCGCACGCCATGCCCATGACCCTCGCCTTCATCTGGCGCATCTTCTTTATGCACATAGACGTCGATCTCGGTAACGCGCTGCTCGACCCAAGACAGGAATCCTGCGTCAAATTCTGTCAACGAAACAGCAAACGCCTCATCGAATCGCTCGGCATCGGTTTTTATTTCGTCGTACTGCATTACCAGCGAACGGAGGCCTTCGAAACCGTATTCACGGGCTATATAGTCGATGACCAAATACGACTGAAAGTACGCAAAGCCAAGGTCTGCGCTGTTCTGCGCACCACTAAAGCCTTTGTCTAGATCAGCGAATGGCAGCAGCTTATCTTGTTCCCATGCCCGCACCAGATCTAAGCCTTGGCTACGGCCCCAATAGGGCCTGCCTTCTCGTTCCTCCCACACTGAAATCCCCTCGGACAGCCAGCGTGGCAGCTTATTGCCGGTCATCTGCAGCGTCACCACGTGTGCAAACTCATGCCACACGATCTCCTGCCAGTTAGCCGACAGCGTGTCGGGGGAAATAAGCGTGATGACTTTGCCGAAGCAAATACCCACAAGCGGCCCGATATCGGGCAGGCCAACCGAGCGCACGGCAAAGTCTTGCGAATTTTCAAACACCTGAATAAGTATCGGTCCTTCGGGTTCAAAACCGTATTTTGCGGTGAGCGTATCCCAGCTCTCTTCAAGCAGTGGCCCGAGATACGGCCAGAGAACTTGTCCATCTTTCTCGGATAAATTGACTTTAAAATGCTCACTTTCTACCGTTACGTAGCTGTCGAGTGTGTCGTATACCTTCAGCATATTCGACGTCATCACGTTAAACGGATCGTTGTCGAAACCAATCTCCAAATTTTCGCGCCCCTCGACCTCCTCACCTAGACGGATAAGATTACTGCCCAGCAGCGTATAACCTTGCCAGTAGCTCGGATCAGATGCGATCGCCTCACGCGCTAACGCAACCGCCTCGACAAAACGATATTGCCGTCCGAGGGTGTCGGCAACGTCGCCAAGGAATTGCGGATTAGACGGGCTGAAGGCATCGACTCGCGCGCGAATTTCGGCAAAGTCTTGAGTACGTTCTTCGAGTGCCGCCTTCGCACCCAATAAGCTCAGACTCTTGAGCGACTCGGGGTTTAAAGAAAGCGCTCGATCGATAGCCTCGAGCGCATCGTCTTCGAAGTCGTTAACGAAAAATAATTGCGCCTGTGTCTCTAGCGCAGGAACGAAACTCGGGTTAACGGCGAGCGCCCTCTCCAACGCTCCCCTGTCACCGGTGACGCGCGCGAGACCAGTCAACGCTGGCAGATAGCGTGGATTCACCGCGAGAACGTCTTCATACGAGCGCTGTGCATCGGCTGCATTGAATTTTTCGAGGAACAGATCACCCCAAAGTGTCTGTGCTTCGAGATTATTCGGATCGAGACGTGTAGCCTCGCTAAAGAGGCTATTGGCATCGTGAAATTCGCCGAGCAGCCAACTCGCGCGCGCCACCATACCGATGTCTTGCGACGAAAATACAAGGCCATCGGTATAGCGATCTAGCGCGCGCTGGAATTGCGCCGCGGCCTCACCTCGACGGCCAACAAGTTGCAGCGCCTCTCCGTATTTCACTACGGCGCGCAGTGGCGGCTGACCGAGCCCTTCGCTTACATCGGCTAATACGTCGAGCGCGAGTGCAGACTCACCCTGCGCAAGTCGCAGTTCAGCTAACTGAACGGCGACAAGAGGCAAATCGGCAGGTGCCACGTTATTTAACGCGTCTTCGCACAGCGCAGTCGCCCGCGCCCTATCGCCTATCATGGCAAACGCGCGACTTGCACCAACGATACCCTCTTCTCGATCGAGGCCCTGCGCGCGTAAAAACGCATCACCTGCAGCAGCATACGAGCCGCTAAGGAAGAACTGCTCTCCCCTTGCCAGAGGAGAACTCGCACTTAAAAACGCCTCGTCTATGTTCTGTGCCCAAACGGTCGTAGCGAATAGTGCAGCCGCTAACGTGACAGCAGCCATTAGCCGCTTCGCAGCTAGCGCACTGCCCACGTCGCGCGCCAGGGTCGCGCTCATTATCGAGTTTGGAGAGGTCTTATTCCGACGCTTCACGAGTGAATTCCTCCGTTGTTTTAGCAAGGTCGACTAGCAATGTTTCGAGCTGCGTCCAGTAGTCGTCCTCTAGATAGTCAGCTTTGCGGCCACGCAGGAGTAAAACACTGCGCTCTAGGGTTTGCATTCGCCGCTTGAGTGCCAATCGGGTCGCTGACAAGCCGGTTTCGCCTGCGTCGGACGCGTCGATAAAGGCGATTTCGGCAAGGCTACCATCACCTTGCCCAGGCGCTGGGCTAAGGGCAAAAAGGGCATCGCCATTGTCGTCTAGCCCCGCGTGTTCGGCTGCAAGCCTGCCCGATTCCTCATAAAATTCTTCGACGTTATTTTTTGCGTAATTAAACGCTTCGAGCAAGGAGACGCGGCTGTTCTTATCGCGATCGGCACGTCTCTCACTCAAGCCCTCGATAAAGTAACGTGAAAAATAGGGGTCAAATTTTTCGGAAGACGAGCGCGTCGCCGAGACTACGATGCGCCCCTCTCCTGCTATCTCGCGGGCGAGTGCTGTTGAAAAGCCATAGCTTGCACTCGTCGTATTCACAAAAATTAAGTCTTGCTCAGTAAAGGCATCAAACAATTGCGCGAACTCTGCGCCGGTTAGGTCGGGGCCACGGAGGTTAAATTTGGCTTCTTCGTCGGTTCCGTTGCCATGGCCAAGCAAGAAAACGGCAAGCTGGTCGCCGGCACTCATTCGATTTCTGAGGTCTGCCAAGCTCGCACTAATTCCTTCGCGGTCAGCGATCGCATCGGTGCGTGAATCCGCATTCGTATTGCCAAAAAGCAATTCTATCGCTGCACTGCTATAGCCGTAATCGCGCGCGAGGATGTCATGCAGAGAAACCGACAACTGACGGTATCTGGCTTCATTGTCAGCGCCAACGGTCGCACCGCTAATAATCAGCGCGTATTTCGAGGTGGCAGCCGACTGCGCAAATAATTCTCGCTTACCGTTGTCTTGAGCGCTGACACTCGCTGCAACCAATCCAGACAGCGCAAAGAAAACCACTGTTTTCACAAAACCATTCATTACGACAGCCCCTTTCCGCGGCGCAGCGTCCAATCGAGGCAGAGCATCAAAATAAGCAAACCCAGGAGCCAGGGACTGTCCCAAAGATCGGTTGTGACTTCTTTCGAATACGCATTAGGTGTACTGCGAATAGCTGCAGCAACTGATGACGAGTTGTCGATTGACGCGTAATAACCCCCTGTCGTTTCTGCAATACGTTGAAGCATGCCTGCATCAAGGCCGGCGTTAGAATACTCGCGCAGCGATGGCGTCACGATAATCGAGGCGTTAGCTTCCGAGTTTTCAGCACGCCCTTCACCTGCTGCGCTAGCAACATCGACGAGCAGCGAGTTGACTCCGACATTATTTGCAAGAAATTCGGCCCGATAAACGCCTTCATCTTCGAGTTGCCACTGCATAGGCGTGTCGCTTAACTCTCCAAGGGGGTCTTCGCGTTGAAGCCATAGGGTTGCGTCATTGTCTGCGAGATAATCGGCATCAAGAACGGTTGCTTCGACTCGCACGGTGTCACCCACGTTGTAGAACTCTCTATCGAAGCTAAGCGTGATTCGCTCCTTCGCATTCACCGCAAGCCATCTGAGTAATTGTCGCCATAATTTTTCTTGCGACTGATCGGCAACCGGAAGCATCATCTGCCAGCGCCAAGTACTCGCAGTGGCTACGCTCATGCTTCTGCCAGACCCATAGCGCTGCGTAACGAGAACAGGCAATGGCTGATTTTGATAATCAAGACTCGGGTGTTCAAGCAACACTGATGCACCGGGCTTAACACGGCCGGTAACATAGACACCTTGCAGAGGCGGCATTTGCGCCCATAAATTGATGTTTGCCGCCTCGTCTGCAGCGAGTCGTAACAAGGGCGACACGCGACCCGCTGCTGTCAGCTGCGGATTGAAGAGCGCGCCGGCAGGATGATCGCCGCGGCGAATCCCGCCCTGCAGTGGCTGCGGCAGAAGAGCTTCCTCAACCAAACTTACCGGCGCAATCGCCGCAAGCGGCGTACCAATAAACCCTTCGTCGACACGCCCCGAAAGCAGCAGCCCTCCGCCGCGTTCGCCAACAAATTCATCAAGCATTTTCAGCTGTTCGTTATCGAAAAATTCTTGCTCTATGTCGCCAAGAATAATTGCTTCGTAGTCGAACAGCGCCTCGCGATCGCGTGGAAAGCCATCGCCTAATTCGGTTGGTGATTCGATGCCTTGCCGATAGAATTTCTCGGGTCCCGTGCGTAAATAGGTTGCTAGGCGCAGCGACTTATCGCCTCTGACAGCGCGTTGAATAAACTTATATTCATTTCGCGGATGGCCTTCGATAAAGAGGATGTCGAGCGCGGGTTTTGGTAAGTTATCCACCAGAAATTGATAGCGATTATTCTCGCTAACAATCTCCTCTTTTACCGAATCGCGATCAACCAATTCAGCTTCGAGCTGATAGACAATTGCTTCATCACGCTCGGGGCTTAGCTCTATTTCGAAGCGCTGTGTCACATTGCCGGGGGCAAGAACGACCTCACGGCTGGCTACTTCTCGCTCGCCATCGACGATTCGAAGGCGGACTCGTTCGTTATCGAAACCAGCCTGCACGAGCCGTATTTGCGCAGTAAAAACAGAGCCTTCTAAAACGGTTCGGGTAGTGACGACGCCTTCAATACCGATGTCGCGGGGCAGTGATGGCATACCCACGCCAAGCGTGTAAACAGGCACGCCGCTGGCAGCAAAGGTTCGGGCAGCGATTGTCGCATCCTTGCCACTGTTATCGGCGCCGTCGCTAATCAAAAGTACCCCACCAAGGGGTAAGCCACCTAGCTGATCATCCACATAGCTGAGCGCATCACCGAGGCCTGTTTTACTAAACGCGACAGCCCCTTCCTCTTCATCGAATCCTGTGCCAATTGAGGCTAAATCATTAGCGCGTCGCGTCTCACCACCGAAACCAAAGAACCGTAGCTGATAGTCTTCGGCAAGCGCATCTAGCAAACCGGCACGTTCTAGCGATTCTGCCGCGGCCTGTTTCCGCGTCTGGCCGTTAGGCATGTCGGTGATGGTCATACTGGCAGAGTTGTCGACTAACACCGCAAAAAATGTCTCCTGTGGGATCACCTCGAGGTCGATCACCACAGGCCGCAGCAGGCAAAACATAATGAGCACTAGCACCGCTGCTCTGAGTGCAACTAATCCGGCTCGCCAGCGGGTAGTAAGAGGCCTAGTTGTATTGGCATACCCCAACCACACGAGCGCTACAATACCTAGCGAGAGTGCGACGAAGGCCCACGGCGGAATACCGTAAGCAAAAGTGAGATTGCCCGCGCGCAGTGCGTCAAAGAAGGAAAGATCGGAAGACTGCATAACTACCGCGCTCCTCCAGAATCACCTTCCGACAGCGTTCGATAATATTGCTCCACCAACTCGCGATACGCATCAGGGATCGCTTCTTCGTCTGCGCTAAAAAGCTGTGTGGCCGCACTCTCTAATTCTGCCTGCGCGCGCAGCGCGCCTTCTAACTCAACAATAGGCTGCAGTAACGCCTGAAGGAGCTCGGGCTGCGCGAGGAAATCTTCAATATTTTGCCGCGTCAGCTGCTGTCTAATCGATCGCGCAGTGCCTACGGCATTCGCCTCGCCACGCAGGGTTTGCGTTGTGCCGCCCCGCTGCTGCGCTAACTGCTGGGATAAGTTTTCGGCGAGTGCTTGGCTGTTCTCTAACTGCTCACGCATCTGCGCAAGCGACGGCGTGTTTCCCGTGCCTTCCGTTTCATTCGCCTCGCCTGCACTTCGTTGATTAAATTGCTCAGCCTGTTCGCTCAGGCTTTCGATCTGCTGTCTCAATTGCTGCGCATCACTTGCTACTTGCCGTGCAGATCCTTCGGAGTCTTGCGTTTGCGATGGATCCAGTCGCGCCAGGCTCTGCGCTAACTGGTCGATCTGGTCGCCGAGTTCCTGCTCCATATCAATCGCAAGGTTGAGCATGCCATTGCGAAGAACACGGTTGCTTGTTGCCATCTCATCGCGAATTGGTTTTAGGTCACGCGTTGCTGCCTGAGCCTGAGTCAGTAAGCTGCGGTCATCACTATCGCCTCGAGTGACCACCGCTCGGAGCATGTCTTCGATCTCTTCGATATCACGTTGCTGCTGTCGCTGCGCATCGAGAAGCGCCTCTAGCGCCTCATCACGACGCGCCTCACGGCGGGTCTGACCTAGACCCTGATTGCGACTCGCCTCTTCTAATCCTTCTTGTAGCGCCTGCTGGTTACGGACAAGCTCCTGACCGCGCTCGCTTAGGCGTCGTGCAATCTGCGAGACCGAACTCTCGCCTTCTTGGCTTAGTTCGCGTTGCTGGTCGCGTAAGCTCTCGAGTGCTTTCTGGCTTTGCGCTGCTGCAATAGCAGCGCTGTCGCTCTGCGCGGCTTGCTGCATTTGCTCGAGCGCGCGCTCAATTGCAGATTGAGCAGTTGACTCCCCCGCTTGCGCGGTGCCGTCCTGCTGTGCCGTTTGCTGCCCTGCTGTGCTCTGCTGCCCTTGCTGAGCTTGCTGCCCTTGCTGAGCTTGCTGAGGCGATCCCCCGTCTCTTTGCTGCGACTGTTGAGACTGTTGAGATTGCTGTCCCTGGTTATTTTGAGCTAATTCGCGCGCTAATTTTTCAACGTCAGCTGTAAGCTGTTCTTGCTGTCGGCGCAGCCGTTCTAGTTCGCGACGACGCTGCTCTTCTTCGAGTTCTTGCTCTCGGCGAGCAAGGTTTCTCTGCGCGCGAGTGAGGGCTTCTTGGCGCCGCGCTAACTCCTCTAGCTTGTTCACCTCTTCGGCATTTGTTCCACCCGCTTGGCTCGCGCTGTTCGGTGTCTCATACCGATTTTCGAGTTGTCCCATCTCCATTTCGAACAATTCGCGAAGATCTTCGCGCTCTTGCTGAGCGCCTCCTCCTCCACCGCCGCTGTTTTGATTCATGCTTATGTCAGTGCGATTAATATTCGCTTCAGCTTTCAGCACGTACTGCAGGGCGAGTTGTTCAGGCTTGAGTGCGGTCGTTACTTGCAGACTATCTAAATCGTTTGCAGCAAGATTCATCTGTTCGATGGCGAGAGACAAATTTTCAACGGCTAGATCATAACTGTCATCCGAAAAACTCAATCGTTCGGATAAGCGATCAATAGACATCTTAGCGCGACCGGTCGCCTCGCGCTGGCTCTCGGCTATGATTTCGGCATCGGCCTCGATGTCGGCATTCGATGCGTCACGCAGTCGGTTTCGCAGTTTCCAAGTAGCCGCGATAATGTCTTTCTGCACTGAAACAAGCGCACTACTTTCGCCGCCACCCTGACCGCCTCCTCCGCCACCATCCTGCTGCTGCGATCGGCGAAATTCTTGATCAGTCGGTATAACCTCGAGGAAATAGATGTCAGACACCACCTCACTTGGGCCATCGAGCACATTATTGTCGGCGAGCGTTAGGTAGTAACTAATAAAGTCACCCGGCTCAACCTCCATGTCTTCGAGATAAAGCAGAGTCGATCCCTGCGCAGAGCGAACGGGTTCGGCAGGCAGGAAATTAACCACACTGTCACCGGCACCCACTACCGCGTAATTGAGTACGAATTCGCTCAGCCCATAATCGTCGCTTGCGTCAACTTCGATCACCACCTCTTCGAGTGGCATCACGTCTTGATCAGCGCCGGGTCGGCGCAGAGTGAGCTGGGGGGGCTGATCTTCGATTGCGCGAATATAGTAATCGAGCGGCGCATCGCTTTGCAGGCCTTGTAGATCGGTTGCCGAAAGCCGGTAAACCCCATCTCCCTTCACGGTAAAACGAGCAGTTGCCTTGAGTCCGTCAATAGTCAGGCTACTGTTTACATAGCCTTCACCGGACGTACTGCCAGCGTCAGCGAACTGCAATTCGGCACTCGCCAGTGGTTTATTGAACGTAATCGTAAGGCTTACCTCGGTGCCTTCTGCGGCGACTATATCGCCGCCATCAATTTCGATTCGATCCTCTTCGCCGGTATAAGCCGGAAAATCCAGCGCCACATCGATCTGCTCTACATTGGGGAGGTCATACAAACTTATCTGGTATTGCCGCGAAGTCTGCTCATCGCCGGCAAGGCTAACCAGATAGACCGAATCTTTTAGAACCGCAGGTAAATAGTAGCTAAACGTCGCGCCGCCGGTGTCCGCTGCATCGAGTACCATCGGGTAGTCGCGCCAGTTCAACCGATCATCCTGAAGCCGCAGGGTCAGCGCGCCAGGCTGCGCATTTTCTACCCTTGCCGAAAACGTCAGTGGCGAGCCCCGCTGCAGTTCAATATCGCCCGGCTCGACAATAAACGCGATAGGCAACGCTGTTGGGCTTATATCAGCTCGCTGTTCACTAGCTAAAGGCCAGGCGAAGCGCTGCGCTGCTTGCCTCATCTGGGCAGATTCTTGCAATAAAAGGCCGAGTGCTAAGCAGGCGGCAAGGCCGGCGGCCATCGCAATAAAAGATTCACGTGGGGAGCCTACTCGCTCAACCTCTTGCCTCTGCAATTCAACATGTGAGCGCGCGTCTTTGATCAGCTGTTCGACGAATGCCGGGGAAACGCCGCCCTTTAGAGGCTCTCCTTCTATTTGAGAAAATTCGATAGAGGTAAGTAGACGCTGTTCGAGGTCTGGGAATTTTTCTTCAACATAGAGCGCTAACGCCCTCTGATCGGCTTGTGCACGATGACGGTGACGCCACGCAATCGCCACAATAGATACCAAGAGTGCAAGGGATGCGACGGCGACTACTAAGATGACCGTCGGTGATGCGGTGACATTCGCGACTACAACGAGGCTTGCCGCGATTACGATACAGACGGCGACAAGCGCGAAACCGAACTGCCGAGCGAGCACTAATCTGGCCTGCCTTCGCTGAAGGCTGTAGAGGGTGTCACGTAGACTGTCGAGATTCGGAGTCGTCATGCGTTTCCTGGATGATAATAAGCAAAATCCGACGCCCGCTTTGGCAGCGTGAGCGCCAAGGGCACTTAGCTAAAACGCCGAGGAGTCGCCATTGGACTTGCTCCCCCTCTTGCTGAAAGAAGTGCAGGGCAAGCCTCTCTCGCAGCCCCACTATCCCACTATCGTCAACCGCTTAGCAAGGTTCGGAAAGCGGGTAACCCATCTCTTGTGGCCGATAAAAGGGGGAATCATCGGGGAATATATGCACAGGGGTCGAGGCAGCCCAGTCTAGAAGCGCTTTGACGCTGCTGATTTGGGCGATGCCTTTGAGCGTCTCCTTAGTGGGCTGCGGCAGAACGATCTCTTCCGCCTTCGAAGCGGCGAGCGCAGCTTTAGGCGTAATCCAGCGGTGCTCTAGTATTTCATCGTTGTCGACAACAACGGTGGCCGTTCGTGGCACCGGACACATAAAGAACCAAGTACAAAACCGTCGTGGCAAATGGGGCGGAGTGGTCCAATGGGCAGTGTGAATGAGCTGGCTCTCGCCGATGTCCAGCCCCGCCTCTTCTTTCGTCTCTCTTACCGCCGCTTTTAGTGCCGCGCGATACTCCAGCCCCTCGACCCCCTCGAAATCGGCCTGGTCTACACGACCTCCGGGAAACACCCAATGACCACCATGGAAAACAAGCTTGGAATTTCTCCTGAGCAGTAAAATTTCAATAGAGCCTTGCGTAGCGCTGTCACGGGCTACGACTACTGTGGCGGCCGGAACCGGGGTCATCTCGCTCATTACTGGGTCTTCCTTAAGGCTCAACGCCCTTGTGCACTGTCGCTTTCGGTAACCCTCATAATACCCAATTTGGCGGAAGATCCCACTCCCTGAATGCAGCTATAAGCGGATGGTTTGCGCCTCCACCCCCATACGCTTAGAATCGAGTCAACGGCGGCTCTATCGATGTGTATCGAAGCCCCTTACTTCTATTCCCATCAACAGAAAAACGGAAAACAAGCTATGACAATTGGATTTGAAGGTCGCGTCGCAATCGTAACAGGCGCAGGCGGCGGACTAGGCCGACAGCACGCCTTAGAGCTGGGACGCCGCGGTGCAAAGGTAGTCGTTAACGACTTAGGCGGCAGCGTAGATGGCAGCGGCGGTTCGGCCTCGGCAGCTGAGTTAGTCGCTCAGGAAATCATCGCCGCAGGCGGCGAGGCCATGGCGAACGGCGCATCAGTTACCGACCTAGCCTCTGTCCAATCGATGGTCGACGAGGTAATGGCGAAATGGGGCCGCATAGACATCCTCGTGAATAACGCAGGCATCCTGCGCGACCGCACATTCTCGAAACTCGAACTCGAAAACTGGCATGCAGTCATCGATGTGCACCTCACAGGCAGCCTCAACGCAACTAAGTGTGTGTGGCCAATCATGGTGGAGCAAGGCTACGGCCGCATAGTAATGACAACCTCAACGAGCGGATTGTTCGGAAACTTTGGTCAGAGCAATTATGGCGCCGCAAAGCTAGGCCTGGTCGGCTTTATGAATACCCTGCGCCTAGAAGGTGCGAAATACGGTGTTTTCACCAATGCGATCGCACCAATAGCCGCGACGCGCATGACCGAAGAACTGCCGGGCTTCGAAGACAGCGCAGAAAAACTCGCGCCCGAGTTAGTCACCCCTGCGGTGGTCTATCTCTGTTCCGATAAAGCCCCTAATGGCCGCATCATTCAGGCAGCCGGTGGCCGCTATTACTCTGCCGATGTGCGTGAAAACGAAGGCGTTAATCTTGGCCTCGGAGCCTCGGTCGAAGACATCGAGGCGAATATCGACACAATACTCGACATGACGTCGAGCAAGGGCGTGATAGAGCGGACGCACCACCGATAACGGCAGCACGTTTGCGCCTGCGCAATGTTTGATCCATCGGCAAAGCGCTTTTGAGCCGACCAATAGAAAACGCCCCCTTTGAGAGCTATAACACTCTCAAAGGGGGCGTTTTTTATTCACTCACAGACCGCCTAGGCTTTCTTTTTCTGGTCTGCTAACACGCGCTGAATCGAGGCGCGCTCGTCGAGGCGCGCGATCAGCTCATTGTTGCGGGGCATTGCGGCGGCAACGTCCCAGTCTAGTGCGCGCTTGCAGGCTGTCATGGCAAGATTCATGCTGAAGCGAAAGTAGAAATCGGCATAGGTTAGCTGCTCGCCGCATAAATAGGGCGAGAATTTCGCTAGCCGATTGAACGAGGCAAACCCCTTCTCAAGTTGAGGCTTCACTTCTTTCTTTAATTCATCGGATGCTGGCCGCCCAAAAAACACCTCTCCGTATAGCCGACGCGCCGGTAATTCAACATAGAGTTCGAGGTAGCGGATCATTTCCTGCACCTTAGCCTTCTCGAAAGGGTCTGCCGGATAAAAGCTCTCGCCCTGTCCCAGCGAGTCTAAATAGTCGATCATCACGCCCGTCTCGGTGAGAAAGCCCTGTTCGGTTTCCATGGCCGGCACTTTGCCCATCGGACTTTTGCCCAAAAAATCTGACTCTTGATTAGGGAGTATCAGCATTTCTTCAAAATCCATACCCTTCTCGAGCAGAACAGTCTTTACCATGTTGTAGTAATTACTGAGTGGCATCCCATATAGTTTGATCGTCACACGTGTCCCCTTCATACTTAAGTTCAATGAGCGACAGAAATTACTCTGCACGCGCACAGATTGCAAAACCTATTCACGCAAGCGTAAGCGATTCCCCATGTCAGCCACTGCACGCCTCCGCATTCTCTTACTATCCGGCTACGATGCCGCGAGCCATCGCCTCTGGCATGAGAATCTCGCGCGCATGATGCCCGAGCATGAATGGACTCCGCTAGCTCTCGCACCCCGAAATTTTAGCTGGCGCCTACGCGGCAACGCATTAAGCTTCGCCTTTGGTGAGCGAGAGACCCTGAGCAGACCTTACGATTTGCTGATTGCGACATCGATGGTTGATCTAAGCACGCTGCGTGGGTTCATGCCCGCACTCGCAGCGATCCCAACGCTGTTGTATTTCCATGAGAATCAATTTGCGTATCCCACCCGTGATCAGCAACGCGCTAATGCCGAGATACAGCTCGTCCCTCTTTACGCTGCGCTCTGCGCAGATTCGGTCGCGTTTAATAGTGAATACAACCGCAGGACTTTTCTCAGCGGCGCAAAAGAGTTGCTCCGGCGCCTACCCGACTATGTGCCCAAAGGATTACTGCAGCGCCTCGAGCAGTCTCACGTAGTGCCGGTTCCTGTGTTCCAGCCGGAGGAGTTGTCGCCGCGTTGCAGCAACCATTCGACGCTTGAAATAATGTGGAATCACCGATGGGAATATGACAAAGGCCCTGAGCGACTGTTGGAGGTGGTCAAACTACTCTGTGCCCAGAGGCTCAACTGCCGACTCCATATTGTGGGTCAGCAGTTTAAACAGCAGCCCGAGGAATTCTACGAATGTCGCCGCTTACTTAAAGCGCACTGCATCTCTCTAAATCTTGAAGACGCTCACTTCGGCTTTATCGAAAGCGCTACTGACTACCACACGCTTATCAACTCCTGCGACGTCGCCCTGTCGACTGCGCTGCATGACTTTCAAGGTCTCGCAATGCAAGAGGCTGCGATCGCTGGCTGCTGCCCGCTCGCCCCTGCCGACCTCGTCTATCCCGAATACCTGCCGCCAGAAAATCTTTACTCTGTGACTCAAGATAACACGCACACCGCGCGTAATATCTTCAAGAAATTGAAACGCTGGCAGGAGGAAAAAAACGAGGGAATTGCACTTCCGCGCGTGTCGCTAACGCAGTTTTTCGAGGAAAATTTGACTGCGCGGTATCAACAGCTGTTTGCGCAAACTATCCATTCAAAACAGCAGCCGGCGCTTTAGCGCTTTAGCTCCTTTGTTTAGCTGATAGACGACTCGGGCTATTCGACGCTTTGCAGCAACGGGAAAACAACTTTCTGGCCGATTTGAATTCGATTGAAGTCGAGCTCTGGATTGTACTGTCGCACAAGCCACAGTGGAGCTGAATAGCGATTGCGCGCGATCGTGCCGATATTTTCATTGCGGCGTATAGTGTATTCCTCTACATCGCGAATTCGATACCGAGCAAAGAAATCACGTTGTAGCGTCGAGTGGTAGTCTTTGCGCCTGCGCTCGAATTCAGGTCTCGATACCTTAGAGAACCCAAGAGTAAGACGCTTACCCACGATGACCGGATCGCTGTATGCCATGCTATTGAGTCGCCTAACATCCCAAGCGCGAACAGCTAACCAGTCGGCATAATGACCGAGCGTCTCGGTCGCCTGCACCTCGATCGAGTCGTCGCTCGCTACCGAATAGTCGGCAGGATCAGCGCTCAACGCCTCGGCAAGCTCTGCGTCGCTATCGACGGCTGTGTCCTCTGACATCGCCGCTGCAACCTCTTCGGCTACGGCATTAACATCCACTAACACGTTAGCTGCTAACGCAGGCTCGTCGAGCATTGAGTCACTGTCCGGCGCAACCAATGTATCGAACGCTTGTTCCTCGGATAAGTCAGGCTCAATCTCCGCGACTTCTACAGGGTTCTGCATCGAGCTCTCTGATGAGACCTCTGGTGAGACCTCTGGTGAGACCTCGGCAGTCTCGACAAGCGACTCCGGCGCACGCTCATTCGCGACGAGTTGCGGCGGCGCTGCGTAAAGACCCGGCAAGCGCAACTCCTGCCCGGGATAAATGCGGTGCGAGTCTTCGATTCCATTAAGGCGCAGAAGCGCCGTTTCACCGACCGAGAAGCGCCGAGAAATGGTCGAAACCGTGTCACCGCGCGCTACCGTATAGATGCCATTGGCTGGCGCTCGTTGCGACTGCGCAGCAAGTGAAGTTTCGTCCTGCGGTAGGAGTATGCGCTGGCCGATTTGAATGCGATGACTGCTGGTTAGCTGATTCAACGCGACAAGACGCGAGACCGACGTATTAAAGCGCCCTGCAATTGCCGATAGACTGTCTCCTCGTTCAACCGTGTAAGACACGTCTGGAGTCTGAACGACAAATTTGTAATCACCATCAATGCTCGTGAGTAATTCCTGCGATGTCATCTTCGCATCGCGCAGCTTTATTTTGAATCCGCGAGGAATTCGCTTCTGGCCTTGCCAAACCACAGGCCTCAGCGCAGGATTGTCTGCTTTCAATTGTTCTAAACTTACGTTAGCACTACGCGCGAAAACTTCGGCATCTATGTAAGCGTCGGTAGTGAGCTCAGTGAAATTAGGCGCTGGATTAAACTGTATGTCACCGAAAAAATTCTCGGCGCGCTTTTCGACTTCGTTAACCGCAAGAAACTGAGCGTAAAAATTACGCGAGGCAAAGCCGAAGCGCCTGCCTTTGTATTTTGCAACAATCTCCTCAATGTCACTCGACCCCGTTTCGCGCACCGCGCGTGTGATCCCCGCCGCGCCGTGATTATAGGCTGTTAGCGCTAAGGGCCACGTTCCCAGCACTCGGTAGTTATATTCGAGAAGGCTCATAGCCGCCTCCGCAGCTATGTAGGGGTCCATCCGCTCATCGACTATATGATCTATTCGCATAAATCTCTGACCGGTAGCACGCGTGAATTGCCACATTCCTGCTGCATCGGCCGATGAGTACGCACCCGGATTAAACGATGATTCGACATGCGGTAAGACAACGAGTTGGGGCGGGAGATTTTTCCCTACAATGACCTTTTCGATATGCGCACGATAGGCGCCAGAGCGGCGAAGGCCTGCAAGGAATCTGTTCGATTGACCAAGCTGCCAACGCACATTGTCCGAGGCCACTTTTAAGGTTTGATTACTAACATTCGCAGGCCAAAGAGCGAGCACCTGCTGCTGCTCCGCCGAGAGGCCAGTCCTCTTGCCCGTAGACAGCACTTGCAAGGCCGCCTTAATCGCTTCTCGCCTAGTTTCTATCTGCTTTCGGTCGAGTGGTAGCTTAGTGTAAATGACATCAAGATGTTCGGCGTCGTGGAGAAAACCACTCTGGGTATCTATTTCGGTATAGACGCGAACCCAGAATTGGATTGCAGGCTCGAGTTCCGCGGGGCGAGGAAAATCACGGGTATCCTGCGCAAATAGCGGAGCTGCTGTTGCGACCAGCAGGCACATCACTGCCGCGCGCCAGATGCTAGCCTTACTTGCGCGAGTCATAGGACCAATGAAATAAGGCAACTCGTCTACCCTTCTGATTAATTTTTTATCGCCTAGGTGGAGACCGCTTCCCTTTGAGCATTGACGGCCTCGGTTACTGTACCAACTAGGGGATATCGTCCAATTCCGATCCTTCCTTGATAGGAATCATCAGATCTTCGCGCGTCACGTTCATCATGAGGATCACGTTCGATGCGATATAAATTGATGAATAGGTACCGACCACAACGCCAATAATCAACGCAATAGCGAAACCCTGAGTCGACTCTCCGCCGACGAGTAAAATCGACACTAATACTAGGAGCGTGGTGAATGACGTGATAATCGTCCGGCCCAGTGTTTGATTCAAAGACACGTTGACCATGTCAGCCGGCGATCCGCTACGCAGACGGCGAAAATTCTCTCGTATCCTGTCCGATACGACGATCGTATCGTTTAGGGAATAGCCGATTATCGCGAGCATTGCGGCGAGGGTATTAAGATTGAATTCCATCCCGAAAACGGAGAAGAGACCTAGCGTAATGATCAGGTCGTGAGCGAGGGCAACAACCGCGCCAACAGAGAACTTAAACTGAAAGCGCACGGCGATATAGACCATGATGATACCGAGCGCGACGAGCATTCCTAAGCCTCCCTGCTCCGCCAATTCAGTGCCGACCTTCGCGCTCACATAGTCAGATCCCTCAAGCGTAATGTCGGCGGACGTAGACGACGCTAAGAGCGCAGTAATCGTCTCACCTACGCGCACGGCTTGGCTCGCTTGATCCGCCTCGGCAACCGATTCATCTACTGGCAGAATAATACGAATATCTCGGTCGGAGCCAAAGCTAACGACTACCGCATCGTTATAACCGCCTTCGGCGAGGGTTGTATTTACCTCACCAATCGCTACCGATTCTGAAAAATTTAACCGTACCGACGTACCGCTCGTAAAATCGAGGCCAAAGTCTAGGCCGCGCGTAGCGAGTGAGCCGAGTGAGATAAGGACTAGCAGAAGCGAACCCATCGCCGCTGCGCGCCGCACACCCATAAAGTTGTATTGCTTACTCAACATAATCTTTTATCCGTAGTTTGCGCAGTCAGGCGCTTAGTCTTCAACCGTCAGTGCTTCGGTGCGGGGAGGAATTGTCCCGATCGACAGCGCCTCAACCTTGCGTCCGCCATAGATCAAATTGATCAAAGCGCGCGTGCCGACAATGGCGGTAAACATCGACGTAATGATGCCTATCATCAGTGTAATGGCGAAGCCTTTTACTGGCCCCGAGCCAATCGTGAAAAGCACCATCGCAACGAGGAAAGTGGTTAAGTTAGCATCCAAGATAGTCGTGAAGGCGCGATCATAGCCAGCATCGATCGCGCGCTGGGGTGACGATCCTTCGGCGATCTCTTCGCGTATGCGCGTAAAAATAAGCACGTTCGCATCGACTGCCATACCAACCGTAAGAACGATACCGACGATTCCCGGCAGCGTTAAGGTGGCTGGGATTATCGATGACATCACCGCGAAGATAAGCAGAATATTCATGATCAGAGCAATGTTTGCCGCAAGGCCGAACACGCGGTAGTAGAACAGCATAAACAGAATGACCAGCGCCGCAGCAACCTGCACACCGCGGATACCTTGATCAAGATTCTCCTGCCCCATAGAAGGACCGATAACAGACTGTTCGACAATGGTCATCGGTGCCGCGAGCGAACCGGAACTGATCAGCAGCGAAAGGTCATTCGCTTCACGCGAAGACAGGCCGGTGATGACGAATTGACGGCCCAAGGCCGAATTGATTCGAGCATGGCTTATGAGCCGCTTCTCTTCATAAAATTCGACTTCGTCGACCTCATTGCCTTCCGCATCGATTGTCGTATTCGTTCGCGACTTCGTCTCGATAAGAAGAATGTCCATCAGGCGCCCAACATTGTCTCGAGTCACGCGATTAATCTGATTGCCGCCCTGCGCATCTAAACTGATTTGTACTTGCGGTAACCCGTTTTGGTCGAGAGACGAGCGCACATTACTAATGCGATCACCCTGCAGGATTACATCGTTGTTAACGTTAATCAACAGGCCCTGATAGTCGAAGGCTTCATAGGAAAGGCTCGACGCGCCTAACTCAGCTTCGAGGTGAAATTCGAGCGTGGCGATTCGCTGTAAAATACGGATAGCTTGCGCAGGATCTTGCACGCCGGGCAGCTCTACTACAATGCGATTCGCACCCTGCTGCTGAACCGTTGGTTCGGACACCCCCAGTGCATCGACTCGATTGATTAGCGTCGTGCGATTAGCCTGAATAGTGTCGCGTTGGATTTGCAGAATGACATCTTGAGTCATACGCATATCGAGCACGAAAAAGTCTCCCGACTCGCTATTTTGCAATTGCAGCTCAGGGAAATTAGTAATGAGGGCGGAGCGCGCTGCCGACCGGTCATCCGACGTCGCAAAGCGTATTTCGAGGTGTGTGCTGTCGACGAGTGTTAGCCCGCGCGAGCGGATACGCTCCTCGCGGAGAATCGAGCGCACGTTACTTAGGTTGTCTTCCATGCGCCGCTCAATCGCAGCGTCCATGTCGACCTCCATCAAGAAATGAACGCCCCCTTGAAGGTCAAGGCCAAGGTTCATTTTTCCTGCACCTATCGACTGCATCCAAGCAGGCGTGGTCGGCGCTAGATTGAGCGCAATAATATAATCAGGGCCAAACGCGTTTTCGAGCGCTGTTTTAGCGCGCAGCTGATCCTCTACAGAATCGAGCCTGACGAGCAAACTTTCGTCGTTAATCGCTGCACCGAAGAAATTGAGCTGCGCGGCTTCGAGTGCCGTGGTCGCCCTTTCAATGTCAAATTCGGTTAACGGCGATAGCTCGCTGCTAATCTGGATCGCCTCGTCATCGGGATAGAGGTTGGGCACCGAGTAAAGCAGGCCCAATAGAACGACTAGAAAGATTAGCGCGTTCTTCCACGCGGGGTATCGATTGAGCATAAGAGGGCTCTGCAAATTGCTAGGTTAACGGTTACAAAAAAACGTGTGTCAACACGCCTAATTTCGAGAGGAGCGCAGAGATTACTCGGCACTCCCTGTTAAGAGGACTAGATCTTCGCGAGAGTACCCTTAGGCAATACCGCCGCGATCGCTGCCTTTTGTATCTTCACCTCGAGACCGGTGCCGACGTCTACGGCGAGGTAATCCTCGCTAACGCGCACAACTTTGCCCAACAAGCCGCCGGAGGTTAACACCTCATCTCCTTTACCTATGCTGGTGACTAGATCGCGATGTTCTTTGGCACGCTTCGACTGGGGCCGCAGAATTAACAGCCAGAAGAGGAGGAACATGCCACCGAACAAGATGAGGTTGAAGGTCAATGAGGGCTGACCGGGTTCTTGGGCGTAGGCTACTGGAAACAAAAAGTCCATGTATTGTGCTCTCTCTTAAGTTTGAATTAATTAGTCATATAGGGCAGCGGCATTCATGCAAGGAGAAAACTTCTTCTTGTTGAATCATCTTCTCTTAGCCACTGCGTTCTTCGCTGCGCATTGTCTCACAAATGGAGGCATCGGAAACGATATCAAGACTCAGGCCAACGAGAAAGCCCGTTTAACTGCTCGCTCGCTCGCGTTAAGCTGCTTTTTAGCCTTTGCCTGCCACCTAAGGCTCAGTCTGCGCTTCTAGCGCGAGGCCTTCGGCCTGCAGTACCTGTTGATTTTCCTCGAATTTAGCGACGAATTCTGACAATTCGCCCTTGGCTATCGCGTCCCGCAATCCCGCCATAAGATCCTGATAATAGTGTAAATTATGGATAGTATTGAGTTGAGCGCCCAGCATCTCACGGCATTTATCGAGATGATGCAAATAAGCGCGTGAGAAATTTTGACAGGTGTAGCAACCACAATTTTCGTCTAGTGGCTTGGTATCTTGACGATAGCGTTTGTTGCGCAGACGTAGCAGCCCTTTCGAGGTAAAAATATGGGCATTGCGGGCGTTGCGCGTGGGCATCACACAATCGAACATATCGATGCCCTGCGTAACGGCATAAACAATGTCTTGAGGCGTGCCCACGCCCATCAGATAGCGCGGCTTTTCGGCAGGCAGCAACGCGCCGCAGTGCTGTATTACTTCGCGCATCTCGTTTTTGGGTTCGCCAACGGAGAGACCGCCGAGTGCATAGCCATCGAAGCCAAGCTCAACGAGCCCCGCGAGCGATTCCTCGCGCAAGTCGCCGTACATGCCACCCTGAACGATGCCGAACAGCGCCGACTCATGCTCGCCATGTGCCTCCTTGCACCGACCCGCCCAACGCATCGACAACTCCATCGACTCGCGCGCCTGTTCACGCGTTGCCGGATACGGCGTGCATTCGTCGAACACCATAATAATGTCTGAGCCGAGCGCGTGCTGCACTTCGATGGCCGATTCGGGCCCAAGGAAAATTTTAGCGCCGTCGACGGGCGAGCTAAACGTTACGCCCTCTTCGTTGATCTTCCGCATCTCGCCCAAGCTGAATACTTGAAAGCCACCAGAGTCGGTGAGTATGGGTCGGTCCCAACCGATGAAGTCGTGGAGGTCACCATGAACATTAATCGTCTCGGTGCCGGGGCGCAGCATCAGGTGAAAAGTATTGCCGAGGAGAATATCGGCTCCCGTTCCACGTACCTGCTCGGGGGTCAGCCCCTTAACCGTGCCGTAGGTCCCGACAGGCATAAACGCAGGGGTGGCAACCTCACCGCGTGGAAAACACATCTTGCCGGTGCGCGCCTTGCCGTCGGTTGCGGCGATGTCAAAACTCATGTGGCTCATAGATAACTCATCTGCCGGTCATGGTGACCGTCTCATTAATTCGTTCGGTAGTTTGCCTCGAGACTAGTGCTCGCGGGTCGCGCGAAACTCCACCTCGGGCCAGCGGTCTTCCATTAGACTCAAATTGACGCGCGTGGGCGCGAGGTAGGTGAGATAGCCGCCGCCATCTATGGCCAAATTGTCGTGGGCTTTTTTGCGGAATTCTGCAAGCTTGACTGAATCTTTACAATCCACCCAGCGCGCTGACTGCACGGTAATCGGCTCGTAGATAGCATCAACTTTGTATTCATCTTTGAGGCGGAACGCGACCACCTCAAACTGCAGCACGCCAACCGCGCCTACAATGAGATCATTATTGCGTAGCGGCATAAACAACTGCGTAGAGCCCTCTTCCGATAGCTGCTGCAACCCTTTTTGTAGCGCCTTCATCTTAAGCGGATCTTTTAAGCGAATGCGCCGGAACAGTTCGGGCGCGAAATGCGGAATACCTAAAAACTTGAGTTCCTCGCCACCGGTAAAGGTATCGCCAATCTGAATAGTGCCGTGGTTGTGCAAGCCAATTATGTCGCCGGACACCGCAGACTCTGCTTGATCACGGTCGCCTGCGAGAAAGGTTACCGCGTCGGCAACCTTCACATCCTTGCCGAGTCGCGAGTGGCGCATCTTCATATTGCGCGAATACTCACCCGAGCAGAGGCGCATGAAGGCGATTCGATCTCGGTGTTTGGGATCCATATTCGCTTGGATCTTAAAGACGAAGCCAGTAAAGCCCGACTCTGTTGCGGTGACGTCGCGCGACTCGGTCGCGCGAGTTTGCGGCGCTGGTGCATATTCCACAAAGTCGTCGAGCATTTCTTTCACGCCGAAATTGCCGAGCGCCGTGCCGAAATAGACCGGCGTCATCTCACCGCGCAAATAAGCGTCGAGGTCGAAATCGTTACTAGCGCCGCGCACCAGTTCTATTTCGTCGCGGAAGTCGTCCCGGTAACTGCCTAACAACGCCTTCGCCTCGTCACTGTCTATGCCTTCGATCACCTCCACCTCGTGCAGCTGACTCCCCTGCCCGTGTCGGTAGACGTGAATCGTGTCTTTATAGAGATTGTAGACACCCTTGAATTCTTTGCCCATGCCGAGCGGCCAATTGATAGGGGCGCATTTGATTTTAAGCACAGTCTCGATCTCGTCGAGCACATCAATAGCATCGCGAATATCGCGATCGAGTTTGTTCACGAAGGTAAAAATGGGGGTGTCGCGCAGTCGGCAAACCTCCATCAACTTAATGGTTCGGTCTTCGACGCCTTTGGCACCGTCGACTATCATCAGCGCCGAATCGACTGCGGTAAGGACGCGGTAGGTGTCTTCCGAAAAATCCTCGTGGCCTGGGGTGTCGAGAAGATTGACGACGCGGTCCATGTACGGAAACTGCATGACCGAAGAGGTGACCGAGATGCCGCGCTGCTGCTCCATCGCCATCCAGTCGGATGTCGCGTGCTTGTCTGCCTTTTTGCCCTTAACCGATCCAGCTACCTGAATGAGATTGCCAAGCAGAATGAGCTTTTCGGTTATTGTGGTTTTACCAGCATCGGGGTGCGAGATGATGGCAAACGTGCGCCGTTTTTTAATTTCGTTGGCTAAGTTGCTAACACCCATACCTGATCAATCCCAAAAGTGACAATGTCTAATTAGATAATCTGCGCTATCGATGCTCAAAAGCTTCCCAGTCTGCGCAGGGGCGCATAGTATCAAATTACTGGCTACAATCCTTGCCTGAGTTCACCTACACTCGACTTGATCATTTTTACTAATAGACTCAGTAACGCAGGCATCAGTATGGATTTCACCTTAAACGACGAACAGCGCGCGCTCCAACAATCAGTTAGGCAGTTTGCTCAGCGAGAACTCCCCGAACTCGCTCGTGAGATCGAGCTCAGCGATGAACCGCCCAGCCTCGAGCTTCGAAAGCGTTTCGGTGAACTCGGCTATCTTGGCGTTAACCTACCTAGCGAATACGGCGGTGGCGGCATGTCGCATTTCGATGCGGTTTTAGTACTGGAAGAAGTCGCCAAAATCTCAATTGCTGTCGCGTTCCCCATTTTTGAATCCTGCTTCGGCCCCACGCTGGCCATAGCCCACTTTGGGAGAGACGCGATGAAACAGCGCGTTCTGCCCAAAGTTTGTGCTGGCGAGATGGTTGTTGCCGTTGCAATGTCTGAGCCCGATGCAGGCTCTGCGCTCACCGACTTAAAAACTCAGGTGCGCCGTGAAGGCGACAAGATGCTTCTTAGCGGCAACAAGCGCTGGAGCTCAGGTGCTGGGCACTCCGAGGCCTATGTCGTTTACTGCCGCATGGATGATAGCCCCGGCGCCAAATCTATCGGCGCCGTGCTCGTCGAGAAGGGCAGCAAGGGCTTCACCTTTGGCAAACGAGACCACCATATGGGATTCCGCGGCGTCTACAGTGCGGATATGTATTTCGACGACGTCGAAGTCACCGATGCAGATATCCTCGTGCCCGCGGGTGGCTTTGGCAAGCTGATGGACGCTTTCGATCTTGAGCGCTGCGGTAACACAACCATGTCACTGGCAACCGCGCAGTCAGCATTCGATTATGTGCTGGCGTACGTTCAAGAACGCCAGCAGTTCGGTAAACCGCTTGTCGACTTCCAAGGCGTACAGATACAGATTGCTGAAATGAAGATGAAGCTCGAGGCGGCTCGGCTCTTGCTTTACCGTGCAGTCATCAACGCCGAGAGCGGCCTGCCGTCAATTGCCGAAAGCTCGGTCGCTAAATGCTTCGCCAATGAGACCGCACGCGAGGTTACCGGCAAGGCAATGCAGCTCATGGGTGGCTACGGTTATTCGAAAGAGTTCCCGCTAGAGCAGAAGCTGAGAGATTCGTGGGGATGGGGGATCGCCGGGGGGGCTATCGATATTCAGAAGGTGAATATTACTGCGGCGCTTGTTGGCCGGCGCTTCAATCAAAGAGCGTAGCCTGCCGACGGCGTGGCCTAGTGCAGCACCGCTGCACTAGGAATCTCGCGCGACTCAGAATAATCGGCGTGGAGAATATCCGCGCGCTGCACGAGGAGCAAATCGTTGGGCAGTAGCTTGTCGTATTCATCCGCCGCCGAGTCTATGGCCTGCACATCAATCTCTTCAGTAAGCACACACACCACATCGTCATCGTCTACATCGACAACAATTGCCTGTTTAAATCCCACGATTGTGTTGAGCGAAGCCTTCGAGCCAATATCGAACCGATAGGCCGGCAGAAGCGCAGACGGTGATCTAAGCAGACCAGTCGAGGTAAATGCCACACCAAACCCTGCCGCTGCAACGATATGAATAATTTCTATAACATCGGGGTCTGAGAGATCTACTCTGAGTGTTCTTCCTTCCTCGGGGACTGATTCAAATTCCACCTTTGGCTTCTTCTGGCTTAACAGGCGAAGGAAGAGGCTGATGTCTTCTTCGTTCCATTCCAAGATTTCTTCTTGCTCAGATCGCATACTGTCCGACGCCAAGCTCAGAACAGTGGTCTCTATAGTGAGATCGGGAACCTCGTTCTCGGGGGGGCGGGGCACCACAAGAGACACAGAGCAATAGCCTTCGCTGCTCTCTGGGCTTAGCCTCCAAAGAAACGGAATATCGGCGTTGAGTTCGATCATAAAGCGAAGATGCCTAAAAACGGATGGCGAAGAAAAAGGGTCTTTGGAGTAGCGCTGCGATCGCCATTTAGGGATACAAAGATAACACAAATAGTAAGGGGTATATATCGCTGCAGCGTGTACTGCGCGTCAGCGTTGAAAGGGCAAGTTAGCGGCATGACCTAAGCAATCTCAGACATTGTCGCTGTAAGTTATTGTGTTTAATGTTGTTTACAGAGAGCGCGGAAACACACTTTTTTTCCACAGAAACTGTGGATAACTCTGGGGGTAAAATAGGAAAAACGCGTAAAAGCCTGTAAATTAGCGCTTCCAAGTATAAATTGGTTAATTTTTGCTCAACTCATAATAAATAATAAAATCAATAGCTTAATTAGCCAATGCGTGGAGAAATCACAAAAATACCGTTAAAAATAGCGTTTTGTGACACGAATGTAGCGCATGTGCATAAAATAGCGAGGTTAACGCGCACTCAATAAAACACTGAAACGCACCCTACTGATTTTAATGAATTTTTATGACCCGGCAAAACGCTCGTTCCGAACTTTTGCCCGTTTATACTCCTCCACTCCAAAAACCGCGTGTGCGACAATAGCCACCTCGCTTGTTACCGGCATCGCTGCTATGACCTCGCCATTGCACTTTTTCAAAGCCTCTTTTGCGCTGCGTCTCTGTGCAATCATTACGCTAACCCTCATCCTTGCACTCTTCGCTGGCGCAAATTTCTCGCGCTGGTCGGCAGGTAAAGAGGCGAAGGCACGCTCCCTCCTTCTTGTTCGAAACCTGTTCGTCGACGAAAAGCCCTCGAGCCTCATGCTCTATGCGCACCCAACTCTGCTTGAGTCAACAAACGAACTCGATTGGCCGAGCCACCTCTACTACTTGCGCGGTCGACTAGGAAGCCTGACAAGCATTGACGCACTGCGCAGCACGGTTGCAACGCCCCTTTTTAACCGCGACTCAGCGGAGTCAACAGCGAGCCATACAGTGCAAGTTACGTTTGCAAGCGGCCCTGCCGACATTCAGATCACCTACCTTCGCAGCGGCGATGAATGGCTTGTTACACAATTCTCAATCCTCGCAGACGCGCTATCAAGCTAGCTTACGGGGCGCTTTTTTAGCCGATCGCCACACCAACCACCTGAATTAACTGACTGTAATCGCTGTGTCCTGACAGTATTTTCTCAATCCCATCTTGGCGCATAGTTCGCATGCCATCCTGTGCTGCCTGATGACGCAGCTCATCAAGGCTTGCGCGCCGGTAGATCAAGCCCCGCAGGCGGCTTCCGCACACAAGCATCTCATGAATAGCCATACGCCCTCTGTAACCCGTGCCTCCGCACTCGCTGCACCCAACGGCCTTACACAATGTCCATTGCCTAGTTTCAAGTCCGGGATTGACGAAATCCTCCTCTCCATACCACTCCAATAGACGGAGTCTTTCGCTCTCGTCTGGCTCGTAGGCCTGTTTACAATTAGCGCACAGCGTCCGCATGAGTCGCTGCGCCAGAACACCTAACAGCGCGTCAGAGAAATTGATTGGGTCGAGGCCAAGATCTAACAGCCACGTGATCGTTTCCGGCGCAGAATTGGTGTGCAGGGTCGACAGCACGAGGTGTCCAGTCAGGGAGGCCTCAATCCCGATATTTGCCGTTTCTTTGTCCCTCATTTCACCAATCAGAATGACATCCGGATCAGCCCTCAGAAACGCGCGCATCGCCATGGCGAAGGTAAAATTGATTTTGGATTGCACCTGCACCTGCTGCAGACCATCCTGAGTGATCTCTACAGGATCCTCGGCGGTCCAAATCTTCCTCTCAGGCGTGTTGAGCTTGCTTAAAACGGCGTGCAAGGTTGTTGTTTTACCCGACCCTGTCGGGCCCACAACAAGAAACAACCCATGGGGTTGTGTCTCGATTGTCATAATTTCGCGCTGATTCGCGACACTCAAACTTAAAGTCTCGAGCTGCATTGGGCTGCCTGGCGTCAACAACCGCATAACCACGCTCTCGCCATGCACCGTCGGCAATGTTGCGACCCGCATCTCGATATGACGATCGGCGAGTTTCAGTTTGCACTTCCCGTCTTGGGGAAGCCGCCGTTCGGCAATATTCAATCGCGAAATAACTTTGACCCTCGCGATCGCGGCTGCACAGTGCTCTTCGGGTATCACTAACAACTGTCGACAGAGGCCGTCTACCCGAATCCTGACACTGCCAGGTGCACCCTCTCGACTCGACTCGGTTCGATATGGATATCAGATGCACCCAGCCTATCCGCCTCGGCGATAACCCGATTAACAAGCTGAATCATCCCCGATGTTTCACTGCCATGGTCTTCGTCATCGAGGCGTTCGGGCTGCGCCGCTTTGCTCTGAGAGGCGAGGACAGAGAAAAGATCTTCGAAGCTGGTTGATGATTCAGGAGGGGAGTCATCACGAAGAAACAGAGAGATATGCTCGGGCAGGCCAACGCGGAAAACGTAATTTCGCGCGTTGAGAACGCCTTGAATTTCCATAATGCGTTGATGATTCGAAGGGTCATCGATAAGTATGACCGCCTCGTTTTTGTCTCCCGCAACAGGGAGCCACAGGTTTTTGCGCAAATACCCTTTGCTAATATTCTCGAGTAATCGCAGCGGCAAAATCAACGCTGGGTCATAGGCCATAAAAGGGACGCGGTAGTGGTGCGCAAGCGACCTACCTATAGCCTGTGCTGAGAGGCTATAGTTTTCCATAAGAACACTGGACACGGAGGCTCCTCGAAGCGAAGCATTAGCTTGCGCGTCGGCAAGCTCTCTGCTGCTTAAACTCCCCTGTTTAACCAATTGATCGAAAGGACCACCGTTACTCTGAAGTGACTCGCGAAACTGACGGGCAAGCATCTGGCTAGCAAACGCCGCTCGTTTTAAATCGCTTGAGTCGAAACTGGGGTCTCCTTCAAAATTAATTAGCTGCAAGACACCAAGCATGACCTCATCTTTAATTGGCACCGCGATCATCGGTTTTATAGGCCAGCCTCGCTCGTCGCTAAAGCGCCGGTCAAATTGGAGACGGGGGTGAATATCAACAAGCTCGCTGGTGTCGTTTACATCATTGATCAGAATAGAACGCTGACTTAATGCGACATAGCCGGCAACAGAAGTAGCGCTAAAGTGGACGCGTATCTCATTCGAGGAATTGTATTCGATGTCCCCTCCTCGATAAATCGCCAGAAGCTCTTTGCCGTTCTCTACGCACTGATAAACCGTAAAGAGGCGCACGCCTAAGATATCTAACAGCCCCTCTCCAACAGTCTCGAGAGCCACTTCTAGCGTTTTCGACTGACGAATTATTTGATAGATCGCTTTGAGTCTTGCTAGAAACTGCTCCTCTGAAAGGCGCTCCCCTCCCCTAATGCCTTGCACTATCATCTATTACCTCGAGTCGAATGACACTGACCTGCCCTCAGTTGGCTAGGCTTGATATGATGAGCACTGCCGGCGCAGACGCTCGTTGGTTTTACGGCGAGGACTTTTCATATGCCTAACACGACAAAAACCGCCCTACCTTTTGCTCTCGTGGCCCTCGCTGCTCTGGCTGCAATGTTTAGCCATGCGGGTTTTAGCCAAGAACAATCCGACACTGTCCTGCCACGACTCAGCACCGCCGACGCAGAGTGGCTGGGAGAGCGAATCTTCGCGAACGAGTGCGCAGCGCAGCGTGCGTGCCTGACAAGTTGGAACGAAGGCGAAGACTTCCCTTCACTTGGTATAGGCCATTTCATTTGGTTTCAGCGAAATCAGGACGAAATTTTTGCAGAAACCTTCCCAGATCTCCTAACCTACCTTGCCGAAACGGGCATAACGATGCCGAAGTGGCTACAGCCGAATAATCTAGTTACCAATAACGACCGGCCTGATGGTGATATTCGTGCAGGGGATTTCTCACGTGACACAGTCGGAAAACCACCCTCTGCGGGCATAGACTCGCCTTGGGAATCGCGAGCTGATTTTTACCAAGACATCGACAGCCACCGCATGGAAGAACTCAGGACACTGCTCGATACGACGCGGCGAGAGCAGGCGCAATTCATCATCGCAAGGCTTGAGAACAGCATTGAGGGTATAGCTGCGCAGGCTCCGTCTGCCGAGCGTGAGCGCTTGCAGAGACGCGTAGAAAAGCTCTCGACTTGTCATTCGCCCGCTGGACTTTATGCGCTTATCGACTATGTGCATTTTAAAGGCACAGGGCTCGCTGAAGGGGAGCGCTACGCAGGCCAAGGGTGGGGACTACAGCAAGTGCTCAGCGCTATGAGCGACGACCTGCCCATCCTCGATAGCTTCGCATCAGCAGCAAAAGCAACCCTTGAACGGCGAGTAGCCAATGCCCCGACCGAGCGACGAGAGCAGCGCTGGCTAAAGGGCTGGCACAATCGTATAGACACCTACATTGCGGCAGCAACGCTGCCAACTGCTCATGGCGAGTGTAAGTAGAGGCTCTCATGCGCCTACTATTTATTCATTGTTTAATAGGTCGTTGCGAGAACAATGATTGACCTTTAGCCGTAATCCCTTACTCTTTGCACGCTGTAAGGCATTAGAACTAAACCAGTAACAGAGCGCGTAAAATGACTCTCGAAAGATCGAACATCGCTGCAATGCAGGGCTATGCGCCGGGCGAGCAGCCACAAGACCTAACGACTATCAAACTCAACACGAATGAGAATCCGTACCCCCCCAGCCCTGAGGTGGCGGCGGCGCTCTCTGTCTTCGATGTAGCTAGTTTGCGGCGCTACCCTAACCCTATTGCCGACGAGTTTCGCCGCGTTGCCGCCGACCTCCACGGGCTATCTCTCGACAATGTGATTCCCACCAATGGCGGCGACGAGCTTCTGCGCCTCATGCTTACCACATTCGTTGCCGAAGGTGAGGTCGTGGCGACTACTAAGCCAACCTATTCGCTTTATCCGGTGCTCGCTGCCATTCAAGGCGCAAAGCTCTCCGAGATCGACCTTGATGCGCAGTGGCGACTACCTAGCGACCTGATACAACAGCTACATGAAATTAAGGCTAAGGCATTCATTCTCGTGAATCCGCATGCACCGACAGGCAGCTTAGTGTCGAGTGCCACAATCGCCGAAATCGCCGAAAATTTCGACGGCGTACTCGTCGTCGATGAAGCCTATATCGATTTCGTCGATCCCGACCTCGAACACAATTGCGTGCCACTTCTGCAGCGCTTCGACAATCTGTTAATACTGCGCACAATGAGCAAAGGCTATTCGCTCGCTGGCCTGCGTTTCGGCTATGGCCTTGCGGCAAAAAAACTCGCTGCGCCGATGCTTTTTAAAACGCGAGACAGTTACAACACTGATGCCATCTCGCAGCGGCTTGCCGCTGCCGCTCTCGCCTCCCAGTCCTATGCTAAAAGCACTTGGAACAAGGTAAGAGAGAGCAGAGAAAAAATGTTTGCCGAACTCACCTCAATGGGGCTTACCTGTCTTGCTAGCCAAAGCAATTTTCTGCTCTGCACGATTCCCGAGTCCATTGGCGCGCCCCGCGCTTACGCTGCGCTCAAAGAGAAAGGTGTCTTGGTGCGCTATTTCGATCAAGATAGGCTTCGCGACAAACTGCGGATTTCTATTGGCACAGAGGAAGAAAACAGCCGACTCATTCAGGCCTTAACCGACCTCTGCCGAAGTGAGTCGTAGACGCGACTCGTTAACAGCCTCATTGAATGGGCAGTCAGAGAATGACTACGACACAAAATTCAACGACAGACAAAGGTGAAGGTGCTGACAGAGTTCACCCTTGCCCGTCTTGCAAAAAGCCGATGCGCCGAATCGATGGTCGCATGGGTCCGTTTTGGGGATGCAGCGATTTCCCTACTTGCAGAGCGACGCTGAACGAGGTCGACGGCAAACCCAGCGCCGACATCAATCCCGATTATCGCTGCCCGCTATGCACGCGAAAGCTCGTGCGCGCCGATAAAGACAAAGGTGAGTATTGGTTTTGCAGTGGTTATAATAAGGGCTGCAAGGTGAAGCTTGATGATCATGAAGGCAGGCCTAAACAAGCGCATCGCTGCAAAAAATGCGGGCAGCTTCTCGTGAAGCGCGAAGGCAAAAACGGCCCTTTTTGGGGCTGCAGCAGCTACCCGGTTTGCACCGCAAGCTACAGTGACTTAGAGGGCAGACCGGCTTTATGATTTTCTCGTTTTTAAAACTAAGAAAAAAGACAGCGGCGGCATTAAGCGGAATACTTATCGGCGCGGGCAGTCTTTGGGGTCTGTCTTTATGGCAGGATATTCCGCTCATCGCACTCGCTAATGAACTCGGTGCGATCGCCCTGTTACTGCTCATCATAGTGAGCGTCGCCGCATTCATTGGCCTGATTCTCAGTCGCTTTCGCCGCTAGTCTCGGCGCCTGCTCACCGCAGCTGACATAACCACCGCGTCTTCACGGTCGCCCCCCGCCGCACCATAGCCGTCGGGATAATAGCCCTTGCGCTCGCCGATACGACTGAATCCAAGAGACTCATAAAGGCTAATAGCAGCGACATTCGAACGCCTCACTTCAAGAAAGCACGTTTCTGCATCAAGCTTTTCTGCTTTCTCTAAAAGAAGTTTAAACAGCTTCTTGCCTAAGCCGCGCCGTTGAAAATCGGGCGCGACGCAGAGCGTGAGGAGGTGGCACTCGCCAATAGCGACTGACATCACGCCATGCGCGACAATCTGGTTTTTGCTGGCAAGTACCCAACACTGATAACCCGATCTTAGGCAATCGACAAAAATTCGTTTACTCCAAGGAGAAACATAGGCCGCAGCCTCATTCAGCACAACCAGATCAAGGTCGCTAGAGCGCATCGCACGTGCGAAGAATTCGTTTGCCGGGGTTTCGGGTAACATGAGGAGAGTAACTAATTCCTGATCAACCAT
>TARA_B110000503_G_scaffold74646_1_pt1 | contig 125530 bp, 101 predicted proteins | sample TARA_B110000503 | Tara Oceans TARA_B110000503 (sample SAMEA4397472) | marine metagenome | biome: Polar Biome; feature: [SRF] surface water layer (ENVO:00010504); material: water (ENVO:00002006), including particulate matter (ENVO:01000060) such as... | depth 5 m | reverse complement strand
CATAACGGTTAGTCGCCTAACGGCCAAACCACCACAATCGGTACAAGCTTTAGTCGACAACATACGGATACCACGTGGCGTTAAGGCAGCTGCTAATCATTAATAATATTTAAGACAAGAAACGTGAATCTCAGTTGCTCAATTACACCATGCCAATTAGCCCAGCACAATCAGGGATCCCGCGCTCAGTGCTGCACCACTAACAGAGTGAACAAAGATATTCTTTTACGCAGGTCGTTTATGGCTAAAACATAAATATCACAGTTTGAAAAATTAGAATCTAAGCGCGGGCAGATCGCGGAAAAAATCCAGAGCACTGGGGTTTTCCAATGCATTAATATTGGAAACCTCTAAGCCATGAACGACGTCTCGCACAGCCAATTCAACGATCTTACCGCTGCGCGTACGCGGAATATCGGCTACCTGCAGGATTTTTTCTGGCACGTGACGAGGCGTCGTGTTTTCTCTAATCAAGGTGCGTATCTTTGCACAAAGCGCATCGTCCAGCGCAAGCCCTTCTTGCAAGGTAACAAACAGTACTACTCTGACATCATCCATCCACTCCTGACCAATCACAATGCTGTCGAGCACCTCTCCAACAACCTCTAGCTGACGATAAATTTCTGAGGTGCCGATACGCACGCCACCTGGATTAAGCACGGCATCAGAACGGCCATGAATAATAAAGCCACCGTGTTGTGTGATTTCACCATAATCACCGTGGGCCCAGACACCGGGCCAGCGATCAAAATACGCTGCGCGAAACTTGCTATCATCCGCATCATTGAAAAAACCTATCGGGCAACTTGGAAATGGTGCAGTACAAACCAACTCCCCTTTGCGCTCTATAACGGAATGGCCCTCGTCGTCCCATATTTCAACCGACATACCCAGGCCGGGCGCCTGAATCTCACCCGCATACACAGGTAAAATCGGACATCCCCCAACAAAACACGACAGTATATCCGTGCCGCCGGATATACTAGAAAGACGAACGTTCTGCTTGAAGTCACTGTAGACGTACTCAAAACACTCGTGCGACAGCGGCGATCCCGTTGACAGCATGGCATTCAGAGAGTTCAGATTATGGCTCTCGCAGGGTCTGTGGCCGGCCTTGTGCAGCGAGGATATGAATTTTGCGCTGGTGCCAAAAATACTGATCTTCTCCTCATCGATAGCGTCGAGCAGGCACAGACCATTGCGAGCAAAAGGTGAACCGTCATATAGAACGAGAGTGGCGCCACTGGCAAGGCCTGAAATAAGCCAATTCCACATCATCCAGCCACAGGTTGTAAAGTAGAAGAAGACGTCTTCGCGTTTAAGATCAAGCAACAGTTGATGCTCTTTTAAATGTTGCAACAACGAACCACCTGCGCCGTGCACGATGCACTTGGGAGTCCCAGTTGTACCAGAGGAATACATAATGTAAAGCGGGTGATCAAACGGGAGCTGCTCAAACTGCATCGCGGTGGCCCCGCCGTCCAAAAAATCCTCAAACAGGATGCCATTGCAAATACTTTTCAGGTCTGGCTGCTTACTCAACACTGGGACGACCACTGTCAGATCAATACTATCGATACTCTCAACGATGGCAGAGACGCGCTGCAGTGAATCACAGGTTTTGCCGTTATAGTAATAGCCGTCGGCTACAAAAAGTATCTTTGGTTGAATTTGGCCAATACGATCCACGGCGCCATTGATGCCAAAATCAGGTGAGCAGGAAGACCACACCGCTCCAATACTGCTTGTCGCTAGCATCGCGACAACCGCCTCTTCGATATTGGGTATAAAGGCGGCAACTCGATCACCCGGAGCAACGCCTTGCGTACGCAAACTAGAAGCCAACTCAGCAACGCGAAGGTAAAGATTAGCGTAAGATATTTCACGCCGTTCGCCGTTTTCTAGCAAGGACACAAGGGCGATTCGGTCGTCTCGGTAACGTAACAAGTTTTCCGCAAAATTGAGGCGAGCCTGAGGGAACCATCGTGCTCCTGGGAATTTTTTCGTTTCCTCCAATACTGAGTCGCCACAGTGGCTCGCTATTACTTCGCAGAATTTCCACACGCCTGACCAGAAATCACGTGGATTGGCGACCGCCCAGTCCTGCAGACGGAAGTAATCACTATCTAAAGTGAGGCCATGACGGTCGTTGATTTGCGAAATAAACCGAGCGATTCTGGCAACCCTTACTTGCTCCGGGTCTGGCGCCCACAATGGAATGGTCATGCTCTATTAACCTTTTCAAGCAATGTTGCACGGACAGTCCAAACAAATATCCACATCAGAGAAGACATTCCCAGAGCTGCGAGCGATGCGTAAAACGTACATACACGCTACGCACCTCATCAAAATGGCGCAATACCCCTTTAGAGTCTACATCAAACTCATCTTTGCCACTGCCATGTGAGAAGTTTACTTCTGGATTGGAAAAATAAGTTTCCCGATATCAAACCCTAGGCGAGCTGATGTTGCGATAAAATGATCCACCAGTGCCTGCTCTACCGTGGGTGTTCTCGATAGCAGCCAAAGAAAGGACGTGTCTGGACCGGAAACAAAGGCATACTGATAACCGTCTTGATCCAACTCAAAAATGACATACGAAGCGTAAAAAGGTCTGAAAAAACTCACCTTCAGATATCCTTCATCGCTAGCGTTTACAAAGTACGCCCTGCCCAGTGCTTCTTTGTAGACATTGTCCTTGGACAAAAACCCTCGATTGACGACATTTACGCCGCCATCGTCTCGCAGTGAATACACTGCCGTAACATTGTCTAGCCCTTCTTCAAATGAGTGATCCAACCGTGCAATCTCATACCACTTACCAAGATAACGGTTGAGATCAAAGCCTTGAACCGGCTCCACAGAGGGCGGCAACCCGAGGCACCCTGACAGCATGGCAGCAGCAAGTAACGTCCAGGCCGATCGGACCATTATCCTAGCGCTCGTGCCAGTCACTCTAATCGCCAAGCCCCGAAAGCACGTGTTCATCGGCAACCGCCTCGAACGGTCATTTATTACGGTAAGGCTGCATCACATTTTCTGCGTACCAATTGAGCATTCCAAGTTTCTCCTCTACTGACTGCGTATCGGGCTCTCCGTCGTATGGATTACGGAAAGCAATAATCACTTCCGTCACGCCAGCGTTCTCCAAGCTTTCCAAACCGTCGACGGTGTAAGCGGCCTCTGTCATAGCATGATACTCATAAGGAAGGTTTTCTCTTCCGTAGTCTTTTCGAAATTCTTCTATCTGGTCAATCATCTGTGTTAATTCCTGCAAAGACGAGCCCGCAGAAATCCAACCGTCACCGAGTCTAGCCGCTCGGCGCAATGCCGGCTTCGCATGGCCGCCGACCAACAACGGAATATGGTGGTCTGGCACCGGACACAGTTTGATCGGATCCATTTGGAAGATCTCGCCGTCGTAGCCAAAATATTCGCCCGTCATCAATCCGTTCACTATTTCCATCATTTCGTCCATACGCTTTCCTCTTTTTTCCCAAGGGATCTGGGAAGCGAGAAAATCCTCTGGCCAAGGACTGATCCCCACACCAAACCCGAAACGGTCTCCAATTAACACGCCGAGACTGGACAGCTGCTTCGCCACAATGACGGGTTGACGAATAGCGAGCTTAATAACTGAGGTTGTAAAACGAATTTTTTCGGTTGCGGCGGCAAGATAGGGAATCGCGACAAAGGGCTCTAAAAATGGCACGCCATCAAGGAAATCGCGTGTACCATCGTCGTTATACGGATATACGTCAGAACCTTCCTGTGGGTAGCAAATGCTATCCGGAAAAGTAAATGTATCAAAACCAATAGCCTCTGCAGCCTTGGCCAAAGGTAGATACTGATCGGGCGGACACATTGTCGGATGATAGGCAAATTTCATGATTTTCCTCGATTAACTCACAAGTGTATTTATTAAATTATACGCACAACGCGCAACAGTGGTTTGTAATTTTATCGCAAATTGTGTCTCTGTGAATAAGAAAAGATGTGAGCCGTTACAAGCGGAGCTTAATATTCCTCAATTCATCTGAGAACGACTTTAAAACTTTGCGATGCTGTGGGGCTGTCAAGCCTGTGCAACCTTACAGTGGGGTCACGTCCTGCTACGCCCAGCTCAGCGTCGAATATTTGACTGTACCTCTAGCAGGATAGGCTCGCCCACCCGGTCGCTAACGACCTCCTTCAGTTCTTCTACATCAGAGGTTTTCAGCAGGCGGTTAGCGCTTAGCACCAACCGCACCAGATGCGGCTGCTGGTTCAAGGCCACATCGACCTGGCTAATATTCACGGTGACATCAGATAGTTTAATTTGCCCTGTGGGCACATGCTCTAAAATACGGTCTTTCTGCACTAGGCTGTAAAACGAAAGGGTCAGGGGGGCACTGATCACCAGCATGATCAACAGGGAGATACCTATGCCGGCGCGCGCACGTCGGAAAGGCGCAAAACCCAGTACCAGGAATGTAGCACTGGCCGCGAGCGCAATACCCACCAGGTTAGTTATCAATAACAACAGTGCGCCACCGGCCATACTCCAATCACCCCAACCTAACCCAATCCCGGCCACACTGAGCGGGGGCACTAACGCTACGGCGATAGCGACACCCGCCAAACTCTTTGCCACTTCCTCTTTAGCATAGGCATAGGCTCCAGCAACGCCCGAAATCACGGCCACAAACAAATCCATTAGCGTAGGTGACATGCGTGCCGTCATTTCCGCAGTAGGCACATCCAGAGGCATTGCCCAAGCCACAAACACAGCACAGGCAAGTCCCCACAAGATTCCAATCGATAGAGTGTGCATGGAGGTGCGAATCAGATTAGATTCGGTGCGCGCTAGGCCCATAGCCAGAGAGACAATAGGCAGCATCAGCGGTGCTAATATCATCGCCCCGATAATCACAGGAGCCGAGTTCGCATACATACCTGCCAGCGCCAGCAACACGCTCAGAATCATCAGTACCTGAAAGGAGTGTGTAGCCTTAGCGTTATCTCGTAGTGAGACAAACAGTTCACGATACTCTTCCTCCGTAGCATGGCTGAACAGCGGCAAAGGCACATCTGCTAAGGCGCGTGCACCCTCTTCCACTGGCGTGTGATTAAGGCGCACCGTTTCCTTGTCGACCACTTGGTGCTCTTCATGCTGCAGCAATAGTGCCGGTCCCGGCAGCAGACGCAAACGCCCTTCCTGCACCTGCAACTCAATCTCCGCGGCATGCACAGGTTTACCATCAATAATGTATTCCGCACCCTCCGGTGCACTGATATGCAATCGATCGGTCCGCACCAAACTAAGGGACGCTGGCAATTGCGCCAGGCTTATCTTTTGCGGCCACAGTAGACGCAGTAAAAACCACAAATAACTGAGAATACTCCGTGGCGCTAGCACCACGAGCGCAACGCGTCCATCAGCGATGCCCAGCTGCTCGCTGAATGCCCGCTCCACCAAGGCACTTTGGGTTTGCCCCAAGGCAACCATGCCTAGAGCAGCCAGCTGGATCACCCTGTCCTTCCCCGTGGTGATTTTGTAGGGACTGAGCTTCATTTTACTCAAGCCCTTGAGAGAGCCTGTCAGCGTACTCCAGTACGTCTGCGGACGGTTGATATCGCGGGGGCGCAGGGCCAGAACCCGACCGATCACCACCGAGGAAAAAACCAGCTCGCCATTACAGGTCAGAGCGTCGGCACCGATGACCGGCGCATTGAGATAATGATCGAAAACAGCCAACATCTCACCCTTGACGCCCATTGCCGCCATGGCCCTCGACGCCTCTGGGTGCGGCAAAATGCCAACCCCCCACTGTTGCTCCAACGCCTGTAAGGCCAGATCACGAATCGCCTCATCACCGAGATACAGCAGTACACGAGCCAGCGGGGGGGGATTGTCCCGCTCCGCCCAAGGCACAAAGAGAATGTCTGCCAATTCAGACAACTCTTCAATGGTTTCTGGCTCAAGCCCGGCGTCGTGTATTAAATAGAGGCCAACGGCTGTCGTATTGCGCAGCGTATCGTCTTTCAAAAGCTGATTCCCTACAGTGCCTGCGTTTAAACTTAGCTTATCAGAAATTTAGGCATATCCAGACGCTCTGTGCAACCCCGCCTCTGGCTCATCCGACTTTCATTCTCCGGTCAACGGGTTAGACTATGTGCCCTACTGGCACGCAGATTTAATAGATTCAGGAAGAGGATAATGATGTGGCATATGATTTAACTGGGAAGATAAAAATCATTCAGGAAGCGAAGACATTCGATAGTGGCTTCACTAAACGGGAGATGGTGGTAATCGTTGAGGACGGGAAGTATCCGCAGGAGATCAATATCGAGTTTGTTCAAGAGAAGGTGAGCCTCCTCGATTCCCTTCAGGCCGGACAGACAGTTACCGTCACTTTTGACATCCGGGGCCGGGAGTACAACGGACGATATTTCAATAATCTTCAGGGCTGGAAGATCGCGACCATGGGCGAAGAAAGCACATTTCCTAATGAAAGCGAATCGCCCATGCCCGAGAATTTTACCTCAAGTGATTTTGACGAAGGCGATATTCCGTTCTAGTGCTGGCGGGATAATCCCTGCGAAATATCCACTGTGGCAAAGTGTTTGCAAAGGCGTTTAGTCGGTGCCTGCTTGGCTCACATCGTGCACACAGGCATATCACAAACTCGCCACAGGAACCTAACATGGCTCTGACAAACATTCCTGCTGCTACAAAGGTCTCTTAAGATGATTCACCGTTAAAATGGAGGGTACAGATTGACCTCCAGCCACGGGCTAGCCCGCATACCAAAATGGCAACACGCCTTCCTAGAGCGGCACCGGCTGGGTACTGATTATTTGGAGACAGCGCTGCCGTGGTTCACCCCAGTGACACACGCTCTTGTAAAACTTCAACGTAAAGCGAATCGACCAATATTGGTCGCACTCAACGGCTGCCAAGGATCAGGAAAAACGACAGCCTCTGATTATTTGTGTGGCGCATTAACCGAAGAGCAGGGCCTGAACACCGTCGCTTTGTCACTGGATGACTTCTATCTGACCCACAGTGACCGGCGAGCGCTTGCAGCATCGACTCATCCACTGCTGGCGACACGAGGCGTCCCAGGCACCCACGATATGAGCCTTCTGCGGCTGACACTGGAACAATTGCTCGACACTCATTCTAACAAGCCGATTGCGATTCCACGCTTTGATAAATCCACGGACGACCGACGCCCCCTATCAGAGTGGGACCGTATTGATACGCCCGTTCAATGCGTATTTCTGGAAGGTTGGTGCCTTGGAGCGAAGCCTGAATCTGCCGACACTCTGGCTGAACCTGTGAATGATCTCGAGCGAGACGAGGACTCCCGTGTCGTATGGCGCGATTACTATAACGCGTTTTTAGCTAGCCATTTTCTTCCACTCTATCCGCTTTTTGATCAATGGATCATGCTGCAAGCACCATCGTTTGATTGTGTTTTCAAATGGCGCCGCGAGCAGGAACGTAAACTTGCCGCCTCGCTTTCCCCAGAAAAGGCCGGAAACCTAATGAATGATGATGCACTGCGCAGGTTCATACAACACTACGAACGCATCACGCAAAATTGCCTTGACGACTTACCCCAAACGGTTAATCACCTCTTCAACCTTGACGGGCAACGCCGGATCACGGCGTACAGTTACCGGACTTCCGACAAACCCCAAAGCCTAGTATATCCGGGTATATAGCGGTCAATAATCTATATAGCACTTTAATGTCTAAAATTTACGCCCACACACGCTCATGCTATCTTCAATCTGGTTCTTAAATAATAGAGGTGCAAGAAATGAAAAGTGGAACTCACATTACCCAGCAAAACATTAAAAACGCGGCGCCCAAAGTTAATGCATGGGAATCGCGCGATTCGGGTGTCACAGGTCCCAAATCGTGGGGCCGATGATCGGAATAGACGTTCCGCCTGCTATAATTCCCCAGAATTCCTTTCATATTCTTTTTTAAAAGGTAATCAGCACAGAGGAAGAATGCCAAGGTCATCCACATGTCCGCAGCAAAAAATGTCTTTTCGAAGATCATGTAACTCGGTTCCTTGGCGAAAGACTGGACGCTGTCCGGCACGAAGAAGAAACATATCCAGTACACAATCGTAAGCACGCCTACCGCTATCTCCAGTACAATAAACGTTTTTGAAACATCTGTTTTTAACAGATATCCTCCTTATCAACTGATAATTCTCTGCGTTCGCGCCACATATTTTCTCATTCCCCTCGCAGATTAATGACGGAAATGATGCGGCACGTATAGAACGGATAAAAAAGCTATGAAGGGAAATGTTGTTCCAGTATCCCGATGTTTTAGATGAATTGAACCGAGCGATGGCCACCGAGCATGCCGAAATCGCGCCTGCATTCGCCCATTTGAAAATCTTTTTGGGTCTACTTCAGGCTGCAAGCCCTCATGAGTTCATACCGGCGTGTCTTTCACTGCTGTCTCTACTAGGCATCAGTGAAATCCGCAAAGGCTAACCATCTTAAGTCCACGCAGCCCGCCTACTATGGCTTTTTTTGGCGAGCGATTGGCCCGATTGCACAGCCCTTTTGAGTCGTTGGCGCGGAATATCTAGCGTCTAATTTTAATCGCAGGAAATGATCAATCCCTATTTTTAGCCTTGGCGAACGCCGCAGCAAATGCACTATCAGGCTTATTCGACTTTTTTTGAGGTTGGGCCGACGTAGCGCTATTCTTTCGAGGGGAATTTTCGGAGAGTTTCTTGCTGCGCTGCTGATCACTCGTTCCAGGCGGCCGCGGCTCTGCACTATCGGTCAGTCGCATACTAAGCCCTATTCGCTGCCGCGACATATCAATTGCCATAACTTTGACCTTGACGATATCGCCGGCCTTGGCAGCATCCCGCGGGTCCTTAATAAATTTTTCTGACATCGCAGATATATGCACTAATCCATCCTGGTGCACACCGATATCAACGAAGGCCCCGAAGCTGGTAACATTGGTCACAGTCCCCTCCAGAGTCATATCTACCTTCAAGTCGGATATCTTTTCTACACCATCTTGTAGCTTGGCCGTTTTAAACTCGGGTCGCGGGTCCCGACCAGGTTTGTCCAGCTCTTTAAGAATGTCCGTAACAGTCGGCAGGCCAAACGCCTTAGACACGTAATCAGCGGCGTTGACAGACTGCAAAAAATTACTGTCGCTGATAATACTGCGCACCGATCTCTGGCAGACCGCCGCGATTTTTTCCACGACAGCGTAGGACTCGGGGTGCACCGCCGAAGCATCCAGTGGATTGTCACCTTCCATTACCCGCAGAAAACCTGCCGCCAGCTGATAGGTTTTTTCACCCATACCGCTCACCCGTAGCAGCGATTTACGATCCGAAAATTTCCCCTCCGCATCGCGCATAGTAACGATATTGTCTGCGAGGCGTTGACTTAACCCTGACACACGCATCAGCAGTGGTGCCGACGCAGTATTCAGATCAACGCCGACGGCGTTAACACAATCCTCCACGACGGCGTTGAGCTGACGTCCAAGCTGCACCTGACTAACATCGTGCTGGTACTGGCCTACACCAATCGATTGTGGATCGATTTTTACCAGCTCCGCCAGTGGATCCTGCAGGCGTCGCGCAATCGATACTGCCCCACGAATGGTGACATCCAGATGGGGAAACTCCCGCGCCGCAAGCTCCGACGCAGAATAAATGGACGCTCCAGCTTCGTTAACCATAACCTTGCGCACAGCCAAATCGGGACGTGAGGCAAGTACCTCACCCACAAAACGGTCCGTCTCGCGGCTGCCCGTACCGTTACCGATACTGATTAACTTGATATCGTATTTTTCAATCATTTCAAGCAGAGTCGCAGCGGCTTTCCGGACCTTATTTTGCGGTGGAGTGGGGAATATCGCACCATGATCCAGCACTTTTCCCGTGGCATCGACTACCGCCATTTTTACCCCCGTTCGCAGGCCCGGGTCCAGACCAATAGCCGCTTTGGGGCCGGCGGGGGCAGCAAGCAAGAGGTCCTTCAGGTTGCTGGCAAAGACCTTGATAGCGTCTTGCTCAGCACGCTCACGCAGCAGCGTGAGTAGATCCGACTGCAAATGCGTCAATAGCTTGACCCGCCACGTCCAACGTACCACCTCTGCCAGCCAGTTGTCAGCGGCGCGTTGCTGACCCTGTATTTTCCAATGTGAGGCAATCATCGCCTCGCAGGTGTGGGCATCACCTGGCGTCTCATCAACCGACATACGCAGATCAAGCATCAATACCCCTTCCTTGCGCCCCCGAAACATCGCCAAGGCGCGGTGAGAGGGAGTAGTTCGGAAAGCCTCAGCATGCTCAAAATAATCACTAAATTTTGCACCTTCCTGTTCCTTGCCTATAACTACCCGCGACGCCAGCAAGCTCTCAGACTGCAAAAAATCGCGCAAACGCGTCAGCAGATCAGCATCTTCGGCAAAGCGCTCCATAAGAATTTGCTTGGCGCCATCGAGCGCCGCCTTGACATCGGAAAAGCCTGCGTCTGGGTTGAGGTAATCTGCAGCGATAACATGAGGGTCGAGATTCGGATCCGATAAGAGAGTTTCTGCTAATACTTCCAGACCTGCCTCGCGCGCCACCATTGCTTTGGTCCGACGCTTGGTCTTATAGGGCAGATATAAATCTTCGAGTCGGCTCTTTGTATCCGCCAAGTGAATCGCACGCTCAAGTTCCGGCGTCAGTTTACCCTGCTCAGAAATACTACCCATAATAGTCTCTCGACGTTGTTCCATCTCACGCAGATAGCGTAAACGCTCTTCCAACTGGCGCATTTGGGTATCATCCAAGCCACCCGTGACCTCCTTGCGGTACCGGGATATAAACGGCACGGTGGCCCCGTCATCAAGAAGGGCCACCGCGGCGACAACCTGTTTTTCGTGGACTGAAAGTTCTTTTGCCAGACAACTGACGATAGATTGGGCCATATAGGGAGAGTATCCTCAAGACAATACAATTTTGGCGCAGAGTATGCGGCATATCCGTCAATGCTGGCAATAAAGCTGCGCTAACAATCAATGTCAGTGTCGCCTGACGTTAGTCGCTAAAAGCTAATCAGCTTGCCTTTACCGCTTTCTTCACTCAGCGGTGTCATTATACGCTTAGAGCGAAAAACAGTGCCTGTGCCGCTGCCGAACAATGCCTTTAGAATCCTCGAGCCTCTATCGCTCACTAGCGTATGAAATACAGTCAGGATATGATGCCGACAGTCCCTTATTTAGACTGAGGTGATCGGTTTAAATCGACGATGTCGGGAATCCCCGCTTATGTAACAGCAATCAGGTTGATGCAAGCAATGGCTAGTAGAAAAGAGACACAGAAACGAAAAAGCGCCAAGGCTTTTGACCAATCAGTATTAAATGCTGACACCTTTGACGAATGGCAGGCGCTAGCCGAGGATTATGACCGTCAGAGCGGCGGTGCTGCTTGGCGCGCGAAAGACGACTCTTCGCTTTATGACGCCGCCAGTATCAACACGCGCTTGCAACGGCTCCGTAGGTTGCGTAAGGCTGGAAACGATCATGGCCTGCTGTTCGCGCTGAGTGAAGGCATACACGGCAATATGGCCGGGATGGGTAATGCAAAGCTGTATCAGAAGGCTAAGGCTGGGACGAAAGTTCTGATCAAGGACTACATCGATGAAATCTGCAATGCACTTCAATATTTTTCACCACGGTCTTTCAAAGGAATTCCTTGGGTGGATCGCCTCGAATTTTTTCAGGGTGCCAGTCATTGCTATGGCCGCTCTGCACTGATGCTCAGCGGTGGCGGCACTCTCGGATATTTTCACTTTGGCGTTTTGAAGGTCCTCATTGAGCAGAATTTGTGTCCAGTAGTAATTTCTGGCGCCAGCGCTGGCGCATTCGTTGCCGCTATCGTCGGTTCGCGCAGTGACGAGGAATTCCTGGCGCTATTCGACAACAATACACTCGCGCGCGCGCTCACTGAAAACAACGATAGCATCAGGATCGGGTTTGGCATGAGCGAAAAAATTGATATGCGTTCGATCAAGCGGGAGATGGCCAAGTTGATCCCCGACATGACGTTTAAGGAGGCTTATGAGAAAACCGGACGCAGCATCAATATCTCAATCTCCCCTGCTGAACCGCGACAGACATCGCGCCTGCTAAACCATATTGCCTCGCCTAATGTCACCCTCCGGTCAGCAGTACTGGCCTCCACAGCATTGCCCGGAGTCTTTCAACCGGTGCAGCTGGAGGCGCGCAATGCCGACGGAGACATCAAGCCCTACCTACCATCCCGTCGCTGGATAGACGGCTCGTTTTCACAGGATTTACCGGCCAAGCGCCTCGCCCGCATGTACGCGGTCAATCATTTCATTGTCTCTCAGGTCATGCCAGGACTCGGCCGAGAAACTAATATGAAACCCGGACTGCGGAAAATTGTTTCGGATGCCTCGGTGGCAGCGACGAAACAGATCGTGCGCGGTTATCTCGATTTCTTCCAACGCTATGGCAAGGTGGGGCCACAGATGGGCACTGGCATGAACGCCATCAATGCACTGCTAGACCAGCAGTTCACCGGGGATATCAATATATTCCCGGGATATGGCCTTTCGAGCCTCGGCAAACTGCTAAAAATGATGTCTGAAGAAGAGATGACGGATTTGATCAAAGCCGGAGAGAGGGCTACCTGGCCCAAAGTCCCGGTCATCGGCCTCACAACCCGTATTGGTCGAACCCTGGATGGCATTCTCCACTCTTTCGAAAGGGATGAAGCCTACTGGTTGCGTACGACACTGAAAAAAAAGGCATCACGCAATACCACGACCCAGCGCAAGGCTAATGGCCACGACCCGGCGAAAAAGCGAAGCAGGAAACCAGTAGCCTCCGTTATGAAGCAGAAGCCTCAAAAGAAATCTGCCGCGTAGGTCAATCATGCCCATAGCTGTTATTTGCGGGAGCCGGCCTAAGAGTTGCAAACGCTCGCTATCGGTGCGCTATTGATTGTCCCATGGTTCTGGCAGAGAATTGAGCGTAGTTATCGTAAACCTCACGAGCGGCGCGCATCACATGCCATCAATTGAAGTTCAACAGCTGGCAAAATCTTTCTCAAGCGATGCGCAAGCGCTCTTTGCCGGATTATCATTTACGCTTGATCGCGACGAGTGCTTATGCCTGCTCGGACCTTCGGGCTGCGGCAAGACCACACTGTTGCGCCTACTCATGGGCCTCGAACAACCCAGTAGCGGCACGATACACGTGGATCCTGCACTGGATGCGAAAATGAGTTACGTGTTCCAGGAACCGCGCTTGGTGCCATGGCGCACCTGCCTGGAGAATGTACTTTTACCCCTCGAATTAACCGCTAAAAATAATTCCGCTGCACGTGATCGCGCAGTCGAATTATTGCAAAAGATCGGACTTAGCGATCGACTCGAGCATTTCCCAGATCAGCTAAGTGGCGGCATGCAAATGCGGGTTGCACTGGCACGAGCACTGATCACTCAACCGAAAATTATTCTCCTTGACGAACCGTTTGCCGCACTCGACGAGCGAACTCGCTTTCACATGCAAGACTTATTACTCGAATTGAAAGCACGCTTGCAACTGCAATATATTTTTGTCACCCACTCGATCTCCGAGGCCGTCTATATTAGCGATCGAATTTTATTGCTGGATAATACAGGAGCCGCCAGAGACATTCGCTCACTTCCCTTTAGAGCGCGCAATCAGTCGCTAAAACTGACACCCGCATTTAATGATGTAGTGAAAGCATATTCGAGTCTTTTTAGCGAAATGGAGGACAGCATGAAACAATCTAACGCTGCCCAGTCGGAGCAATGATCGCCACAATAAGACTATGGATAGCAGATAAACTCCCGGCGTGGATTTTCCTCGCAGGGCTGTTATCAATTTGGCAATTGATCGTCGTACAGGGATGGGTGGCATCCTATCTTCTGCCCTCCCCCTTACAGATTGTTGATACCACGCTAGAAATGTGGCCCGATATTTTCGCAGCGACATTGAGTACCGCACAGTCGATTCTTTGGGGTTTAGGATTGAGTTTAATCATCGGCGTGACGTCGGCACTGATCTTTTTTTCGATTCCGATTGCACGTCGCGCAATATTGCCTTTTTGCATTTTTTTTCAAACTGTCCCGATCATTGCCATTGCTCCCCTGCTGGTGATCTGGTTTGGTTATGGCCAGCCGACCGTCAATGCTTCAGCCTTCATTGTGTCGTTGTTTCCAATTCTCGCCAGTACGTTAACGGGACTTCAAGAAACCGATCCCCAGTTGAAGGAATTATTTAGATTGTATAAGCCATCACGGTGGCAGCTGGTTTTTAAATTGCAAATACCTTCCGCGATTCCCTATATCATTACCGGTATAAAAATATCAGCTGGGCTCGCCGTGGTCGGCGCAATTGTCGGAGAATTTATCGCCGGCGGCGGACTTGGGAGCCTCATTGATGCGGCGCGCACTCAGCAGCGTGTAGACCTTGTTTTCAGTGGCGTATTTATGTCGAGCGCTTTGGCATTGTCGCTAGTCTATACCATCAATTTAGTGACCGGCCTACTCTTTCGGCACAGGCCTTACTTAAGGAAACAATAATGCGCAAATTTTTAGGGTTTTTGTTCGCCGTTGCCTGGAACACGCAGTTGCTAGCACAACAGGCAGGGTCGACCGAGCCTCTAGTTCTCGCATTGAATTGGAAGCCTGAACCGCAGTTCGGAGGCTTCTACGCGGCGCAATTTCAGGGCTATTATCAAGACCATGCCCTCGATGTAAAAATTATCGAGGGAGGTTCTGGTACACCAACGATTCAAATGCTGGCTGCCGGGAAGGTCGATTATGCGATTGTTTCAGCGGATGAAGTCGCCATCGCACATGCACGCGGTGCCACTAATATCATCGCGTTATTCGCGACCTTTCAAATTAGCCCACAAGCCATTATGACGCACGCTGAGCGCGACTTTACATCAATCAAGGAAATCCTCCATAGCGATGGTGTTTTGTTGTGGCAGGCAGGCCTACCTTATAGTGCGTATTTGAAGAAAGAGTACGCGCCTATCAAGGTATTTACGGCGCCGTATCTCGGAGGCATCGGCAGCTTTCAGAATGACATCAAGGTTTCACAGCAATGTTTTATCAGCAGCGAGCCGCTGACTGCGGTGGCGGCGGGACTCAAGATCAACACGTTTTTGGTCGCCGATACCGGCTACAATCCCTACACTACTGTGTTAGCCACTACTCGTGAACGCTGGAAAGCATCCCCATCTGAAGTGAAAGGCATGATCGCCGCGGTGCGCAGTGGTTGGAATGATTATTTGGAAAAGCCGGCAGAGACCAATAACGCGATGCAGGCGCTCAATAAGGCAATGTCGGCGGATACCTTTAAGCACAGTGCGCAAGCGCAGCAATCACTGATCAGAACTGACGCCACCACAAGCATCGGCGAAATGACATTGACGCGATGGCAGACGCTGAGCGATCAACTGCTTGATCTAAAGATAATTCAGAAGCCGGTGGCGGCGAAAGATCTTTTTATTGATTTGTAATCTAAAGAAGCAGTTTCCAAAGGGCAGCAATATCATTCGGCATCTATAGAAAGCAATGCCTGACCAACAATGCGCGGGGGAAATCGGTCACCGTGAGCGCTATTTTCACCTAATAGTGGGCCACGGAAGTGGCCACAAATTGGCCACCACCAGAGCGAGTGAAATGCTTAGTCACCGCGGCAGAAGGCCGCTAGGTCCCGGGCAGTATCGCGACTGATATCCGGACAACACATCGGAAATATCTCTGTCCCATGAATGGTACCCATCACCTGCCGGCAACGAGCGTCAACACCATTTTTTATCAGTAACCGGTAGAAATTTACCCCTTCGTCACGTAGCGGGTCACATTCATTCACACTGATGACAATCGGGGGCAACCCAACCACATCATCGTCCTGTGCAAAACCAGGCCATGCTAGAGGATTACGGTTTTCCAATTCTTCAATGCCGTAAGCCATTGCGCCGTTATTGTTATGCAGATCCAATAGCAAGCCATTATTCTCTGTCGATGATGGGTTTTGAGGCAACGGCCAAACCCCTGCGATATAAGGACACAACGCATAAAGCCCCTGAATGAGACCAAGCATACCCTCACGCTTCAGTCGCATTCCGGTGGCCAGTGTTAGGTTCCCGCCACCGCTCTCGCCGGCGACAATAATTCTGGAGGCATCGATACCCAGTGACTCGGCCTGCCCGGACAACCATTTTAAACCCGCAACGCAGTCATTCAGTCCCGCCGGATAGGGAGCCACCTCTTCGGCGGAAGATGGCGTCAAAGCATTACGGAAATCCACCATGGCTACAGCGATTCCCTGCGCAGCAATAATCTTGCCCCATGCTCGATAGTTACCATCAAAACAGGACATAGCCTGCATGCCACCACCGTGAATATAGTAAACACAAGGGAGACGCTCTTCCGACTTAGGTCGGATAAACTGAATCAAGATTTTATTCTCGTCCGGTACAGAATTAAATTCCAGTGTACTGATTTCCAACCCTTCAGAAGGTGCGATCTCCGGAGTGTCACACAGTTCCATAAAACCTCTAAGCCCCTCGGCCATCTCCAGTGCCTGGGGGCTGTTGGCCCGCTCGAGCATCTCCTCGCGGCTATTGGCGTTCGAACCCGGAGGCAGCGACATGCCGCCCATCAAAGCCTTGATGCGCGGATCGATACGGGGGTCATCATTCATGTTGATATTGCTCATAGCACGCCTAGTCTCTAATGTTAGATGGATAACCGGTTTTTGGGGCTACTGCGCATCAGCCAAATTAAGTAAATCGCGTACTTCGCGCTTTACGAATTTTCCGTTGGCGTTGCGCGGCAGTGGCGCATCCACTAGCCATATGTAGCGGGGTATCTTATAAGATGATAGTTTCTCTCTCAGATACGCACGCAGCCCCTCCGTATCTGCAGAACCCACTTGCGTCAAATAAATGGCCGCCGCAACCTCCTCGCCCAAGCGCTCGTCTTCAACACCAAAGACTACACACTCTGCGACTGACTCGTGCTCAAAGAGTGCACTTTCTACTTCCGCGCAGTACACGTTTTCACCACCGCGAAGCACCATATCCTTGGCACGGTCCACAAGATAGATGAACTCATCTCCATCCATATATGCCACGTCACCAGTGTGTAGCCAGCCATCCGTTATCTCCTGGGCCGTGGCCTCGGGTCGATTCAGGTAGCCTTTTATGACGGCGGCACCCCGCACCCAGAGTTCCCCAGCCTCACCGGTTGCAACAGTATCACCAGCGCCATCCACACACTTGGCCTCAAAAGTCGGCAAAGCACGGCCAACACTTTCTGGGCGGTCCACCAAATAAACGTCCGATAAGACTGAAATAACGCCGCAGGTTTCCGTCATACCATAGCCAGCACCTGGCGCCGCATTTTTCATTATTTTATTCATTTTACGCGTCAGGTCAGGCTGCACTGCGGCCCCACCACCGCCCATACTTTTAAGGCTGGATGTATCTCTAGTGGCAAAATCAGGGTGAAGCATCATTTCGCGAGACATCATGGGTACGGCACTGAAGGTTGTCACCTTTTCCTCCTCGATAATACGCAGTGCTTCGCCAGCATCCCATTTGTACATGTGTATTAATTTACCGCCTGTCGCGGCGATCCCTTGTGCCACACAGTTATTACCCGTCACGTGGAATAGAGGGGTGGCAACCAGCGCTATAGGGATCTGCTCGGGTTCCATTGTGCCTTTTCCTTCGACACCTGCCCTGGCAAGGGCCGTGGACTGCAAAGTGCGATTGAAACCGATATTCATCAAATTTGATACGCAGCCGCGATGCGTTAGTTGAGCACCCTTGGGCGTGCCCGTAGTCCCAGAGGTGTAAAACACGCAGGCATCATCATCCGGATCGATAGACACCTCGGGCATAGCGCTCTCAGTATTAACGACGTCACTCCAGTCCACCACATTATCGGGCACGGCATTATGTAAACGCACTCCACAAACGATCAGATTCTGAAAGTCCTCGCGAATCTCTTCGAACCGCGAAAGACGCTCTTCATCACAGATCATCACCTTGGGAACCGAGTCTTTCAAAGCGTAGTGCATTTCCTTTGGCACCCACCATGCGTTCATGCCAACGACAACAGCACCCATCGATACAACGGCCCAATAGGCCAGCATCCACTCAGGATAATTTCGCATAGCAATGGCAACTCGGTCACCCGGCTGCACACCCTGCATCGAAAGCCAGTTGGCGATAGAGGCCGTTATTTCATGAGCCTGCGTGTAGGTATAACGTTCGTCTTGGAAGACAAGATATTCCCGATCCTGATAAGCAGCACTTCCCTGCCAGATCTCACGTAAAGATGCAGGCGCATGTTTATAGCTGCGCACTGGAGAGCCGCGCACTTCTAAAGTTTCGATCTCAAACAATTGCCCCGCGGCCGTCAATTCGTCCCAGACATCCCTTAGCTCATCGTACATGCACCTACCTCTCTAAAATTCTTATGGCGTATCACCCAGAATAGCCGCGACGCCGATATCCATCAATAGATCATACGAGTTTAATCGGTGATCCTATAACCGCTCTATCAGGAATACAACATCCATGTCAGCGGGTTATCGTCTCACTGACCATTAATCAGCCGGTCCGGTTCTTTCAGGCAGCATAAGATGGGGTTCTTGACGGTATAGTGAAGACAATTCTACTAAAGCAGAACTTTCTACTAAATCATCAGACAAAGGTTTAAAATCTGCACTCACAAGCTTTGTCGAGAAGGCTCCGGTGGACAGGTAAAAACCTGTCGAACAGTGGAGGTTTTTGGGCTCACAACACTATCAGGTGTCTAAGATGAAGAGATGGAATGGTTGGGGAGACGACGAAAATGCGCTTGACTATGAATTGAGTGCTACGGCCTTGCGCTTTCTGGAGGGTCTAATCGGAGAATCCAAGCCTCTTCCAGATGCAAGCTTGGAGCACGTTCTGGCCACTGTGCCCGCGTCGCGCCTTCCACCAGACGATCTCTACAGCCTGGATGCAGAAGATCGATTGCGGCACGCCCGCGGTCAAAGTCTGCCAGATTGGCTTGCGTTACGGAGTGGCGCGGTGGGTGTTTTCCCCGATGCCGTTGCGTTTCCGCGCAGCACTGAAGAGGTTCGATCCTTACTGCAAATGGCAAACGAACGGCAGATTGACATTATCGCCTATGGAGGCGGCACATCTGTAGTCGGGCATATAAATCCGGAGGAAGACGGCCGCCCAGTGCTGACCATCGATATGACGCGCATGGATCAACTCATGAGCCTAGACAAAGAGAGTCAAATTGCGACCTTTGGGGCAGGCACTATTGGGCCCCGCGTGGAAGCACAACTCAAATCTGAAGGCTATACTCTGGGGCACTACCCACAGTCTTGGGAGCTTTCTACTATTGGGGGTTGGGTCGCCAGTCGTTCCAGTGGCCAGCAGTCATTACGTTATGGGCGTATTGAACAGATGTTCGCCGGAGGCCGCATCGAAACGCTAAAGGGCACTTTGGATATCCCCACGGTTCCTGCTTCATCAGCCGGGCCCGATGTGCGTGAATTTTTCCTCGGCACAGAGGGGCGCATGGGTATCATTACCGAGGTTAAAGCCCGCGTAACACCTTTACCCGAGCAGGAATCTTTTCACGTATTATTTTTCCCCACCTGGGAGGCTGGACTGGCCGCAGTGCGTGAAATTGTCCAGAGTAAAATGCAACTTTCCATGATGCGCCTGAGCAACCAGATCGAAACTTTCACACAGCTTCGGCTAGCGGGCGGAGCTCAGGTAATTGCCTTACTGGAAAAATATCTCAGTTTACGTGGAGCCGGTGACGATAAAGTTATGTTCACATTCGGTGTCACCGGATCTAAAGGCCAATGTCAGTCAGCACTGAAGCTTACCCGCCAAATTGCCAAGCGTCATGGCGGTGTAGGCGCCGGCCCTGCGCTAGGAAAAAAGTGGGAGCACAGCCGATTTCGCTCGCCTTATTTGCGCCATGGATTGTGGGATTCCGGCTATGCCGTTGACACCATGGAAACTGCTATCGACTGGGTGAGAGTGCCCGAGGCAGCAGCAGGAATTCAGGCTGATATCACCAACGCCCTGTCAGACGAGGGAGAAACTGTGCATGCCTTCACGCATCTTTCTCATTTCTATGGTCAAGGCTCAAGTATTTATACAACGTATATATTTCGCTGCGGCAGCGATTACGAAACAACCTTGGCTCGATGGGAAAAACTGAAAGCGGCGGGTGCTGAAGCCATTGTCCGCTTTGGTGGCACTATCAGCCATCAACACGGGGTAGGCAAAGATCATGCAAAATATCTATCCGCAGAAAAAGGTGAGCTGGGCATTGAAGCCATTCAGACTCTGGTAGAACTGTTTGACCCACAGCAACAAATGAATCCAGGCAAGTTAGTTCCCTGAATGATATTCGATAACACAAAGGCTTAACAATGAACGCGCGAAGTACCACTTTTACTGATCGGAAGGCACTTTGGAAGACGCTCCAGCAGGGAGACTCTAGCTGGGACATGGTGATTGTCGGCGGCGGCATTATAGGGGCTGGCATTCTACGCGAAGCGGCCAGGCGAGGGATTAAGGCTTTGCTGGTAGAACAACAAGACTTTGCCTCGGGCACATCCAGCCGGTCATCCAAAATGGTTCATGGTGGCCTGCGCTATATCAGCCATGGGGATATTAAGCTGACCAAAGACTCTCTTCGTGAACGGGAACGGCTACTGCGAGAAGTCCCAGGACTCATCGATCGCATGGGATATTTTTTCACCCTTAGAAAAGGTCAGTTTCCCGGGCGGTTTGTCTTCGGTCTTTTGCTGGCCCTATACGACTGGTTAGCGGGCATCAAAAACCACCGATACTTCAACAAAGCCTCAGTCCAGCAGCAGTTTTCTGGCATCAACAGTCACGGGCTCAATGGCGCCATGTATTACACAGACACAGTGACAGACGATGCGAGACTAGTACTGCGCGTACTTCAGGATGCTACGGAGGCAGGTGGCGTTGCGGTCAACTACATGAAAGTTGAATCCTTACTCAAGACAGAGGGGCAAGTAACAGGCGTAGTCATCAAGAATACCGAGAATACAGAACAGGTTGAAATACAGTGTAAGTCGGTCGTTAACGCAACTGGAGCCTGGGCGGATCGGCTACGAAATGAAGTTAACTCGGAAAAGCGCATTCGACCCCTGCGTGGCAGTCATCTTGTGCTTCCAATGTCGAAGCTCCCTGTAGAGGACGCGCTGACTCTTTTTCACCCTGTTGATAAACGTCCGGTGTTTATATTTCCGTGGGAAGGCACCACGGTAGTGGGCACTACAGATCTTGATCACAATGAAGATCTGGATGAAGAACCGGTTATCAGTGAACAAGAACTAGCGTACCTGCTCGAAGCCGTGGATGCACTTTTCCCGCAACATAGCCTGTCTCGAGACGACATTCTTTCAACCTGGTCGGGGGTCCGCCCAGTGATAGGATCGGATGAAGCGAGAGATCCTTCAAAGGAAAGACGAGACCACGCTGTATGGCATGATAAAGGGCTTGTGACGGTCAGTGGAGGTAAGCTCACCACCTTTCGCCTGATCGCACTGGATGCCATTAAGGCGGCAGCCGAAACGCTTGGCAATATCGAGATACTGGAGAGCGATGATTGCATTTTCAAAGCCCCGGGGATTACAGCGACCGAACTCAACATAGCAGACCAACAGTGGGCTCAACGGTTGATCGGGCGTTATGGGAAGCATGCCAAGACCCTAATGACTGAGGCTACTGATGCAGAGCGTTTGCCTATAGAAACTACGGCGTTTTGCCTAGCGGAGTGCCGCTGGGCTGCACGCAATGAATCGGTGGTGCACCTGGATGACTTAATGCTGCGTCGCACTCGACTAGGCTCAATATTGGAACATGGAGGGGAAAGTTTGTTTCCGGCTATTGAACAGATTTGTGTGCAGGAACTGAACTGGGATGCCGAGCTTTGGAAAAGGGAACTGGCGCGCTACCGAGAGATCTGGAGAACACGCTATTACCTGCCAGGCGCATAAAAGCCAACCAGAAAGAGCAACCGCATGAGCAACAATAAAGAGTATGTACTGGCGATAGATAATGGCACGCAAAGTGTTCGAGCCCTCGTTTTCGACCTCGAAGGTCAACTGGTTGCTAAAAGCAAAGTCGAGATAGAACCTTATTATTCTAATCAACCCGGTTGGGCTGAACAGGATGCTGATTATTTTTGGGACAATCTTTGTAAGGCCTGTTGTGCGCTCTGGCCACAGCTCGATTTTCCAAAAAGTGCTATTAAAGCGGTCGCCCTGACCACGCAAAGAGCAACCATTATTAATCTCGACCGTGATGGGAAACCGCTGCGCCCAGCCATCGTCTGGCTTGACCAGAGGCTGGAGCAAGATCTACCTTCCATGGGACTGTGGAATATCCTCCTTACTTTGGCGGGAGAGAAGGACGCTGTGAGGTTTTTCCGCAGCGAGGCTGAGGCTAATTGGATTAAGAACAAGCAGCCGGAAATCTGGGATAAAACAGCTAAATACCTACTACTGTCGGGCTACCTGACTTACAAACTTACAGGAAAGTATGTCGATTCAGTCGCAAGCCAGGTGGGCTATCTACCCTTCGATTTCAAACGACATGATTGGGCCGGGCGACTCGACTGGAAGTGGCGAGCACTGCCTATTAAACGAGAGCAATTGCCCGAGCTCGTCCCTGCCGGATCGCCTCTTGGCGCGATCAGTGCTGAGGCGGCACAACTGACGGGCATTCCTGAGGGCTTGCCCCTCATCTCGGCCGGCGCGGATAAAGCCTGTGAAGTACTTGCCTCAGGGTGTCTCACGCCCGACACCGGCAGTCTCAGTTACGGTAGCGCCGCGACGTATAACAGCACCAATGTCCGCTATACCGAAGCGATAAAAAACGTTCCCGCCTACCCTGCTGCGATGCCCAATGCCTATAACACAGAGACTATTGTGCAGCGCGGATATTGGATGGTGAACTGGTTTAAACGTGAATTTGGTTTGCGCGAACAACGCATTGCAGCAGAGACGGGTGTTGAACCTGAGTCACTGTTTGATGACCTGCTTAGAGAAGCGCCTCCTGGGGCAATGGGTCTTTTGGTGCAACCTTACTGGTCTCCTGGCGTCCGAATACCCGGCCCGGATGCCAAGGGCGCTATCATAGGGTTTGGGGATGTGCACACGCGCGCGCATATTTATCGCGCCATTATTGAAGGGATTGCTTACGCATTGCGAGAAGGCAAAGAGCGCTTAGAGAAGCGCAGCGGACACAGAATTACCACCTTAAAAGTCTCCGGCGGCGGCTCACAGAGTGATGAGGCCATGCAAATTACTGCCGACATATTCGGGCTAACCGTCGAACGACCTCATACCTATGAAACCTCAGGGCTTGGCGCTGCAATCAACGCCGCAGTCGGCGTCGGGCTCTACCCTGACTATCAATCTGCGCTAGATCATATGACACATGAGGGCGACCGCTTTGCCCCGATTGAAGAAAACGTACGTATTTATGATCAATTGTACAAGGAGGTCTATCTGAAAATGTATGATCGACTCAGTCCTCTGTACGGCTCCATTCGTGAAATAACCGGATACCCCTTCTAGCACGCCAGAAATCCCCAGCGAAGGAGCCCGAGGAAAGGTTTTGGCATTGGCCAGTCGATGCTGACCGGCCTGAATCGAGGGCAAACGGTATCAGCTACTGCGCCAAATACTCTGACAGTCCTAAGCGGCAGCTGACTCTTCTTTAACGTCTTCTTTCACGTCTTCTTTATCCTCTTCGGGCTCCAGCACTGCCAATCGGGCCTCTAGCTCACTGACCTTTTGCTGTAGCTTGACGTTTTCGGCTTTGGCCTTACTCGACGATTTTTGCAGCATTTCATTCGCTGTTGTTTTCTCAGCGAGTTTCTTTTTGCTGGCATCTAAATTCTTTTTCATCGCTGCAGCATCGTATTGTTTCAAAGCCTTAATCTCTGCACGATCTTCCGCAAGATCTTTTTGCAGGCCCTTGATACGTTTCTTTTGCGTGGCGACTTCGTCTTCCAGCTTTTCGCAACGATGGGTTAATTCGCGATTCAGTTGTTCCGTGCGTTTGTTTGCTGTGCCTTCGGCAGAGATTGTAGTCAGCTGCGCCAGCTGTTTTTCAATGACAACTTGCTGTTCTTGCTGTTTTTTAATCCCGAGCTCGATTTCGGCGGATTTTGCATCCAGTTGGTCCTGGTATTGGGATCTGAGGCTGTCTTCAAGTTCAATTATTTTTTCCAGTTTTGAGGCTGTAAGCATGTAGTGTGTCCTGCGAGTTTGTTGGTTTGGGTCGGGCAGTGGATCTGCTTGTTGAATCTGCCAAGCCCACTGCTGCGGTAGGTGCAAATCCGCGCGCATTATACACTAAAATGTCCTAGATTTGGAGAACTCCTCGTTTATCAACAAATTCAGACAGTTAACGGGTCAGATTAGGTGTGGGATAGCTTACGTCATCAACTGTCATCGAGCCACTGCATGCACTGGTCCGCGGCCCATCAGGCCACTGGCTGCGGCTGCGGCTGCGGACCTCTTACAAGCTTACCTGGCATGGCACCCGTATCATGGCCGTTTTCGCGAATGATCTCACCACTACAAATCGTCAGCCTATACCCATCAACCCGCTGTACCAGCCTTCGCGCATTAGCGGGGAGGTCATACACCATTTCTGGAGGGTGGATCGTCAGGGAGTCATAGTCGATTACATTAATATCTGCCTTCATGCCTGGCGCGATTAATCCTCGGTCATGCATACCGTAGAAATTCGCGGTGCGTTGGGTCTGATTATGGATAAGTTGCTCGATAGGAATGCGTTCTCCCCGTGTTCGGTCGCGCGCCCAATGAGTTAGCAGGTAGGTGGGCATGCTGGCGTCGCAAATCAGACCACAATGCGCACCGCCATCGGACAGGCCAAACACCGCATTAGGGTGCAGCATCATTTCCCGCAGCGCCTCAAAGTCACCATTGGAGTAACCCAACAGTGGCATATACAGAATGCCTTTGCCCTCGCGCTCCAACATAGTGTCATATGCAAACTCGGCGGGGCTGCAGCCGTTCACATGTGCCTGAGCCAGAACGCTCTTCTCCGGCCCCGGCTCATAGTCAATAGGGTCACCTAGAGGGAACATATTGCCCCATGCGCTCAGCGTCTGCGTAAAGACTTCAGGCAAGCCGGCAAGGTCTGGGGGATTATCGAGTATTTCACGCCGTAAAGCGGGCTCTCGCAACGCCGCTACTCGTTTTGCCAGAGGCAACTGTGCGACTTTCTGATAAGCATCATGCAAAATAAATGGATGTCCGGAGCTCTCAAGACTGAACAACACACCCGCGGGACGCTGCGCTACCTGTGGTGTCAGCGTGCCACCGGCGGCTCGATCCTCATCAACCGCGGCGAGTAAACGTTGCCACTGCTCGGGATCACGATTGCTTTGCAGGCAGGCAAAAGTCACTGGCCGGCCCGTTTCCTGGCCCACTTGCCGCATCCATGCCAATTCTTCTTCTTCCGGGTTCAGGTCACTGGCCACCTCAAGCACACCATAGCCAACTTCACCCAAAACACGTCCAATCCCTATCACTTCCTCTCGATCTGCGGTGGTGCCCGGCGCGAGTTCTCCGTCTTTCGCGCGGTGCAAAATCGTGCGTGTGGTAGAAAAACCAAGAGCGCCGGCCTCAAGCCCTTCTTTAACAATTGCCGCCATGGCGGCGACTTCCTCAGCACTGGCCTTCTCATTATTCGCCCCCCGATCGCCCATAACATAGGTACGCACAGCGCCATGGGGAACCTGCGCGGCGAAATCAATGGCGTGGGGTATACTTTCAATAACGTCCAGATACTGTGGAAACGTTTCCCACTTCCAATCGATACCCTCAGCGAGCGCGGCGCCCGGTATATCCTCGACACCCTCCATCAGTTGTATTAAATAGTCTTCTTTACCTGGCTCAACAGGCGCAAAACCTACTCCACAGTTGCCCATAACAACCGTCGTCACGCCATTCCAGCTTGAAGGGGAGAACATAGGGTCCCAAGTAACCTGACCATCATAGTGTGTATGAATGTCTACCCAGCCGGGCGTGACCAACAAGCCGGCAGCATTAATCTCCTTTTTAGCCGGTCCGATATCCTTACCAACCGCAACAATGCACCCTGCTGTTATCGCTACATCACTGTGCTGACCCGGTGCGCCACTACCATCTATCAGCGTTCCATTACGGATAACCATGTCGTACATAAGAATTTTATCTTCTTTAAAGAAACGTATACCCACAAGATAGCTCAATTCTCGGAGGAATGCCTGCATGCATCTGTGCTGAAAACCTCAACCGTACCAACCACTTTAACGAGTCATGGGCGGAGCTCTGCAATTCTGCCATCCAATCCCAAGGGTGGTCCAGACCCTGTGGCGACAAAAGCTAGCCCGTCACGTAGAGGCTACCGCCGGCCAATAAAATCGACAAAACATACACTATCGGGAAAAGGTAGCGGGAGCGCTGATCCAACCTGTCGCCGTTTTCGAATAATCCGCGACTGTCTAGCACCCACACCCTCAGATTGACGACAACGCTGGCACACATCGTCACAAAACTAATGATCATGAATAATCCCAAAACCGTGGGATGCGATATTTTCGGCAGACTTCCGCTGAACATGATCTGATAGGCAACCACTGTCAAAATGCCCATAAAAGTAATATCCATGCGGTCGCCCACCGAAGACCGATCCATCCAGAACACCGACCAGGACAAGATGACGAAGATGATGACAGGGAATCCGACCAACCGCAGGGTGTAGCGCGGGTCACGTTCGACATCGATCTGAACTCTAAAAGCGCTCACATGGCCATCGCGGCCATCGCGGCCATCTAAGTAACTCGGCCCATACGTGACCACTGAACTAGACAACTCGGGTGAATACCACTGCGGTATTTGAACTCTGTGCTGACCATCATCCCATAGGCCGCTGCTCGCAGGATCTACCCGCAGAACCACCTCCTCACTCTCAAACCCCAGCACCTCGAAGATTGCCGCCAACTGCTGCCGGTCAAACGGGTAGCGTGCCAAATTAAAATGCGACTTAGCCACGGCTTCGATTTCTTCGGTGTAATATACATTCCCGTCCGGCGTTATTCGCAGCACAATTCCCTGCTGCTCAAACCCTCCCGCTTCATTGGCTAGAAAAATCTGGGGCCACCAGCCCGTGAATACTTCATTGAACTGGTAATATCCTTGGTAGTAGAGGTCATCGTAGCCTGTTACTGCGGGGTCAAATGCCAACCTTGGATCCTTCCAATGCATACTGAGTACCCCCTCAAAGTGAAAGGTTTCATCCGCTTCGCTAATGAAGTTAACGTTACTGAGATAAAAGCCAATGTCGACAACGACAGGGCCGTCACTATCAGGGGGACCTAAGATGTTGTTCTTTGCCTGTGCGCTAACACAAAAGACAACAAGCATGCTCAGCAATGCGTATCGGGCTATCAACAACATTATTATTAGGCTCCTAAGACTCAACCGGTACAGGCATGCGAAGACTACTCATAACTTCATCCCGTGGCTAGCGGATATCTGCGCTCAAAGACGTAATGTTAAACAAAAATGACACTGGCCTTTAGAGAATATAGAGTTACCCTACAATCTTCATTTCAGAGTCATTTTTATGCTGCGACGAGAACGAACACTTTTAGTGAGTGTTTTTAGCGCTATTCTATTCCTGGTGTATGGGGACCAGTGGATGACCATGCTGGGAAATCCTCTGTGGTTTGCCGGAATTTCAATCTGGCTATTCGGGGTGATCTTGTTTGCATCGATTGGTGCAGTCCGGCATGCCGAAATTCTCGCAGGCAAGTTGGGTGAACCTTACGGCACCCTGATTTTAACCATCGCAGTGACAACCATCGAAGTCACAATGATTGCCAACGTCATGCTATCGGGAGACAACAATCAAGAGTTCGCTCGCGACACAATGTTTGCAGTGGTAATGATCGTAGTCAATGGCCTAGTAGGCCTGTCACTGTTGCTAGGAGCTCTGCGCTTTCATGAGCAGCAATATAATTTGCAAGGCGCCAATGCGTATCTGGTGGTGATTATCCCGTTAGCAGGATTCGGGCTAATACTGCCCGACTTCACAACGTCTACTTCAGACCAGAGCCTTTCAAGCTTTCAGGCGGCTTTTCTGGTTCTGATGTCACTAGGTCTTTATCTGGCTTTCCTGCTGATCCAGACCAGACGCCATCAGAGTTATTTTGTAATGGGATTAAAGAGTTCTCAACAAGTTTCAAGTGAGACCACGCTCCATCTTCCAATGATTTATTCGATGAGAGGCCATATATTGTTATTGATGGGATATCTTCTGTCGGTCATTCTGCTCGCAGAGAAAATCGCTCGGCCCGTGGACTATAGTATTGAAGTTTTAGGTGCACCCATAGCGCTGGGCGGTTTCTTTGTGGCATCACTCATACTGGCACCTGAAGCGATGAGTGGCATTCGTGCAGCAATGCAAAATAATTTACAGCGGGCTGTCAATATACTGCTAGGCTCAGTGCTGGCAACAATCAGTCTGACAATTCCTGCAGTCCTCATCATTAGCATCATAACCAAGCAACATGTTATTTTAGGCCTACCTAATGCACAAACCGTTTTACTCGTCGTGACTCTCATGGTTAGCATGACAACATTCAGCAGCGCGCGAACCAACATTCTGCAGGGCGCGGTACACATTCTATTGTTTTTTGCGTTTATTATGCTAATTTTTGAACCATAATTAAACGCTATCGATACGATGAGTCGTTTAGAACAAATAAACTTAAAACAACTATAAAAATTGGATAGAGCTATGTTGAAAAAGATATTGTTGAGTGTGCTGGTTGTGCTTATCCTGTCAGCAGGCGCACTGTGGTTAGCCGGCGGCGACGAGGTCTACGAGCTTTATCGCGCCACCTCGGTTTCCACTGCGCCGGCAGATTACGCTCTACAGGATGACAGTCGTGTTATCGTTCCGGCGCCGCAACCCCACGTTAATCAATCTTACAACGCGCTCAAGAATGTCTACTGGGGTGACCTGCATGTCCATACTGTGGAAAGCTTTGATGCTGTACTGTTTGGCACAACCCTAACCATTGAAGATGCTTACCGGTTTGCGCAGGGCGAGAGCCTGCGCAGTGCTGGAGGCGAACTTATGCAGCTATCGCGGCCGCTGGACTTTGTGGCCATCACAGATCATGCAGAGAGTTTTGGTTTAAGGACGCGTTGCGATGATGCTAATCTATCGCTAAAGGAAAACCTGAACTGCTGGCTAATGGAAACGCCCAATGTCGTGACATTTCTCTTGTTGAAGGCAGTTGCTAACGAACCGGCAGAAACACCCGCTAGCAATAAGGCGGCGGGAGTCTACCGCAACAGTGTCCGCAGTCATCCAACCCAGGCTAATTTTCCGATATGCACCCTAGATGAAACAGACCTTGAGCGCTGTTACCGCGACAGCAATAGTGACTGGTCGCAATACAAGCGTTTAGCGGACAAATACAACCAGCCCGGCACGCTCACGGTATTTTCAGCCTACGAGTACTCGCCACCCCTTCCCGACTCAGGCAAGCACCATCGTAACGTCATTTTTAATGGCACTGGACTCCCGGAGCACGCCACGTCCTACTTTGATGTTGGCAACGCCATAGCATTATGGAAGGTGCTAGAAGCCGACTGTAGCGGCGGGTGCGATTTTCTCACCATTCCACACAATATGAATAAGGGGTGGGGCCTGTTCTACAGTGAGAATACTTGGGACGGCGAGACCTACGACGAGGAAGGTTGGCGGCTGCGACAGCGACGCGAACCGCTCGCCGAGATCTATCAGGTCAAGGGCTCCTCAGAGTGTGCGCTGGGTGTTGGGGCCACAGACGAGGAGTGTGGCTTCGGTCAAATATTAGAACCCTGTCAACTTGGTCAGGAAAGCGGATGTGCCTTCACCACCAGTTTTGCGCGTCAGGGGTTAAAAATCGGCCTTCAAATGCAGGCTGATATGGGATTTAACCCCTTTGCCTTCGGCCTCATTGGCTCCACCGATACCCACAATTCCAGCCCCGGTGATGTGGAAGAGTGGGATTTTGTCGGCAAAGTCGCAGCGGCTTCCTCACCGGCTACTCGCCGCATCACTGAATGGCCCGGCCGCAAACCCTACGAATCCATTCTGCAGTTCCACACCTCCGGTGGACTCACGGGAGTATGGGCAGAAGAAAATACGCGGGATGCCATTTTTAAAGGCATGCAACATCGCGAGGTCTATGCGACTTCAGGGCCACGCATAACGTTACGCTTTTTTGCCGGCTGGGGCTTTGACGAGCATATTGCCGACCAGCCTGACGCCATCGCTCTAGCGGTCGACGGAGGGGTGCCCATGGGTGGCGTTTTGACACCAGACACAGGCCAAACGGATAGCCCCATATTCTTCGTCTGGGCGGCAGCAGACTTAATGAGTGCGCCACTGCAACGTCTCCAAATGGTCAAGGGATGGATAGACGCTGAGGGCGTTACTCATGAAAGCGTGCGCGACATCAGCTGTTCCGATGGGCTAAAAATAGATGGCTCCAACCTGCGCTGCCCCGACAACGGCGCCTCTGTAAACATCGCTAATTGTGAAGGTCTGGGTAATACCGGTGCCGCTCAGATGGCTGTAGCCTGGAAGGACCCTGACTATCACTCTGACCAGAATGCTTTTTACTACGTGCGCGCCCTCCAAAACCCCACCTGCCGCTGGTCGACCTACGACGCCCTGCGATTGGGCCAAACGCCGCCTTCTCACGTTCCTGCGACTATCCGGGAGCGGGCGTGGTCCTCGCCAATATGGATTCAGTCAGCGAACTGACATGCCACTTACTGCACCCGCATTATTGTGGATTGGCCGCCGCACGCACATTGCTTCCAATATAATTTTTGAAGGCTATACACCATCGCAGGCGCTTTGCTGCGCGGCTAAATTTAAGGGTATGGCATGACCAGGTTGGCGCTCGCTGCCCTGAGTACGCTCATGCTAGCCGGATGTGGCCGGATCGACTCGCTGCTGTGGCAGCCAAAGACCACGCCAACGCAATGGTGTGAGAACATGCCGTGTGTCGAACTCTTTTCAACTGGCGTCACACTCACTCAACCTACCTCAACACTCTTGATCTACTTCTTGGGACTAATGTGGTTGTGGGTGGGCTGGCGATTCTGGCAACTGAATAACGAACAGAAATCCAGGCGCTGGTGGTCTATTGCCATGGCGCTGGGGGGCATTGCTGCGATATCGGCCGGCACCAGCTATCAGGCATTTGGCTTCGAACTTAAATGTACTGAACGAGAATTTTGTACATGGACCAGCTGGTGGGAGATCGCCTATCTAGCGATGCAAGTCGGGAGCGTGAATGCCATGCTGGTAGGTGTTGCCTACGCCTGCACAAAAGGTCTAATGCAACGCCTGTTGCTTACGTATGCACTGGTCAATACAGTCATTTACTGCTGTGTCGCAGCCGCCGGCGCATTCTTGCCAAACAGATTTATGATTTCTTTTGAAATGTTGGTGTTGTTCTCCACACCTACATTCCTTGCCTGTTTCCTTATTAACGGCTGGCGCTATATCAATAACAAGTCTAATAAAGACAACGTTTTACTGCGAGCATGGATCATTATGTTCGTCACTAATGCCCTTTATTTCGGCTACCTACTACTCGGTTATACGCAGATTCTCTGGTCTAAAGGCTTTTGGTTTTCAGAAAACGATGTTTTACACGTGCTAATGTTGGTCTGGGTTTGGTATGTCGGGACCGCAGTTGTTAGCGTCATGGCCGATGCAGAATCGCAGTCTCCGTGGCTGGATGGTCACGCATCTATTAATAAGCACTAATGACTTTTGGCAGCTATAAACCAGGTTAGCACTCTGTTACTCTGTCTTCACGTAGTGATCTGGCGACGAATAAAACCCTAACCGAACATAAGCCGTTCGTCAGCAGATGTACTGAGTCAATAAGACAGAATTTTGCATAAACTTACGCGTCAATATTAGGGATGCTGTATTTAGCATCAACATATTAAGAGTCCCTTCAGCATCTGCGTCAACTTTTTATATTGAGGCACTGCGATGCCAATCGCGGCATTCGATTGCCATGAATAGGTCTCAATTATCAATGGCATTGCCATTACCCAGCAAGGCACTGAATGTGAATCCAAAACGCTCAAACCCTAATCAGCCCGTTTATGTCAAATTGATAAACCGTATCGGCGAACAGCTCAGGACAGCGGGCTACAACAAGCCAGACCTGAACGCAGATCTACTAATCAAGCAAGCGAAAAAAAAGACTGGGTTGCGCGACTTCGGCGACGAGTCATTCAGAGATGGACTGCAAATACTAACAGCCGAGTTGAACGATCAGGCACAGCTGTCACAAATCGGACAGATAGCCGCATATTTTAATTTACTGGATTATCTTTGCGTTCGACTGCAGCTGACAGCCTTTCGAGGTGGTCGGCCACAGGTGGCGCGCCAGATTATAAAACGACCACTATTTATTACAGGGCTGCCACGGACCGGCACCACGATACTTTATGAACTCATTGCGCAGGACCCTTCTTTTAGGTCGCCCGCCAGTTGGGAGGTTGCAAAACCAATTCCACCACCGAAGGAGACATCTTATGCTAGCGATAAAAGAATTCGGAGTGTAGACCGGCAGCTGGCTTTAGCTGAAAAGCTGTCTCCTGGATTCAGGGCAATCCACGCCATTGGCGCGAAACTACCGCAGGAGTGCGTTTACATCCTCGCCTCTCATTTTATCAGTGACAAGTTTGGCTATATGTATAATATTCCAAAGTATAGGAACTGGGCGCTAAACCAAGACATGACCGCTTCCTACCAATGGCACGCGAATTTTCTTCAGCATCTACAAGTCGATTTTGGCGCTGAACACTGGGTTCTGAAAGCTCCGGGTCACCTCGCATATCTGAAATATCTGGTCGCACAGTATCCGGACGCACTGATAGTCTGGACCCACCGTCGACCTCTTGATGCAATCACCTCATTCTCAAGCCTGGTATGCACGCTACAAAGTGGCTTCAGTAACGCCATTAACCCGCTCGCTATTGGCAAGCACGAGGTCCAACACTTTTCAAAGATCGTGAGCAAGGGAATGTTAGACCGCAGCGCTTTGGGTCACCGTCAGATTTTTGATGTGAATTATAGTGCTCTGTGTTCGGATCCGATTTCTGTCATCGCGAGTCTATACGAGCATTTTGACATGCAGTTAAGCAACGAAGCAGAAAACCGAATGCGTAAATACCTGATACAGCGTCCGAAGGACTTGTACGGCGAACACACATACTCGCCTGACGATTTTGGATTAGATGAGATGCGAGAGAAAGAACTATATTCATCATACCTCTCATGTTTCGATGACTACCTGCATTAGAACATTGCAAAAAAATGTTTCTGATGCGATAAAATTCTGACCTAGTTATGGAAACATATTTTAGGGTTTCATGTGAATAACACTACCCTTTAAAAAATTGATTCACTAGCACTTATTTGCTTAGGGACATCTGAAGAGCATTACGCGCTCTTATAGTATTGTCATAAATACAGAACCCAAAAATTCGAAAACCTCGAGACACTGTAACGGAAAAAACACCGTATAGATCTTTCAGCTTTTTTCGCGCTTTGGTGAAAATTCCCCTACATTACTTTTTCACACCAGTGTTTTTCTGTAGTAACGTGAAGGCGTTATGGTAAAGAGTGGTCCAAAAAATTGTTGATGCCGCTCGATAGGCAATACGCGGCGCAACTACTGGCAATTCTTTGCCTGTCACTGAACTCAGGGTTGAACTATGTATCCCAACGGACTTTTTGGCCTAGATGCTCTGAGAGTACTGATCTCTCCCATTGCAATTTTTGGTACTGTTTTCTTTATATTGTATCTTCGCAACGACCATGTGAAGGCAGGCCGAGCAGCTCTCCTCCTGGTAGTAATGGGTATTTTTTCCCTGTTGGGCGCAAAATTATTTTCGCTGTACGTGCGAGACTGGGAGGTCTTCGAGCCACTCTCCAGTGAATTACGTGGAGGGCTGCGCTATCCGGGAGCAGTATTGAGCATTATTATTATAGGCCCGCTATTAAAACGGTGGCTTTTGCCCGACCTGCCCCTGCCGCGTTTCCTCGATGTACTAGCAATCACGGTGTGCCTCTGTCTCGTACTCATGCGATTCAGCTGTTTTATGAACGGTTGCTGCACGGGGCCCGAGTGCACTGCGATTTATTGCCTCAGTTATGAACCGGGAAGTTCCGCCTGGTATGTGCAGCTTCAGGAAGGCTTGCTTGATCATTCTTCGCACCCCAGCAATCCGGTATTGCCGCTGCACTTCCTTTTCATGGCCGCATCGCTTGGCGTTGGCGTTTTCCTCATATGGTTCGACACCAAACGCAGTTTCAACGGTCAGATCGGCCTACTGTTCCTCGTTCTGCACGATGGCGCCAAGGGAATACTTGAGTCTTTCAGGGTGCCATATGTCGGCGAACTACAACTCACATCACTTTCAATTAGTGCAGCGGCCCTCATCGCACTGATTAGTATTGTATATTATCGGCGTGTTAATTCAGCCTGAGACACCCAATGACCAGAGAAAGTCTTAGTCAACGCCTTTTTATAGCGATCATGTAAGATTTTGACTCTTTTGACGTAGGTCTGGGTTTCCTCGTATGGCGGGATACCGTTGTGCCGTTTTACCGCACCAGGGCCTGCGTTATAAGCGGCTGTCGCCAGCATGATATTCCCGTGATTTTCTTCAAGAAGCCACGCCAGATATCGAACGCCGCCCTGAATATTGTCTTCCGGCACTAGGGCATTCGTGACGCCCATATCTTTTGCCGTATCGGGCATCAGCTGCATTAAGCCGAGCGCACCCTTTTTTGACCTGGCCCCGGGCTTAAACGCAGACTCGGCATGAATAACAGCTCTAACCAATGCCGGATCTACCCGATATTTTTCGGCCGACATGTTAATCGCAGCCTCAAAAGCGTTCAATTGGAGCGCCGTATTGTTCCAGTCCACTTTAGACTTCGGATTACAAGCGAAGCATGAAAATTGCACCATCTCGTACTTAATGCCCATGGGAGCGCGGTCGGAATAGGATTGCACACCAGATGAGTTCCTGTATTTGTAGATTTTAATGGCGGGTTTTTCGGAAGAGGCATCGGGCACTTGCGGGGCAATGGTCAGGAAAGAGGTAGTCTGATCCGCCACTGCATGTGCAGTGAAGAGCAATAATGCACATGCAAAAATGCCAAGCAAACCTCTCACGTCATTATTTTCCTATTATACCCTAAGGCCCATTGTAGACCAGCTTCAAGCGGGAGACACCGCATCGAATGCCAAAATTCACAGGAATGAGCTCACAGACACCAGCACAGCTGGACCAAAACATAATATTAAACCGACTAATTGCTCAAAGTTCTTGAGAATGCGACGGGCCAGCCCTGAATTCGAGCTACACTACATCCTGAGAAACCGTCAGAGAATGGCATCGCCGCCTGTACTTGCGCTACCATCACTAAACATAATCTGTAGTTTACAAGACTGACCACACAGGAATGACCAATGCGACAAGTAGACATCAACAAAGAGCCTGTTGAGCTGTTCAAAATTCTGAAGTTCGAAGGCATCGTGGGCAGTGGGGGTCAAGCAAAATTAGTGATTAGCGATGGTCAGGTGACGGTAAACGGCAAGGTGGAGACCCGCAAGAGGAGAAAGATCGTAGGCGGCGATATTATTGTCTTTGGGGAAGAAGAACTGCAGGTACGTCTCGCACAATAAAAAATTCACGGGTTTTCGGCCGTTGCCTCACCTAGATCGGCACAGCAGGATAACGCGTTCACAGCACAGGCCTATTCGTCTTCTCCCTTAGGATTTCAACTTGTGACCAGACCTCGATCAACACGCAGACGCTCACCGACATCTTCCAAACAACAGCGCCAGGTTAGCCTCTGGGGGAAAGACACCGTAATCATCGAGCGGATGAGTCAGGAAGGCCGCGGTATCGCCAATCGCCAGGGAAAAATTGTGTTTGTTAGCGGCGCGCTAACAGGAGAGCACGTGCGGGTGCAGTGTACAGCAGTGAAGCGAGACTTCGACACGGCCGATATGATTAACTTGTTGCCAGACTCTGCACCGTCTGCGCTACGCGTTGTCCCTCAGTGCCGAGTTTACGCTGAGTGCGGCGGGTGTACCTTGCAACACTGGTTACCGGCAGCACAGCAGCGACACAAACAAGAAGCGTTGCTAGCGATGCTGCTGCCAACTGCAGCGGGCCTGATACTTGCGCCGCCGATAATCAGTTGCTCAAGTGGTTTCCGCCACCGAGTACGCCTGCTAGTGACACGCAATTCTGACAAAACGTACTCGCTTGGTTTTCGGCAGCGCGGGTCGCATGATGCGGTCAGTCTCCAGCACTGTGTAGTCGCTAATGCAGCGGTCAATACACTGTTGCAAGCCTTACCGAAAATTTTGTTCGCTGCGCCTGATTTGCAAGGCCTGCGTGAAATAGAGATTGACGCCGACAGCGACAACCAACTGGGTCTGTGCTTTTACTTCGCCGCACACCCTGGGGAAAAAACGCTGTCTGCGCTGCGCACAGCCGTACTCTCGGATTCCGTCATTGCTATGCGCGTTCGCCTAACTGCCAAAAGAAAATCAAGCAGTGATGCACTCTGCGATGATGGAGGGGAACATCTTAGACAACGACAGGAACTTTACGAAGAAGGTGAATTAACGCTTCGGCTGCACCCGATAATCGAAGACGACAGCACTGAATTTGAAGAGTTGCAGTTAGCCTATCTTCCCGGCGATTTCACTCAAACCCACTGGAGTGTCAATGCGGCACTGGTCTCCCTCGCGCTAAACTGGTTAAAGCCTGGCTCAGATGAGGTCGCTCTCGATCTCTTTTCAGGCATAGGAAATTTTAGTTTGCCTTTTGCTCGTCGCACTAAAACCGTCCATGCGATCGAAGGTGATAGTGATATGGTCGTGCGCGTCGAAGGCAACGCGCAGCGAAACGGTATTGAAAATATTAGCGCGAAAGTGCTCAACCTTATGACGGATACAGTGACCCTACCCAAAGCGGATATCGCCATTGTGGATCCGCCTCGCGCCGGCGCAAAGTCGGTCTGTGAGACACTGGCACGGTCAAAAATAAAGCGCCTCGTGTATATATCGTGTCATCCCGCAACGCTGATGCGCGATGCGCGAGTGCTCTGCGGTGCCGGATTTCAGCTAACCAAAGCCGCAGCGGTGGACATGTTTCCTCACAGCGGACACAGCGAGGCTATAGTCCTGTTTGAACGATAGACGCTGCGCGTTGCGCTTTTAGCTCAACAGCAGAGCATCCAGCGTCTCTATATCCGCCAGCACGTCGGCGCCAACCAAAATAGCCTGCAATCCAAGATCCCGTGCAGCATCCACATTGGCCTGATAGTCATCTAGAAAAATAACTTGTCCTGGTGAAATATCACCCAACTGCTCTAGGGCGAGCTGGAAAATACGAGGGTCGGGTTTACGTATGCCCACGCTGCTAGAGTCCACAACAAAATCAAACAATTCATCAACCGGAATGAGGCTACGCCAGCCATCACCAAACTCCTTCACATTGTTAGTGATAATGCCAGTGGTATAGCCCTCCTGCCTAAGAGATCTCACCCGCTCTACCAGCGGCTTCCTCTGATCTGCGCCGGCGTTATTACCCGCCATTCGTGCAAATAGCTCGTAAATATCAATCTGTAGATCGAGCTTCTGGCCCAACCCCAGAATCTGATTACGGGCGTTTTCAAGGGTAATCTCACCACGCTCAAGCTGATGCCAAGGATGGTCACCATCGTGTTCATAGGAACCAAACACTATGCGGGTGATCTCTACTGGCTCAACACCCAATTCCTCACCAAAATCATGAACGGCATGAAAAGGTGAATCCGTAAAGACGCCACCAAAGTCAAAGAGCACGGCTCTAATTTTTTCCAACATTCTTCCTCTCCTCATTAACGCAATCCCCTGTCGATGAATGTCATTCATAAGACTGTGTCTAAGCTGGACCTGCTAGGGTTGCTAGCACCTGCCAATAACCCTGCGTAGCCAGTCCTCAGCAGCATCCCTTTAATAACGCATGAACAGCGTGCCGAGGGGTCTTAGTCAGTTTCTGCATGAGCTTGAAGGGTATTACCGAAAGGCCATATTGTTCTTTAATGCCGTTCAACATAACTAACCACAACTTGGCTGTCATTTCTGAATCATAGAGAGCTCGATGGAGCACTCCGTCCATTGGAATATTCAGATAAGCGATTAATGAACCTAACTGATGGTTCGGAGAGTGCTGACACAACCGTCGCGCAGCGAGCATTGAGCAAGAAAATTGCCCCGAGTAGTCTATAGACACCCGCGAGAGCTCGGCATCGAGAAAACGTTTATCGAAAGATGCATTGTGCGCGACTAGGTTAAAGCCTTGTATGAATTCAGAAAAATCTCGCATGACTTCACCACAGGGACGCGCCTTAGCAAGCATTTCATTGCTGATGCCCGTGTGCGATTCTATAAAGCCACTGATGCGTTGGCCGGGATACATCAACTCCTGAAAGCGCCCTATTACCTGACCACGTTCGATTTTTACCGCGCCGATCTCTATACCGCGATCACCCTCGCCCGGGGATAACCCTGTGGTCTCAAAATCGAGGATAACAACCGTATCAGCCGCCGCACCGTGATGAGAAATCTGCTCACCCGTATTAGTATTGGTCGCGGCCTCATTCGCTGTTACACAACTTGAGCCTGTCATCGGTATAGGTCCATTTTGGGATCGCAATCATCTATGACTTCGAGCTCCATCGAAAAAGGCCCGCAGCTATCTATATCATTGTACGCACAAATCATATAAGAAAGTGCCTATAGCTTATCTGCATGCGCATAAATGACGCACGTGGGCTGCGAAACGGTGTGCGTTGAATAATTCAGTGGTGCTAATAACGTCGCAATATTTCTTTCCTAAAATTTCGTTATTCTACAAATAAATATTACTGCCGGAGTATCAGTGTGTCTCCTTTCTGTGAGAATTCAATGTGTTTCAGAAAAGACATCCCAAGGAGTACCTCTTCCATTTGCAGCCCCGGAGCAATTGCGGCGCGTACATTCTGTAATTCGATTTCACCTACACTGACACGGTCTAAGTTCGCAGCATAGCTGGTGGATCTACCGTTGGCGGTCTGTGTTGAAAAGGCTCTGCCGCGTGGTATTCCCAAATAAGATGCTATGTCTTGTGGAATTGCCACACCGGTGGCGCCTGTGTCGAGCATAAAGGTAACGGGCTTACCGTTAATTTCTCCACTTGTTACATAATGTCCAAATTTGTTGCGCTGCAGTAGCACTTCACGCACACCTCCCTCGGAATGTCGCGTCTGCAGATTCTGATTTGGATTGTACTGTTTATCGAGGGCATCACTAAAAAACGCGATGCCCAGACCAATTAAAGCCAGCCACGCCAGCGCCTGCATGACCGTTCCCATGCGCTTGTGACCCTGAACCTCGTCGTCTGTCCTCACTCCTAAATCCTCGACCAGTCTTCCTTACACTGTCCCCGGCCCGACCCCATTTTAATGCCAAAATCGTACACGACAGCAGCAGCGAAGATCATCTCAATTGCTGCCAAAAGAGGGAGTGTACGCTAAATATTATTAAACGCTGCAAATGTTCTTGCCCTCAATTATACTCCTCAACTAACCGGGTGAGCTGTGCAAAATAGCGATACGCTAGGCGTCCATGGCGCGTCAGCATAAGAGGTCGCTTTGGAGTCTCTATAGTATCATGCACTTTAAAGAGTCTCCTGGCGCCCTATCACTGCTCCTCTTGAATCATTAACAGACAGATAAGTGAGATGAAAAGACGCCATCAGTTCCTAGCGTTTGCGCTGCTACTCCAAATCCCGCTATTTGCCTATCCAATTTTGCGGCTCTGTCAGTGGTTGCGCATGGACAGTGTGCAAACTGCAGCTGTGTTCCTGCCACTGTTCTTTAGTCAAATCGTGGCGAGGCTCTACCTACAGCACGCAAGCCACGGCCCGGTGTTTTGGCTGCGGCGCAGTGCAGATTTGTGGCTGGGCATCAGTCCTCTATTATTGTGCATGCTGGTGGCCACAGAACTCCCGGTCGCACTGGGCTGGATAGCCGAATATACCGCCGCTCAGGCGTTGGTTTGTGTGGCTTTTGCGCTAACGGCATACAGTGTTTTTAACGCCTACTCACCTTCTGTGGTGGAGATAAAGCTATCCAGCACAAAGGTCACCTCTACTTTACGATTCGCGCAGATCACTGATGTACATATTGGTTCCCGCACTAGCGCTTTCCTAAGTCGTGTCATGCAAAAGGTTAATCGACTAGATATCGATTTTCTATGTATCACTGGCGATTTTATCGATGCTACTGGGGTTAGTGAGCAAGCATTGTCAGCCTTGCGCAGCTGTCGCGTTCCTATGTATTTTAGCATAGGCAATCACGAGCGCTACGAGGACCTTGACGCTATTTTGCAGCGCCTTAACCGACTAGGCGTCAGTGTTCTGCGCTCGCGTACCACCACGCATGGCGGGGTCCAATTGATTGGCATAGATGATGCAGATAACCCGTTACAGGTCCAGCAGGAATTGGCAACACTGGATATCGACCCCAAACGGTTTGTACTCCTTCTGTATCACCGCCCGCGCGGGCTCAGGGCCGCGGCTGAAGCCGGGGTAGACCTGATGATTTCTGGTCACACCCATAACGGACAGATAGTGCCGTTTAACTTTGTAGTAGGCCGAGTATTTAAGAAAACCGTTGGCCTGTTCCAGGAGGGTCTGACGCGGCTGTATGTCTCTCCAGGAACCGGAACCTGGGGCCCGGTGATGCGCCTGGGCAGTCGGGGCGAGGTGACTTTATTCGAGATACAACCGCTCACACAGCCGATTAACGTTGCACCATGAGTAGCGGCACCCTGTCCACTCAGCTCAGTCGAGAACGAGCCATATGTCAGAAACGTTAAACGATAAAAAATTGGCCGAGATCGTCAACCTCACGCTATCGCATTACGAGGATAATGCATTGTCGTTTCGGGAGGGGACAAAAGATCACGATGTAAGCCAAAACTACGATAATTTTTTGGCCCCGTTTGAAGCAACACGGAAACTGGATATTTTAGATTTTGGCTGCGGCCCTGGCAGAGACCTCGCCTATTTTAAATCCTTGGGCCACCGAGCCATGGGGCTTGACGGGAGCTTCGCTTTTTGCGCGATGGCGCAGGAAAAGACCGGCTGCCCCGTTCTGCATCAATCATTCCTAGCGCTTGATCTACAAGAGACAAGGTTTGATGGCATCTTCGCAAATGCGTCTTTATTTCATATTCCGAGGCAGGAATTTCCGCGTGTTTTACTACAACTACACGGTGCTCTGCGACCGGGCGGAATTCTATTTTCCTCTAATCCCCGCGGCAGTAGTGAAGACTTCTCTGGTGAACGTTACGGCCACTTTATGGAATTTGGCGTCTCCAGCACCTATTTAGAGGATGCAGGCTTTAAGGTTATCGACCATTATTATCGTCCACCGGGGATGCCATGTGCCGCACAACCATGGCTTGCCATAGTGAGTCAAAAGTCTAGCTGATAACACTGTGTCCTTTGTGATCGCTGGTTTACGACTGCTCTCTTTCGGACCTGTGGCCCCCTGAAGCCCCGGGCCTTAGCATTTTGTACCAATCACGAAAAGGCCCCGTCGTATTTTGCCAAAAGGTTTGATGCTCAGATTGAGAGTCCGGACCTAGACCCCAGGGCGTGTATTCGTCCACCTCCGGAATATACAAAGTGCCGAACATCCTGTCCCAGATACTGGTGAATACGGCCAGATTCTTATCGTGATGTTGCTGCAGGTAACTGTGATGGACATGATGCATTACAGGGCTTTGCAGCCATTTTGACAGCCATACTGGATAATGGAACTGCACATGGTAATGACGAAATGATCCATTGAAGCCAAATAGCACGGCGAAAAAACCAAGATTAAGCAGGGTGGCTTCAGTAATTCCACCATTGAACAGGAAGCCAAATATTCCGGCTGCGAACCCGTAACTAACTGCGCCGCCAATAACCCAGATTGGGCCGTCGATAAAATGCTCGCGATACCGTGTCAACGGAGTCAGTACTTCAGCAGAATGGTGGATCTTATGCAGTGCCCACAGGGCGGGCACCTTATGCATGGCATAGTGCGTAAGGAAGAAAACGAAGTCATAGCACAGTAGCGTCACCAAGCTATACAGCAACATCCATGCGAGGTTGGAATGTAGCTCCGGGGAGTTACCAAACAGCCATTTCAGCACGCTGATTACTGACTGTTCCGTCGCGGGGCCAACGGTGGCCAGCAGCGCTATCGCCCAAAATGGGTAAAAAATTCGTTCTGTTACCCACAACCAGACATCTACTCGAGCAGACGCATGAGTATAAATATCTTTGGGCAAGAGGAACTGAAGTAGGCCCGCTTTTCGGACTCGGCCATCAACACCCTTTGATCCGTGGCCACCGCGACGGAACCAAAGCAGGCCCGCGATAGCGAGCGTCAATAATACGATCTCCCACTCAAGGTCCTGTGGAATATTGGTGGCCGCTGTATCCCAGACGAACTTCGCAACAGTCTGGCTCATCTGTGTAAACGGTCCAACAATATTGTCGGCGCCATTAGCGGTGTCAGTATGTGTACTTACTAAAGACATAGGCGCGGAAGACTTCTCAAGTTCCTCAGAAACGACGGTGATTTTATCATCATTGCAGAACAATACTCTATCAGCGCTATGTTTCCAAACGGACAAAAATAGGCAGATCGATCAATGGCGCTCTATAGGGGCTAGGCAAGTAAGCCGGCCATAGGCGATACTAGCGCACGAGCTGAACGGGTAGGTTTAGAGGGGGAGACATATGGATAAGGTACATTGGGAGTATCTGAGCCTGCACCGTGAAAACCGTGTGTTGGAAGTCACGTTTCGCTCCCCTAACAAGGTAAACAGCCTCAATAATGCTATGATGCGCGAGCTGACGCGTCTGGCGCAGGAACTGCAGTTCGACAGCGAGCTTAATGCCATTATCCTAACCGGAGCTCAGGACATTTTTAGCGCTGGGATGGATCTTAATGATCCGGAAGCCGCCAATGCCAGCAATCTGACCGTGGCCCAAAGGCGCCAGCTGGTCAAAGTTGGGCCCGCGATGTGCGCCGCATGGGAGGCTCTTGAACCAGTAACTATCGTCGCTATCGAAGGTTGGTGTATTGGTGGCGGCACTGCTCTGGCGGTTGCCTGCGACTGGCGCGTCGCGGCTGACAACGCCTCTTTCTACGTGCCGGAGCTCAAGCTGGGCATGAACATGAGTTGGCAGAGCGTGCCTCGCTTCACTCACCTGATCGGGCCGGCAAAGACCAAACAGTTACTGATCCTCGCCGAACCACTGGATGCTGCCACTGCAGAGCGCTGGGGATTGTTAGACTACGTTTGCGCGCCTGGTCAGGCATTGAGCCGCGCTCGCGAACTTGCGGCCCAGGTCGCCGCTATGCCGCCGGTGCCCGTACGCATGGCCAAGAGAGCGATAAATGCCAGTGCGACGGCCCTAGACAGTGCTGTCAGTTTTATGGACGCCGACCAATTTTTGCTCACCCAAGACACAGAAGATGCTTTGGAGGGCGCAACAGCTTTTTTTAAAAAACGACCGCCTCAGTTCACAGGCAACTAATCTATCAGTCAGTAATCGGAGAACGAGATGTCCTACAATACACTGCGGTATGAGACCGCAGATTGCATTCTCACCCTTACACTTAACCGCCCTGAGCATCTTAATGCATTCACAGTTGAGATGGGACATGAACTCATCGAGGCTTTCAATCGCGCCAGTAATGATGACGATGTGCGCGCGATAGTTGTGACCGGACAAGGTAAGGCTTTCTGCGCAGGCATGGATCTGTCGGTGGACGGCAATGTATTCGGCCTTAACGAGGCACTAACGCCCACCATGGAAGACATGGACAAGCGCCTGGATGACCCTGAGATAGTTGCAGGTGTGCGCGACCTCGGAGGCCGGGTCACGCTGGCAATCTATGATTGCAACAAGCCGGTGATCGCGGCGATCAACGGCTCGGCGGTTGGCATCGGCGCCACCATGACCTGCGCCATGGATATACGTCTGGCGGCGGAGCACGCTCGTATCGGTTTCGTCTTTAACAAAATAGGTATTACGCCTGAGGCCTGCTCTAGTTGGTTTCTGCCGCGCATTGTGGGCATCTCACAGGCACTAGAATGGGTTTACAGCGCAGATGTCTTGAAAGCCGAGCAGGCGCTGGCGGGACAGTTTTTAAAAGCAGTCGTGCCAGCAGATCAGCTACTCGAAGAAGCTTACAGCATCGCGCGACGTATCGCCCAGCATAGTCCGGTAGCGATCGCGCTGACGCGCCAAATGATGTACCGAAATGCCGCGCAACCGCACCCCATTGAGGCCCACAAGGTAGATTCACTTGCGATTTTCTACACCAGTTTAAACAGCGGCAAGGAGGGGGTACAATCGTTCCTGGAAAAACGCCCGGCTAACTTTACCCAAAGCACATCTACTGACATGCCACCTTTTTATCCCTGGTGGGACTAAATCGAAGCGCGGGAACATGCCATTATGACCTGCACCCGCGCCAAACTCTCAATCGTCATCAATGTGCCACCCTCACCATAATTCATCACAGCTAATTTGAATGTAATCAAAAACGCGTGGTAGGCTGTGGGCCCCTTTGGAGTCACCCATGCGACCACGGTTAGCATTTGCTTTTATCTTTTTTACGGTACTGCTGGATGCCATTGGGCTTGGCATCATTATGCCGGTTGTCCCGCATCTCATTATGGATATCTCCGGGGGCTCGCTGACCAACGCCGCGCGCACCGGCGGCTTTTTGATGTTCGCGTTTGCTAGTATGCAGTTTATTGCCTCCCCGTTACTGGGCAATCTGTCGGACCGCTTTGGACGTCGCCCTGTATTGTTATACTCGTTGCTGGCAATGGGCCTTAACTATCTGCTCATGGGTTGGGCCCCGACGCTATTGTGGCTTTTTGTGGGTCGCATTATTGGCGGCGTGTCTGCCTCTACCTATGGGACTGCCAATGCCTATGTGGCAGACACCTTCCCAGCCCACAAACGCGCCCAATACTTTGCGCTATTGGGGGCGGCCTTTGGTGCTGGGTTTATTCTTGGTCCTGCTATCGGGGGATTCTTGGGTGAATACGGGGCCCGCACACCTTTTTACGCAGCAGCAGGCTTAACCTTCATTAATATTATCTACGGCTACTTCGTATTACCGGAGTCACTGAAAACCGCTGACCGTCGGCCGTTTCAATTGTCGCGGGCCCACCCGCTGGCAGCCATTAATCAACTGCGACAATATCCAGTGGTGATTTCGCTCGTGCTGGTCTATTTCTTTTACCAACTGGGCCACTTTGCGCTCCCCAGTGTATGGGCATTTTTTACCATTGAAAAATTTGGGTGGTCACCCCGCGACATTGGTTTCTCATTAAGTGCTATCGGCGTGGCCATGATCTTCGTGCAGGCCTACCTTATCCGCTTAGTATTACCCAGATGGGGCCCCACCAAAACCGCCGTCGTGGGATTAATAGCAACGGCCCTGAGCTTCATCGGCTACGCCTTCGTCCCTTATGGATGGATGATGTACCCAATAATAGCGATAAGCGCGCTGCAAGGATTTGTGGCTCCATCTGTACAAAGCATCATGTCAGCACGAATCCCCGCCAACGCACAGGGCGAGCTACAAGGCGCGATTGGCAGCATGAGCGGCCTAGTGGCCATCCTCAGCCCACCGGTTATGACCCAACTCTTCGCCTACTTCAGCTCTAGTGAAGCTCCTACCTATTTTCCCGGTGCGCCTTTTTTTGTGGCTGCTATTCTTACACTGTTGGCGTTGGTCGTGCTATTGCGCTCGATCGCGCTCGGTCAAGGGTCACACGAAACCTAGATCATAATAACCGCCCATGACGTGAGCAGATAGCGCTGCAGTAGTTGGCGCAAAGTCCCACGCAGATGTCATCCAATCCCATGTGCTGGACTAGCTGATCGAGTACCATATTGCGTCATACGCGCTTAGACAGGATCTACGATATGACAGACACGGTATTGCGCATTGGCGGCGCCAGTGGTTTCTGGGGTGATGCTGCTCGAGCCACGCCTCAATTGTTAAGTGTTGTGGGCCTTGATTACATCGTTTACGACTATCTTGCTGAGATCACCATGTCCATCATGGCCCGGGCTAGAGCCAAAGATGAACTCAAAGGCTACGCATCAGACTTTGTCAGCGCAGCCATGAAACCAAACCTCTCAGTAATCGCCGAGCGCGGCATCAAGGTCATCTCCAATGCAGGCGGCGTCAATCCCGAGGCTTGCGCACGAGCGCTACGCCAGGTCATCGCCGAGCAGGGGCTGAGCCTCACTGTTGCCTGCGTGGTCGGGGATGACCTGGTTGGCCGTAAAGAATCGCTGCAAACCTCTGGCATCACCGAGATGTTTTCCGGCACAGCCTTTCCGCCGAGTGAAAAAGTATTGAGTATCAATGCCTATCTGGGCGCCTTTCCAATAGCCCACGCTCTTGCATCAGGCGCCGATATTGTCGTGACCGGCCGCTGCGTTGATAGCGCCGTCACATTGGGCGCCTGCATTCACGCCTTTGGCTGGGGGCGTGATGATCTCGACCAACTGGCCATGGGTTCTCTGGCGGGGCATATCTTGGAATGCGGGCCGCAGGCCACCGGCGGCAATTTTACCGACTGGGAGCAGGTGCAAGGTCTGTCGGATATGGGCTATCCCGTCGCAGAAATCTCCTCTGACGGCCGTTTTGTCTGCACCAAGCCTGAACATACAGGCGGCCTGGTCTCCGTAGGTACAGTGAGCGAACAAATGTTGTACGAGATCGGCGACCCGCAAGCCTACATGCTACCCGACGTGGTCTGCGACTTCTCAACGGCACGGATTGAGCAGGTTGGTGAGGACCGTGTGCAGGTGTCCGGCGCAAAAGGTCGAACGGCCCCCGACACCTATAAGGTTAGTGCAACCTACGCCGATGAATTTCGCGGCGGTACCTATATGACTTTTTATGGCATTGATGCCAATAGGAAGGCGCGCGCACTCGGTGAAGCGATATTCAAGGCGGCACGCAGAGTCTTCAGGAACGCAGGCCTAGCTGACTTCAGTGAGACCAGCATAGAGTTATTAGGCACAGAGACCCACTACGGCGCATTCAGTAAAGTGAAAAACAGTCGTGAAATTGTGATGAAAATTGCGGTGAAACACCCGGACATCGGGGGTATCGGTATTTTTCTTAAAGAAGCCGTAGGACTTGGACTGGCAACACCGCCGGGCCTTTCAGGCTTTGCCGGTAGTCGCCCTAGCCCCTCCCCCGTGGTGCGACTGTTTTCCTACACAGTGCCAAAGGCGCAGGTGCAGGTAAAGATACTGCTGGGCGATGATGTCATCTCCTGCGATGAAGTCTACGGTAAAGCGCTGAACATCAAAGCCATTCCTCGTCCAAAAACGCCAACTGCTGATAGAAGTCTGCAGATGGTCAAGGTTCCGCTGATTGCGCTGGCCTGGGGTCGCAGTGGTGACAAAGGCGACAAAGCTAATATCGGCATCATAGCGCGCAAGCAAGAATACCTTCCTTACATCTGCGCTGCGTTGACGGAGGCCATAGTGCGCAAACGCTTTGCACACTTTCTCAGCGACTCAAAAAAAGGAAACGTCGAGCGGTACTTGCTTCCGGCGTCCAACGCAATCAACTTCCTGCTGCACGATGTGCTTGGAGGCGGGGGCGTGGCCAGTATACGTAACGACGCACAAGGCAAGGGTTACGCACAGCTACTGCTGTCCTGCCCGATATCCGTGCCAACCGCCATTGCAGAGGCACTGTCATGACTATTTATAATTCAAAAATAAACGTCAATTCTGAAGGCTATGCTAAAAACCGCAGTGAAATGCTAGTACACATCAGCAGGCTGCAGGGGCTCAATGCGCGCGGCGCAATGATTTCCGAAAAACGTAGACCACGCTTTGAAGCGCGTGGACAATTGACACCCCGTGAGCGATTGGCACGCCTACTAGACCCGGGCATGCCGTTTCTGACGGTCGGCAATCTCGCCGGCTATCTGTTGGATAGTGATGATCCAGATAAATCGATCGCTGGCTCCACTATTATTTCGGGCATCGGTTTTATCAGCGGTATACGCTGCATGGTCGTAGTCGATGACAGTGGCATTCAAGCCGGCTCCCTGACCGCTGCCGGCGGTTACCGCGTGCGCCGCTGCGAAGAAATCGCCTTGCAGCAAAAGCTACCCTTCGTGCATCTCGTTGAAAGCGCAGGGGGAGACCTCCTCAACTACACTGTGGAGGGGTTTTCCCTTGGTGGAATGCTGTTTGGCAATCTGGCCAAGCTAAGCAAGGCAGGCATTCCTGTTATATCCATTCTGCACGGCTCCTCCACTGCCGGAGGGGCTTACATGCCCGGCCTCAGCGACTACGTTATTGCGGTAAAAAATAATGGCCGCGCTTTCCTGGCCGGCCCCCCTCTGCTAAAAGCTGCAACGGGTGAGATTGCGACAGAGGAAGAGTTGGGTGGCGCCGAAATGCACGCCTCTGTTTCCGGTCTTGCCGAATACCTGGCAGAGAATGACGGCCAGGCTGTACAGATGTGCCGGGAGCTGATGCACCGGCTACAATGGAATAAAGACTGCGCCTCACCCAAGCGACGCAGTTATCGAGAACCGCTATACGACAGCGATGAGCTAGCGGGCGTCATTCCCTGCGATTATCGCAACCCCTATGACATGCGTGAACTGGTGGCGCGGATAGTTGACGGCTCAGACTTTATGGACTTTAAATCTCGCTACGGTCCCGCTACCGTTTGCATTCAGGCAGACATCTACGGACTGCCCTGCGGCATTCTCGGCAACAACGGCCCTATCGACCCCGAGGGCGCCACCAAGGCGACGCAGTTCCTGCAACTGTGCGACCAGTCGAATATTCCCGTACTATTTCTGCAGAACACCACTGGCTATATTGTAGGCACCAAGTCAGAACGCGCCGGCATGATTAAGCACGGTTCGAAAATGATTCAGGCGGTGCGCAATCTAGAAGTCCCGCGCATTACGATGATGACCGGTGCCAGCTTCGGTGCTGGAAACTACGGCATGTGCGGCCGCCATTTTGACCCCGACTTCCTGTACACCTTTCCTAATGCACGCACCGGTGTTATGGGCGGCGAGCAAGCGGCAAAAACAATGTCCGAAGTGGCGCGCAGTAAGGCCGCTGCGCTAGGGGTAGATGTTGATGAAACCGCATTATCAAAGCAAGAGGCTTATCTCGCCAATATGTTCGACAGCCAGTCTAGCGCCTTCTATACCTCGGGCCACATGTTGGACGACGGCATGATAGATCCGCGTGATGCACGCAAGACACTCGGCTTTCTGTTGGAAACTGTATGGGAAACTCGTCACCGCATCGTACGACCAAACAGCTTTGGCATCGCGCGAATGTAATCACGATATTTGGAGGTACCAAACATGACAGCTCTACCCGAAACCAAAGACCTTATTCTGGAACCCCAGGGTAGCGTACTGACCATCTGGTTCAATCGGCCTGAGGCTAAAAACGCCCTGTCCAGCGAAATGGTCAGCGAGCTACACGCCGTTCTGGATGTCGCGGCGCAAGACGCTTCACTGCGCACGCTGATTATTCGCGGTAAAGGCGGAATTTTCTGCGCCGGCGCAGATATCAAAGAGTTCAAATCCGGTCTGCAGGACGTCGGGCCGAACGCTGATGACGTGGCGCGCGGCAACCGTTTTTTCGGCGACCTAATGATAAAACTCAACGAACAGCCACAGACAGTCATCATGCTGGTGGAAGGTGCTGCCATTGGCGGCGGATTGGGCCTGTGCTGTATCGGCGATGTCACTATCGTGACACGCGATGCCAAATTCCGACTTTCGGAAACCAGTCTCGGCATTCCCCCAGCACAGATTGCACCGTTTGTGACAGAACGTGTCGGCCTCACCCAGGCCCGACGTTTGATGTTGACCGGTGCGAGGTTCAAAGGAGTGGAGGCGGTCCACTATGGTATTGGCCATATGTTGGCGGATGACTCAGCGGATATGGAAAAAAAATGCGCAGAGGTGCTGGAGCAGATAGCACTCTGTGCACCCACAGCAAACGCGGTCACCAAGAGTATTATATTCGAGGCCACTCGACGTCCACGGGCGGAGGCGCTCGATTTTGCATCGCGCGGATTTGCATCCTGCATGCTCAGTGAAGAGGGCCGCGAGGGTGTCACAGCTTTTGTCGAGAAGCGCAAACCTACATGGGCCAACGAGTAAGCCACGGAGAACACGATGACAAAATTTACCAGCATCCTAGTGGCGAATCGCGGGGAGATTGCCTGCCGTGTGATTCGTACCGCTAAGGCCCAGGGCTACCGCACGGTCGCCGTATACTCTGATGCTGACGCCAAGGCACCTCATGTACAAATGGCCGACACCGCGGTACACCTAGGGCCTAGTCCGGTAAACGAGTCCTACCTAGTACAAGAGAAAATTTTGGCTGCCGCAAAAGCCAACGGTGCTGAAGCGATTCATCCAGGCTACGGTTTTCTCAGTGAGAACGCCGAGTTTGCCAAAGCCTGTGAGGATGCCGGCCTCGTCTTTATCGGCCCAAGTCCCGATGCGATTTACCTTATGGGTAACAAGGCAGAGGCAAAACGCCGGATGATAGCAGCCGGTGTACCCTGTGTGCCCGGCTATGAAGGAGAAGACCAGAGCGATGCAACCTTGCTCAGCGAAGGTGCGAAAATTACGTTGCCCCTGATGGTAAAAGCCGCTGCCGGCGGCGGCGGCCGCGGCATGCGTACCGTACACAAGAGCAGTGAACTGTCCAACGCCATAAAGCTGGCGCGTGCAGAGGCGTCCTCTGCCTTTGGCAGTGGTGAGCTAATCCTCGAGAAAGCCATCATGCGTCCACGGCATGTGGAGATACAGGTATTTGGCGACAGCCACGGCACCATCGTACACCTCGGTGAACGCGATTGTTCGGTGCAGCGCCGACATCAAAAAGTCATCGAGGAGGCGCCTTGTCCTGTTATGACCGATGCATTGCGCGATGAAATGGGCGCCGCCGCCATAGCCGCCGCCCAGAGCATAGGCTATCGTGGCGCAGGCACAGTCGAATTTCTACTGGATGAATACGGCACGTTTTATTTTCTGGAAATGAATACGCGCCTGCAGGTAGAGCACCCTGTCACCGAGCTGATTACAGGCCTAGATCTGGTCGCACTGCAGCTGCAAGTTGCTCAAGGTGAACCGCTTGGATTTACCCAAGACGAGGTCACACTGAGCGGTCATGCTATCGAAGTTAGACTGTACACTGAAGATCCCGCACAAGATTTTCTGCCCACCTCCGGGCCTGTCGATCTCTGGTCACCTCCCACCGGCGTGGGCGTGCGAGTGGACAGCGGCATTTGCAGCGGACAGGCAGTTTCACCCTTCTACGATCCCATGGTTGCCAAGATTATCGCCAGCGGTCCAAACCGGGAGATCGCCCGCCTACGATTGATAGAGGCACTCCAGAACACCGTGTTATTTGGCACACGCCACAACCGTGACTTCTTGGTGGCCTGCTTAGAGAAAGACTGTTTTGCGGCGGGACGAGCAACGACTGCGTTTATCCCTGAAGAATTTTCTGAGGGTGAAATCGCGGACCCACAGCCCACTTTCACCGACAGTGCGGTGGCCGCAGTTCTCGAGCTCACCCTGCAACACAAGACCCTGCATGGCAACAGCATTCTCGTCGCGCCCCAATTGCGCGACTGGGCCAGCGCCAGCCCACTGGTCTCGCGTAAACGGTACATTCACGGCGAGCAGGTTCACGATCTATCTGTAACACCGCTGGGGAATGGCCGCTATCGGGTGTTCGATACCGATAACGCCGCGGTGATCGAGCTCCTGACGGTGTTAGAGGACACGGCACAGGCCAGTATCGACGGGGAACAGCATCTGATACGGCACTTTTCGCCCGATGAAAGCAAACTGTATCTGTCTATCAATGGCCGCGCCGCCACATACTGTGACCAGATCCGTCTTGCTGGCGCACAGGACGACGCAGCCGGCAGCGGCAGAATCATCGCGCCCATGCACGGATTGTTACTGGAAGTGCGCGTCAAGGCAGGTGACCGCGTCGAGTCAGGCCAAACCTTAGCGATACTGGAAGCGATGAAAATGCATTATGAGATTACTGCCGACGCAGTCGGCGAAGTCATCGAAGTCCTCGCCGTGGCGGGACAGCAAGTGGCCGTTGATGACTTGTTAATTGACATCGACACCGCTGAGAATCACTGACTAGAAATCTTCCAAAACGAGGACATGCTGCCAACACATGGCATCGTTCCCTGAAAACTATTTAAGGACTCTGCAATGATCGGCGAAGAACGCTACCCGCACCTGTTTTCACCCTTAGACCTCGGTTTCACCACAATCAAAAACCGCGCCATCATGGGCTCGATGCATACGGGTTTGGAAGAGGCTGAGAATGGCTTCGAGCGCATGGCGGAATACTTCGCCGAGCGCGCCCGCGGCGGTGTTGGCATGATTATCACCGGCGGTATCTCGCCCAATGAAGAAGGCGGTTTCGGTGCAAAACTGGCTACAGCGGACGAAGCAAGGCAGCACCGCATCGTCACCGATGCCGTACGCGCAGCTGATCCAGACGTCAAAATCTGTTTGCAAATTTTACACGGCGGGCCGTTGGCGTTTGCGGAGCATGCTGTCGCACCGTCAGCTGTCAAATCGCGTATATCCCCCACCATGCCGACGGCTCTGGACGAAGCCGGCATCGAAAAACAATTGTCGGACTTCGCACAGTGCGCCAGTCGCGCTAAGGAAGCGGGCTATGACGGCGTGGAAATTATCGGCTCTGCCGGTTACCTACTCAGTACTTTTCTGGTCGAGAAAACCAACCAACGCACCGACCGTTGGGGCGGCTGCTATGAAAACCGCATGCGCTTTCCAGTAGAAGTGGTGCGCCGTGTCCGCGAGGCTGTGGGCGAAGAATTTATTGTGATCTTCCGTATCGCCGCCATGGATATGCTGCAAGGCGGCATGTCATGGGACGAAGTAGTGCAATTAGGCAAAGCGATTGAAGAAGTCGGTGCTAACATTATCAGTACGCACTTTACGTGGCATGAGTCAGCAGTGCCAACCATTTCCACTCGTGTTCCACGGGCCGCATTTGCGCGGGTAACCGGACGTTTGTCAAAAGAATTGAGCATTCCCACCATTACCAGCAACCGTATTAATATGCCCGATGTTGCCGAAAATGTGTTGGCAGAGGGCCACGCTGATCTCGTCTCCATGGCTCGCCCCATGCTGGCTGATTCGGAGTTCGTCAAAAAAGCGCGCGAAGGCCGCGAAGACGAGATCAATACTTGTATCGCTTGCAACCAAGCCTGTCTTGATCACACTTTTACCGGGCGGGAGGTCAGTTGCCTGGTGAATCCACGGGCCTGCCACGAGACGCTACTAAAATACGAACCCACTACTGCACCGAAGCGTATCGCAGTGGTCGGAGCCGGCCCCGCCGGACTCGGGTTTGCCACTGTCGCCGCACAGCGCGGCCATATAGTAACGCTCTTTGACAGCGCATCTGAAATCGGCGGCCAATTTAATCTGGCGAAGCGGGTCCCCGGAAAAGAGGAATTTTATGAAACGCTACGCTATTACGCTCGTATGATCGAGGTGCTGAATATCGACCTGCAGCTGAATACCCGCGCAACAGCAACGCAGCTGCACGATAGCAACTTTGATCAAATCGTCATCGCCACCGGCATCGAACCGCGCATACCAGAATTGGAAGGCATCGATCATCCCATGGTCATCAACTATATCGATGCGATTATGGGACATAAACCCGTGGGCAAAAAAGTCGCCATCATGGGGGCCGGCGGTATCGGCTTTGATGTGGCTGAAGTGATCCTACACAAAGGCACCTCGGCGGCGCTGGATATCAACGTCTTCGCCCGCGAATGGGGTATCGACTTCGAACGTCATCCTCGCGGCGGCGTCACCGGCGTAGAGCCGGTAGTAGAAAAATCAGATCGTGAAGTCTTCCTACTGCAACGAAAGTCCACGCGCATAGGTCGTGAACTTGGAAAAACCACCGGCTGGACTCATCGCATGGCTTTAGCCCGGCGCGATGTCAAAATGATTAACGGCATTGACTATCAAAAGATTGATGACGATGGCCTGCATATCACTATTGATGGGAAAACCCAGTTGCTGGAAGTCGACACCGTCATTGTGTGCGCCGGACAACTCCCTCTGCGCGCGCTGTACGACGAATTGCAGGGGAGACATCTTAACGTCAGCCTTGTCGGCGGCGCCCACGAGGCAGTAGAGCTCGACGCTAAACAAGCCATCAATCAGTCAAGTTACCTAGCGGCGGCGGTCTAGCGGCGCCACGATCAACCGAGAGATACCTGACTCTGCGGGCCGAGTAAAATATCGCCTCGAGGTGATTTTGCGAAAGTAAATTGTTCTGCATATTTGTAGTATTTTGCTTACGAGGACTTACTCTACTGAATCCCTTAATTGACAACACAATCGAGAAAAACGCGATTATTCTTACGGTCTTCCTCTGGCTCTATAATGTCACCAACTGGGTCCACTGCCACCAGAATTTGATGAGCGCCGCTGGCGAGAGACACAACAATACTAAAATTTTCACTGTCGCCAGCTGCCAGCCAAGGTAAGCGCAAGTACTGTCGCTCGCTGTAACGGTTATCTGGAACGACATCAATGCCGATATCGCTGACATCCATAGCGCCGCAGTTGGACACCCGAAAACGTAATGTGCCCGCATCAAAATCAATGTCAGTGATTGCCAAATCTGAACCTAACTGATCAATCGTTTCAATTGGATAAATCACCAATTCATCGACGCGCAATAGGCGAGTACGACCGTGCTCATGATGCAAATGTCCCCCGTAACGATGATCGACGCTCACCCCATGAATATGCAAATTCGCGCCTACCTGCGCCACTGTTACGCGACCTTTTTCTGGCTGAGTATCAAAAAAGCCACAGCAATCCCACTCGAGCGAATCGCCAAGATACTGAATCTTTTCATCAGCGACGGTGGATGGTTTGGCTGACAGCAGATAATGCTGCAACGAATCATAGATAGAGGAACCGAGTCCAGCTGCGGCCCCGCTGTTAGTGTTGCGACTGCCTTGATTTAGGCAAAGTTTAGATGCCACAGTAATAACGAGGTCATCCCACTGACACCTGGCTCTAACACCGTATAACTCGGCTGGTTTATCGAGGCTATCGATGGCCGCCGCAACCCAATCATCCAATCGCCAGTCGACTTGCGAATTCAGCGACGACAAATCGATCGGACAACCCATATCGGTAGCGTCAGAGCTAAAGCACACATAAGGAAAATGATCACTACCATCACCGGGGCACACCTTGTGTATCCCGCCAGTATTGGCATGACACTTGAAAATAGCCGTTTCTGCTTCGACCTCATTATAGATAAACGTTAGTTCACCGTTATCAATGCTGGTAGTCGTACCAAATCCTAAAACATCTCCCCTCAGCGGTATACGAGCTACCGGAAGGTGCTCTTTAATATCACCCTGAACCAGATCAATAATGGTGTTGGCGATGATCAGATGGATCCCGGGCTGATTGATCACTTATTGCTCCTTTTATATTGATGCTGATTGATTACTGCGTTTTGCTGAATGCCATTAAACGAATACTTCTAGCACACTAGTTCTGCTGCGCTGGCCACTGGCCCTGCATAGGTCGCAGCGATCATGACCATACACTGCATTCATTTCCTTTTAGATCCAATAAACCCCGCCAGCCCAAGACCCGTTAGCGACAGTAAAAGAACGATGCCTATCACGCCAAAAATAGTGTCGGGAAAAGGGCGACCTAACCATTGCAAATAGTGAACCTTGTAAAGATTATTGATTAGCACAGTGTCGCGACCCGACTGGGCAAGAGACAGATTGCGCCAGTCCAGTGTGATTTCGACGCCTGTCGAGGTGTTCGCTTTGTTTCCTGAGATATTTACCAGCTCGCCATAGCGTTCGGGGTTTACGCCTATGGCATCTTCGACGAGTCGTTTCATGTCAGCGGCTGATGGTGCCTCTTTCCGCTGCATATTGACCGGATCAAGATGTATCGAATTGCCCTTGCCGCCAGCCAAAAGGTGGTAACCAAGAACGGTTCTTAACAGCCGCGCCTCGTGCCAATCACTAGTCGGGCCAATCTTGAATGTACGCTTTAACGGATACGTTTTGACGCTCAATAACTGATAGGCACCGTCATATCCTGGTTTCACCAAAAACACGATGCCAGTCAAAGACCAGGCAAGTAAGGGTACCGCCAGCAAAATTCCGATCCATTTATGAACGGTCTTTGTGCTCATTGAAAAACGCCCATATCTTGCATCAACATCGTTACGCGTATCTACGGAAGCTGGGACATTGTATCTAATGGCTCCAGAGCACGACCCTGCCGATAGGCGCTCACCACCCCAATGACCCAGCACACGAGCAACACTGTCGTGGCCACGTTCGTGGTCTGTGCGCTGGCGCTTAACTGCTGGGATACAAGATTGGCAATGGCGCCGATATCGGCAGGAATTATACCGCTCTGTATCTTCGCACTCAACTCCAGAGCGATCGTCAAGGTGACGTTGATTATAGAGTAGGTCGCACTCGCTGCCACTCCCATCAACACCAAACCAAGGCTCCATCGCTTCAGGTAGAGTTGACCTATACCTGGGAACACCAATGCTGAAAGCATAACAGCCGCCGTCGATTTCCTCATGAATCGCCTCCGCTGAACCTCGGGTTAATCTAGAAAAGGGTTTTCGCTCGTTTTTGTAAAGTACTGTATAGGCATTGCGGGTTAACTATAACAGTGCATTTGTCATCGGCGAAAGGTTCATCAATTGTAGCGCCATATTGGCAGACATTTTGATAGGTACCAAGGTACAAGTTGACGCCTATCATACAAGGCTAAAGGTTTTAGAAGAGCGAAGGGAACTTGTCTGTGGCACCCACCACTCACAGGCCACCAGCGCAATAAAGTGCCTGCGGCGAGAAATCACTTAGCGGGGAATGTCAGCTCGGCGGGCATGCTGCGTGTTCGCCGCATATTGATCGAGGTAGTCGAGGGCACTGCGCGCTCTTTCAGAATCGAACCGACTCGACTCGACATGCTCTGAGAATGCCTGCCGAAACTCAACGACACCCATTTTCTCCAGAATCTCAAATGGTCCTGCCTGCAGCGCCATGCCCACACGCCAGGCCTGGTGGATCACTGCAGGTTCGGCGACCTCACTGGCCGCTACTATCAGAGCACTTCCCAGCAGTGCCAGTTGCAATGGCCTGTAAAGATCATCTCGCTCCCGCTTCGCCTCCAGGAAATTTGACTGCTGGTAGACCGGATCCGGATAGCGGTAAAAACCGCAGCCAGAGCGCATGCCTAACTCATCGCGCTCCACATAAGGCCGCAACAGTTCCAACACCTGAGGTCGCAAGCCCGGTATAAGTCCTTCGTCTTCACGGTCCAGCCAGCTGTTGTATACCAGGCTTATTCCAATTAGATCGAGAATGCCCAGTGGCCCAATAGGCGCAGAGTGCGCGCGCATCCAAGCTCTGTCCACTTCCGTGCAGGAAGCATTCTCAGCGACAAGGAGATACATCGACGTGGAAAGTACCGGCCCCAGCATCGCGTTCAGGATATAACCGGGATACTCTTTTTTTAGCACAAGCGGCACTGTATTCATACTCAGCGCGTAGCGCTTGAGAATGTCGAGTGTAGCCGCACTTGTGCGCACCCCGCCAACGATATCTATGAGTGGTGAAGCCATGTAAGAATGCAACGCAGCAATACGGTCACCTCGCTCTACTACATCTTCGAAGTCCGACAAGCAAAGGAACGAAGTATTGCTCGTCAATATCGTCCTGGGGGGACAGACTTGATCGAGCGTCCTGTGGACCTCTCGCTTGACATCTAAGCGCTCGGACACCGACTCACTCACCAGATCCGCATTCAAGGTAGCCTCGGCGAGATCTGCTACCAGTGATACACGCAACAGGGCCGAAGGAATATCCCCCGCAGCACAGTAACCACTGCTCACCAAGAACGCAGCGGATTCCTGGTGCCGGTGTGCGACTTGCGCCAGCATCAGCTCGTCAATATCGTAAAGCACCACATCGTAACCCGAAATTGCCGCCTTGAGGGAGTTGAAGCAACCCATGGCGCCGGCACCTACAAAGCATACCCTCTGTATTTCTCTAATTGTCACGGTGCGGCGCGATCGCTCTAGAGGGTCTATGAGGCAACAAGAGATCAGCGCTTCCTTTGGCCACCATGGCGGGCAACTCAACCAGAACCGGCAGCGCGGCTAGCGCATTGACGATATGGTGCTGCGTAGGATTCTGTTCCCAGGTCAGGTGCTGCCAGTCGACTTTGCCCTGCCCTATCCAGATGTCAGAGAGTGTTGTCTTCGACGGAAACGTGGTGAGCTCATCAACGCCTTGACCGCAGCCGCCAATGGCCGGCAGGAAACGCCAGCCCATAGGATTATCCTTCCCTTCGCCAGGCTTACCGTATACCTCAGCCTCGTCTGGCGTAGGGGCTCGCAAGTCTGAAATAGACATGTCCATTATCTTATGACCAAAGTGGCTGGCACTAGTGGACCAATCCCCAGCAATAACACTATGATCCTGAATGTCCGCATATATTTTGGGAATGCCCTGCGCTTCTCGACCTATGAGAATAGGATCGGCCAAATTTTCCCAGATAACCAGAGTATAATTGCCCTCCAACGTTTCTTGCTCGCCATTAAAGACAACGGCCGCACTCACACCGATCATGTTGTAGCCATGACCAGCAAGAAAATCGACATTCCTGTTGCACGCATACGTTACCGTTATAAGCGCATTATCAGCAACCTCCAACGGCTCCGGTAGATACTGTGCAAGGCTGTCCCGGTCGGTTAGGAACGGGACTGTCATCGACGTGATGTCGTTGTAACGGAAACTAGACTTCGGGGGAGACGGCCGTGGTCCAAAATGCGCAGGCATCATATATCGCTTGCCGGGTTTGAGCTTAAACATGACTGACACCTTATGATTATCGCGTTTCATCCACCCCCAACTAAGATCGGATGGCAGTGCAGCGCGTTCTCGATCTTACGTTTCAGACTACTGTTAAAACCAATCGACTTTCATCGAATGGGTCGTATCGTCGAGTGTCATTAAGAGATTGGCCCAAGCATTAATCTCTGGCAGCTCGTAGCGAAAGAAATAGCGCATCGCCTGAAGTTTTCCGCGATAAAAGTTCTCATCTGCGACAGACGAAGCACACGCCAGACCCTTTGACGCGGCCACACCCTGTTTTAGCCACATCCAGGCAATCACCACATTGCCAAAGACATCCAGATACTTGACTGAATTGGCTAGCACCAAGTCAATGTTCTTTTCCAGCATCGAGCCCAACAGAAAGTCCGTGACCTCCTTCAAAGTACCCACCGCAGATTCAAGTTCATCGGCAAAGCCGCCAAGCTCATCGCGGCCTCTAGCCTCCGCAATAGTGTCGTGGATGGCTTCAATGCAGGCCGTGTAACCCGCTAAACCGTTCTGCGGCACTTTACGCGCCAACAAGTCCAGAGATTGTATGCCGGTAGTCCCCTCGTGAATGGGGTTAAGACGATTGTCCCGGTACATCATTTCTACGGGATGCTCGTTGACATAACCGGAGCCGCCCAGCACCTGAATGGCAAAATAATTTGCTTTCGGGCCATACTCCGACGGCCAGGTTTTAATGATGGGCGTCAGGAAATCCAACAAAGTGTGAGCCTTAGTCCGCTCCTCCTCCGTGGGGGCCGTTTGCTCATCATCGGCTAGTTTAGTGCCAAACAGGCAAAGGGCGTAGGCGCCCTCTGCATAGGCCTTTTGTGCCAGCAACATACGCCGCACATCGGCGTGCTCGATAATATTGACGGGCGGGGATAAGGGATCCTTGTTCGAGGGCAATCGTCCCTGTGGCCTCTGTTTGGCGTAATCGAGCGAATACTGGTAGCCACAAAGCGCTAAAATGGCAGCGCTACTACCAACCATAATCCGCGCCTCATTCATCATGTGGAACATATACACCAGACCGCGATTTTCCTCGCCCACCAGATAACCCACTGCGCCGTCTTTCTCACCAAAATTCAGTGCGGTAGACGTCTGTCCACGACCCCCCATTTTATGAAACAGACCCGCCAGCGTGACATCATTGCGTGCTCCCAGAGAGCCATCATCATTCACCAAGAATTTGGGTACGATAAACAGCGAAATACCTTTAATGCCTTTTACAGCGCCTTTCACGCGAGCAAGCACCAAATGCACGATATTCTCATTCAGTTCGTGGTCACCTCCAGAGATCCATATCTTGTTACCGGTTATGCGGTAGGTGCCGTCTTCAGCAGGAACAGCATAGGTGGTCAGGTCCGAGAGAGTGGAACCAGCGCCCGGCTCGCTCATTGCCATTGTTCCGGCAAAGCTTCCGTTAAGTAATGGCTCCAACCATTTTTTCTTCTGCTCTGGGGTCCCGTGAGCAGCGATCAGATTGGCATTTGCATTGGTCAGAGCGACATAGCCCATTGTGGTGCTGGCCGCAGCACTGAGGTAAGCCCCAGCCGCAGCAGCCACCAGCGCTGGCAGTTGCATTCCACCCAGTTCATAGTCCGCTCCGGGAGACGCCAAGCCTGCGTGTGTCACAGCATCCAGCGCTATCTTGATCTCCGGGATCATATGCACTTTGTGGCCATCAAACGTAGGCTGATGCGTATCGACTTTCTGACGAAAAGGAAGGAAGTATTTTTCTGCCACGACGCGAGAAGTACTAATTGCAGCATCGAAAGTTTCACGATTATGGTCTGCGTAACGCGTGCGGGACGTCATCGCCTCGACATCAAACAATTCGTACAACATGAATTCCAGGTCGCGCTGGTCAAGAAGAGGAGCTGCCAAAAGAAATGCCTCAAGGTGAATGAAAAGCGATAGGCTAACAGGGATAGAGCAAAAGTGCCTGTCACCTAGGTGACCAATCTATTACAAAAGTCCAAACTCCTGCTCAAAGGCCGCCATATCACGGATCAGGAGCAGTTTGTTATGGGTCTCTATCAGGCCCCGTTCACTCCAATCACGAAATATTCTGTTAACGCGCTGGCGGGAGCCCTTGGCGAGGCGGGCGACGTCGCTCTGAGTCACTTTTATCGCGATGAGCACGCCCCGTTCGATCGGTCTCCCATGCTCTTTCGCCAGCTCAATCAGGCGCTTGGCAACTCTAACTTCGAGTGGCTGGAATATGCCGCCCACTATCTTAAAAAGGCCACGACAGACTACCACTTGATGCAGCCATAGATTGCGATACAAAAGAGGCCAATGTCCAGCCACCAAGAGTACAGCTTCCTTAGGAATTAACAGTATTTCCGAAGACACAAGTGTACGCGCGCCGACTGTGCGAGCATCGGTATCTTTTAAACAAGACTCACCCCCCCAAGAGCCGCGTGGCAGATCAGTGACGGCGAATTCCTGGCCCATGGCGGCGGACACATATATTTGCACTCGACCCGTCACAACGCCAAAGATTTCCGTATTAGTGTCACCCATGCGCCACAGGTGAGTGTTAGCATGATAGTGCTTTAGCGTGGATGCACTGGCCAGCGCATCTAGGACATCGTCAGGAGCATCATGGAACCACGCAGATGCCACAATGAAGTCGCGAATAGAAGACGTGTCCATTAAAGCGGATACTGGTCTTGTGAAGGCAGGGTTAAGCGTGTCGCCACGGTAACTATCAGACCTCTTAACCAGCGCATAAGCTTTGCCCATTAAAAATATACATTTGATTGCAGCCCGTAAGCTACGCAGAGGATAGCTGTCTGGATCTCACAAAAGGCTAAACTAAACTTACGCGCACCAGCATACAAGCACTGCCTTTGATGCTTACTCTGTGATGTGCGGGTGGTCCGGCAAGTCTTCATGAGTTGACCTAGGGCGGCGGTCCTGCAGAATTCTCCGTCTCTAAAGTTCACTCAATGCGACCACTGATGATGGCGATAGAGGGTGGGAAGCGGCCAACACAGGAAAAGTACTCCCGCAATAACTGTCTAGCAGCTATAATGACAATTCATTGCATGTGGCAACGACCAGCACCATTGAGTCGTTTAAAAAAACGCGTTGGTGATCAACAGCGGCAGAGGCGGAACCTCGAGCTTCGTGCGCGCACTTAAGCTATAGGTTATGGGTCATTAGCCTTTGAAAAGCCGATTAATGGCTCAATCGACACCGCTAATCCCATTACAGATCCTGACCGGATAACTGAAAAATGTCTCTGCAAGAACTGGTATCTAACTATGGCTATCTAGCGATCGGCGTTGGTACGTTCCTCGAGGGCGAAACCATTCTCGTCCTCGGAGGATTAGCCGCGCATCGTGGATTTCTGCAACTGCCGTGGGTCGTTGTGTGCGCATTTCTGGGCGCTTTCTCAGGGCATCAACTGTATTTCCATATTGGCCGCTATAAAGGTGAGCAATTGCTCGCGAAACGACCCGCTTGGCAAGCGAAGTCCGAGAAGGTATTTGCTATGGCGGAAAAACATCAAATCTGGTTGATCCTGGGTTTCAGTTTTATCTATGGCGTACGCACAGTGACGCCGTTTTTACTTGGCGTTGCAGGGGTAGTATCTCCCATCCGGTTTTTCCTGCTTAGTATGATCGGCACACTCGCGTGGGCTGCCGTCGTCGCCAGTGTGGGTTATTTTTTTGGTTATGCATTGGAATCCATGCTCGGCAATGTCAGACAATACGAATTACTCATTTTCGGGGTATTCGCGGGCATCGGTATCATCATATGGCTGATACGCCACCTTAGACATCGTTAACGCTGTCCGTCGCTAACGCGGCGCAGGGTTAGGCGGCGCGCAATGCCCGGCCCAGCCGCTGACCGCCCAAGGCGCTGGTCGCCTCCCCGTCCTGCCAAACAGGCTCACCGTGAATCAAAACTGTCTTCACTACACCCTCAGATCGATTGAACATCTGGTTGTGCTGGAACAGCTCTCGATACTCAAGCACGCGCGTGTCGTTGGAGTCCCAGGCCTGAAGCGCTTCCGGGTCCAATAAAACAATATCTGCCTGCGCACCGATGTCGAGGCTGCCGACATCCAGACCGAAAAAGGCCGCGGGCTCGCGCGTCAATCGCCTGACCATCAGGCTGACCGTTTGCAGAGATTCCGCTTGCGCCAGTTTTAGTGACATTAGGTTCGCATCAAAAAAAGCCATGTTAGTAATATGCGCACCGGAATCGTTAAAGCCTGGCATCGCGTGCTTGTACTTGAGAAGCTCCAGTGTCGCTTTGTTGCCCGCATTGCCCACATCGACCCAGAAACGAAAGGCTTTATCGTAAGTCCGCAGCATATGCAACATGAAGTCTGCGTCATCGCGAATAGGCCGCGGAAACAACTCAAAGGCCGCGCGCTCCTCATCTGACCGTGCGTCTGCCTGAGCGCCTTGCTGCCAACGCTCCAACCGATCATAAACGGCCTGCATACTCTCCCCGTCCCAATCCGCAACGGGGGCGCCGTCAAAAATCATTAGGTACAGATCACGAATTACCAGGTTGTCCGGAGCACCAAGTTTAGTCTTAAGGTGCGCCAGAGTGCGACCGCGACGACCATGGTGCCAGTCCTCACGGAAACGGCGAGTAAAATCCGGGTCGTTAAGCAGCGCCATACGCCCTTCAACATCATCGTATTCCTTGGCAATCAATTCACAGGTAGACCCAAGTTCTTCATATAAGGGGGAGACTATGCCATCGGACCAGATACGAAAGTTAGTCCCCAGCGCCTGGAAGTGAATATTGCCCTTCATCAAGCGACTGTTCATTAGTGCCGCAAATCCGAGAAAGCTTTTGTGCGCCCCCGGCATTAACACGAATTCCATGACCGACAATGCCGAAGTCTTCAAGGTTTTGCCGAACAACCGTCCACTGGTCAACATAAAGTAGAGAAACGCTTTTGCGCGATTTTCAATAATAGGCGTGGTCTGCCATACTCGGTCATATTTACGCAGCACCTTGAGTAGACGCTTCATTTCGCCAAACGTGGCGAACTGAGTAGGAATACGCTGAGCCGTGTAAGGCTCACTGGCCAAATAATGAAAAGGTAATCCGTCAGTACTCATCCCCACATAACCCTGCTTCATGCCCTGTTCCAGCAACAGCTCCATACGCGTCAACTCGGCCTCGGTAGGCTCGCGGCTTATACTGTCTTTAAGCCCCATCACTTCTATTCTGAGCATCGAATGAGGAATAAAAGCACCGATATTAGGTCCCAGAGGAATGTCCTCGAAGTGATCCAGATAGTCTGCGGTATTATCCCATTGCACGGCCTCAACACATTGCCTCAGCACTGACTTAGGAATGTTTTCGACCCGAGTAAAACAATCAACAATGGGGTTCTGATCGTCGGTCTGCTGCCGGCCGAAACAGGTACCGAGACTGCAGTTACCCACCAGCACTGTGGTCGTCCCATGTCTGACAACCTCCGGCAGACCAGGCTCAAGATCAACCTCTAGGTCAAGGTGGGTGTGGATGTCCAGCAAGCCTGGCATCAACCACTGGCCCTCTGCCTCTATGATATTCAGCGCTTCACCAATAGGCAGACTGCTGCCACAGGCGGCGATACGCCCCCCTGCGATAGCAATGTCCATTTCACGGGGCTCGGCACCCGTGCCGTCAAACACCAGTGCATTTCGAATTAGGGTATCCCAGGCTGATTTCGCCATCGCATGTTTCCTCTTGTTAAGCGCTATTACCGGCGTATATAAAGCCACCACAAAGTGTTGCAGTCAACCAGCGCAGAGCCAATCATGCTCACTGGTATCCAGACGTTGCGGCATGCTTTATGCTCTCGTCTTTGCAAAACCTAGGCCGTTACGCGACCCAGTAGCTGCAGCCAGCCAATGATAACCAATCCTGAGGAGTCCGGCGAATGAGCCCTATCACCTTCGACAATAGCTATGCACGCCTCCCGGAGCAGTTTTACGCCCGTCAGGCGCCGGTACCCGTCTCCGCGCCGGGCCCCATTAGGGTCAATCGTCAGCTGGCAGAACAACTGGGAATCGACGCTAACTGGCTGAGTTCCGAGGCCGGCACACAGGTCGTTGCAGGGAATACCGTTCCCCCGGGGTCTGAGCCGCTCGCCAGCGTCTATGCCGGACACCAGTTTGGTGGCTACAACCCGCAGCTGGGAGATGGTCGTGCTATTTTGCTGGGAGAAGTGTTGTCTCTCGAGGGCCGCCGCTTTGATCTACAGCTGAAAGGCTCCGGCCCCACGCCCTACTCCCGCGGTGGCGACGGTCGGTCTCCAATCGGCCCCGTGCTGCGCGAATATATCGTGAGTGAAGCCATGCACCGGCTCGGCGTACCCACTACCCGGGCGCTGGCTGCGGTGACGACAGGCGATTGGGTGCAGCGCGACGGCTCTCTTCCTGGAGCCGTCCTCGCGAGGGTGGCCAGTAGCCATATTCGCATTGGTACGTTCCAATATTTTGCGGCACGACGCGATATTGAGTCACTGCAGCTGTTATCCCATCACGTCATCGATCGCCACTATCCTGATGCCAAAAACAGTGACAACCCGGTACTGACGATGCTCGAAGCGATAGTCTCCCGGCAGGCACAGCTGATGGCCCACTGGCAATTACTGGGCTTCATTCACGGCGTGATGAATACCGACAATATGCTGGTTTGCGGCGAAACCATTGACTATGGCCCCTGTGCATTCATGGACCAATTCAATCCCGACCAGGTGTTCAGCTCCATCGACCATGCCGGACGTTACGCCTATCGCCAGCAACCGGCCATCGCCCATTGGAATCTGTCTGTTCTGGCCCAAGCACTACTGCCGATTCTGGATAACGAGCAGGAGCGCGCTGTTGCACTGGCTCAAAAGGCCATCAACACCTTTCCAGACGAGTTTCTGCAGGCCAACACGCAGGGCATGGCGCATAAGCTGGGCTTACAAGCCATTGAAGAGAAGGACACGGGGCTGGTGGAAGACCTTTGGCAACTGATGGCAGAACACACTCTAGACTTTACCCTGACGTTCCGGCGACTAGCAGATCTGGCCGACAAGCGCACAGAAGCACAGAGCAGTGTGGCCGAACTGTTTGAATTTCCGGACAGTGTGCAGCCATGGTTGGAGCGCTGGCACACCCGGCTGGCACAGGAATCCACATCCAGCACGGAGCGGCAGGCATTGATGTACCGCAACAATCCTGTCTTCATCCCACGCAATCACCTGGTGGAAGCCGCAATCGTCTCGGCCACTGACAGGGGTGACCTAAGTACGTTTGACCAATTGGTGAATACACTCGAAAAGCCGTATCAGTACCGCAAAGCGCTGGCGCTTTTTGCAACACCACCAAAGCCGGATCAGGTGGTGAGACAAACTTTTTGCGGCACATAAGGTTTTTTCTATGCCGGAGTGGACGATACTGGCAATGCCGAGGTCGTTTATGCACCACGAAACCCGTATAATCGATTAATTGTTAATCCGCTGACCCATCGGCGCGTGAGCCCGCTATCTTGAACATGGAATTTTTTGGTAAAACACTGTCCGGTCCGTTCACCATTCCCTCGGGCATCGTTACAACCGCAACACCCATCATTCAGTATATTTTTGATCATTTACCCGAGGTGGGTGTGGTCACGACTAAAAGCATCGGACTGGAACCGCGCGAGGGCAATCGAGAACCGGTGTATAGCCAATATGCGCCGGGTTGCTTCGTTAATGCGGTGGGGCTGACCAATCCTGGAGCACACCAATCGCTGGCGTTATTGGCGGCCCTCAACATCCCCAAGGACCGCTTCCTACTGACCTCAATTTTCGGCGGCAGCATCGAAGAGTTCGTCACCGTGGCCAAGATCCTAGCGCCGGTATCGGACGGTCTGGAGCTAAACCTGTCTTGCCCCCATGCCAAGGGCTATGGCATGGCCATGGGTCAGGATCCCGATCTGGTGCGACAAATCACCGCTGCTGTTAAAGCGGTGGTTGATATTCCGGTCATCCCCAAACTCACCCCTAATACACCTGATATTGCGAAAATTGCCGGGGCTGCTATCGCCGGCGGCGCCGATGGCTTGTGCGCCATTAATACTGCTGGGCCGGGGTACACCTCGTCACACGGATACCCTGTATTGACCAACGGTGCCGGCGGCATGTCAGGCAAAGGGGTATTGCCCATTGGCCTGCAATGCGTGCGAGATATCGCCGCGGTAACAGATTGCCCGATAATAGGCTGTGGCGGCGTCAGCAGTGCTGCTGATGTACGTGCTTACTTCGACGCCGGCGCTGCTGTCGTCGGAGTAGGCTCGTCACTTACAGGGCTTACTACAGTCGAAGTTAGTGCTTACTTCAAAGCGCTCAGCAACGATCTTGATACGGATAATAATCGCGCCGAATCGCATATTCGCTACGACATCGATATGAACTTCCGCCCCGTCATTCTGGTGGAAAACAAACGGATTTGTGAGGATATCTGCATCCTAACGTTCGATCGCAAGATCAATATTCAGGCGGGAGAGTTTGTCTTTTTGTGGATACCTGGGGTGGGCGAAAAGCCGTTTTCGGCTCTCACCGACGACCCTTTCACACTAGCCGTTATTGATGTGGGGGAGTTCACTCACGTTTTGATGGACCTGCCGCCCGGCACCGAGGCCTACGTGCGTGGCCCACACGGTATTCCCGCAGCGCCCCCAGAGGACGCAAGAATTATGGCGGTGGCCGGCGGCACTGGCCTAGCCGCCGTGTACCAGCTCGCGCGAGATTTCGGTAATGCCGAAGTGTTCACTGGAGCGCGCAGCGCTGAGCGTCTTTACTACTTGGACGAGTGTCGTCAGGTTGCCGAGGTACACGTTGCCACGGATGACGGCAGCGCCGGGTATCACGGCGTGGTAACCGAGTTATTGCGGGAGCGCCTGCAGGTGATGTCGCCACAGGAGCTCAAGCAACTGGTCTTTTATAACTGTGGCCCACAACCAATGGTGCACGCGGCCATTGCGGTACAACGTGAGTTCTGCGGGCAAGAGCAGATCTTCAGTGCCATCGACTATCTCACCAAGTGCGGCGTGGGTATTTGCGGTGCCTGTGCGACACCTGACGGACGCCGACTGTGTGTGGATGGCCCATTCTTGAAAGACTTATGACCCTTTCTGCTGCGGCTCAATCGACCCAACAACAAAGGCTTGCTCATCATGTCCGCTGGTAAGGGAATTTATAACGCACCCTGGGAAAAGTCCTTTGATCGGATACTGACGCCACTGGAGGAGTTTATCCACCGCCAGACTACCAGCGGTGTGCTATTGATGATTTGCGCTGTCGTCGCCCTGGTAATCGCCAACGGGCCATTGCATACCCGGTACGAGCATTTATTGCATACCGAGATCGGTATTAGCGTGGGTAACTTTGCCTTTTCATTGTCGATTCATCACTGGATCAACGAACTACTGATGGCTGCGTTTTTCTTCATCATGGGCCTGGAATTGAAACGTGAGCTTCTGGTGGGAGAGCTTTCATCACCCAAGCAGGCGCTCTTGCCCATCATGGCCGCTCTCGGCGGCATGGTCATTCCCGCTCTGTTTTACGTCGCCGTCACCGCAAACACCTCGGGCATGCGGGGCTGGGGTATTCCCATGGCGACCGATATCGCTTTTGCCATCGGGGCCCTGAGTTTACTTGGAGCCCGCATTCCCAAAAATCTGATCACCTTTCTCATCGCATTGGCGATCGTCGACGATCTGGGCGCAGTCGCGGTGATCGCGGTGTTCTATACAGAGAGCATAGATCTGTTTGCCCTTGCCTGCGCGGGAGGCTTCACGGTCCTCCTGATTGCGCTCAATATGGGTGGAATCCGCCGACCGCTGCCTTACGCTGCTATCGGCGCTCTGCTGTGGATCGCAATGCTCGCCAGTGGCATACACGCTACCATCGCTGGCATCGTGGTGGCCTTTGTCATACCCATTCGCCCGAAGTTCGAACCGGAACTTTTCATCCGCCGTGTAAAAGATACGACCGTTCAAATGAAGAAGGCCATCACGGACAATGCTGACATCATTCACAACACCCGCTTCCGCGCCCTAGTAGCCTCTTTGGATGATGGCGTACGGCTAGTGCAAGCGCCCGCACAGCGCTTGGAGCATAGCCTACACCTGCCAGTTGCCTATCTTGTAATACCGATCTTTGCGCTCGCCAATGCAGGCATTCCAGTGGATTTTGCCCGTTTTGGACAGTACGTCCAGCATCCTATTGCGCTGGGTGTTTTGGCGGGGTTACTGCTAGGTAAGCCTGTGGGCATTGCCGGTTTTACCTGGATTACGGTGAAAATGGGCTGGGCAGAATTACCCGACGGCATGAATATGAAACATGTCTTAGGGGTGGGCTTGCTGGGTGGTATCGGCTTTACTATGTCCATTTTTATTGCAGATCTGGGCTTTACTAACTCACCCGAGGATCTACTTATGGCCAAAACCGGCATTCTTTTGGCTTCTGCACTGGCTGGTTTCGGCGGATTTTTCTGGCTGATGCTGCAGACTCGGCAGAGTGACGTTGATAGCCCCGATAAAAAACGTATCCAATAGCGAGTTTTGTTGCTTGGTAGGGCCTGGCGGACTCGAACCGCCGACCCCCTGCATGTCATGCAGGTGCTCTAACCAACTGAGCTAAGGCCCTATTTTCTCCCTATAGACACCCTCGACGGTGGTCATTACCGTGTCAAGGCAGCGCTCCAACCAACTGGGCTATTGTCCTATAAAGGACGCGCAGTATAAGGGTCAAACCGTATTAGCTCAACCGTCTAATGGGGCGATAATTTTCGCTGGCGATTTTGCGCTGAAAAAAGTATGCCAAGTGTTCGATGATCGCTTTTACCACTTCTAATGGCACGAGTGGACACTTGATCCGATGTATAGGTGGCGTACAGTGCTCACTACGTTTACCAACCACGATAAAAGCACTAAAGGAAAGGGACAGCGTCGCTTTCCAAAACTACTGGCAGAGGACCAGAACGATGAATATTGAGTTGACCGCCCAGCAGAAAGGTCTCCAGCAGGAGGTCCGCGAATACATGAAGACCGTGATGACGCCGGAGCTTCTTGAGGAAATCAAAATCCCTGCGTTCAAGGAAGGTGGCGGCCCGGAGTTTCGCAAGCAATACGCGCGCATGGGCGCCGATGGCTGGATCGGTCTGAGCTGGTCCAAGGAGCTGGGCGGCAAGGAACTGTCACACATTGAGCAGTACATATTTACCGATGAAGTCGTGCGCTCGGGTTTCGCTTACCCGTTCCTGACTACCGAGTCCACAACACCGGTCATTGCCGCCAACGCCAATGCCGAAGTGCGCGAAGAAGTGGTCGGCGGGGTAAAGCAGGGCAAGGTGGTTATTGCCATCGGTTACTCCGAGCCCAACGCGGGCACTGACCTTGCTAGTCTCACGACCAAAGCAGTGCGCGACGGCGATGACTGGATCATCAACGGCCAGAAAATGTGGACAAGCCTGGCAAATTACGCTGATTACGTGTGGCTCGCCGCGCGCACTGACCCGGACGCGACCAAGAAACACAAGGGGCTCACCATGTTTCTGGTGCCCACGAATATCGAGGGGTTTTCGCTGACGCCGGTCCACACCTTGGGAGTTCGCACCAACGCGACGTACTACAGCGACGTCAGACTCCCGGACAAATACCGCGTCGGTGAAGTCAATGCTGGCTGGAAGCTGATTACTGGCCAACTCAATATCGAGCGCCTGTCCTTGTTTACCCATGGGCAGGTGGATTCGCTTTACCAAGGTGTCTGCGAATGGGCGGCACAGACTGCTGTACCCAAAGGAGGCAAACTGATTGAGCAACCTTGGGTTCAGCATAATCTGGCGACGGTGAAAAGCGGTCTGGAAGTGGTCAAGCTGATTTGCTGGAAGCAGGTCTGGGCAATGGACCAGGGCCCTCTCAATATGGCCGATGCCTCGGTGGCTAAGGTCTACAGCAGTGAGTTTTTTGTGGAGTTGTATCGGTTGTTATTGGAGGTCATGGGACAGGCAGGCACCATTGCCGCCGACTCTCCTGGAGCCGTGCTCAGGGGGAAGATCGAGTTTCGATGGCGAGTGGGTGCCGTTCTCACTTTCGGCGGCGGCGCCAACGAAGTGCAAAGAGACATTATCGCAATGGCAGGGCTGTGGATGCCCCGCACACGCTAGGAGGACGAGACCGTGAATTTCACTATTTCTGAAGAACAACAAAGCGCTCAGCAACTTGCCCAGCAGATCCTGAGCGATTTTACTGACGTTGATAAGCTCAAGTTCATTGAGCAACAGCAGGAAAACTTCGACACTGGACTCTGGCAGGCGCTGGCAAAGGCCGGTTTGTTGGGGCTGGATATCGCAGAAGATCAGGGCGGCACTGGGCTGGGCTTTTACAGCCTGACCACGCTGTGCGAGGAGGTGGGTCGCACTGTAGCGCCCGTCCCGGTAATTCCAGTACTCGTATCCGCCGCCGGCACCTTACGGCGGTTCGCAAGCGATACCCAGAAAGACCAATGGCTTCCAGGCATTGCTAGCGGCGCGACTCTAATCAGTGCCGCACTGGAGGAATATAATAACGACGACCCCTCGATACCCTCTTGCTCCGCGCAAAAAATGGAGGGCGGCTACTCCATCAGCGGCACCAAAATTTGCGTTAGCCAAGCACCGTCAGCCGCTCGTATTCTGTTGTCTGCCCAGACGGACGAGGGCATTGTGGTGGCTCTGGTAGATCCACGTGCCGCTGGCGTCACCCTGAACGCGCAAATAGTCACCACCGGTGAGACCCGCCATGAACTGGTCATGGCCAAGGTGCAGGTGCCCACTGAGGACATCATCGCAATCGGCAGTGAGGCTCTGGCGGCGATGGATTGGGCACACCTAGCGACTCGCACTGCACTGGCCGCTATGGCGGTAGGTTTGTGTGACAAAATGATGCGTATAACCGGCCAATACACCTCCGAACGCGAGCAGTTCGGTCGCCCAATCGCGACGTTTCAAGCCGTCAGCCATCGGGTAGCAGACTGCTACATTGACGTCGAGTGTCTGCGCCTAGTGACGCAGCAGGCGGCATCGCTGATCAACGAGGGCCACCCCGCTAAAGATGCAGTGCAGATAGCGAAAATCTGGTGCGGAAATGTGACGCACCGCGTCAGCCAAGCATCACAGCATTGTCACGGGGGTACCGGCGTAGATCGTGATTACCCATTATTTCGCTACTGTCAGTGGGCACGCCAGATCGAACTGACCTCTGGTAGTAGCGCCCAGCTCACCGGCGAGCTAGGCCAAACTATTTGCGCTGAGTACCTATCCAAAGCCGGTTAAAGCACGCTTGCAAAGCTGACGCTCAGGCGTAGCCATTATCGCGGAACCACTTAACCGAATCAGCCACCGCGGTTTCAATGGGCGTCTGAGGCAGACCCAACTCCTGCACCGCCTTGGCCGGATCGACATAGCCATGTTGCAGGACATAACGGGTATTTTTGTAGGTGGTTATCGGCGCACGGCCGCTAATTTTTGACCACATCTCAGCAAATTTCGCCACGCGTAACATCACATTACCGGACACTTCAGTTTGCGCAACATTAGACACGCCCGCAATCTTTCCTATCATCGCTAGAAGCTCTTTATTAGGCATATTTCCGTCCTTATTGGCCAGGATGTAGGACTCACCAATACGTCCCTTCTCCATAGCCAGAACGTGGCCGGCAGCCACATCACGGACATCGACGGCACAAACCCCGCCGTTCCAATAGTTTTTCATTTTTCCTTCCAGCGTGCGTAAGATCATGGTGCCGGTGGGCGTCGGCATGCGATCTCCGGGACCAAACGGCATGCCCGGCATCACCATGGTGACAGGGAGTCCATCACTGACCATACCCTTTACCATCTGGTGGCTAATAAATTTAGACAAAATATACTCACTGGCCCAAGGCCAGCTATTAAAGGCCGTTTCCTCTGTCGCAAATCCACCATTACCGACAATACCGATCGCTGCAACACTGCTGGTGAAGACAATTTTTTCAACACCAGCGGCCTTCGCCGCTTCCATCATAGAACGCGCACCGTCCACATTGATTTTAAAGTGCAGGTCCGGATCCTTGGTCCAGATCGCAAACAGCGCCGCAAGGTGATAGAGCTGCTGTACCCCCCGCACAGCTCGGACCAGCGACTCAGGATCCAGCAGATTGCCTTCTACGAACTCCACATCCATACCCTGCAGCGGAGAGCGGTCTTCCCCTGGCATAACCATGACCCGCACATCATCGCCTCTTTCAAGGCACAGCCGAGTTACATGGTTGCCAATAAAGCCTGTAGCGCCAGTAATGAGCACTTTGCTCATAATCATCTCTCCTTTCAATAGATTGAGTTGAGCATATCTTACCAGTCCACCGAGCGGCAGGTATGGCGGAATCGGTCAATCTAATGGCATTAGTGGTCTATCGGGCCTCAGAAAACACTTTACAATTGTGTCAGGCCACCTGACAGTTACCGATATTGAACACTCACTGTAAAAGGAAATCTCAATGTCTATTCTGCGAACGTGTCTGTTGATAATAAGCCTTGCACTGACAGGACTCATTCAAACAGCTTACGCCGTGACTGAAACCGACACCCTGAACGCGGTGCTAGCGTCGCGCAGTGATGAGGACAAAGTTCGCGATGACGCGCGCCAACCGTTGGAAACTCTGACCTTTTTCCAGATTAAGCCAGGCATGACGATTGCCGAGGCCCTACCTGGTGGGGGCTGGTATACCCGCATACTGGCAAACTACTTGGGGCAAGACGGCACTTTGTATGGCGTGAACTATCCTGACAGTCTATGGCCCATGCTCAGCTATGCCTCCCCCGAGTGGATCGCAGAACGCATTGCCGCTACCCAAAACTTCACAGCCAAGGTCGCAACTTTCACTGACAACGGTATCACAGCACAGGGCTTCACTTTCGATACCGTCCCCCCTGAGGTGGAGGGCACGGTGGATCGGGTGTTGCTGATCCGTGCCCTGCACAATCTCAATCGCTTTCAACAAAAAGCAGGCACACGCTCACAAGCGCTCGCCGCGACCCACGCTATGTTAAAAAAAGACGGGCTAGTGGGCGTCGTGCAGCACCGTGCACCGGCAACAGCGAGTGAAGAGTGGGCTGACGGCAACAAGGGCTACCTCAATGAAGTGGCAGTCATCGCCATGTTTGCAGAAGCGGGCTTTGCGCTGGTCGCGCAGAGCGAGATCAATGGCAACCCGATGGACCAACCTTCTGGCGAGGATAGCGTCTGGCGATTGTCCCCCTCGTTGCGCGGCAGTAATAACGACGAGCAGCGCGATGTAATGGTTGCCATTGGCGAGTCTGATCGCATGACGCTACTGTTTCGCAAAGCACCCTAGAGCTGACTGTTGATTATTTTATAATATCAATACCTATCATATCGTTATTTCTTGCGCGTTTGCTGCTGCCTATACTGAAAATACGCTATGCTTCCATTGCTAAATAAGGAAGTCTCATGACTGGCGTCAAACAGCTTTTAAACGATATTGAGAATGCACCCAACGGTTCGCGCGTGGTCGCCATTTTCGATTTTGATGGCACCCTCATCGCTGGTTATTCAGCCACAGCCTTTATCCGCGAACAACTCAAACGCGGCGATCTGTCCGTGCGCCAGTTTATTGCATTGATGCGTGCCATGACCAATTTTGGGCTCGGCAATATGGGGTTTTCGGGCATGATGGCCATCAACGCCCAGTTCATGCGTGGCATTGAGGAAGAGACCTATCACGAGGTGGGAAGACAACTGTATACCAAACAGATCGCCCGCCTCATCTACCCTGAATCGCGCGCACTCGTAGAAGCACACCAGGCCAAAGGGCACACTGTTGCCATCATCTCTTCCGCTACGCCTTATCAAGTAGAAAACGCCGCTGCAGGCTTGGGCATTGATCACGTGCTGTGCACACGCCTAGAGGTTGAAAACGGCAAATTCACAGGCGGCGTTGTCCGCCCTACCTGCTTTGGACAAGGCAAGGTCGACGCCGCAGAATTGCTAGCGAGCGAACTTCGCGCTGACCTAAACAAAAGTTTCTTCTACTCAGACAGCACGGATGATCTGTTACTGCTCGAGAGAGTGGGACACCCCCGAGCGCTGAACCCCAGCGACAGACTGGAGCGAATCGCACGCGGACGGCAATGGCCCGTTACAAAATTTGGCAGCCGCGGACGCCCTACTCTGACCCAGTTTATTCGCTCCATAGCGGCCACCACATCGCTAGTGACCAGCTTTGTAGCGGGCCTGCCCGTCTATGCCCTGACGGGGTCCAGACGCGAATCACAAAACTTTTCTTTCTCCCTATTTGCCGATACCGCCAGCGCCCTTGTCGGCATGAATTTAGACGTAACAGGAGAAGAGCATCTGTGGTCCCACCGCCCCGCCGTTTTTGTATTCAACCACCAGAGTAAGGCAGATGTCATTATCATCGCCAAGTTATTGCGTCGCGATATCGCCGGAGTAGGCAAAAAGGAAATTAAAAAAGAGACACCGGTTCTGGGCAAGGTGCTGGAGCTAGGCGGACTAGTGTTTATAGACCGCGCCGACGGCAAGAGTGCGATCAATGCGATGAAACCACTGATAGATGTGATACGCAACGAAGGAAAGTCAGTGGTACTGGCGCCGGAGGGCACCCGCACCGTTTCTCCGGCCATGGCACCTTTCAAAAAAGGTGCTTTCCACTTGGCAATGCAAGCGGGGGTTCCCATTATACCTATCGTTATTTACAACTCGGGGGATGTTGCGCCCAAAGGTGACTTCGTCCTCCGCTCCGCGACCGTCAAAGTAGAAGCATTGCCGCCGGTTGATACCGGCCAATGGTCACTGGAGACAATGGACGAACATGTACGTGAAGTGCGCAATATGTTCGCTCGAGCGTTAGGTCAGCCAGAACAAACACCAGGCAAAGCAGTCACCACCAGGATCAAATCAAAAGTGAAACCCAAACCCAAAGCAAAGATAAAGGCGAAGGCGAAGGCCGCACCCAAAAAGACAGTCAAAAAATAATACATGCATCACAGAAGCAGGCTGGATGAATGAATACAATAAGGAAATACCAGCAGGGTAGTCCGTGGCCGAAAGGGAATCATCCGCACGTGCTATTCATACTCGATACCTGTAACAGTTTCGAGCAGCGCCTCCTCAAAGGATGGATAGAACATCACAGCCAGCCCGAGGGAGCAGCAGCACAAACAGTCTGCATCGATCTGAGCGACGATCATCGCAGCATAGACAGTGTGCTGTTGGTGAATGCACTGACACTGCCGATCGACACCGTGGTCGCTCCTCTGCGGATCGCATGGTTGCCGTCGCAGGAATCCATTCATTCAGGACCCCGACTGCGCGACCTAATATTCGGCGATCCCCGGCACCCCAACCCCCGGCGCGGCCGCAAGATTCTTAAAACGGCGCCGCAAAGAATGCATCTTTTGAGCGGGAAGCCCGACTCGGTGGCTAATTTGCACGCGCGCTTTGAGCTGCATCACAAAATGGATAACGGCGATACTCAGCAAGACTTCGCTGACTTCGTCGCTCGTCAGGCCTCGGTAGTGCTCGACCTCGCCGAACGTCGCCTACAAGGTGGTCGCTACAAAGTGCCGCGCCATGTCGCAGCTAACCTCCTGGCCAGCAGCAGTTACAACGAGGCACTGAACAAGCTCTCTGTGGACTCTGGCATCGCGAAGGCACAGCTAGTAAAAGAGGCCAAGGGCTACTTGGATGAAATGGTGTCTAGGCCCAGTATGTTCTGGCTAGATGTCTATGCTAAGTTCAATAATTTTTGCCTCGGCCTAGGGTACGAAGCGGACATTGTCTGCAATCAAGACGCTGTAGAGAAACTACGCCAAATCGTACGCGAATATCCTTCGATACTGCTGTGGACACACAAGACCTATCTCGACGGCATGGTTCTACCCAAGCTACTTTACGACAACGATTTTCCTATGCCCCATATGTTTGGTGGCGCTAACCTGAACTTCCCAGGACTCGGGTTTTTACTGCACCGGTCGGGTGCCATTTTTATTCAGCGCAGCTTTCGAGATAACGAGTTATACAAAATGACGCTGCGCCACTACGTAGGCTATCTTATGGGAAAACGTTTCCCCATGAATTGGGCTTTCGAAGGCACACGATCTCGTCTAGGAAAACTAATGCCGCCGCGCTATGGATTGCTTAAGTATGTGCTGGAAGCCTGCGACGCGACTGATGCCAGAGACATTCACATCATTCCGATTTCCATCAGCTACGACCTGATCAGAGATGTCGAGGAGTACGCCACCGAACAAACAAGCCACAGCAAAGGCGCCGAATCTCTGCGCTGGCTTATCAGTTATCTTCGCAGCTTGGCCCGACCGATGGGCAAAGTCTATGTGGATATCGGCAAGCCGGTTGTACTGGATAGGGCGCCGCACCCCGATGACCGCCTTGCCCTATCCAAGATCGCCTTCGAAGTCGCCGTGGAAGCCAACCACGTCACCGCCATTACCTTTCCCTCTCTGGCGACAATGAGCTTACTCGGCGCCGCACCGAAGGCACTCACAGAGAACGAAGTGGTAGCCGATCTGAATGCGCTGCTGCGCTGGGCCAACGCCAGAGACATACGTGTCTCAAAGGATTTTAACCTGACTTTTGGAGATCAGATTCAGAGCTTGTTGGGCATTATGCTAGATGAGGGCATCGTCACGCGCTATGACGAGGGCCCCGAAGTGGTATACGGCATCGGCCTGAATCAACATGCAGTGGCAAGCTATTATCGCAATACGGTGGTCCATTTTTTTGTCAACAAAGCTATTATCGAGCTGGCCCTTTTAACGGCCAGCGAGAACGAAGGACCTGACGCTTTAAATATATTTTGGGCAGAAGTGGACCAGTTACGTGACCTATTTAAGTTTGAATTTTTCTATGCCCCTACTGAGGTGTTTCATCAACAGATACGCGATGAGTTGAGTCGTTATGACCAGGACTGGCAAACGCTACTCAGCCAGGGCACATTTGCGTTCAGCCAACTACTCAACCGTATGACACCGTTGGTCTCTCACGTCACGCTGCTTATTTTCACAGAGGCCTACTCCATTGTCGCCGCTCTAGCCGCACGTATGGATTACTCAGAGACGCTGATAGAGAAGGCGTGTGTGACTGATGCGCTAAAATTGGGTCGCCAGGCCTACCTGCAACGCCGGATCAATAGTGAGGCATCAATTGGTAAACTGCTGTTCAACAATGGCTTCAAAATGCTACAAAGCCGAGGGCTAACGGACGCTGGAGAGCCGCCGCTGGCAGAAAGACGACTTAAGCAGTCACACCAGTTGCGCGACCTATTGCGGCGCCTGGATCTGATTCGCGCGATCGGCGTGGCCAGACGCGGTAGTTAACAGGCATCAATCAACAAGCATTTATTTGCAGGAGAGCAGGCAATGACCAATCTTAATGTCACAGTTTTGGGTGGCGGGTCATGGGGCACAACAGTGGCATCACTGGTCGCTCGCAATGCCCCCATCACTTTGTGGGCACGCAACCCGACAACGGTGGCAGAGATCAACACGCATCATACCAACGAAGTGTTTCTGCCAGGAGCGATACTGCCAGAGAAGCTTTTCGCTACCACCAATTTGGGCAGCGCGGTGCGCAGTGCCGATGTCATCGTGATGGGTATACCCTCACAAAATTTTCGCCAAGTGTTACTGGAAGTGAAAAAAAATATACGTGCCTGGGTCCCCGTAATCAGCCTCACCAAAGGGTTAGAGCTAGACACTCGTATGCGCATGACAGAAATTATTGCCGAGGTACTGCCGGGACACCCGGTGGGCGTCCTTACCGGGCCAAACCTGGCACAGGAAATTATAGCCGGGCAAGCAGCAGCCAGCGTGATCGCAATGGAGGATGCGATTATTGTACAGGAACTGCAAACAGTATTTAAAAGTGGTTTGTTCCGAACTTACACTAACACCGATGTGATCGGCTGCGAACTCGGTGGCGTCCTGAAAAATATTATCGCCATTGCCGTGGGCATGGGTGATGGTCAAGGTGCGGGTGACAATACCCGCGCCGGCCTGATCACCCGAGGTCTGGCCGAAGTCACCCGGCTTGGCGTAGCGATGGGCGGCCGGGCAGAGACCTTTGCCGGACTGGCTGGCATGGGCGACATGATCGCTACCTGTACCAGCCCTCAAAGCCGCAATCGCCACGTGGGCATTCAGCTGGGCATGGGGCGAAACATGGAGGAGATTGTCAGCGAAATGGTGATGGTGGCAGAGGGCGTAAAAAGTGCGCCGGCCGTACTCGCGCTGGCCGAACAATACAAGGTGGATACACCCATTTTTCGCGATGTCTACCGCGTACTTTCGGGAGATACTTCGGCCACTCGCACCTTCCGCGGTCTTCTGCGAGTAGAAGCTGGAGCTGAGTCAGAACCCGGTTAACGCAACGTCAAAAAGCGAATACAAAGTGGAGATTTGGCCTCATCTAAGGCATAATTTTGCACTTGCAGAGTGGGTCAAAAAGACATCTCCTCTGCTTTAGCGGGAAAAACAAATAACAGCGTTAACGGAGTCAGGTGGAGTGGTGAGCGATGGGAATCACGAAGGCGATCTGCTTTCTATTAGTTCTTTTTTTTACCGGGTCTATAACGGCCAACAACTCAAAGTTTTCTGCCCTCAAAGGTGACCCTGGACTGCGTTCAGCGTCGGCTATCGTGCTTGATTCGGGTGGCAACCTAATCTACGGGAAAGACATAGACACGGTTAGACCTATCGCGTCCATCACCAAACTAATGACCGCTATGGTCATACTAGACGCCGGCTTGGATTTTGAAGAAGACATCGTCATCGCTAACCAAGATCGCGACTTCATTCGTATGACGGGTTCGCGTTTGAGTGTCGGAGCGACTCTGCAGCGCCGCGAACTGCTGCTACTCGCGCTGATGTCATCGGAAAACCGAGCCGCTGCCGCCTTGGGTAGAACCTACCCCGGAGGTCTTGAACGCTTTGTAGCAGCAATGAACAGCAAGGCTGCCAGTCTTGGCATGCACAGCAGCCATTTCGCAGACCCTGCAGGGCTCAATGCGGACAACGTATCTACTGCGAGTGATTTGGCTAGAATGCTGGCCGCCGCACAGCGTTATCCCATGATCACAGAGTCAACCACGACCCGCCACCGTGATGTGCAACCTTATGTCAGCAGAGGCCACCTCACGTTCAATAACACCAACCGGCTGCTGAAAAACGAGAAGTGGAATATTGAACTCAGTAAAACAGGTTATATCAATGAAGCCGGGCGTTGTCTGGTGATGAACACCAATATCGATGGCGAAGCAGTGTCTATTGTGTTGCTGAATTCCTTTGGGAAATTAACGCCCTATGGCGATTCTAATAGGCTGCGAAAATGGATGCTGGCCAGTAGTCGAACGTAATACACAGTTGAATAGTTAAGCCACGGGACTTTCCTTCACCCTGTGGCTCAAACAGGGGTAACAGAAGTGCTCACGCAGTCTATACTCTTGTATTGTTATAAAGACACAAGGTGACATCATGGCAACAGCAGCTGACTACAATCTGGGCCCCAATACCTTTCCCCGAGGCTGGTTTATTGTGGCGGAGAGCAAAGAGCTGGATAAGGGCCCTATGGCCGTCCGTTATTTCGGTCAGGATCTAGCGCTATATCGTGGCGAAAGTGGAAAGCCGGTGTTACTGGACGCCTATTGCTCCCACATGGGCACACACCTGACCGCGAGCACCAGCGCCATGATTGTGAAAAACGGCGAGCAGATAGAGGGTGACTCTATCCGCTGCCCCTATCACGGCTGGCGCTACAACTCTGATGGCGATGTTGACGACATTCCATACCACGATGGCCCCTGCCCAAAATCAGCTTCTATTCGTTCCTACCCCGTGGTGGATAACATGGGCTGCATCATGGCTTGGTATGACGCGGATGGCCGCGCGCCAGACTATGATGCCCCGTCTTTACCGGAGTGGGATGACCCGCAGTGGGTGCGCTGGGAACTTGACCATCTGGGTGAGTTAGCAATACACACTCAGGAAATCCTAGACAACATGGCTGATGTTCGACACCTCGGGCCCACTCATGGCGCTCCGAGCGAGTACTTTGAGAACGAATTCATCGATCACATCTATGTACAGAGACAGGGCGGACCAATGCAGCTGTACCAAACTTACCTTTACACCACCACTTGGTACACCGGCCCCGGAATATTACTCTCCAAACAGGTGTTTTCCGGTAACGTCATCTTCGAACTGATTGCCAATACACCTGTGGATGACGGACTCACCAAATGCTTCCACGGCTGCCTGTTCAAGGGCAGCGCCGCGCAAGCGACAGAGGAAGATCGCGAGATAGCCAAACAGGCTCAGGCTGGAGCGTTAGAAGCCTTTGGTGCAGACTTCAATGTGTGGCAGAACAAGAGGCCAGCACTGAAAATCATGCAGATGAAAGCTGACGGTCCGTTCCGTATCGGGCGCAAGTGGTATTCCCAGTTTTTCGCGGCTCCGGATAACGTCCTGTCAATCCAACAGGAGCTCAATGGCATAGTCCATACCGAAGGCATGCCGACACCGGCGGACTCTAACCACAACATTGATGATGGACTACCGTTCTAGAATGGCGCAGAAGTGCTGACAGTGTTGTGGTGGGCCCGTCTAATCTTCTATGAGTAGTAGCACTCGCGGCCATCAGGAGAATTTTTAAGGATGGATATCACTCCCCCTGAAGAAAGTCAGAAGAAGCGATTTTTCTTTATTCACATACAGAAAACTGCTGGGACAAGCATCCGAGAGCATCTTATGGAGAATTTTGATCGCTCCGAAGTCTACCCGCCACTGGAACAGGGAGGACTGCCAAAGGTCCTAGCTCGTTACGTCTTCGGTCAGAAGCTGGTTGATACACCCGCCGCTGAACAAGCCAAGTATCAGCTCTTTAACGGGCATATGCCCTATGCGGTATCGCAAAGGCTTGCTTTCAATACACCTCCGTCGACTATGACAGTGCTTCGTGATCCGGTGGCTAGAACCCTGTCGGTATTGGGCCAGAAGCGACGCCACCGACCAGAGTTTGCTAACGCTACTCTGGAAGATATCTATGACAACAGCGCAATATATACCGGCGAGATCCTCAATCACCAAACGAAAGTTTTTGCTGTTCCAAATGAGAGCAACCTTTTGTCGGGATTCGATCCCTTCCCCGTCGGGCTTGAGCAGCTTGAGCTGGCGAAGAAAAACCTCAACAAGGTCGATGTGATCGGGCTGCAAAGTGATATCCCATCATTTCTTGCAGAGCTTGAACGAAAATTCGGCTGGCCTTCACTGCTCTCTGGTGCCAGAAAAAACGTCGGCGACAGACGAGAGGTAAACCCAATTTTTCTAGAGCGCATTGCAGCCGACAATGCCATTGACATGGCGTTCTATCGCTACGCCATACAGCTTGTCAAATCACGGGCGCTTTAACTTTTCTTCGATGTGCCATTGATAACGCTGTAACGGCTCTTGTCACTTAAGCAAGATTCATTAGCGACCTCAAAATGCAGGTATATCGGTCTGCGTGCGCCCAAGTATCAGCGCGTGAATATCCTGTGTGCCCTCATACGTATTGACCACTTCGAGATTGACCATGTGGCGCATCACTGGATACTCATCGGAAATACCATTGCCTCCGAGCATGTCCCGCGCCTGGCGGGCAATGGCTAGGGATTTTCCACAGGAGTTGCGCTTGATGAGGGAGATCAGCTCTGGCGCGATCTGTCCGGCATCCATCAACTGTCCGGCACGGAAACACCCCTGTAACGCGAGACTGATTTCAGTCTGCATATCCGCCAATTTTAACTGCACGAGCTGGTTCGCAGCCAGCGGGCGACCGAACTGAGTGCGCGATAGGGTGTAGTCCCGCGCGGTATGCCAGCAGGTTTCGGCGGCGCCTATTGCGCCCCAGCTGATCCCGTAGCGCGCATTATTAAGGCACCCAAAGGGACCCTTCAGACCCTCAACATCCGGCAGCAATTGCGTCTCAGATACGAGCACGTCCTGCATAATAATTTCTCCGGTGACGGAAGTACGCAGGGCGAGTTTTCCTTCTATCGTGGGCGTACTCAGTCCGGCCATGTCCCGTTCCAGAATAAAACCGCGAATTTTATCGTCGTCCGTTTTTGCCCAAATGACAAAGACATCCGCAATGGGGCTATTGGTAATCCACATCTTTGCGCCGTTGAGCCGGAAACCGTTGTCGACACTTCTAGCCCGCGTCTCCATACCACCGGGGTCGGAGCCATGATCTGGTTCAGTCAAACCAAAACAACCAATCCATTCACCGGTGGCCAGTTTTGGCAGGTATTTCTCGCGCTGCGCCTCACTGCCATAAGCATAAATAGGGTACATCACTAATGACGACTGGACGCTCATCATGGATCGATAACCAGAATCTACCCGCTCCACCTCTCGGGCTATAAGACCATAGGACGTGTAGTCCACGCCCGGGCAGCCGTAGCCATCGATGGTAGAACCCAACAGTCCCAATGCGCCCATTTCGCGAAAAATAGCCAGGTCGGTCTGCTCATTGCGAAAAGCCTCCCGCACCCGTGGCAGCAATTTTTCCTGTGCGTACTGACGCGCGGTATCGCGCACCATGCACTGTTGCTCTGTCAGTTGCTGCTCTAGTGCGAATGGATCCTGCCAGTTCAGTGCCTGCCATTTTGTCTGCTTTGCCATTTTTACAATCTTCCTGTTCCGCTTCTTCGTATCAGCCGCGACTGGCTTTCATGTAAAGAAATTCCAGCGCCAGCGAGGCGCCCGCCAGGGCGGTCACCTCTGCATGATCGTAGGCGGGTGCTACTTCAACCACATCAAAACCAACAATATTCAAATCTGCGATGCCGCGCAAGATTTGCAATGCCCTGGAGGTACTCAGTCCACCGACGACCGGCGTACCCGTGCCCGGCGCAAAAGCCGGATCCAAGCAGTCGATATCGAAACTGAGGTAGGCTGGCATATCACCGACCCTAGCCTTGATAGCGTCGATAACCGCCTGCGCCGACTGTTCATTGGCCTGGTCCGCGTTAATAACCTGAAACGCGTGATCGGCGTGATCGTACTCGGTCCGTATGCCAACCTGAACAGACCGAGAAGTGTCAATGAGTCCCTCCTGCGGTGCTCGATAAAACATGCTGCCATGATCGTACTTTTCATGCGCAGAGTAAGTGTCGGTATGGGCGTCAAAATGAATCAATGCCAGCTTGCCGTGCGCAGTAACGTGCCCGCGCAGCAGTGCCAGCGTGACAAAGTGATCGCCGCCCAGGCTAACCAAGGTTTTCCCCGCACCAGTAATGCGCGCTGCGTGGGCCTCAACCTGTAACAGCATGTCTTCACTATCACCCGCAGAGAATCGTATGTCACCATAGTCAATCGCGCGCAGGCGCCTAGCCAGCTGAAAATCCCAGGGCCAGCGTTGCTCCTCCCAGCGCAAGTTGGCGCTGGCCTGACGAATACCATTGGGGCCGCTGCGTGCACCCGCGCGGCCACTCGTGGCCAGATCATAGGGGATGCCCATAACGACGGCGTCCAGAGCGGGTTGGTCGATGTCACGACTGAGGGGCAACCCCATAAAGCTGAAAACATTGGCGTAGGCGGAATCATCTGCCAAGGGTACAGCGCTGTCTATATCACCACTCACCGGGACCTCCTGATATCCTTGCGATTATACATGCGTCAAAAAAACTTACTTTAGGCCTGGTCTGCGCGCAGCGCTAATATGGCTGACTGTCTTCGGTGCCGCAGACTAACACCACTGGCTCTGCTGTCGTAAGATGATCAGGCAGCGCCATTATAGCGCCCAACGTGAGAATCACAGAATGAATAATGACACCGATACCGCCCGGTTGCGCAAATTGGATCAGGACCACCACCTACATCCCTTCACCAATTTGAGCAGACACAGCCAGCAAGGTGGCCGTATCATCTCCCGTGCCGAACATATCTACATCTATGATAGCGACGGCAATAAGATGCTAGACGGCATGTCTGGGCTGTGGTGCTGCAATCTAGGCTACAGCCAAACCCTTATAAAAGATGCGATTTATGCGCAGTTACAGTCGCTGCCTTACTACAACAACTTCTTCCAGTGTGCCAACGAGCCGGCCGTCGAGCTGGCACGCGCTCTGGTGGAAATCACGCCCGCCCAGTTCAACCATGTTTTTTTCACCAACTCTGGCTCTGAGGCGAACGACACCAATATTCGACTCGTTCATCGTTACTACAATCTACTGGGTAAGCCAAAAAAAAACCTCATCATCAGCCGCAAAAATGCCTATCACGGCTCGACCATCGCTGCCACATCACTCGGAGGCATGGGTGCCATGCGCAAGCAGACGCAGGGCCTCGACTACGTCCATCACATCAACCAACCCTACTGGTTTGCAGAGGGCGCCGACGAACTGCCTGACGAATATGGCATTCGCGTGGCCCGCGAACTCGAACAGAAAATCGACGAACTGGGGGAGGACCGAGTCGCCGCCTTTATTGCTGAGCCGGTGCAAGGTGCGGGTGGTGTCATTGTTCCTCCGCAGTCCTATTGGCCCGAGATCAAGCGCATCTGTAACGAGCGTGACATCCTCCTCATCATGGATGAAGTCATCTGCGGATTCGGTCGCACCGGAAATTGGTTCGGCAGTCAGAGCTATGATCTGGAACCTGACCTAATGACTTTCGCCAAAGCAGTGACCAATGGCTATATTCCACTGGGCGGCGTGATGGTGGGAGACAGAGTAGCCGAAGTTCTACTCAGCCACTCGGGCGAGTTCGCACATGGCATGACGTACTCGGGTCACCCCGCTGCCTGCGCTGCAGGTATTGCAACGCTATCCGTGTTGCGCGAGCGCAACATTATCAAATCGGCGGCAGACGATATCGCACCGTATTTCCAGCAGCGCCTGCAGATACTGAAGGATCACCCCATCGTGGGCGAGGTGCGTGGTATTGGCATGCTGGGCGCAGTGGAATTGGTCAGGGACAAACACTCACGGGAGCGGTTAGCACCGGATGCAGCAGGCGCCGTGTACTGCCGCGACAGAGCTAATGCGACAGGGCTGATGGTGCGTCAAAGCGGCGATACGATGATCACTGCGCCACCGCTGATCTGCAATCACAGTGAAATAGATTCTCTGGTGAATATGCTAAGCAAAACGCTGGACCAGACTGCTGAACACTTCAATATTCGATAGTCACGGGAGCCTCGCAAGACACCTTGGCTCGGATAAACACAGAAACACCACTGGGGCTCAACCGAGAATATCATCCGCGACAAAGTACTTGGGGTCTTCGATCACATTGACTTCTACGAGGCTGCCGGCCTTGCGCAGTAATTTCCGACACTCCTCGCTCAGATGCACCAGATGCAGCGTCTTGCCGACGCTAAGATAGCGTTCGGCAAGCGTGTCTATGGCCTCAAGGCCGGAGTGGTCTGCCACCCGCGAGCGCGCGAAATCGATGACCACATCATCTTTGTCCTTGGACGGATCAAAGCGCTCCAAAAAAGAGGTCACCGATCCAAAAAATAGCGGGCCGGTAACCGCGTAGACCGTTGAACCCTTATGGTCTTCGCGTGCTTCCACCAGAATATGCTTAGCATGCTCCCAGGCAAAGACCAGTGCAGACACAATAACCCCCACAACAACGGCAATCGCAAGATCAGTGGCCACAGTCACAGCGGACACCAGTAACAAGACCAGCGCATCGCTGCGCGGTACTTTGCGTATCACCCGGAAACTACTCCACTCAAAGGTGCCTATAACCACGATGAACATCACACCGATCAGAGCGGCCAGTGGAATTTTTTCAATCAGTGAAGACCCCACCAGAATAAAAAGTAGTAAACACAATGCAGCCGTGATGCCCGAGAGCCGACCACGACCACCCGAGTTCACATTAATCATGCTTTGGCCAATCATGGCACAGCCACCCATGCCACCAAACAGACCCGTCGCTGTATTGGCGATACCCTGTGCAACACACTCTTTGTTTCCGCGGCCTCTAGTTTCGGTGATTTCATCGACTAGGCGCAGTGTTAACAACGACTCAATCAAGCCAATCGATGCAAGAATAACCGCATAGGGAAAGATAATGATCAATGTATCGAAACTAAAGGGCACCGAGGGAATATGAAAGCTGGGCAGTCCGCCCTTGATCGAAGCCACATCACCGACCACTCGAGTTTCCAGGTCTAACCCGAAAACCAATCCACTGACTACCAGAATAGCCACCAGAGACGACGGCAAAGCCCGCGTATAACGTGGCAGGAAATGAATAATCGCCATCGTCAGCACGACTAGCCCCAGCAAGACATGCAGTTGCGAACCTTCTATCCAAGAGACATCAAGAATAGATCCCTGCATAAACGTATCCTGCAACCAACCCGGTTCTCCGGCCACGCCGAACTGGCCCAGTTGCGCTAGAAAAATCACGATCGCCAAACCGTTCACAAAGCCGAGCATAACCGGGTAGGGCACCATGCGAATGAATTTTCCCAGCTTCAGGACCCCAGCACTAATCTGCAGGATCCCCATCAACACCACCGTCGCAAACAGGTACTCCACGCCGTGATCGGCCACTAGCGCTACCATTACTACGGCAAGCGCACCGGTAGCGCCGGAAATCATGCCTGGACGGCCACCGAGACATGCGGTGATCAAGCCGACCATAAACGCGGCATACAAGCCAACCAACGGCTGAACACCGGCTACAAAGGCAAACGCCACGGCTTCCGGCACCAGCGCCAAAGCCACAGTCAACCCGGACAGGATGTCGTTTTTGGCGCTCGCGATTTTGCTCGGCTGAATCTCAAACATCTCTATTTCTCGTCAACGGGAAGCGCCCACCCGAATGATAGGGCAAGGAACTGGATCAAATAACTGGACCAATCGGCGAAGGTGTTCTTGTTATGCGACCACAGGAGGGGACGGCATTCTAGTGGATGGGCCTAGGCAGTACAATCGCAGGGAGGCTGACTGTGAAGATGTCACAATTTGCCTACTAGCGCCTATAATCGGCTGACAAGTCCATAATGGGTACATCTCCCCTTATTTAACAAGGAATGCAGAATGAGCGAACGCCAGGTACTCAATAAAAAGAATCTCGGAATAACCGCTGGCCTGCCATTAAAGGCCAGTGAAGGTAGCATTGAAGAACTGCGCAACGATATTCAACGACTAATGGACATTGAGGCTATTAAGCAGCTTAAGCACGCGTACTTCCGCTGTGTAGACACCGCAAACCTCGAAGAGTTAGCCACCCTATTTCACGACGACGTCACTGTGCATTTTCGCGGTGGTAACTACGAGTGGAAACTTCAGGGCAAGCATGAGTATGTCACCAGCATCGGCCAGTCTTTCACCACCGAAGCCGTGGGGCAACACAACGCGCACCACCCGGAGATCCAAATCTTAAGTGACACCGAGGCCACAGCTCTTTGGTACCTCGCAGACAATATGTGGATTCTCAACCACAATTTCAAAACCCACGGCACCGCACTCTACTGGGATCGCTATCTAAAAGTGGATGGCAGGTGGCTGATCAAAGACACCAACTACGAGCGTATCTACGAGATCAATGACTTGCTGGAAGAGCGGCCCAAATTCAGCTCACATTATCTGGGCCTGCACGGCACTAAGCCACAGACGTAAAGTCGACTGGACCAAAGATACTCAGGCACTTCAGTGGCCTCTTTTATTTGGACCCGGGGTTGAGATACTCATGCAGACGCACTGCAGATTGTTGCCCGAATAAAATATCACAGGCCTCATGCAGGCCCGGAGCACCGGCGATATCTTCACGGCGCACAACTTGCTCTATTTTGGATCGACGACGCATAAAGTCCTCTAGCGTGACAATCATCTCCCGGCGGGCAGCCAACTCAATTTCGCAACGCGTGTATTCTGCATTCTCAATTAACAGTGCGGCACTACTTTCGTCTTCGCGAATACGCTCAAGCAAACCAAAAGCACTTTCGGCATAGCGACGCCAGAAGCGTTCGGACAATGGCTCCGAAGATGAAGGATCCGTCAGCGCATCCAGGTCCATCAGCTCTGCCTGCAACATGAATTCATCCCGCAGTTCCGCTCCAGGCTCGCCGTACCACCGATTGCCTGCCTGAGGCACAGCAACACCCAAGCGTTCGACCCACGCCGCCACCTCGTCCCCGACATTGAGGCAATCGGTTAATTTGCCGCCGAAGATACTCAAGTGCCGGTGTGCTTCATCCACTTCGATAACATGCTTGCGTGACAGCTGCACCCAATCAGCCTCTCCACTCTCTCCCTTGATAGCCAGTGGCCGCACACTCACCCGTTCGGCTATTATGCTCGCTCTGGTGAGCGGCTGATCAAGGTTCAGTAATACGTTGGTATTTTCCAACAAAAAATCGCGATCTTCATCGGTCACCTCGACGTCAGGAGAATAGACCTGAGTATCCGTTGTACCGATACACGTTTTCGGTCCCATAGGAATCAGGAAGAACATCCGCCCATCGCTGGCAAAGAACGTCAGCACCCTTGGGCTGTCGGTGATCTGATCAACAATCAGATGGACACCCTTTGAAAACAGATGGTGATACTGCGTCTGTTGGGCCTCGATACGGTTTTGCGCATCCACCCAAGGGCCACAGGCGTTTATAACAAGCTTTGAGCGTATTTCGAATTGCGCTCCAGTCGTCATTTCCCGCGCACGAGTCACCCACTGCCCTTCCTCTCGACGAGAGCTTACGGACTCCACATAGTTAGCGGCGATGCATCCGAAGTTTAAACTCTTGCGAATGAAGTTGAAGACGAAGCGGGCGTCATTGTCGTACAGATAACAGTCAGAGTATTCCAGACCGCCCGTCGCTTTGCTGATGTCAATCACAGGTTCTGCAGCCCTGATACCACGCGCGCTAATGTAGCGCGGCGCCCGGGTGGCAAACCGCCCCATAAGCCAATACAACACACTACCAAGGTAAATGAAAAATGCCGGAAAGCGAAAACCGCGCTGGATGGTAGTTAGAAAGCGGATCTCTTTCACCGTGGATGGGTATGCGCGCATTAATCGGTTGCGCGATTTACACAGTTTATTGACCAGAAAAAACTCCAGGCTTTCAAGGTACTTGATGCCGCCCCAGGCCAGGTTAGAAGAGTTGGAACTCACACCGCCGCCAAAATCGCCTCGGTCAATCAAGGCAACCCGTACACCTCTGCCGGCCAAAGATGCAGCGCTAACAGCGCCATTAACACCGCCTCCAACGATCAGCACGTCAAAGGGCTGCTCGGCGAGTTTTTTCACATTATTGTCGCGCAGTGTGACTGGCATTTAGCTCAGCTCCATAGTCAAAGTTTTCGGAGATTCTCGCTGCAACCGAATCGACCCTATAATTTCCAGTAGCGCCGACAAAGAACAATAAAGTTTTTAGCACTGCCACTGAGGTTCTTGCCCGCGCGAAAATAAAGTCCCACCTGCTTGTCAATGCGGCCGAAGGATACATCATCCATGATGCGAAAATTGGCGCAACTGGGATGCTCCTCCAGCAACTTGCGGTCGATGAAGGTCACACCCATACCCTCTTCTACCATATGAATGCGCAGCGGCAGGCTACTCACTTCCCAAACGGTACTGAACTGATCGCGCAGCCGCTGGATGGAGGGGCGCAGTTCCGGGTTGTCTAATGCCGAAGCAATCAGAGGTGTCAGCTTGAGCGCTCCTTCATCTCCATTAATCATTTCCGCATACTGGGGGTGCCTGGGACTCACCACCAAATGGCGCGAGTCTCCATAAAGAGGAAGTGTTTCAAACGCGACCATATCTTTTTGAAAAGGTCCAAGGCCCAACTCTGCATTGCCCGAGAGCACGGCGGAAATAATACTGCGGGATGGCATTTCTGCCACCTTCATTCGAGTATGGGGGTTTTCTTTATAGTAAGCGCTTATTAATGCGGGTGCGTCAAAACGATTAACGGAGGCGCTCAGTGCCAAGCTCAAGGTCTCGGTCTTCCCCTGTTTAAGCTGCACGATGTCTTCCAGCGTTTGCTGCTCATCCAGCAAAACATCTACCGCATGGTCAAACAGACGTCGGCCCACGTCGGTCAACCTGAGCTCTTTGCCACGTTGCACCAAAGGGGCCTCCAGCTTGAATTCCAGCCCCGCCACAGCCTGACTTACGGCGGACTGACTGATATGTAAAGCGTCCGCCGCTCGCCTGAAGCCACCTTCTTCTATTACAGCCCGAAAGGCACGCAACTCGCTATTTTCTAATCTCATATTAGGTATTCTAATACATTGATAAGTATAATTAACTCTTCTAATTGGCTTGGCGGGCCTATAATGCGGAATATTACCACTTTCGAGTAAACGCGCATGCCTTCTGAAGAACCCATTTTTTCAACTGATTTAGCCGGAATTATTGTCGGAGAAACGACAATATCGGACGTGCAGGGCGAAATCGGCCTGCTCAGTTATCGCGGTATCGACATAAATGATATGGTCGGAGTGCCCTTTCTGCATGTGGTCTGGATGGTGCTGTTCGGAGAATGGCCCGCCGAGCAGCAGAAAAGTCGGCTGAAGGCATTTATGTGCCGCCATTCTCACCTTAGCCGCACCGAAATCGACCTTTTGCAACGGGTTCCAAACGGCATTCACCCCATGTTGATGCTGCAAGGATTAGTGCCACTGCTCACTCTGCCTGAGGAAGAGACGCTAGAGATCGGCCAGGACGCTGAACAGGGTCTGTTTCTGGCCGCGAAAATTTCTGCACTGGTCGCCGCCCGCCATCGCCTGTCCCAGAACAAAGTGATCCTGCAACCGGTGCCCGGAAAACTGTTCCATGAAAACTTCTTAACCATGTTACATGGCACTGCCCCGACCAAGGAACAAGTGCGGATGCTAGATGCTGCCCAGATATTGCAAATGGAACACAGTTACAACTGCGGGACCTTTGCCGGTCGCGTCTGCGCCAGCACCCTCGCACCGATCCAGTCTTGTATATCAGCCTCTATCGGTACGTTATTCGGTAAATTACACGGCGGAGCCGATCAGGCCGCGCTGGAAATGGCCATCGCAATCGGCAGCCCTGAGAAGGCTGATGCCTATGTCAAAGAGTGCCTCGCGAACAAAGTCAAAATCATGGGCATGGGCCACCGTGAATACCGCACTGTTGACCCCCGCGCCAAGATCCTCAAGCCGATGGCCGTAGAACTGTGCAAGGATGAAGAGAGCAAAAACCTACTGGCCACGCTGGTCGCGGTAGAGGAGGCCTGCCAGCGCGAATTTGCCAATAAGGACAAGGAAATCTGGGCCAATGTGGAGTTCTACAAGGGCGCGGTATTTCACAGCCTCGGTATTTCCACCCCTAATTTCACCGCAATGTTCGCCATGTCGCGTGTCTATGGCTATATCGCCCACTTCCTAGAATTCCGACGTGACAGTCGTCTCATTCGACCGCGCGCACGCTACACCGGTCCTATTGTTAGCCCACGAAAAAAATCCGCCGCCTAAGTCGACAGCGGTGCCGCTACTGCAGGCGGCAACTCACCCTCTGCGACACAATACGATGTCCTCGCAACGACTTGCGCATACCTTATGATTGCTCGAGTTTAGTGTCATAATGCTTGCCACTGTCACCGAGCGCTTCTCCACGTTTTTGGATTGAATCGACCCTATGCGATTTGGCGTACTTAAATCTTTATGCCTTGTTCTCACCTGCCTTGCCCTGTTGGCCTGCGGCGGCCGCGAGTCCAATGTCGTTCAGGGCAATCGGAGTGGCATATTGCACTTCGGAAATGGCGCAGAACCTCAGGGCTTGGATCCTCATGTTGTGACCGGAATTCCAGAAAGCCTGATTATTAATGCGCTCTTCGAAGGACTGACCGTCAAAAACCCGCACACCCTGGAATCGGAGCCCGGTGTAGCACAACGCTGGGACATCAGCGACGATGGCCTGACGATTACATTTCACCTCAACCCTAAGGCCACGTGGTCCAACGGCGACCCCATGAACGCGGAGGATTATGTCTGGTCATGGCGGCGCGCGCTGAATCCCGCTATGGGTAATCAGTACGGTTATATGCTTTACCCACTGAAAAACGCCGAAGAGTTTGCCACCGGAAAAATACAAGACTTCTCTGACGTCGGCGTCAAGGCTCTCGATGAACACACTCTACAGGTGCAACTCAACACACCCACGCCGTATTTCATACAACTCATGGACCATCACAGCACCTTCGCTTTGCACCGGCCTACCATCGAAAAGCACGGTAAAGCCACTGACCGCTTTACGCCTTGGACCAGGGCCGAGAATATCGTCAGTAATGGCGCTTTCCGCCTCAAGGACTGGCAACTAAACCGCCGTCTCAGTGTTGAAAAAAGTGACACATATTGGGACCGAGACCGAGTGCAACTTAACGGTATTGTGTTCTATCCCACAGAAAATATTGCCAGCGAAGAACGCATGTTTCGGGTGGAACAACTGCATTACACGCAGACCATTCCGCTAGAGAAAATCCCCGTGTATCGCGCAATGAAAGACAGCCCGTATGCCAACGCACCCTATCTCGGCACGTACTACTATCTTCTCAATATCAATAAACCACCGCTGGATGATGTGCGCGTGCGGCAGGCACTTTCCATGGCACTGGATCGCGAACGTCTCAACAATACCGTGCTACACAAAAGTAATGTGCCCGCCTACAGCATTACGCCTCCCGGCACTTTGGGCTATCAGCCACCCAAAGTGTTCGGCCACAATATAGAAGCCGCGCGAGAGCTACTGGCAGAGGCGGGTTATCCTGACGGTAAAGGATGGCCGGGACTGGAACTCACCTATAACACCAGTGAAAGTCATCTGAAGATCGCAGTGGCGCTGCAACAGATGTGGAAAGACGCACTCAACATCGACATCACGCTCACCAACCAAGAGTGGAAGGTCTACCTCGACTCAGTGGACCAGATGGATTTCCAGATGGCGCGGCGCGGGTGGATAGGGGACTATGTTGACCCCAACAATTTCCTCGACCTGTTCCTGTGCGAGGGCGGCAACAACAGCACTGGTTTTTGCGACCCTGACTATGACGATATGATCCAACATCAAGCGCCTCAAGCCAAGTCGCGGGAGGAGCGCTACGCGATCTTCCATCAGGCAGAGACACGGCTGATGGAACAGATGCCAATTATTCCTATCTACACCTACACCAGTAACCACCTGATCCACCCCAGTGTGCGGGGCTTGCCACCCAACCTGATGGATTATGTAAACTTCAGATACATCTGGCTGGATAAAAATCAGGAAGTCGCCGAGTAATGTGGCGGTTTATCGGCTCTCGTCTATTACAAGCTATTCCAGTATTACTGGTGGTCATTACTGTGACCTTTTTCCTCATACGAATGGCTCCTGGCGGACCCTTCGACAGCGAAAAGGCCGTTATCCCAGAGGTTAAGGCAGCACTTGAAGCCCAATACCGATTAAACCTGACGCTGTTTGAGCAATACGCTGCCTACCTAGGTGATCTATCTCATGGGGACCTAGGGCCCTCCTTTAAATACCCTGGGCGAAGCGTCAACGAACTGATTGCGGCCGGCTTTCCTGTCACCGCAGAACTTGCACTATACGCGCTGTTGGTGGCACTCGTCATCGGCGGTGTGGCCGGGGTCGTGGCGTCACTGAAGCCCAATACTGCGCAGGACTATATCCCCATGTCCGTTGCCATGATCGGCATCTGCATGCCGTCACTTCTACTTGGACCGATCCTGATACTGGTCTTTGGCGTCTATCTGGATTGGCTGCCGGTTTCAGGCTGGGGCGACAGTCCGGGAGACAAGATATTGCCGGCGATTACGCTCGGGGCTGCCTATGCGGCCTACATCGCCAGACTCAGTCGGGCCGGCATGCTGGAAGTGATGTCGCAAGATTATATTCGCACCGCCCGTGCCAAGGGCCTCCCCGAGTGGCAGGTGGTCAGCCGTCACGCCCTGCGCGGCGGAATGATTCCGGTCGTGGCATTCCTGGGACCGGCCTTTGCAGGGTTGCTGTCAGGTTCCTTTGTGGTTGAAACCATCTTCCAGATACCCGGCCTCGGTCGTTTCTATGTGCAGGCCGCCTTCAATCGCGACTACACCATGATTCTGGGCTCTACGGTATTCCTGGCAACGCTCATCGTGGTTTTTAATCTGCTGTCCGACATACTCGCCGCTTGGATGAATCCGCGCCTGCGTAACCAGTTGAGGGCGCAGTAGCGATGACTGCACCCGCAATTAATAGTATCGCGCAAACGGAACAGGGGACCTCGCTATGGCGAGACGCTTGGCTGCGCCTGCGCCGCAATCGACTGGCCGTATTAGGACTCACGGTGTTATTGCTGTTCATTGTCATTGCTGCTGCCACCCCCTGGATTGCGCCTTATGATTATGCACAGCAGGACCTGGAACTAGGCGCTACGCCACCGTCTGCAGCACACTGGTTGGGTACAGATATTTTCGGCCGCGACCTGCTCACACAAATTATGTTCGGTGGCCGCATATCCTTGGCGGTAGGGTTTATTGCCACGGCCGTGGCTTTGTTGATTGGCGTAACCTGGGGCGCCATTGCCGGCTACATGGGCGGTCGCGTGGACACCGTAATGATGCGTCTGGTAGACATCATCTATGCCCTGCCTTTTATGATTTTTATTGTCTTGTTGATGGTGGTATTTGGCCGGAATATGCTGCTACTGTTTCTGGCGATCGGCGCCGTAGAGTGGCTGACCATGGCGCGTATCATGCGCTCACAGGTGCAGTCCCTGCGCCAACAAGAGTTTGTGGAAGCGGCGATCTCGCTGGGGCTACCGACCGCCACCATTATTCGCCGCCATCTAATACCCAATGCCCTAGGACCTATTATCGTTTACACCACGCTAACCATTCCCAGCGTCATGTTGTTGGAAGCCTTTCTCAGTTTCTTAGGCTTGGGCGTGCAGCCCCCAGAGACATCATGGGGACTACTCATTTCGTATGGCGCAGAATCTATGGAGGAGTATCCCTGGCTGTTATTGTTTCCTGGTCTCGCTCTGACGCTGACACTGTTTTCGCTTAATTTCCTCGGCGACGGACTGCGCGACGCGCTGGACGTGCGCGGCGCAAAGGACTGATCCGGTGCTTGAAGTACACAATCTAACCGTCAGTTTTGTCACTCGCATGGGGACCAACAAGGCCGTAGACAATGTCAGCTTCACCGTAGACTCCGGAAAGATCACTGCCATTATTGGTGAATCAGGCTCGGGGAAGTCCGTGGCCTGCTGCAGTCTACTAGGACTTATTCCGCAACCGCCCGGGCGCATCGATAGCGGTCGCGCACTGTTTCAAGGCCAGGACCTGTTGCAGCTCAGCGAGGCCCAACTGCGCAAAATACGTGGTCGTGACATCGCCATGGTATTTCAGGACCCCATGACCTGCCTTAACCCCTACATGACCGTTGGCGATCAGCTAATGGAGCCGCTGTTGTATCACAAAAAAGTATCCCGCGCCGACGCCCGCCAGCGCGCACTCGAACTGCTGGAAGAAGTCGGTATTCGAGACTGTGCCTCTATCATCGACCACTATCCACACCAGTTCTCTGGCGGAATGCGCCAACGGGTCATGATCGCCATGGCGCTGATCAATGAGCCGAAGTTGTTGATCGCAGACGAGCCGACCACGGCTTTAGATGTCACCATACAAGCACAAATACTTGAGCTGTTGGCGGACCTACAGAAGCAGCGAGAGATTGGCATTGTCTTTATCAGTCACGATCTGGCAGTGATCGCCGACATCGCAGATCAGATTGTCGTCATGCAAGAGGGTAAGGTGGTAGAAACTGGAAGCTGCCAAGATATCTTCCATAACGCCCAGCATCCTTACACTCAAAAGCTGTTGGGGGCGATTCCCAGAGGTGGCAAGCAAACTACACTGCCACCCTCAGCACCACTGCTTCAGATCCGAAATTTGTGTACCTGGTTTCAACAGGGCAACGCACCGGTAAAGGCCGTTGACGACGTGAGTTTCGATATCTATCGTGGTGAAGTTCTGGGTCTGGTAGGAGAGTCAGGCAGTGGAAAGTCCACCATCGGGCGCTCAATTTTGCGCCTCATTAAAACCACCTCCGGGAAGGTCACCTTTGATGGAATCGACGTCACTGAATTACGCCCCAGCGATCTTAAAAGTCTGCGGCGCAGAATGCAGTTTATTTTTCAGGACCCGTTCGCCTCACTGAATCCACGTATGACAGTGTATGAGACCCTAGCTGAACCACTTTTACTGCACGACATAGAAAGTCGTGGCACCGTCGCGGCCAGCGTGCTCCGCTTGATGGACGATGTGGGCCTAGCTCGCGCCTTCGCGCGCAAGTACCCCCATGAGTTTTCCGGCGGCCAGCGCCAGCGCATTGCCATTGGCCGCGCTCTGGCGACGCGTCCTGAATTTGTGGTGGCCGACGAGCCGGTTTCTGCTCTGGACGTCACCATCCAGGCGCAGATACTAGAACTCATGCGGGAGCTGGGACGAGAGTACGGGCTCACCATGCTCTTTATCTCGCATGACTTGGCAGTAGTGCGTCAACTCGCCGACCGCATTGTGGTGCTGCAGTCGGGAAAAGTCGTTGAGCAGGCCAGCGCTTGGGATTTGTTCGAACACCCACAACAGGCATATACCCGCCAGTTGTTAGAGTCGATCCCCGGTAGGTCTCTTTTAAGGAATACTCTTGGCCGTAGTTGATTGCCGCAATACAGTATCCACAAGTATCCCTTATTATACTCTTGAGAGACAACTTTTACTTGGACAGTATACGCTGTCTCCCAGCCTTCGGTTTGATGGCATTTGCAACGTATTCTGACCCTTTTCGACATCGATTAAAGGCGCAACTCGGCCACACTATTCCTCTTTGGAGAAGACGCGCTAATGAACTATAACTACGATCCTGAATTGGCATCCCTGCTGGAATTTTTACCGGATGTCTCATTGGGCATCAGCGAGCCCGTTAAAGCACGTGCCGGTTTTCTTGAATTGGTCGCACAGCTTAACGCGAACATCGATCAACACGGCGTCGTGATCGATAACCGCAGTATTCCCGGGCCGACGGGTGCTCCGGATGTGGCGATACGTCTATACTCGCCTGAGGGACTGGAGCAGGCAGTGCCGGCAATACTGCACATTCATGGCGGCGGCTTTGTCATAGGCGACCTAGACAGTGAACTGGGATCTTGTGTCGCGCTGTGCCGCCACCTAGGCGTTGTCGTAGTCTCAGTCGACTACCGACTCGCGCCAGAGACACCGTATCCTGGACCGCTAGAGGATTGTTATGCCGCCCTTGAATGGGTGAGTAGCAACAGCGCGCAACTGAGTACAGACCCCACACGAATAGCCGTTTTCGGACAGAGCGCGGGCGGCGGACTTGCCGCCGCAACCTGCCTCTTGGCCAAAGATCGCGACGGTCCGGCTATCTGCTTTCAGTATTTGGGCATCCCCGAGTTGGATGACCGTTTGCAAACGCCCAGCATGCAGCGCTTTGTTGATACTCCCATGTGGAATCGGCCGAACGCTGAGCTAAGCTGGGACTTTTATCTGGGCGATCAGTACCAGCGCGGTGCAGATGATGTGCCCTACCATGCTGCGCCGGCTCGCGCGGAGGATCTTACGGGCCTGCCGCCAGCCTACATCAGTACGATGGAATTCGATCCGCTGCGCGATGAAGGTGTACAGTACGCTCTAAACTTGATGCAAGCAGGCGTCGCCACTGAATTACACAGCTTTCCTGGGACCTTCCACGGCTCCGCGCTTTTCTCTACAGCCCAGGTGAGTCAGCGTGAGTCAGCAGAAATGTTTGCCGTTCTACGGCGCGCATTGCACATTGAGTCCTGAAAAAACGTAACCATAACCCCCTGATACTTGGAGACACCATGACCGCCGACGCATTACACCACCAACCCCTTATGCCTGATCTGCTTATCGATGGGCTCAATCGCTATAACGACGAGCCGTGCTTGTTCCTCGGTGACAAAATCGCCACTTACAAGGATGTGCGCGAGAGTGCCAGCCAGATGGTTCAGGCCCTTCAATCCAAAGGCTTGGGCGTAGGAAGCAGAATTGCCATCATTTCCACCAACCGTCCAGAAGTGCTATCAAATATCGCCGCGATGCAACTCAACGGGTGTATCGGTACGCCTCTGCACCCGCTGGGGTCCGTCGATGATCATGCGTACGTGCTGGAAGCCGCCGAAATCGAAACGCTCATCTTTGATACCTCCGTGTTTACAGAATTAGCGGAGGCGCTAAAGCAACGCGTGCCGACATTGAAAAATCTGCTGGGCTTTGGCCCAAGTGAAGTGGGTGACGATTATCTGGCGTTGGCGGCAAGTTTTGAACCAAAACCCTTAGTCGCTCCAGACGTCTCGCCGGACGATATCGCCTCAGTCAATTTCACCGGCGGCACTACGGGTAAGCCCAAAGGCGTGATGAGTACCTACAGCGTGACCTCCTATATGACGCAAATCCAGATGGCCGAATGGGAATTCCCCGAGGAACTGCGCATGCTTATGGCGACGCCGCTGTCGCATGCAGCCGCGGCCTTCTTCGTCCCAGTACTGCAAAAAGGCGGTGCGTTCTATGTCATGCAGGGCTTCAGCCCCGATGAGTTCTTCGACATGGTAGAACAACACAACATCACCTGCACTATGTTGGTCCCGGTAATGCTGTATTTCCTGCTGGACTCGCCGCGGTCTGCAACCGCCAACATGTCCAGCATGGAAACCATTTTCTACGGCGCCTCCGCGATGAGCCCGACTCGCCTAGTGGAAGGCATTAACAAGTGGGGCCAGATTTTCTACCAGTTTTTCGGCCAGTCAGAGTGCCCGATGGTGATCTCAAACATGACCAGAAAGGAGCACGACCTGTCCAAGCCCGAGCGCTTATCCTCCTGCGGTCGTCCCAGCCCGTGGATTCACTTGAGCCTGCGCGATCCCGAGGGCAACGAGGTGCCACGCGGAGAGCCCGGCGAAATCTGTATTCGCGGTCCTCTGATTATGAAAGGCTACAAGGATATGCCAGAACAAACTGCCGAGGCGTTTGCCGGCGGATGGCTTCACACCGGGGATGTCGGCAAGTTGGACGACGATGGCTTTCTCTATATCGTAGATCGCACCAAGGACATGATCGTTACCGGCGGTTTCAATGTATTCCCACGCGAAGTCGAGGATGTGCTGGGTACACACGAAGCAGTCGGGCAGGTTGTCGTCATCGGCGTCCCCGATGAGCAGTGGGGCGAAGCCGTAAAAGCCGTTATCGTGCTCAAACCCGACTTTGAGGTCAGCGAGGAACTCATATCGTCCATGCAGGCACTGGTGAAAAAAGCCAAGGGGTCGGTGCAGTCACCCAAGTCAATCGATTTCGTAGCGGCTATTCCGCTAACGCCGGTGGGTAAGCCTGACAAGAAAACGGTGCGGGCACAGTATTGGGTGAATAGTGATCGTGGTGTTGGCTAAGCGCTATCCATTTTTTTCCTCTGTTGAGGGGCCGTCGTGAATTCAGGCAGCATACTATCTGGACTTGCGACGGTGCTGGCAACGGCAGTAATGGCTGCCCTCGTCGTTGTTGCTGCCTGCAGCCCGGTAGAAGACCCTAGCCTATTCCCTGAGTTCAATGCGGCAAGCGCAATACCACCCCCAACCAAAGAAAACACTGTGTTCAACCCTGAGCGCAACCTCTACTGGGGCGACCTGCACATTCACACCAGCTACTCCACCGACGCCTATATCAGCGGCGTAAAGGCGACGCCGAATGACGCCTACACCTTTGTAAAAGGCGGGGAAATCAAGCATGCCGGCGGCTACGGCATTCGCATGAGCAGGCCGCTGGACTTCGCCGCAGTCACCGACCACTCAGAGTACATCGGTGTACTGCGTGCCACTGATCCTGATCTGCCACTTAAAAAGCGTGGACTGCGCGAACGACTACTCAAAGACGGCCGCATCAGTAACACCTTGCTGATGGCCCAGACGATGTTGGGCTTCGACCTGGAAAACGCACTAGTCCCCGGCTGGAAAGATTTCAGCCGAGCCGCATGGCGTGACATTGTAGCAACGGCAGAGAAACACAATGATCCCGGTCGCTTTACAGCGTTCATCGGCTACGAATGGAGTTCCATGCCGGGAGAGCGCAACCTCCATCGCAATGTTATTTACCGCGGTGCTCACGTGCCGGAACTACCGTTCAGTTCAGTGGATTCTGAAGATCCCCGAGATTTGTGGACCGCGCTGGAACAACAACGCAAACAGGGCATGACGTCTTTTGCGATTCCTCACAATGGCAATGTCAGTGACGGGCGCATGTACGACGAGGTGATGTTCGACGGGAAAATGATGGATGCCAGCTATGCGCGCAGACGGATGGAAAACGAACCTCTGAGCGAAATGTTTCAGGTGAAGGGCTCCTCGGAAACACACCCACTGCTTTCTAATGAAGACGAGTTCGCAGGGTTTGAAATTTATGACACCCTGCTGTCACAGAGCCAAGAAGACTCGCGCGCCAGGGGCAGCTATATCCGGGATGCGCTGCGCACCGGGCTGGAAATGTCACACAACGAGGGTTTCAACCCCTACCGCTTTGGTGTGATCGGAAGTTCCGACGGACACAATGCCAGCTCGCCAGTGGACGAAAACAACTACCATGGCAAATTGCCTATTCTCGATGGCAGCGCCGGACTGCGCATGGGAGAAGCCAACTTCTACCCCGCCAGTATGCCGGGTGGCCAACGCTGGAGTAGCGCCGGACTGGCGGCGGTGTGGGCTCAGGAGAACACACGGGGATCGCTTTACGATGCGATGCTGCGCAAGGAAACCTACGCCACATCTGGGCCACGCATAGTTGTACGTTTTTTTGGTGGTTGGAATTATCCCAAAGACTTGTTTAAGCAGCAGAACTGGATAGCACAAGCAGAACAACACGGCGTCGCTATGGGGCAAAAATTGCCTGCCGGTGATGCCGCAGCACCCGCTTTTGCCGTGTGGGCCATGCGTGATCCCCTCAGTGGCAATCTGGACAGAATACAAATCATCAAAGGCTGGGTAGACGACGCTGGCAAGTCTCATGAAAAGCTATTTAATGTCGCATGGTCGGGGCCGCGGAGTCTAGACACTGCAGGCAACTTATCCGGCGTCGGCAACACGGTCGATGCAACAACGGCCACTTATACCAATAGTATTGGCAGCGGCCAATTATCTGCAGTCTGGACAGATTCGGAGTTTGATCCACTCCAAGAGGTGTTCTACTACGCCAGAGTCATAGAAATCCCAACACCGCGCTGGTCTACCTACGATGCGGTGACAATCGGAGTCCCGGCGCCCGAGCCTATCAGCCTGCAGGAACGCGCTGTCACCTCCGCGATCTGGTACCAGCCACAATAAAACAGCTACGCTGGTTTTGCGATATTCGTCAGGATCTGCATCACGTTTTTACTGTCCAATAAGCGTGGCACTGGATACGTCGCGCCCTCTTGAATCGCCTGCTGCGTGATGGATTCAAAATCTACGCGTTTAATCACATCCATCTGTTCTGGAATCCCCACTTCTGTGCGCAGCTCTCGCACCGCGTCGATAAACTTCCGCGCGAGAACAGCCGGGGCCTCACCTTCGCTGCCGACACCGACCAGTAGGCTCAACTCAGCAAGGCTTTGTTGTGCTTCCTGACAACAAAACTCAAGCACGTGCGGCAACACCAGCGCGTTTGCCAGTCCGTGTGGAATCCCATACTTACCGCCAAGTTGGTGCGCAATAGCGTGCACATTACCGACATTGACCTGATTGATCGCAAGACCGGCATAGTAGGCCCCCATAGCCATACCGTTACGCGCATCCAAATTCTTGCCGTCATGATAGGCAGTTGCCAAGTTATCAAAAATCAACTTGACCGCCAGGCGCGCATCCTCTAACCGTGTGCCACGCTCCCACACACCGATATAGGCTTCAATGCCGTGGGTTAGCGCATCCATACCCGTTGCTGCTGTGATGTGCGGCGGCAGGCCTAACATGAGGTCTGCATCTAATGCGGCAGCAAGTGGCAGTAAACAGTCGCCCATAATAATGGCTTTCTCATGGGTAGCTGCATCAGAAATCACCGCCCCTATGGTCGCCTCTGAGCCCGTTCCCGACGTTGTAGGAATGGCGTAAAGCTTGAGAATAGGATGCTTTATTTTACCAATGCCTACCCAGTCTACTGGGGATGTATCACTGGTCGCCGCCGCAGCAATGACCTTCGCGGCATCGATGGACGAGCCGCCACCGATGGCCAACACCACCTCACTGCCGTGGGCCTTGGCCACCGCGGCGCCCTCAACAACCTGAGCGAAAGTGGGGTCAGGTAATACACCATCGTAATAGGCGACATCGACATCCGCCGCCAGAAGTACTGCTATCGCACTCTCGACAACGCCGAGTTCACGCAGAGGCTTATCGGTGACGACGATCACTTTTTTAGCGCCGGTACGAATAATGTGTTCACACAGCTGACCTGAACTCCCAGTGCCGGCAAACACCGTGTGCCGCAAAGAAGGCGCGAAAAAAACCACCACGGTCATTATCTTTAGGTACGCGGCGTGTAACATTTTTCGAATAAACATTGGCATAAAGCACTCCACTGACGGGTTAGATTTTTGCACTCGCTTTCTATTGTAGGGCATCAGCAAAAATCTGCATCAACTCAAGGGATTATAAGCCTGTTTAATACAAGGACGTTAATCAATGAGAATCGATGACGGGCGGCAGCGCAGAAGGGGCTTGCCTACTTCGCCTGTTTAGGTAACCCCAGCGCCAGCAGAGCCGCTAGGCAAAGTGTCGCTACAAGCGCTATTAACACCCCATCATAATTGCCCGTCTGATCAAAGGCATAACCTGCGAGTGGCGCTCCCACCAAACCGAAGGGCAAAAACAGCGGCATTTGTGCACCGGTTACCTGACTGATAATGGAGGCATCAAAATATCGACTGTTGAGATAGGGGTGCATCGGCAGAAAGGCGCCGCCACTAAAACCGAGTAGGCACATCGCCGGAATCATTTCAGACACATTAGTCGCGGTAAAAAGTAGACCCAAGCCTGCGCTTTGGAGGATCAACATAGCGGCTGCGAGCCACTTCACATAATGCCGAACGTCATCTCCCTGCCATGCGAGAAAGCTCTTACCCACTAATCCGGTCATGCCAGCAAGCGCCAAGAACCAGCCAGCGTCTGCCATAGTGTACCCTTTGCTGGCAAACAAAGGCGGATAGCAAACCGCCAACACGATGGCCACATTCATTGCCAAGGCTACACACAATCCTATCAACCAGAAAGCCTTGTTGCGATAAAACCCTTTTGCAACAGAAGCATCGCCAGTCGACGGCGTCAGTACAACACCCTTTGGTATCCCTATCAGGACCGCCAACCACAACACCACCAGCCCCCCCACTGCCAGACTCTGCAGCGCCCGGCGCCAACCATGATATTCCAGCAAGGTTCCCACCAAAGGTGGCAAAGTGGCCGCGGCCAGACTAATGCCTATTGCGACTATCGCGAGGGCTCGCGCCTCACGCCCAGGATAGAGCTTTACCATGAGGCCATTGACAACAACCGGCCCATACAATGTAAGCCCAAGTGAAAATGACAAAAACCCCAACGCGACTAACCACAGCGTTGGCGCATGACTGATCGCCATCAGAGATAACATGGCCAGAGTAACGCCGACAAGAAGGATGTTTCGAATCGGCAGCTGGTCCGCCATTTTGCCGACCCAAGCGCCCAAGACAGCCGGCACGAGCAGCAATGCCACTGGGCCCATATTGAGAATCGCCACACCGACAGCGAACTCGCTCGACAATGGCTCGACAAAGAAGCCATAGATTCCCATAATTCCCGGACCTAGCGCCAAACAGCACATACCTGTCAATACGGGACGCAACGGGCTTAAAAATTGCATGCTTTTTTCGTGCTAATGAGACCGCCCGTTACTGTTCGGCTGAGGGGACCATTGGGTCTGCGGAGACTATCTCCCCGCAGACCCAACAAAAAGTCAACCGCGCTTTGGACCGCCGTTTGTGCCAGGCCAACGTGAACCAGAAATGGTATCGGTAAACGGCAAGAAAGCCTGAGGATCGAGCTTTCCGGCCAGCGTCATTTCACGATCAAGGAAAGTCGGCCACCAGAGGTAGGACTCAAGCTGCTCACGCATTGGCAGCAGGCTTGTCAGTGGGTCCCAAGGGCTGTCGCGCAGCACTAGTGTTCCTTCAACCTCCTCACGCCATGCGGTGCCGTACTCACTGCGCACTCGAACCACATGCGGCGGAAAATCAAAATCGGTTGCAGGACCACCCACACTGACAGCCCGGGAGTATTTCAACCACCACTCGTTCTGCTGATGCGGCTCGCGGGGTCCCGAAGGGCCGGTGGAAACACCCTCAAACTCCACAAAGGTGTATCCCTGGTGAATACAACGCGCTTTGACCTGTGGGCCAAGACGATAAAATTCAGTGGTGCAGGGATATTTCGGCTGACCATTGGTTTCTTGGCTGACAAAAATCGCTGATTCTTGGTCAATCCCGTAACCCAGCGTAAATTCGCCGGCGACTCCGTCGAAGTCTGCATCTACACTGGTAACGATGCCGTATTCGGGCTCGTCCGGTACCGGAAAGTTGTAAATAGTGAGGTTGACGTTAGGGTTGGCTCCGGGAGAAATTCCGGGGGGTAACAACGCCGCTATCTTGTCCGGATCTGTCCGATACACGATCTTCAGCATGGGCCAATTGACTATATCTCCCGGGTTTCCCTGAGGTGCGCCTGGTTCACTGGTCATATTCTTTTCCTTATGAATTGTCGTTGCTGGATTAAGCGCCCACTGCATCGGGCGCTGGTGTCTGTCGGTTGAGAATTAACGGCTCATGCCGCCAGTGATGATGGCCGCCCTATTCAAGCCTAGGCGATCTCACGTTTGTCGTTTGACGTTAGGTAGAACTGGCGGACCCACTTGCGAAACATCACCAAAGTCTTGTCCTCTTTACAAAAAAGAGGGCGGTGCTTGTGAACCTTATTGGCCCAGATCGGGTAGTCGTCGTCCAGCCCTGCAATAATGCCTTCCATAACATCGTCGCCCGCCAGATCCTCGATAGATCGGCTCACTGTCAGCGTCCAACGCATCAGAGTCTGATGCTTGCTAATAGGCTGGGCGCTGTTATACATCACCATTTCGGCACCGGGCCCATAAGTGTTGCGCACCATAGCAAAGCCAGGGCTGTACACCGTGGCGTGCAAATGAGTGCTGACTCCCGCTTGTTCCGCATCAGAATGCAGATGCAGGGTGCGACCGTCCGCATCAATTGTGACCACTGATGGCGGCACGTCCTCCATTTTGTGTACAAACTGGAAATGTACCGGGTCACAAGAATTTTCAGCAATGTCCTGAACATGGGCGGGCACCAGAAACTCGGTGTAGCGCGGACTCGTCCAATCGGCGTGACCGAGTTCCGGAAGAGACGGCAGCTCCCACTGCGGTCCAGTATTTTCCCGATGGAACCAGATATAGACCTCTCCGTTTTTCTCCTCACAATGCCAGGTGCGCAGACGTGCGCGATCGGGAATCTCATCGCTATAGGGGATATGTTCACACATACCGTCCGTGCCATAGCGCCAACCGTGGAACGGACAACGGATAGACTCTCCCACCACTCTGCCCTTCACGCCTAAATGCGCGCCCAAGTGCGGGCAGTATGCGTCCTGTATCACCGGCACCCCAGACCGGGTGCGGTATAGCACCAATTCTCGATCAAAGGCCTGGACTGACTTTACTTCACCCACCAGCAGTTCGCTAGAACGCGCGACGGAATACCAGCCCATGGGGAATTCAGGTGTCGTATTGGTCTTGGATTCACATGCTTCTACGATCGTCATATATGCCTCTATAAATGCCTACTGCCTATTGCTTAACCTTAATTGAAGAGTGCGGCCGTGGGCCCTATCTCATCGGCGATCACTTGCAGTCGCTGACGATCCAACCCGTAAAAGTTCACGGCGTTCTCGCCTAGAATCTTGCGACCATCGCGCTCGGGAAAATTACTGAAGTTGTCCTTAAAATACTGCGCGGTGTTGGGCCAGCTGCCCTCGGGGTGTGGAAAATCATTCCCCCACATGACCTTGTCCAGGCCCACTTCATCGCGCACATCCAAGTCGGGACGCAACACACAGGATGCGCCAACACCGATATTACGCGCAAAATACTCGCTGGGTCGCAGCGACAAATGCTTACGGAAGTTTCCCAGCTTGGCAGAAATTTGTCCTTCGGTGTAATGGAAGTCCATCAGACGCAGCCAAGAAGGCAACATGAACATCGTGCCGCCTTCAACAATCATAGTCTTGAGCTTGGGGAAGCGTTCGAAGACTCCGCCCCAAATCATGAATGTCAGCGGTCGATACAGCCACCACATTACCTCAGACACATAAATACCCATGGCTCCCGGCAGTTCGTCACGCCTATCCTCCACAGGAAACCCTGCTCCAAAGTACTCCAAGTGAGGGGCTGGCCCAGAGTGAAAGTGAACAATCACTTCAAGGTCTTCACAGATCGCCCAAAAGGGATCATATTTGACGTGATGATAGGGGTCATGCTCGCCCCACAACGTCGGAATCATGACCGCTCTGAGGCCATTGTCCACACACCATTGCACCGCCTCCACGGCCTGTTGCACATCCCACAACAGCGGAATCGAGGCCACGCCTATATGACGGGCGGAATCGTTAGCGCACCATTCGGCCAGCCAGCGATTGTGAGCCATGGCTCCGGCCCACTGCAATTCCGGCACCATATCCCGCGGCGACAAACCGAGGCCAGCACCGAAGGGCGGCGTGTTCTTCTCGGTGATACCGTCGGGAAAAATAACCTCAGCGGCAATCCCGTCACCGGCCAACATATTCAGACGTTCATTATAATCCCATGCGCCCGTAAGCTGCTTCTTAATAGGCGCACGCCAAGCGTCATTGATTTCCTTGATCAGGAAGGTGGACTCGGCTTTATCCATCATGTCGATCGTGATGGGCACCGCCATATCCATCATCTCGTGGTACTTTGACTCCACGTAGGGTTTATAGTCGGCGATCGGCAGGCCGGCGTGGCAATCGGCAGAAACCACAATCAGATGGTCGGACATTGTATTCTCTCTTCATTGAGCTCAGTAAAAGGTAGCGCATCGCTTCCCATATGAGCAAACTTGCACATATGTATACAAACTAGTTTAATGCATAAGCGATTGCAATAGTATTACGGAAATTTCATGGACATGGCAGAGGTGCCCATAGGGCGCCGCAAAAAGCGCAAACAAGAAATCCGTAGCCGCATAGAAGAAGCGGCCTACCGACTTTTTCGTGAGCAAGGCATCGAAGACACCAGCATCGAGCAAATCTGCGTGGAGGCCGATGTCGCCAGGCGCACCTTTTATGGGCATTTTCCCAACAAGCACGCCCTTCTAGGAGGGCTGGGCATCTCCCGCCTCTATGATCAGTCAGAACCGATGTTCCGCCTGTTAATGAACAACCATCAGGCAACACGAGACCGACTGGAAGCCATGATCGACTATATCGAGTCCAATTTTGCCGACTATGAAGACATTGATCGCCAACTGATCCTAATTGCACCGTCCACTTTCGCCGAAGATGCCGAGCGGCAGCGGGAAATAGGTGACAGCGCAATTGCGAGCTTTGTTCACCTGATCGCTGCAGGAATCGAAGTGGGAGACGTTAAAGCCGACTTCTCGCCGGAAATACTGGCTGTGATGGTGGTGGGTACACTCAATATGCTCACCATCAGCTGGGCCATGAACAGCGACTACCCAATCTTTGCCAAGCTTGAGGAGGCGCGAGTCATGTTCGAACACTTGATTTGCAAGGACAACCCGTAAGCGCTGTAAACCCATTGCCGCGGCAAGAAGCAAGCGACAATATCCTGTTCGCCACCCACCATCCGGAGCATACGCCATGGGACCACTTCAGGGTCTGACCATTATTGAAATCTCGGGTATCGGGCCGGGCCCCTTCGCCGCCATGCTACTGGCTGACATGGGCGCTGAGGTGATTCGTGTAGAACGACCCGGAGGCAGTATGTTCACTGCTTCCCACAATCCAAAGTTGGACTTCCTCAACCGCAATAAACGCTGCATTAGTGTCAATCTGAAGAAAAAAGATGGCGTTGACACCGTGCTGACCCTGCTGGAAAAAGCCGACGCACTGCTTGAGGGAAATCGCCCCGGTGTTATGGAGCGGCTAGGGCTGGGGCCTGACATCTGCTTGGCGCGCAATCCAGCACTGGTTTATGGCCGCATGACCGGCTGGGGCCAAGAAGGTCCAATGGCAAAAGAAGCGGGGCACGACATAAACTATATCGCCCTCAGCGGGGCACTTCACGGTATTGGTCGGGCGGGAGAAAAACCCGCCATTCCCCTCAATCTGGTGGGGGACTTCGGCGGCGGCGGCCTAATGCTAGCCTATGGCATGGTCTGCGCGCTTCTGGAAGCGAAGGGCTCAGGCAAAGGCCAGGTCGTGGATGCCGCGATGATTGACGGTGCAGCCACTCTAATGGCCAGTACCTTTGCCGCCAACCAGGCCGGATTCTGGTCTGATGAGCGAGGTACAAATTTGCTTGATTCGGGTTCGCATTTTTATGAGGTGTACGAAACCGCTGACGGTAAATATATTTCTCTGGGCTCCATCGAACCGCAGTTTTACGCGACCCTATTAAACAAGCTGGGGGATGACGCCGAACATTTTGAGAACCAGTTCGACATGGGCAATTGGCCGCAGATGAAGGCCAAAATGACCGAGATCATCAAAGGCAAAACGCGAGATGACTGGGATGTGATCTTCGCCGGCTCGGATGTCTGTTATGCGCCGGTACTGTCAATGAGTGAAGTTCGCCACCACCCTCACCATCAAGCTCGAGGCACCTTTATTGACGACGGTGACGTGTGGCAACCGGCACCCGCCCCGCGCTTCAGCCGCACAAACGGCGAACTACGCTGCGCTGCCGCTACTATCGGAGAACACACAAAAGAGGTTCTACGCGAGTTCGGTTTTAGTGATGAAGACATTAAGAAACGACTTGAAAGTGGCGCAATTCATAGTCATTCAGCCTAGAATGACGTGTACGTATAACCCCGAAGGCAGCACCAGGGCCACCGTGATAGCAACAGGATAAACACGTCAATGAGTGCAGCAAACCAGATTCCCGATCAGTGCCGCCATATCGCTGTTAGTGCTGAAAACCACCTGAGCATAGAATCCGGACCAACCCCGACGCCAGGCGCGGAAGAGATTTTAATAAAGGTGCATTCCGCCGGCATCAACAGGGCCGATTTGCTGCAGCGCAAAGGACTGTACCCGCCGCCACCGGATGCCTCTCCCATCATGGGACTGGAGGTAGCAGGTACCATACAGGCTATCGGTAAAAATGTTCGCACATGGCAGGTAGGTGACAACGTCTGTGCGCTAACACACGGCGGTGGTTATGCCGAATACGCGGTGGCTCCGATGAGGCAGTGCATGCCGATTCCAAATGGTTTTAGCAAAGGCGAGGCCGCGGCACTGCCGGAAGCGCTACTCACCAATTGGCACAACTTATTCCAACGTGCTGGGCTGAAGCCTGGAGAAAAAGTTCTTATCCACGGCGGAGCTAGCGGCATGGGCACAATGGGCGTAATGATCTGCGCCACACTGGGTGCCGAGGTCTATACCACCGCCGGCAGCAATGAGAAGTGTCGTGCGCTAAAAGCCCGCGGGGCGACACGCGCTATTAACTACAAAACGGAAGACTTTGAAGCTGTTCTGACAGAAATGGGATTGAATAACCGTATTAACGTCATTCTCGACATGATCGGCGGCGACTACATCCAAAAGAACCTCAACATCGCTGCGCCGGAGGCTCGCATTGTTAACATCGCCTACATGAAGGGATTCAAGACCGAAGTCAATTTCGCACCCTTACTGATGAAACGCATCACCATGACAGGCTCTACGCTGCGCGCCCAGACCTTTGCCCAAAAAGCGGTGATGGTGCAGGAGATCATGGAGCATATCTATCCTCACCTAGAGAGCGGCAGGATCAAACCAATCATCGATAGTATTTATCCACTCGAGCAGGTTGAGCAGGCCCACGGACATATGGAAGGCGGACAACACATGGGTAAGATCATTATCAAAATATAGCCCTTTTTAGTCATTATTCGCATATCAATCTCGCTACTTGTAACCAAATAGTCTTAAAAACGCTATTTGGATGCCCGTCAGATCAACATCTTTCTAAAAAAACTGCGGTTATACCCAATTTTTATTCCTTTTAATGCTAACGAAAGATAGTAGTTATTCCTTTATGCGCTTAAAACCTCGTGAGGCAGAGACTAAAAATTGCTCCTGCTAGATTCCAATTTTGCCAGTGCTATACTCAAATTTAAAATAAGAGCAATAAGGAAGGCTACGATGAAACGCCATTACTACATCAGTGACGACCTTGATGATTTAGAAGTTATCGAACAACAGTTGGAAGCCGCCGGCGTTTCAACGCCTCAAATCCACGTGCTCAGTAAAGATGACTCAGGTGTTCAACAACACCACCTGCATCAAGTGGAGCCTGTGCTTAAAAAAGACGTCGTAAAGGGCACCAAGACGGGCGCTGTGGTGGGTGCAATAGGCGCTGTTGCAGTCCTGTCTTTGGCTTGGAAAACGGGCCTCACTGAAACCTACACTTGGGTGCCGGCAATATTTCTCTCCGTTATCATTCTGGGGTTTTGCACCTGGGAGGGTGGGTTGATTGGCATACAGGAACCGCATACCGATTTCAAAAGATTTCAGGAAGATCTGCGCCAGGGTAAGCATATCCTTTTTGTAGATGCGGACCCTGACCAAGAAAGCATACTAAGAAATGTCGTCACTGCTCATCCCAAATTACAGGATGCCGGCGAGGGCGCTTCAACGCCACGCTGGGTAGTCACTGCTCAGAACAAGTTCGCGCGCTTTATGCATCTTGCGCCCTGATTGAGTTTATAACTGCACTGTAAAACACGCAGAGGTTTTTAACACGTACTGACGTCCGCCCAATAACAATTATAAGGAAGGTATATGAAGCTAGTGATTGCGCTGGTGTTACTAGTCCTAGGGTCTTTATTGTTCCACTGGTGGAGCCCTTGGTGGATGACACCTATTGCGTCCAACTGGGTCGCAATCGACGACACCATTGAGCTAACACTTTATATTACCGGCGTCGTTTTCGTTGCAGTAAATCTATTCATGGCATGGGCGATTTTTCGCTATCGCTTCGACCCATCACGACGGTCTCACTATGAGCCCGAAAACAAAAAACTTGAAATCTGGCTAACCGTTATTACCTCAGTAGGCGTAGCAGTAATGCTGGCACCCGGACTAATAGTATGGGCTGACTTTGTTAATGTGCCTGAAGACGCCGATGAAGTAGAAGTCGTGGGAGCACAGTGGCAGTGGAGCTACAGGTTTCCCGGTGCTGATGGCATTCTTGGCCAAGTCGATTCTCGCTTCATAAGCTTGGATAATCCGTTTGGCATGAGTCCCAATGATGAGGCTGGCAATGACGACGTTCTTATTAGCAGCAACGAATTACATCTGCCCATAGATCGCCCGGTCAAACTTTTACTGCGCTCCAACGATGTGCTCCACGATTTTGCCGTACCGCAGTTCCGCGTGAAAATGGACCTCGTACCCGGCATGGTCACTTATGTCTGGCTCACACCCACCCGCACTGGAAAGTTCGACATACTGTGTATGGAGTTATGCGGTATCGCGCATTACACCATGCGCGGTCATGTCGTCGTTGATGAGCAAGAAGATTTTGATCAATGGATGTCGCAACAACAGACCTGGAACGAGATACAGTCTATACCGCCTGGCGACCCCATTGCTGGAAAAGCAAGCTATGCTACCTGCGCTGCCTGCCACGGCCAGCAGGGCGAGGGTAATCTGGCAATGAACTCGCCCAACTTAGCTATCCTTCAACCCTGGTATATCACTCGACAAATCAACCATTTTAAAGACAGCATTCGCGGCGCAAATGAAGCTGACGAATTTGGTCGGCAAATGGCCCCAATGGCCAATATGTTAATGGACGAAAGCGCCATCCGAAATGTAGCCGCCTACATCGGCACACTAAACCCCCCAGCTACCGTCAGCACTCTCGATGGTGATGTCGAGAAAGGCGCCTACTTTTATAACAGCTGCGGCGCTTGTCATGGCGCAAAAGCGCAGGGCAATTATGCATTACAAGCGCCGCGCCTTGCGGGGCAGGATGACTGGTATCTGAAGCACCAGTTGAAGAATTTTCGCCTAGGAGTGCGCGGTGCAAATGAAGGTGACACATACGGCCACCAGATGGTTTTAATGGCCCGCTCCATTCAAAACGACCAATCAATCAATGATTTGCTGGCGTACGTCAATACGCTTTAATCCGGCGCCGAAACAACGTGCAGGCTCAAGCAACTAAGGAAAGATAATATGCAAAACGTGGCAATTGCCGACCAGCCAGACGAGCTACATGATCCACAGACGTTTATTACCAAGTACGTCTATAGCCAGGATCATAAGGTTATTGCCATTCAGTATGCGATTACTGCAATTTTCGTCGGCTTAGTCGCACTAGCCTTATCTGCACTAATGCGCCTACAACTTGGTTTTCCTGATGCCTTTGACTTCATAGATCCCAGTAGCTACCTGCAATTCGTCACCATGCACGGCATGATTATGGTGATCTATCTACTGACGGCTCTGTTGTTGGGCGGATTCGGTAATTATCTGATCCCTCTCATGGTTGGCGCCAGGGATATGGTTTTCCCTTTTATGAACATGTTGAGCTTTTGGTTTTACCTCCTTTCGGTCATCGTTCTACTCGCCAGTTTTTTTGTACCCGGTGGGCCGACGGGTGCAGGATGGACGCTTTATCCGCCGCAGGCTATTTTGCCAGGCACCCCTGGTTATGACTGGGGCATTATCTTGATGCTGGTCTCTCTGGTGATATTTATTATCGCTTTCACCATGGGGGGATTGAACTATGTCACCACTGTCTTGCAGGCGCGCACCCACGGCATGACTTTGATGCGCATGCCCCTTACAGTGTGGGGAATTTTTACTGCAACAGTACTGGGCCTGCTTGCATTCCCCGCGCTGTTAGTGAGCGCTATTATGATGATGCTAGACAAGACTCTTGGCACCAGCTTTTTCATGCCAGCACTAGTGTCCTTGGGGGAGAGTCTCGATTACTCCGGCGGTAGCCCGGTTCTATTTCAACATCTATTTTGGTTTTTTGGCCACCCGGAAGTCTACATTGTTGCGCTTCCAGCTTTTGGCATGGTGTCGGACGTCCTCGCTACCCACGCGCGCAAGAATATCTTCGGCTACAGAATGATGGTCTGGGCGATAGTCGCGATTGGCGGTCTCAGCTTCGTTGTGTGGGCTCACCACATGTATGTCAGTGGGATGCTTCCAGCGTTCGGGTTTTTCTTTGCAACGACTACGCTAATTATCGCGGTGCCAACCGCCATAAAGGTCTACAACTGGGTCCTCACGCTCTACCGTGGAAACATTCACCTCACGGTTCCTATGCTGTTTTCCATCGGCTTTATATTCACGTTTACCCACGGCGGCCTAACCGGTTTATTTCTGGGCAACGTAGTGATCGACCTGCCTCTCTCTGATACCTATTTTGTGGTAGCGCATTTTCATATGGTCATGGGGGTTTCCCCGATCATGGTGCTGTTCGCCGCCATCTACCATTGGTATCCGCTGATCACAGGCAAGATGTTCGACGAGAAGCTGGGCAAAATTCACTTCTGGTTCACATTCCTTGGCACCTATGCCATTTACCTACCCATGCACTACCTTGGGTTTCTGGGTGTACCTCGGCGCTACTTTGCGATGGGATCTACCGATTTCATTCCTGAATCAGCCCAAAGCCTCAACGCAAGTATCACCGTTTCGGCTCTGATCGTTGGGCTAAGCCAACTTATTTTTATCTATAACGTGTTCTGGAGCCTGCGGGCCGGAAAACCCGCTGGCCATAATCCGTGGGAAGCCACAAGCCTTGAGTGGCAAACCCCGGATGTGCCACCTCATCATGGCAACTGGGGCCCGGAGCTACCAACGGTCTACCGCTGGGCCTATGACTATGGCGTACCAGGTGCAGAGAAAGACTTTATCCCCCAGAATCACCCAGTCACGGAATCCGAGCAAACCGCCGGCGAACCGGAGGGCCGGTAGTTTATGAATATTCTAAAAGTGTTGCGTGACAAACCGTGGGTACACTCAACCGCAAGCGCCACCCTTGAGCAATACAGTGGCCCGGACCCAGTAGCAGCCTCACAGATCATGCTGCGATTTGTGCTAGCGATTGTTGGTGTGCTGTTTTTTCTTTTTATCATTACGTTTCTTTCACGATCCCAGTATCCAGATTTTGAAGCGCTTGCGGGCTCGCCATGGCAACCCTTCACTGACTCTTCTCGCCTCTGGTTTAACACTGCACTGCTTGCCTGCGCTAGCCTCGCGATACAGTGGGGTTTGGGCGGTTCTCGCTCAGGAAAATTAAATATAACGGTGGCAGGGATCAGTGCTGCCGTATTTTTTACCCTCCTTTTTTTAGTCGCGCAATTTGATCTTTGGCTGCGCCTGCAATCCATGGGGTTCTACCTCAGCGGCAACCCAGCGAACAGCTACTTCTATCTGCTCACCGGGGTACATGGGCTGCATCTGATTGGTGGGCTGGTTGTGCTAACCAATGTCGTTTTTCGAGTCTGGTATAACCACAATATTGACGCTTTAAAAGCGCCATTAAAACTGTGTACAACCTATTGGCATTTCCTCCTCGGAGTCTGGCTAGTGTTGTTCGCACTGCTTACCAGCAGGCCAGAGACCATTAACGCGCTCGCAGCCATGTGCGGATTTTGAGGGCTATTACATGACAATCCAAACCGATAAGAGTACGAGCTATACAGAGCCCGGTATAGAAGGCTTAGTTGCTGACTGGTCATCCGATAGACAAACGTTCGACCTGCCCTGGGGCAAGTTGATGATGTGGATATTTTTACTGAGTGATACTTTTATCTTTAGTATATTCCTCACTGGCTATATGAATGTTCGGCTGTCGCAAACCGACAATTGGCCCAACCCAAGCGAAGTCTTCGCATTAGAAATTGCGGGTCAACATCTACCGCTGCTGCTGATCGCAATTATGACATTTGCTTTGATCACCAGCAGCGGCACCATGGCGATGGCAGTAAATTTTGCCTATGCTGGCAACAAACGAAAAACAGTCATACTGATGACAATAACAGCGATACTGGGCGCTTCTTTCGTTGGCATGCAGGCGTTTGAGTGGACCAAGCTGATCGTCGAAGAAGGCGTTCGGCCTTGGTCGAACCCCATGGGGGCCGCCCAGTTTGGTTCTATTTTCTTTATGATCACCGGCTTTCACGGACTGCATGTCACTGCTGGCGTGATTTATCTCAGTATTATTGCTCGTAAGGTTGCCAGGGGTGACTATGAGAAAAAGGGCTATGCCATCGTTGAAATAACCGGCCTTTACTGGCACTTTGTCGATCTGGTATGGGTATTTATTTTTGCATTTTTCTACCTGTGGTGAGGTAAATCTATGAGCGAAACTGCCGGCCAACAACATCCTATCGGAATCTATCTAAAGGTATGGCTACTGCTATTCATCCTCAGTGCCTTTTCTTATGCGGTAGACCTGCTACATGTCGAAGGCTATTTACGCTGGACCCTGATTCTAATCTTTATGTTTTTGAAAGCGGGGCTGATTGTCACTATCTTTATGCATGTCACGTGGGAGCGCCTGGCGCTGAAGTACCTGCTATTCGCCCCGCTGATCGCAATAGCCGTGCTCATTATTTTAATGGCGATGGAAGGTGATTACACCTTTATGACCAGAGAGATTTTTTTCGATCAATAGGTGCACACACAGACTTTGAGACTGTCTCCTCGCATGAAGATGCTGACTGGCTTCCTAATAGCCAATGTCGTCCTTGCGGTTGTAATCACTGTCATTTTTCTAAACAGGCCTAATATACCGCCGCAGATTCAAGGTGTGCTCCTACCCCAGGCCAGACAGTTACCAGAATTTCAACTGCTCGATCATAATAACCAGGACGTCAGTCAGGAAAGCCTGAAAGGGCAGTGGCACTTGATCTCTTATGGCTTCACCACCTGTCCCGACATTTGCCCGACGACACTGTCACAGCTCGCTATCGTAAATCAACATCTGAAGGGACTAGGCCGCACCGACTTGCGGGTGTTGTTCTACACGGTTGATCATCGGCGCGACACCGTTATGCAAATGGCTTCTTATGTGCCGTTTTTTGATGCGGACTTTGTCGGACTGACTCACATCGATAACAGTGACAATCTTCATCTTCCATTTGAGCAGGGTCTGGGTATCGTCGCACAGCTAGTGCCGTCCACAGGAACTGATGTTGACCCCGCCGCCAACGAGTATCAGGTCAATCACGGCGTCACTCTATTTCTCATTAACCCGAGAGGCCAATTACAGGCAATTTTTCGACCTGAGATTAGTCGCTCGGGTGATCACACATTCAGCCCGGATACAGTCATTCGCGACTATCTTGCCATCCGAAATTACCTAGGATAAATAATGAGAAAACGCCGGTCGCTTTTGCCGACGCCGGGGTGTAACTGTTTGGGCGAGCGGGCTATCACTGCAGCTGTCTAATCGAAAATTCTTTACCCGCGGGTCTTTGGAATAGCTGCAAATCAAACTCCGGCATAATCGCCAACAAGTGGTCGAAAATGTCCGCCTGAATATCTTCATATTCTGTCCATTTGACGGTATTCGTAAAGCAGTACAATTCTATCGGTATACCGTCTTCAGGCGCTAATTGACGAACCAATAAAGTCATATCCTTACGTATCCTCGGATGCTCGTTAAGGTATCGCCAAGCATAGGCTCGAAATGTACCGATGTTAGTCAATCGACGCATATTGACCGCATCATCAGATTCATCTGCAGTCGCCCCGACCCTTGTCTGATTATATGTCGCAAGCTCATCGTGTTTGCCCGCGAGGTAACCCTCTAATAACGAGAAACGTCTATAGCCATTCACGTCCTCCTCACTTATAAAGCGTATAGAGGATGCATCAATGTGCAGAGCACGCTTGATACGGCGCCCACCCGAACTCGACATGCCCCTCCAATTTTTGAAAGAATCAGTGATCAGCCGCTGAGTAGGGATAGTGGTGATAGTCTTGTCAAAGTTTTGCACCGTAACCGTGTATAGCTCCATATCCACCACGTCTCCATCAGCACCCAACTGGGGCACCTCGATCCAGTCTCCTACACGCACCATGTCCTGGGCCGCCAATTGCACACTGGCCACCAGAGACAGCAAAGTGTCTTTGAACACCAGTAACAGTACTGCCGTCATGGCACCAAAACCACTCAGCAACAGCACGGGTGATTGATCAAGCAATGCCGCAATGAACAGCAGCCCCCCCAGAATCACTACTGCGAGTTGTAATAACTGGATAAACCCTTTGATCGGCCGTTGTCGGGCCTCGGGATTTGACTCGTAAATATCATTGGCCGCATTGAGAACTGCAATGATAGTAATCGTCGCGACCACCATCATATAGGCGCTGGTCACATTCATCACAAACGATTCCAGCCCAGAATCAATACTTGGCAGGAAATTCACACCCATGTGAATAGTGAACGCGGGGAACAGCTGTGCCAATCGTTTGCCCACCCCATTTTTGATTAGGGCATCACTCCAAGTGTATGTCGAGTATTTCGCGACAGCACGCAAACCAATATCTAGCAACCGGTGCGCTACAACGTAGCCAAGAAGGGCCGTCAATAGTAAAATCAAAACGACGGTGATATCCGGTAGCGCCGGGTGATATTCTGCTAACTGCGTTATCATGCTCATCACTTCAACCTGTGTAAAAATGAATGTTAGCACGCTAATAGAGCCGTGCCTTGGTTTCCGACAGAATAGGGGATCCCCATGACGTTTTCAGTACTATTTTTCCCGCTGGCCTTCCTGCTAGCGTTTAGTTCTGTTGCAAACCCTACGCCACTACCTGTGGAAGGTTCTGTGGTGCCTATTACAAGAGTAATCGGCGACTCAATTTATTACGGGGGCGACATCCTCACAATGGCAAGTGACACGGCTCAGTATGCGCAGGCAGTTGCCGTACTAAACGGGGAAATTCTATTTGTGGGGAGTAAAGAGCAGGCTCTGCAGCACCAAAGCGACGGGACAGCGATGGTAGATTTGAAAGGAAAAACGATGATGCCGGGCTTCATTGAGCCGCATTTACATCCATCCATTGCCGCGATTATGTTGCCTAATGAAATCATCGCACCCTACGACTGGGTGCTACCTGATGAAACGAAAAGGGGCGTACAAGGCCATGACAATTATATAGATCGCATCACCACATCAATCGAAAACAACGCGCAAAGCGATAATGTTTATTTTATTTGGGGCTATCACCAGCTATGGCATGGTGAACTGTCGCGCGATATTTTAAACACCATTGCGCCGGATCGGCCCGTTGCCGTCATACATCGCTCTTTTCATGAGATTTACCTTAATGATGCCGCTATCGCCGCAATCGGAATTCAGGAAGCAGATTTTTTAGGCAACCCACAAGTCGATTGGAAAGCTGGGCATTTCTATGAAGGGGGCTGGTTAGCTTTAGTGCCGAGAATGGCGTCTAACCTGCTGGACCTAAAGCGTTATCTACAGGGCTTGAGTATTATGAGCCAGCTAGTCGTTCAGAATGGAATAACCACGATTGCAGAGCCCGGGTTCCCCAGCGCGAATTTTGAGGCGGAGTATGCCTTGTTGAAAATTGAGATGGATAAACTGCCGCCCTATAGCGTCTATCTGATCCCCAATGGCACTCAGCTCTACCGCATGAAAGGGGGCAATGAAGAAGCTCTGGCGTTCACCAAAACCCTAGATGGAAAATACAACACGGATAATATTAAGTTCCTACCTAACCAGATCAAGCTTTTTTCGGATGGCGCCATTTATTCGCAGTTGATGCAAATGCAGGACGGTTATACAGACGGTCATGCTGGAGAGTGGATGACCCCCCCAGATCTGCTTAAACAGCAGCTAAGTCTGTATTGGGATAACGATTACAAGATCCATGTGCACTCCAATGGGGACCTAGGTATACAACAAGTTTTGGATTTCAATAGTGCTGATCAAAAGCGAAACCCACGATTTAATCACCGTTTTACATTGCATCACATGGGGTATTTTACTGATGCGCAGGCACAGCAGGTCGCGGATTTGGGCATGGACGCGTCAGTAAACCCTTACTACCTTTGGGCTTTGGCGGATAAATATTCCGAAATTGGTCTAGGTAAGCAGCGCGGGGAGAATCTTGTGCGCATTAATTCTCTGGCCGAAAAAAATGTCCCGATATCCTTCCACTCGGATTTCTCGATGGCTCCGATGGAACCTCTGACACTCGCCTGGACAGCGGTCAATCGCGTAACCTCGCAAGGCAGTAGATTCTCTCAAGATCAGCGAGTCGCTGTATATACTGCCTTACAAGCGATCACCATCAATGCGGCGAGAGTGCTAAACCTAGAAAATGAAATAGGATCTATTGAGGTCGGAAAAACAGCGAACTTCGTCCTGTTAGACAAAAATCCGCTTAAGATGGAACCAATCACGCTGAAGGACATCAAAGTGTTAGGAACAGTGTACCGGGGCGAATAGTAATATCCAAAAAATCAACCATTAAACGGGCTTGAAAGATCGGCAAACGACACCTTACCGTAGTGTTGCCGGCTATTCTCGACCCGGGACAAAAACTGTACTGCCCATGCAAAATCTCTGCTATCGTTTGATATCTTCGTAATCACTATTGATGTTTTGTCAGGTCATGCCCATAAGGCTCCACACGCTAATCGCCTGCGTCATTATCTCTTTACTCGCCGTTGCTTGCGGTGGCGGCGGCAGTAGCGGAGGAGCGGGCGACAACAACACACCAAATGTTCCTGAGCCTCCATTACCTGTTGATCCCATTGATCCCCCTCTTCCGGCTGAGACCTTTAGTGTGTCCGGCATAATTTCGACATCGACGAGTCAATTAGTCGATAGCGATACCAACGATCCAAATACACTCGGCATCAGTAATGATGACCCCAGCTTGGCCCAGCTAATACCCAATCCCGTCACTCTAGGCGGCTACGTTAATGTTCCTGGCGCGGGGGCCAGTGGGCGTTCAATGGGGGCGGGGGATATCGACGATTTTTTCCAGGTAGACCTGCTTGCCGGTCAGCGAGTCACAATGTTGGTTGCTGATTTTGAACAGGCCGATGCAGACCTGTATCTGCTTGATTCCCAGGCCGTTCAAGTGGAAAACTCCATCAATGTCGGCGAGATAGAATCCTTACTCGTGCCCGAGGATGGGACCTATTTTGTGGTCATTAACGTGTATGAGGGGGCAACTAACTACATTCTTGCGATCGGCAACACACCGAGTCAGGCCGACCTGCGCGAGCATAAGGTTATTCCATGGGAAGCCGTGGTGACCTATAAAGACGATACCCAGAAGTTGAGCAGTGATCCCCAAACTGAAGAGATGAGCCGCGGGCTGGGCATACAACAGCGAGCGGGGGGACGTGGACGCGGACGACTGATGGCTCTGCGCAGAGCCTGGTCACGCTCAGCCCAAGGCAGTCTAAAACCTGCTAGCTGGGCCTCGAATATCGGGGCCATAAACGATCCTAGTCTACGTGCGCGCACGGAGACATTGATGGCTATAAAGTCATTGCGTAAGGACCCACGGGTCCTCTATGCCGAGCCCAATTTTCAGGTCAACGCTGTAGCTGCCCCCAACGATACGGCGTATCCACTGCAATGGCATTATCCGCTGATAACAATGCCCGACGCCTGGGAGATCACCACGGGACGTAGTGAGGTCGTGGTCGCAGTCATTGACACCGGTATCCTTGCAAATCACCCCGACTTGGTGGGTCAACTGGTTGAAGGCTATGACTTTGTCAGCAACATTGAGAGCGCAATGGACGGTGACGGCATCGATCCCGACCCGCAGGACCCTGGCAGCTCCTTAGGCGGAAGCTCCTCGAGTTTTCATGGCACCCATGTCAGCGGAATCGTCGCCGCCCGAGGTAATAATCAAATAGGAGTCGTGGGTTCCGCCTATGGCTCACGCGTTATGCCGTTGCGTGCGCTGGGCGCCAACGGTGAAGGCACATCCTATGATATTGATCAGGCAGTACGTTACGCCGCGGGTCTGCCCAATGACTCTGGGACAGTGCCACGAAGACGCGCTGATGTTATTAATTTGAGCCTCGGAGGCGCGCCCTTTACTCGGGGCACTCAGGCACTTTATGACGCGGTAAACGCAGCCGGCGTAGTCGTCGTCGCTGCAGCAGGCAACGAGGCCAGCTCCGCTCCCTTTTTCCCCGCAAGCTATGTCGGTGTCATCTCCGTCAGTGCCGTAGATGGGCAGCGACGACTCGCATCCTACTCCAATATCGGTCCCGACATTGACGTGAGCGCCCCCGGCGGTGATAGCAGCATCGACTTTAACGGTGACGGCTACCCCGATGGGGTATTAAGTACAGATGGCAGCGTCAGCGACAACGTTATCGACTATGTCTACACCTTCCTCAGTGGCACCTCAATGGCAGCGCCGCATGTTGCGGGCGTTGTCGCGCTGATGAAAAGTGTCAACCCAGAGCTGACGCCTAGCGATATAGACGCCCTGTTGGCCTCTGGGGCGCTCACCGACGATCTCGGCACTCCGGGCAGAGATGATCTGTTCGGCTACGGCATCATTAATGCGCAGCGCTCGGTACTGGCCGCTCTCGAGGCGACGGGCACCAGCCCTGCTGATCGCCCTCTTCTGACAGCCTCGACCAACACCCTGAACTTTGGAAGCACCACCACGACACTGAATCTGCTTTTGCGCAACGGTGGAAAGGGCGAGTTAGAATTACAACCCCTGTCTGTTTCTGCGTCGTGGCTGCAAATTGTCGCAGTGGAGGTGGATGACGCTGGGCTGGGTGAATACGAGGTGACCGTGAATCGAGCCAATCTCCCTCCGGGAATCTATGCGGCCGATATCTTCGCCCAATCCTCAGAAAACAACCTGGCAGTGCGGGTCTTAGTCACAGAAGGAGGAGAAAACACTGGAGCAGATATCGGTGTGATCTATATTCTCCTCTACGATCCAGTGCTGGATGATGTGATCGAACAGGTCAGTGCTCGGAGTAACGAGGCCGATTATCCATTCCGATTTTCTGGTATTCCCGCTGGGGAATATCAAATTATAGCCGGCACAGATACCGACAACGACCTCTTCCTTTGCGACGCCGGCGAAGCCTGCGGCGCCTGGCTAACAACGGATCAGCCGATTCAGATCGAACTGGACAGTAATTTAACAGATCTGAACTTTCCGGTGGGATACCTTGTCTCACTGCCTGCAGCCAACAGTGTCAAACAGTCCAGCGTCAAAACAGGCATGCTCAGAACGGCGAGAGATCAGGACGAGGGTAGAGGTACGAAGCAGGCGGCTAAAGCGGAGTAACGCCACTTTAGCCGGAGTTTTACGCGATGAACAAAAGGCGGCGCCGGTTTAAATTGGACGCCGCAAACACCGATCTATCAGGCGACTTTTGGCTTGGCTGGGGCTTTCTTCTTGGCAGCAGGCTTCTTCTTAGCGACAGCCTTCTTCTTAGCTGCAGGCTTCTTCTTAGCGACAACCTTTTTCTTCGCAGCAGACTTTTTCTTAGCTGCAACCTTCTTCTTGGCCTTGGCTGCGGCTTTTTCAACCAAGCTCGCTGCTTGATTAGCAGCTTTGGCTTTACGGTCGGCTAGAACAGCCTCAGTCTTCACCGTCACGAATTTCTCGGCTGCATCGTACGCGGCCTCAGCGAGTTTCGGTATCGACTCTGCAAATCCTTGCGCCTGCTTCACCAGTGCATCAACTTTTTTCTTGTTTTCAGGGGTGACCTTTTTTCGGAGTGCAACTTTAGCGCTTTTTAATCTCGCTTTAGCAGTCTTATGTCTCTTGCGCGAAGCAGCAAGTTCACGCTTGATGCGGACATGCGCTTTTTCCGAATCAGAGACCAATTTCTTGCGAAGCTGATCTACTTTTTTATGCGCGCTTTCTGCTATTTTTGTGGCTTGGGCCAATTCTTTTTCCAACATGATCAGGTTACTCCATATAAAATATTGGTCTTACATTTTTATTGTATTACTAAAGTACAAAGATGTAACGCGTATTTTGTGATCAACACTTTGTCATCACAACGCATCAATGCCGTTTTTAAGGGCTGTTTATGCTGTTTTTCGATGGCACGTTTTTATAGGTACGTCCGACACAGTTAAATACTTTAAGGGCTTTACTGCGTCGATGTAATACTGTGATGTGGTACACGCAGTGCAGTGGCACAAGCCGATACTTATGTAATCATCACGTGTAACCTATGCGGACTTTATAAGTCTGGCCCAAGTCATCTGTATTTTCCACGATGCCAGAGTCATCTTCAAACAACATTTCAGCCGCCGCTTCCAAATCACCCATCAGCGGAAAGGAAGATTCACGCTCGCCACTCAAGGTGAAAACGAGTTTGTCGTGGGTACTGGTAGAGAAATAAACGGGGATCAATTGCTTCATCATTGCTCAGGCAAATTCGCGGGAAAAGCACTGATAGACAGGTCAAAGAAAAATTCGGCGGAGGGGCCTCGTTGAGCGGACGCTTTATCATTCCCATCTTTGACCCTCGCGACAATCTGCTATTTCAGCTCAGTGCAGGTAACGGTCTAGGGCGCTGTGTGAACGACCTACCCAGCATCGGCAACTATGACGGCATCTTCGACCCCAACACCGGCCAGCTAGGGCGTTTTGATATTGCAGCAGGGCACACTTCTCTCCAGCACTGGTGGGGGGAGGGGGAATTACGCTCCAATTTTACATTTGGCATAGTAGAAGTCATAAGCTCTGACTTTCTTGTTGATGACGCCTATAAGAGAACCCTGCGATTTAGC